>Ga0157369_10010158_pt1 | contig 10744 bp, 5 predicted proteins | sample C25metaG_FD_113461 | JGI IMG/M metagenome (GOLD analysis project Ga0157369, IMG submission 113461) | Corn rhizosphere microbial communities from Kellogg Biological Station, Michigan, USA - C2-5 metaG | ecosystem: Host-associated > Plants > Roots > Rhizosphere > Soil | place: USA: Michigan...
AGAACTGCGCCGCTACGCCCTTGAGCAGGTGCTTCTGCGCGAAGACGCTCGCCCACGAAGGCTGCGCTTCGTGCGCAGAAGCCGGAGCGTGCTCGGTGACGTCCGGTAGATGCGTAAGGATGATGAGCACGGCGACGAAGAGGAAGATTCCCGCGATCGTCGCATACGGAAGCCTGACGCTGCTTGCCTGCTGCGCACGATAGGCGAGCTCTTGTGCTGACGACCACGAAGCGCGCTGCTCGGGCGAGTACTCCGTCCCGCTGAGGATGAACCAGCCGATCAGCATGGCGATGACAGCGCCAACTGCGTTGAACGACTGCGCGAGGTTGAGGCGACGCTCAGAGCTGTCTTCCGGACCGAGGATGGTGACGTACGGGTTCGCCGCGACCTCGAGAAAGCTCTGCCCGCAAGCCATGATGAACAGGGCTACGAGAAAGAACTGGTAGGTACCCGCTGCGGAGGCGGGCACGAACAGTAGCGCGCCAGTTGCGCATAGCGCGAGCCCCGTCAAAATGCCGCGCTTGTAGCCGATGCGCTCCATCAGGCGTCCCGCAGGCAGCGCGGCGAGGAAGTATCCGCTGAAGAACGCCACCTGGATGAACGACGACTGAAAATCGGTGAGCACAAACGCGTTCTTGAAGCGCGGGATCAGCACGTCGTTCAAGTTGACGCCGAATGCCCAAAGAAAAAACAGGCTCGTGATCAGCACGAACGGCAGGAAGTACTTGCGCTCGGTGACGGGTGCGGATTGAGTGGGTGTCGCCATCCAGCTCCTAGGTGATTGCGCGATCGAGATGAACGTAGCCGCCGTCGACAAAAAGCCATTGCCCGGTGGTGTGGCCCGACTTCGGACTGAGCAGGAATACCACCGCCCAGGCGATCTCATCGTCGAGCGTCATGCGCTTGCCGAGCGGGATCTTGGCGGTGATGCCCTTCAACTTCTCTTCAGGATTGGGAAAGGTCTTCAGCCACTTCTGGTAGAGCGGCGTCATGACTTCAGCTGGGACGATGGCGTTGACGCGAATGCCGTAGGGCAGCAGCTCCACCGCCCACTCGCGGGTGAGCGCGAGTTGCGCGCCCTTGGACGAGGCGTAACCGGAGGTATTTCCCTGCCCGGTCACGGCCGTCTTCGACGAGATGTTCACGATCGCGCCCTTGGTCTTCTTCAGGTGCGGCAGCGCGAAGTGCGCCATGTTGAAGTAATGAAGAAGATTGCGGCGCAGCGAGGCAACGTAATCGTCGGGCGAGCCTTTCTCCAGACCAACGCCGTCGTTCACGCCGGCGTTGTTGACCAGGCCGTCGATGCGACCGAAGCGATCGACCGTTTCCTTGACGACGTGCTCGCAGTTCTTCGCTTCCATTAGCTCGGTTTCGATCAGGTGCGCCTTCGCTCCGCCGGACGTCAAATCCGCGTGGAGTTTCTTGCCCGCGTCTCCCGGACGATTGACGATCACCGGGATGGCGCCTTCGGCCACACAGGTGCGCACGATGGCTCCGCCGATGCCCTTAGCTCCGCCGGTCACGATGATGACCTTGTCTTTCAGTTGCAGGTCCATGCCGCCTTGTTCACTCCGTAGAATCCTAGGGCGTTTTCGCCGAAGATCTTTGCCGAAGCCGCAGGTGCGTGATGGGCGATGTACTCCGAGATCAACTCGACCACGCGCCGGTAATTCGCCGCCAGCAAGCAGACGGGCCAATCCGAGCCAAACATCAGGCGGTCCGGCCCGAAGGCTTCGAAGACGAGGTCAAGGTACGGCTTGCACTGTGCCGGCGTCCAGCGCTGCCAATCGGCTTCGGTCACGATGCCGGAGAGCTTGCAGCAGACGTTCGGATTGCGCGCGAGCTCGCGGATGTGATCGCACCAGGGTTTCTGTTCCGCCGAGCGGATGGGCGGCTTGGCGATATGGTCGAGCACGAAGCGCTGCTCCGGGAGGTGCGACACCAGTTCGATCGCCGCTGGAAGCTGTCGCGGGTAGACGAGCAGGTCGTAGGTGAATCCAAAGTCCTTTAGCTTCGATACGCCCTGGACGAATTCCCTGCGCGCGAGGAAACCATCATCCGGCTCGGCCTGCGCGATGTGGCGGAAGCCGACCAGTTGCGGGTGTTCGGACCAGCGGCGCAGCCTGTCTTCCAGATCGTCGGCGCGCAGATCGACCCAGCCGACGACGCCGGCGATGAACTTATGTCGCGCAGCGAGATCGAGAAGAAACGTGGTTTCGTCTTCCGACTGATCAGCCTGGACGGCGATGGTGGCGTCGATGCCGTTGGCCGCGAGCTCGGGCGCAAGGTCGTCGGGCAGGAAGTCGCGGCGAAGAACGGACATGTCCGCGGTGATCCACGCATCGCGGACCGGGTGGAAGCGCCAGAAATGTTGGTGAGAGTCGATCCTCATGGCACGCTCAGCCGCGCAGCTTGAAGAATCCGCCGTCGATCGGATAATCCACGCCAGTAATAAAGGACGCCTGGTCGCTGCACAGGAAAAGCGCGAGCATGGCGACTTCGCGCGGCTTTGCCATGCGGCCGACGGGCTGCGCTTCCGCCAGGCGCGAGAGCATCTCCTCTTCGCGTCCTGGATAATTCTTGCGCACGAAGCCGTCGACAAACGGCGTGTGTACGCGCGCGGGCGAGATGCAATTGCAGCGGATGCCGAAGTCGATGTAATCCTTCGCCACCGAGTAGGTCATGGCCACGACCGCGCCCTTGCTCATGGAATAGGCGAAGCGGTCTGCCAGGCCGGCAGACGCCGCGATGGACGCCATGTTCAGGATCACGCCGCCGCCATTGCTTTTCATGTGGCCGATCGACGCCTGCATGCAGTGGAACATGCCTTTGACGTTGACGCGGAAGATGCGGTCGAAATCCGCGTCGGTGGTGCTCTCGAGATTACCGACGTGGGCTACGCCGGCGTTGTTGACGAGAATATCGACGCGCTGCTCGGCAGTGACGATATCGAAGGCACGGCGCACCCCGGCTGCATCCGTGACGTCGCACTCGTGCGGCGTCGCCTTACCGCCTGTTCCCTGTATGCCGTCGGCGACCTCGATGGCGTTGGCGCGGTCAACGTCGAAGATGCGCACGCACGCGCCGGCCTCGGCAAAACACTCGGAGATCGCGCGGCCGATGCCGCTCGCGCCTCCGGTGACGACCGCGACCTTGTTATCGAGCCGGAATGGCGCGTTCTTCGCCGATTGCAGCAACGCCTCAGCCGGACTGCTCACATTGGCCTTCAAAGGGAGACGCCTCTTTTCCACGGAATAAAATCGTCTTGCCCGAGCTGTTCCGCCTTGGTCGCGCACTGGCCGCCGGCGACGCGGATGGCGGTTTCCAGAAGTTCTTCGCCCATCTGCGCGATCGTGCGCTCGCCGGTGACCACGCCTCCGGCGTCGACGTCGATGATGTCGCCCATGCGCTGCGCCAGCGACGTGTTGGTTGAAATCTTGATGACCGGCGCGATCGGGTTGCCGGTCGGCGTACCAAGGCCGGTGGTAAACAGCACGACGTTGGCGCCCGCGCCGACTTGCGCCGTCACGCATTCGACGTCGTTGCCGGGCGTGCATTGCAAGTGCAAGCCGGGCTGCGTGGCATATTCGGCGTAATCGAGCGCGGCGGTAACCGGCGACGTTCCGCCCTTCTTGGCCGCGCCGGCGGACTTCATCGCGTCGGTGATCAGACCGTCCTTGATGTTCCCGGGGGAGGGATTCATGTCGAACGCGGCGCGGACGGCGCGCGCGCGGTTCGCGTATTCGGTCATCAATTCGATGAACCGGTCAGCGACTTCGGGGCTGACGCAGCGATCGATCAGCTCCTGCTCCACGCCACAGAGCTCAGGGAATTCCGAGAGGATGCCGCTGCCGCCGAGCGCAACCAGCAGATCAGCCGCGTGGCCAACCGCAGGATTTGCGCTGATGCCGGAGAAGCCGTCGGAGCCTCCGCATTTCAGACCAAGACGCAGTTTCGAGAGCGGCGCCGGCGAGCGTCGGATCTTGTTGACTTCGACCAAGGCGGCGAACGTCTGCCGGATGGCATCGCTCAACATCGCCGACTCGGAGCCGCTCTGCTGCTGCTCGAAGACCAGCAGCGGCTTGTCGAAGCGCGGGTTGCGCTTGCGGATCTCTTCGCGCAGGATCTCGACCTGCGCGTGCTGGCAGCCGAGGCTGAGCACGGTCGCGCCGGCAACGTTCGGATGATGGATGTACCCGGCGATGAGAGCGCAGAGGTTGTTGGTGTCTTCGCGCGTGCCGCCGCATCCGCCTTCGTGCAAGAGGAACTTCACGCCGTCAATGTTTTCGAAGATGTGCTTCGCTCGAGCCGAGGAAGCGGGCGCATCAAGCGGAGCCTGCTTCCCTTCGCGGTAAGCCCGGACGAGGTCAGCAACTTGACGTCGATACGGCTGCGGCGCGGCGAATCCCAATTCCTCTTCAAAAGCCTGCTTGAGCACAGCGATGTTGCGGTTCTCGCAGAAGACAAGCGGCGCGACCAGCCAGTAGTTGCGGGTACCGACCTGGCCATCGGAGCGCGCGTAGCCTTCGAATGTGCGGCCGCGCCAACGCGAGATGTCGGGCGCGTTCCAAGTGCGGCTCGCCTGCTTGCGGTGGTAGGCAGTGGTGTCGTGACGCAGGTTAAGGACGGTGATGCGCTCGCCGTGGCGGATCGGTTGCGTCGCTTTGCCCACGACCACGCCGTACATGATGACCGGATCGCCCGCGTTCAGAGGCTGAAGCGAAAACTTGTGCTTGGCCGGCACGTCGGTGACGAGCCCATAGGTCTCGCCCTCGAAGACCACTTCCTCGCCGGCGTGAAGGTCGGACAGGGCGATGGCCACGTTGTCGCGAGAATCGACGCGCAGCACGCGACGGTCGCTGCCTTCGGCAATGCCAAGCGCACCACGGTCGGTTTGTCTGGATTCGGCCATTTGTCACGTTCGCCGGCGCGAACGGAGCGCCCCACGGTAGCTGCGATGATACCGCCGGAATCACAAAATCGGCACTGCCGGCAGGGCAAGATCGGGCTCTGCCCGCGCGGCGCGATAGTGAACGAGGCCGCGACCACCGTCGCGGCCCCAAGTGAGAACTAGAACACCACCTGCAATCCGAACTGCAGCTGGCGAGGATTCGTGCCCTGCGCGAGTCCGAGGATCTTGCCCGAGCCGGCGGTGATGGCCGGCACGCTGACGCCATTCACCGTGGTGGTACCGGAGTTGACCGTCAGGTTGCCGGGCACGTTGTAATTCTGGATGTTAAAGACGTTGAACGCTTCGAAGCGGAACCGCAGTCCAACGCGCTCGGTGATCCGGAACTTCTTGATCATCGAGAAATCCATGTTGACGACGTGCGGCCCGTTGAAAGCGTTGCGTCCCAAGTTGCCGAAGGTGCCGGCTGCGGGGATACCGAAGGCGCAAGGATTGAACCAGCTCGCCACGGTATGAGTAGCGTCGGCTGCTTTTCCTCCTTGCGAGATCGTCTTCTGGCAGGCGGGATCCGGATTGGCTGCGACCGGACCAGCTACGAACGGATCGGCGAGCACGTTCGGACGTTCGTACGTCGCAGGTCCGCCCGGCGCAGTGCCTTTCAGATTGGCAATGTCGCCGCTGACCAGCAGTCCGTACGGCTGACCCGCACGGGCCTGGAAGATGTAATTCGACGTCCAGTTGCCGAGGACGGCGCCAAGGAAGCCGCTCTGGAAAAAGCGCTTGCCGGGCCCCGCGGGCAGATCGTAGGACGTCGCCCAAGAGACGAACTGGCCGATGTTGTACGAAGATTGCCCGTGAGCGGACTTCTGGTCGAAGTAGTTCTCGATCGTCGACGTGCCCTGCGGACCGTTCTCCGCGCCGTTGAAATAGCCGCTGGTAGTATCGGTGGATTTGCCCCACGTGTACGAAACCAGCGTGAACAACCCATTGCCGAAGGTGTGCTGGTAACGCGATTCCAAGGCGTTGTAATCGGAGTAGCCGATGCTGCGGTTGTAGCTGATGCCCGCGGTGACCCACGGCATCAGGCGCAGAGTGTCGATCTGCGCATTCTCGGCAGCTGTGCACGACGAGGTCGCACAAGTCGTCGGCTTGGAGGCGGCGTTGGCGTTGCCGGTGTACGGCAGGCGTCCACCCTTGCTGCCGACGTACGCCACCGAGATCATCGAGTGGCCGGACATTTCACGCTGGATCTCCACGTTCCAGCCTTGCATGTAGCCGTCTTTGTAGTTCGGCGCATTCTCGTTGTTATTGGGGAAGTTGTTCCAAGGCAGGCCGGTCACGCCAGTGTAAGTCGGCAGCGGCGTGGTCAGACCCTGCTTCTGCTCCGCGATGAGGTTCACCGCCGTGCCGTTCGTAAACGCGCAGGTGCTGCCATTTCCGCACTGGTTCACCGAGCCCGTGAAGGCGGTGGAGTCCGGCCACACGTACGCTTCCAGGTTGTTCTGCGCATACTGGCTGCGCGCGGTGATCGGATCCCAGTAGAGTCCATAGCCGAGGCGAAGGACCGTCTTCGGCATGAACTGCCAGGCAAGACCGATGCGCGGACCCCAGTTGTCCTTGATCGGCGGAGGCGAGAAGAACGACTTGCCGGCCGCCACCAAAGCGTTGGCGTGCGGGTCTTTCAGGAACGCGTCGGGGATGCAGGGAGATGCATTGACCTGGCTGCAGAGGCCGGGAAGCGTCTTGGCTCCGACAATGTAGAGCTGTTTGTCGAGGTCGATGGCATTCCACAGGCGGCCGTCGGTCGTCTGCGGCTGCGTGACGTAGTCGTAGCGCAGGCCGTAGGTAAGAGTCAGGTTCGACTTGAGCCGCCATTCGTCCTGCACGTACGCCGCCCACGATGCATATTTGAAGCGAACCGGTCCGCCGTGCGCGATCGGCAACTGGCCCTGCGAGCTGTTGGCAAATCCGAGCAGCGCGGATGCCAGTGCGTTGCCGGTGTTGCTGACGCCGATGCCTTGCGTCTGGTTACCCGAGAAGCTGTAGGTGGCGAAGGTATTGAGCTGGGTGCGTTGCGCGTCGATGAACCAGCCGCCGGTCTTGAAATTGTGACGGCCCTTCAGCCAGCTGATGCTCGGCGACAGGCTCCAGTCCGGGTTGAGGCGCGTCGCGGCGCCGCGTTCACCCATGTTGCCGTTGCCGCCGGCGTTGTAGCCGCTGATGGTCATCAAGACGCCGTGGTACTTGTCGACATCGACGAATCCCGCTTTCGTCAACGCTTCGAGGCCGCCGGGAGCTTCGTTCTGCTGGCCGGCATCGACACCCGGACGTCCGGCGTACCCGGCGCGGACATCGAGGACGAGGTTGGTGGTGAACAGGTGCGTCCAGCCGCCGCCGTAGTTGCGGCCTGCGGAACCACCCTGCGTATCGCCGATGTCGCCGATCGGAGTGAAGATGTGGTTGCGCTGCTCCGTGTAGCGGAAGAAGACGTTGTCGGAATCGCGGAAGCGATGATCGATTCGACCGGTGAACCCGTTCTCGTTGTTCAACGTGGGACGCACGCGAACAAAGTTATTGTTGCCGGCTGGATCGACAATGTTCGGCGAGGGCGAGAAGAACGCGAAGAACTGCTTCATGGCCGGATCGATCAACGCCGCGGGAATCTTGCGGCACGGCGTTCCGGTCGTCTGGCTCTGCAAACGGTTGGCGTCTACGGGGAGGGGGTTGCCGGCCGTGTCGCAGCGGAATTCGTCGCGAGTGTAGTTGCAGCCCACGCCGGTCGCCAGGTTGCATCCGGTCGTGCTGGTCAGGCGCGTCGAATACGGATTGAACAGGCGTGCGCTCTGGCTGCCACTGTTGGTGAAGTCGCCTGCCAGTTCGGCGGCGGTTGGGACGCGAGACAGGTTCTGGTCGGCCTGGCTGAAGCGCCAGCCGTCGTACGCGGCGGTAAAGAAGGTCCTGTTCTTGATGATCGGACCTGTCACGGTCGCGCCAAACTGGTTTTGATGAAATGCTGCCGGGCCGCTGGGGACGGTTTGTCCGGGCTTACAGCGCGCGATCGTGCACTGTCCCGGACCGTCAAGGATGGAGTTGCGTGCGTCGAAGAAATTACTGCGGACAAACTCGAAGACAGACCCGTGCAGCGCGTTGCCACCGCTCTTGGAGACGACGTTGACGATGCCGCCGGCGGCGCCACCGTAATCAGCCTTGGCGTCGTGGCCGACCACCTTGAACTCCTGGATCAGGTCGTGGTTCGGGATGACGATGTAAGTCGGGCCGCGGACATTCGTGTTGATGATGCCGTCGTAGAAGTAGAGCTTGGAGCGGTTGTTGGCGCCGTGGAAGGATCCGTCGTTGAAGCCGGAGTTCGGCAGGCCGGTATTGCCCTCGCAACAACCGACGCTCGCGTTCTGCGAAGTGGAGACCGGCGTGACGCCGGGCGTCAGCGTGAGCAGCTGCGTGAAGTTCAACCCGTTCAGCGGAAGGTCTTCCACCGCCTTCTGCTCGATGACGGTTCCGAGCTCGGTGGTTGTCGCGTCAACGAGCGGGGCTTCCGATTTCACCTCGACGGTCTCGCTGGCATTGCCGACGCCTAGCGTGATCGGCTGCGAGGTCGCTTTGGAGACGTTCACCTGAAAGGCGTCGGTGTGGGCGGTCTTGAATCCCGTCTTCGACACTTCCAGCGTGTACTGGCCGGGAAGCACGTTGATGAACAGGTAGCCGCCGGTGCTGTTGGTGGTACCGACGTTCTCAAGCTTGGTGGCCTGGTTCGTCAGCTTGACGGTCGCGCCGGGGACGACGGCGCCGCTGCTATCGATGACCGTGCCGTTCACTTCGCCCGCCCCGGTCTGGGCAACCGTGGGAAGCGCGAGAGCGGCCAAAAGGAACGCGATGCTCATCGTGGCCAGAAAGGATTTCGCTAAACGCATAAACGTCTCCTTCGAACAGTCTTTCTATGCGGTGTTCCGCTGGCCTGGTGGGACCGCGCGCGTCGAGAGAACTTTTGAGAATGACGACGAGCGTCCAAGCGGAGCAAGAAGGTATCACAAAAATTTTTCTAGTTCACAATCAAAAATCTGAATTTCATTGTATGAAACGAAAAGGCCGGCGCCGCTGGAGACGGGCCGGCCTTTCTCTGCTCAGAACGTAATGCGCCCGGAGATCTGCATTATGCGCGGACCGAAGCGTTCACCCGTGACTTGGCCGAAGGTGCTCGAGGACTTGATCATGCCCGAGCCACACCGCGGATCGCTCGCCGCCGCGCCGGTACAACTCGACGCCGTGTCGAAGTCCGCCGTGAGAGCGTTATCGACTCTGCCCATGGTGAACGATGGATGATTGAAGATGTTGTACGCCTCGGCGCGCAGCGTGAACATGAGCCGTTCCCTGTAGAGCGGGATGTTCTTCTGCAGCGCCATGTTCCAGTTATCCGAGCCTGGGCCGCGGAAGACGTTGTTGCGAGTGATACCGGGCGTGTTCGGGCCCGGGATGACGCCGATCGGCGGCAAGGCAAACGCAGAGGTGTTGAGGAAATGGAGCGTGCTGTGGAGCTGGTCCCTTGGCGCGTAGATGTTGCCGACGACAAGGACGTTGGCGCCATCGCCGCCGCCCGTCAGGTTCGGCGTTCCGCTCATGCTGACCTGGTAAGGAGCGCCGCTGATGAACTCGGCGATGCCCGACCACTCCCAGTTATTGGCAATCGCGCCGAAGACCCGGTTGTTCCACAGCCGCGTGGCCTTGGGCATGGTCCAGACCCAGTGGGCGACGAGGTCATGCGTGTGGTCGAAGTTGGCGAGACCGTAGTTCCAGAAGCGCCGATCCTGGTAGGTCGCGATGCCGCCGTTCACCACCGCCTGGGTGTACATCGCCTTTGACCAGGTGTAGGCGACACCGAACTGAATGCCTCTGGTAAACCGGCGATTCAGCGAGGCCTGTAGCGAGTTGTAATTGGACGTTCCACCGTAATCGCGGAGGTTCACGGCTCCATAGCCCGGATAGGGACGGAAGTAATTGTCGTTGAGCAGCTTCGCCTGGTTCACCACGACGCCGCCGTGATTCGGCCCAAAGAAGAAGGTGTTGAACGTGCCGGAGAACGTGCCGTTCAGCGGTGTGCCACTGAGGATGGCGGTCGTTTGCGACTTGTCGACGTATGCAGGATTGTTCTGCGCGAGATAGGGAACCTCGTTCAAATTGATCTGCTGGTTCAGGTGGCGGCCGAATGTGCCGACGTATGCGATATCGGCGACGGTGTCATAGCCGATGATGCGCTGGATCCCCAGGTTCACACCCAGAGTCGACTCGAGTTTCCGGTTCGGTTGGAGGATGCGGGTGTCGAGCGGGCCGACATTGACCTGGCTGTTTGGATCGTAGCAAGTGTGCGTCGATCCGCAGTTCGCGGTGAAGTTCGTGCCGTTCACAATCTGGCCATAGCCAAGGGACTGGTTGACGACGACCGGAGGGATCAACGCATAATCGCCGACGGTGCCGCCGCCTTCGCGAGTGTTGTAGTACAGACCCGAGCCGAGACGAACCGCTGTCTTGCCGTCCTTGAAGGGATCCCACGCCAGGCCGAGGCGAGGCGCGTAGAGCAAGCCGTTGCTGTTGCGCAGCGAGCGCGGGTACGAGGGATCGGTATTCACTACCATTCCCGGATAGGTGTACGGGGTGACGAACGTCCCGTTGAAGGAACTCGACTTCACATCCCCTGGGTTCGAGGGGTTCTGAGCGCAGACCGTTGGAGTCGTGCGCGAATCGCCCTTGCAAAGCGCCTTGGCGGCGGTGGAAAGGTTGTTGTAGAGCACTGGCACGTAGAGCGCCGGGACCTTGCTGGGATCG
>Ga0157369_10010159_pt1 | contig 10744 bp, 10 predicted proteins | sample C25metaG_FD_113461 | JGI IMG/M metagenome (GOLD analysis project Ga0157369, IMG submission 113461) | Corn rhizosphere microbial communities from Kellogg Biological Station, Michigan, USA - C2-5 metaG | ecosystem: Host-associated > Plants > Roots > Rhizosphere > Soil | place: USA: Michigan...
TCGTGGAACGCGACCATCTCCGCCGCGCCGTCCCAGAACGGGATGGTGGGCCGGAACTCCGGGACGAGACTGCGGATGCGCGTGTTGTCGAAGACCATCGGGAACGCCTTGTCGCCGAGGAGCGTCGGCCCGAGTGGCGGGTGGACCTCCGCGATGACGTCGGACGGCACGTGCACGATGTCGGCTTCCACGCCGGCGGCCTCCGCGATCCACCGGGTGATGTCGTTCCAGCTCGGTGCGTGGTCGCCCGTGATGTGGAAGGCCTCTCCGAGCACGTCGCGGCGACCCAGCAGGCCGACGAACCCGACCGCGAAGTCCTCGGTGTGGGTGATGGTCCAGAGGGTCGTCCCGTCGCCGTGCACGACCACCGGCTTGCCCGCGCGCATGCGGTCGAGGTCGGTGCGTCGGCCCATCGTCGGGATGAGCGTGCGGTCGTAGGTGTGCGACGGGCGCACGATCGTCGCCGGGAACCCCTCCTCGCGGTAGGCGTGGACGAGGACGTCCTCGCAGGAGATCTTGTCGCGCGCGTACTGGGAGAACGGGTTCCGGAGCGGCGTCGACTCGACCACGGGCAGGCGCTGTGGCGGCTTCTGGTATGCGGATGCGGAGCTGATGAACACGTACTGGCCGATCCGACCGGCGAAGCGGTCGATGTCCGCCTGCACCTGCGGTGGCGTGAACGCGGTGAACTGCGCCACGACGTCGAACTCGCGCGAGCCGAGCGTCTCGGTCACCGCGTCGGTGTCGCGCACGTCCGCGCGGAGGAGCTCGACCTCCTCGGGGAGGGGGCGGACGTGGGACAGGCCGCGGTTCAGAACGGTGACGTCATGGCCGAGCGACACCGCTCTGGCGACCGACGCCGAGGAGATGATGCCACTGCCGCCGATGAACAGGATGCGCTTCGTCGTCATTGGTCCATCCTCGCGCACCGTCGCCCGACTCGCCCAGGCCTTCTCAGGATCGCCCCAGTCAGCGCTCGCGCTTGACGAACGCCATGGCACCGACGACGAGGGCGAGCAGCACCCCGGAGACGAGTCCCCACACGACAGGCGCCTCGGGTCCGAGGATCAGGAGCATCAGCACCGCGGCGAGGGCGAGGACCCCGGCGACGACGAGCGCCGTCGTCCATTCGTTCCATCGCATCCCACCAGCCTAGGCTCCCGTCACCACGACCCGGGGACGCGGGAGCCGCTGCGGTGAACCGGCGGGACGGCTCAGCGGTGCTCGGCGAGCATCTCCTCGGTCCGTTCCCAGAGCCCGCGGGCGAGGGCGACGTCGGCGGCGAGCTTGTTCGTGCGTGCGGGCTTCCGCTTCGCGAAGTAGCCGCCCGAGGTCCAGTCGAGTCCCGGCTGACTCTCGGCCAGCCAGAAGAGCGTGTCGGCGCCCTCCTCGGGGGTGTTCAGCAGGCGACGCCCGAGCGGGTTCGCATAGAGGAACCGCATCGCGCCGTCGGGCGAGCTGGAGAAGTTCGTCGAGATGACCCCCGGGTGGAACGCCGCCGCGGACAGGCCGCGCGGGCCGTACCGGCGGTCGAGCTCCTTCGTGAAGAGGATCTGCGCCAGCTTCGCGTTGCCGTAGGCGCGCGTGGGCGAATAGGAGCGTTCGGCGTCGAGGTCGTCGAGGTCGAGCTTCCCGAACAGGCGGTTGGCGACGCTCGAGGTGTTGATGACCGTCGCCTCTGACTCGACGAGGCGGTCGAGCAGGAGATGGGTGAGGAGCGCGGGTGCCAGGTAGTTGATCTGGAACGTCTGCTCATGACCGTCCGTCGTGACCCGGCGGTCGGCACCGAAGATGCCGCCGGCGTTGTTGGCGAGGACGTCGATCCGCGGGTAGTGCTCGAGGAGATGCTCGGCGAGGAGGCGAACCTGTGCCAGCTCGGCGAAGTCGCAGATGAACGATGCAGCCCCGATCTGTCGCGCGACGGCTGCCGTCTTCTCCGGTGACCGCCCGACCACCACGACCTGCTCGCCCGCGTCCGTCAACGCCTTCGCAGCCGCAGCGCCGATGCCGTCGCTCGCACCGGTGAGGACGATCACCCGATCGCTCACGCGGACGACTTCCGGGGGCGGGGCTCGCTGACGTTGGTCGGGCGCGCCCGCTCGTCGATGTCGGGGACCTCACGGCCGATCGCGAGGTCGCCGGTCTTGTTGGCGTCCTGCATCATCGACTCGAGCCAGCTGCGGTTGAGCTCGGGACGCTGCTCCTGGTCGAACTCGAACTGCAGCGAGATCGACGGGTGCACCCAGATCGTCACGCGTCCGCCACCGGTCTCGAGCGAGCGCGGCCAGGAGATCGTGAAGGACTCGTTGCGCCGCAGTTTCATGACCGCGATCGACTTCACATGCGCGAGCATCCGGTCGTCGAGTTCGAGCTCACGCGATGAACTCCCGTAGATCAGCTTTCCCACCAGATGTCTCCCTCTGTGCCGGTCGTCCTCGCGCACCCGGGAATCAGGGCGACGCGACGCCCGAGCACACCGGGCGTTGCCCCCATCGTAGGCGACCGAGGGATCGCCGTCGTGCCGGTTGACGGACGGGCGGCAGCCCAGTTCAGGGGTCCGCGGTGTTGTCCCCCATGGCCTCGCGAGTACGTCAACTTCCGCAGAAAATCAAGGTGTTTCGGCGCTGTTTCATGAACCTGGCAAAGCCCTGAGCTGCGGTCGCCTCGACCAAACCGGGCTTCCCACTGCCCCCGAACGGCGTGCATGACCGTGAAGCCCGAATCTTCCGTCGTGCACCCGAGCCAGCCGTCCCTTCCCGAACGATCCGTCGCTCCGGGAACACGTCCACGCCGTGCACGCCAGCCGTTGCGACTGCCCAAGCTCGTCTCCCAGCTGGTCACCTTCGGCCTCGTCGGCGGCACCGCGTTCGTCGTGGACGTCGGTGTGTACAACCTCCTGCGGTTCACCGTGCTCGACGACAAGCCGATCGGAGCGAAGGTGATCTCCGTCGCCGTCGCCACGGTCGTCGCTTGGCTCGGCAACCGGGCGCTGACCTTCCGGACCGAGCACCGCCGCGCGGTGTGGAAGGAGGGCGCCCTCTTCGCGCTCATGAACGTCCTCGGCCTCGGGATCGCCGCGGGCTGTCTGTTCGTCTCGCACTACGTCCTCGGCTACACCACCCCGCTCGCCGACAACATCGCGGGCAACGGCGTCGGACTCGTCCTCGGCATGGTGTTCCGCTTCCTCGCCTATCGGTTCGTCGTCTTCCGACCCGCCGATTCGGCGACCAGTCGCCGTCGAAGCACGACGTCGCAGGAAACCTCCGTTTCGAGCCCGGCCGCGCCGGCACCCGCCGCCGCAACGCGCACCACGACCACTCGTCGATCCGCACCGACCCACGCACTGCCGACCTCTGGAGGCCTGTCCTGATGGCACCCGCACTCGCACCGCTGCTCGAAGCGCTCGCGCTCATCCCCTCCCGACCGTTCGCATCCGCGGACGAGCCCGCTCCCCTGCTGACCCCCCAACCCGCGGCACCCACGGAACCGCTGCCGAACCGCGGCACCCTGGTGGACCCGATGACGGCGGCCGACCCCGGCTCCTGGAGCATCGGCGAATGGCTCGGCTACGGCACCATGCTGCTGTTCGCCGCCGCGCTGACGATCATCGCCGTCACCACGCTCTACTGGATGCTCCACGCCTGGCGGTCGACCGGCCACCTGAAGAACACCGGGTTCGCCGCGGTCCCACTGCCCGCCAAGCACTCCTTCACCCTGCTCGTCCCCGGTCGGCATGAGGAGGAGGTCATGGGTCAGACCCTCGACCGCCTCGCCGAACAGGACCACCCCGACTTCGAGATCATCGCGATCGTGGGCCACGACGACCCGGGGACCGAGCGCGTCGTCCGCGAGGCCGCCGCACGGCACCCCGACCTCATCACAGTGGTCGTCGACGACAGCGTGCCGAAGAACAAGCCCAAGGCCCTCAACCGGGCGCTGCAGATCGCCCGTGGCGACGTCGTGGGCGTGTTCGACGCCGAGGACGAGGTGCATTCGCGCCTGCTCACCCTCGTGGACTCGCGCTTCACGGAGAGCGGCGCCGACGTCGTCCAGGGCGGCGTGCAGCTCATGAACTTCCAGTCCAGCTGGTGGTCGCTGCGGAACGTGCTCGAGTACTACTTCTGGTTCCGGTCGCGCCTGCACTTCCACGCGAACTCCCGCTTCATCCCGCTCGGCGGCAACACCGTGTTCGTGAAGAAGACCTGGCTGGACTGGTCGGAGGGCTGGGACGACGGCTGCCTCGCCGAGGACTGCGAGCTCGGCGTCCGACTCTCGAGCGCCGGCGCGACGGTCGTCGTGGCCTACAGCCCCGAGGTCGTCACCCGCGAGGAGACGCCCGGCACCCTGCAGTCGCTCTACAAGCAGCGCACGCGCTGGAACCAGGGCTTCCTGCAGGTCCTGAAGAAGGGCGAGTGGCGCAAGCTGCCGACGTTCCGTCAGCGCATGTTCGCGCGATACCTGCTGTCGATGCCGTTCCTCCAGGCGGCGACCGGCCTCCTCATCCCCGTCTCGGTCCTGCTGGTGCTGTTCGCGAAGGTGCCCGCACCGATCGCCCTCCTCACCTTCATCCCGCTCGCGCCGACGATCGTCACCCTCGCGGTGGAAGCCTCCGGGCTCGGTGAGTTCGGCCGCCTCTACGGCCAGAAGGTCCGCCTCCGCGACTACGCCCGGCTGATCCTCGGCACCTTCCCGTACCAGATCTTCCTCGGCCTGGCCGCCGTCCGTTCCGTCTTCCGCGAGTGGAAGGGCGACCACTCCTGGGAGAAGACGGAGCACACCGGCGCCCACCGCAGCGAGGAGGTCGCCGAGGCCACCGAGGCCGCTCCCGTCTCCGTCGACCTGCCCGACCGCGCACCCGAGCTCGTCCTCCAGAACGGAGCAACCCGATGACCGGCATCCTCGAACGCCCGGCCGCCCCCGGCCGACCAGAGCTCCGCCTGGAGAGCGACCGCCTCGGCTGGCTCGCCTCAGGGCCACCGACGAAGCGAGGCCCCGGCGTCGTGCGCCGCTGGCTCTCACGCCACGGTCGCACCCTGGCCTTCCTCCTGCCCGTGCTCGCCATCGCCGCCGTCGTGCAGGCGATGAACCTGGGCGGTTCCCCGCAGCGCATCGACGACGAGGGCACCTACACCGCCCAGGCGTGGAGTGTCCTGAAGCTCGGCGAACTCGCCCACTACACCTACTGGTACGACCACCCGCCGCTCGGCTGGCTGCAGATCGCGGCCTACACGGGGTTGACCGGTGCGTTCGACCGCTACGACATCGCCGTGATCGCGGCACGTGAGGCCATGGTCGTCGCGACGCTCATCGCCGTCGTGCTCGTGTGGGTCCTCGCCCGCCGACTGCACCTCAGCCGGGCCATGGCCGCCGTCGCCGCACTCGTGTTCGCCATCTCACCGCTCGCCGTGCAGTTCCACCGCACCGTCTACCTCGACAACGTCGCGGTGCCCTGGCTCCTCGGCGCCTTCATCCTCGCGACGAGCCGCAAGCACCAGCTCGTCGGCTTCGCGGGTTCCGCCGCCGCGTTCGGCATCGCCGTGCTGAGCAAGGAGACCTTCCTGCTCGCCCTGCCCTTCCTCGCCTGGACCATGTGGCGCGCGGCTCGGAAGGAGACCCGCCGGTACACGCTGCCGGTCGCCGCGACCATCGTCGTCGTCATCGGCTTCACCTACGTGCTCTTCGCCGCCATCAAGGGCGAACTCATCCCCGGCCCTGACCGGGTGAGCCTCCTCGGTGGCGTCTTCTTCCAGCTCGGATCCCGCGTCACGAGCGGGTCGCTGTTCGACCCGGAGAGCCTGTCGGCGAGGACCCTCGGCATGTGGTGGCAGTTGGACGCGGCACTCCTCGTCGCCGGAGCGGTGGCCGCCGTCGCCGGGCTCTTCATCTCGCGACTGCGTGTCATCGCCGCGATGACCGTCTTCCTCGGCCTGTTCATGCTGCGCCCGGGCGGCTACCTGCCGGTGCCGTACGTCATCATGCTGCTGCCGTTCATGGCGATCCTCATCATGGGCGTGACCGGCGCCGCCATCCGCCGGTTCCGTCGCCGCTCGACCGTCGAGGCCGGAGCGCAGCGCCGTCGTCTCCTCGGCGGACGTGCTGCCGGAGCCGTCTGGGTCGCCGCGGTGCTCGCTGCAGCCGTCGTCGCCGTCCCCAACACGGCGACCCAGCTCCGCGGCTTCCTCCTCGCCGACCTCGACAAGCCGGTCCGGCAGGCCCAGCAGTGGGTCCAGACCAATGTGCCGAAGGAGTCCCGCGTGATCGTCGATGACGCGATGTGGGTCGACCTCGTCGAGAGCGGTTTCGATCGTGACAACGTCATCTGGTACTACAAGATGGACACCGACTCCGCCGTCCAGGCCCAGTCGCCCAACGGCTGGCGCGACGCCGACTACATCGTCACGACCGACTCGATGCGGACCTTCCCGACCACCTTCCCCGAGGTGAAGGGTGCGATCGACAACTCCGAGCTCGTCGCGACCTTCGGCTCCGGGACGCAGGCCGTCGAGGTCCGCCGCATCGACGCCGACGGTCTCGACGCGGCGGCCGAACAGGCTGCCGGGCGCACGGCGGCTCGGGCGGCGCTCGGTGCGCAGCTCCTGCTGAACCCCTCGCTCAGCGTCTCGGCGGAGGCCGCGCAGACCCTCAGCGACGGCCAGCTCGACTCCCGCGCCCTCCTGGCGCTCGGCCAGGTACTCGCCACGACGCCGGTCCGGCTCGAGAGCACTCCGGTGCTCGACGGCGAGACGGGCGACGTGCGTCGGACGATGGTGCTCCGCACCGGCACCGAGGTGGGCGACGGCCGTCTGGCCGACTCCATCCGCTCGATCCAGGGCGACTACGCGGCCGACCGCGTCGAGCAGACGGCGGCCGGCGTGCGGGTCACCTACTCGGTCGTCGAACCCGACGTCGTCCGCTGACCACCTTCCCGAGCACCGGCTCGAGCCGGACGCCCGGGCCACCCGAAACCCCGACCCACCCGAAGAACAGGAGTTCCACCATGCGAACCACCACCACCAGGCGACTCGCCCTCAGCGGCCTCGCCGCCGTCGCGACGGCAGCGCTCATCGGCTTCGGCACCACCGCCGCGAGCGCCGCCACCACCGAGGCCTCAGGCTCCGGCTGGATCCGCGTCGGCCACCTCTCGGCCGACACCAAGACCGTCGACGTGAAGCTGTCGGCACTCTCCGGCGGCGCGACCGTGTTCGAACTCGACGACGTCGCCTACGGCCAGGTCTCCCCCTACACCGATCTGGCCGCCGGCACCTACGTGGTGTCGATGGTGCCCGCCGGGTCGCCCGACAGCACGAAGCCGGTCATCAGCACCAACGTGACCATCACCGCCGGGGAGGCGGCCACCGTAGCCGCCTACGGTCCCAACAAGGACCTGCAGACGAAGGTGTTCGAGGACGACCTCACCGGTCCGACCGAGGGTGCGGCGCGCATCCGGCTGATCCAGGCGTCGACCGACGTCAAGAGCGTCGACGTCAGCACCTCGACCGGCATGCCGATCGCGAAGGGCGCCACCACCGGGACGGCGACCGACTACGCGAGCGTCCCAGCAGGCCCGTGGGATCTCGAGCTGACCGGCGGCAAGCAGGCGGCGGAAGCCTCCGTGAACCTCGCCCCCGGCACCGTGAGCACGCTCTTCGTGCTCGACAACGCCGCAGGTGGCGTCACCCTCATGCCCGTCCTCGACAGCTCAGCCGCCGGCGACGCCCCCGAGGGCCCGGTGGAGACCGGTGGCGGTGGACTCGCCGAGCAGTCGTCGACGCTGCGGGGCGTCCTCGACGACCTCGACGCGAAGCTCGCCCGGCTCGTGCGCGACCTCGGGACGGCGGTGAGCTGACCATGAGCGCCAAGAAGACGATCGGCATCGCCGCGACCGCGGTCGCCGCGGTCACCGCGACCGCCGTGATCGCCTCCCTGGCCACCGGGTTCCCGGCGAACCTCCTCCAGGGCCCGACCGCGGCGTCACCCGGCGCGACCGACGCCGACGGTCAGCCTGGCCCGACCTCGACGGTCACGGACCGGACCACCACGGAGGCCGCCGACGCGTTCCTCGCCGACTGGGTCGACGACGGCCGGGTCGTGCGCCGGGACCAGGGTGACGACACGGTCAGCGAAGGGCAGGCTTACGGACTGCTCGTCGCGGCCGGGGTCGGGGACGAGCAGTCCTTCACCGAGATCTGGGATTGGACCGAGCAGCACCTGCAGCGGCCCGACGGGCTGCTCGCCTGGCAGTGGCGCGATGGCGAGGTCGTCGACGACGAACCCGCCAGCGATGCGGACCTCGACGCCGCCCGCGCGCTCGTCGTCGCCGGCACCCGGTTCGACGAGCCGCGGTTCACCGAGGCCGGCGTCACGCTCGCCGGTGTGATCGCGGACCGCATGACCGCCGAGACCGCCGCGGGCCGGATCCTCCTCCCCGGCGTCTGGGCCGCAGCGACCGAGCCCTACGCGTACAACCCGTCCTACGCCTCCCCCGTCGCCTTCTCGGTGCTGGGTGCGGCGACGGGTGACCCGCGGTGGGCCGAACTGCAGGCGGGTTCCGCAGCGGTCACGACCACCCTGCTCGACGAGAGTCCGCTCCCGCCCGACTGGGCCCAGGTGCACGCCGACGGCACCGTCGACGCCATGCCGGGTGCGGCAGGGACCGGGCAGAGCGTCCGCTACGGCTACGACGCGGCCCGACTCCCGATCCGCTATGCCGAGTCGTGCGACACCGCCGACCGGGCGACGGCCGCCCGCCTCGCCTCGACCCTCGCGCGGTCGAAGGAGCTGCGGGCGGAGACCGATCTCGGCGGATCACCCCTGACCTCGGATGTGCACCCGCTCGCCCTCCAGGCCCGAGCGGCCGCGCGCGCCGCCGTGGGCAACCTGCCGGAGTCGGCGGACGACCTCCGGGCCGCCGATGAACTCGCGCAGGAGGTGCCGAGCTACTTCGGCGCCGCCTGGGCAGCCCTCGCACCGATGATGCTCACGACCGGTGAGCTGGACGGGTGTCCACCACTCACCGAAGGAGCCACCTCATGATCCGTGCACAGCGCCGTCGGATCGGCATGCTCGCCGCCGCCGGAGCGCTCCTCACGGCGCTCGCCCTCTCGGGCTGCGCCACGACGCACGCCGGGCAGACGCCGACCTCGCCGAACGCCGCCGACGGGCCCATCACCTCCTCGGAGGCGTCCGACCGTGGCGCCGCCGGTGCGAAGCAGGACCCGGTCGCGCAAGCGCCGGCCGCCGATGTCAGCGCATTGAGCGTGAGCCGGGTGCAGATCCCGTCCATCGGGGTCGACGCGGCGGTCGAACCGCTCGAACGCGATGCGTCCGGTGTCCTCCTGCCGCCCGTCGAGTGGGAGGACGCCGGGTGGTACCGCGCCGGCGTCCTGCCCGGCCAGGTGGGGCCGGCGGTCATCGCCGGCCACCTCGACACGACCCTCCGCGAGGCGGTGTTCGTCCACCTCAAGCAGCTCGTGGCGGGCGACCAGGTGACGGTCACGATGTCCGACGGCTCGACCGCCACGTACGCCGTGGACCGCGCCATCGACGTCGAGAAGAAGACCTTCCCCACCGAGGAGGTCTACGGGCCGACGCCCGACGCGCAGCTCCGGCTCATCACCTGCAACGGCCCCTTCGACGACGCCGCGAACACCTACGCGAACAACTACGTCGTCTTCGCGTCGCTCGTCGGCACGACCCCGTAGCGCCGCTCCCTGCTCCGCGCGCCCGTCGCGGCGCGGCCCCGCTCCGAACCATTCCCACCGACCCGAAAGGAACCGACGTGAACCGCTCACTCGTCGTCATCCCCACCTACAACGAACTCGACAATCTGCAGCCGATCGTGAACCGCACGCTCGCCGTCCCGGGGGTCGACATCCTCGTCGTGGACGACTCCTCGCCCGACGGCACCGGGTTCCTCGCCGAGCAGCTCGCCGCGCAGCACCCGGAGGTGCACGTGTTCCACCGGGCCGTGAAGGACGGGCTCGGCGGCGCGTACCTCGCGGGCTTCGCCTGGGCGCTCGCCCGGGGGTACGAGGTCGTCGTCGAGATGGACGCGGACGGATCCCACCACCCCGAGGACCTGCCCCGCCTGATCGCGCTCCTCGACGATCACGACCTCGCGCTCGGCTCACGCTGGGTCCCGGGTGGCGTCGTCGAGAACTGGCCCGCCCACCGGCTCGCGCTGAGTCGCGGCGGCAACCTCTACACGCGACTGGCCCTCGGGATCGGTGTCGCCGACGCGACCGGCGGGTTCCGCGCGTTCCGCAGCGAGGCACTGCGCCGCATCGACCTCGCCGACGTCGCGTCACAGGGGTACTGCTTCCAGGTCGACCTCCTCTGGCGGGCGCTGCAGCGCGGGCTCCGGGTCGTGGAGACGCCCATCGTCTTCACCGAGCGGGTGTCTGGCGAGTCGAAGATGAGCGGCGGCATCGTCTCCGAGTCGCTCAAGAAGGTCACGATGTGGGGCGTGCGTCGTCGCCTCCAGGAGGTCCGCGCGCTGCTGCACGGCCACCCGCTCCCATCCGTGCGCGTGCTGTCCACCCGCTGAGACCTGGGTGGTGCGGGCGGCCACGACCACGGACCGACGACGGCTGCACATCTTCCCAGGTCCTTCCGGTTCCGCCGCCCTCCCCGGAGTCGTAGCGTGAGGGCATGACCAATCGCACGCGCACCCCGCAGCACCCCATCGGTTCCGGCTTCGGCCACTCGAGCACCGCGGCGGAGGTGCTCGAGGGCATCGACCTCA
>Ga0157369_10010160_pt1 | contig 10742 bp, 9 predicted proteins | sample C25metaG_FD_113461 | JGI IMG/M metagenome (GOLD analysis project Ga0157369, IMG submission 113461) | Corn rhizosphere microbial communities from Kellogg Biological Station, Michigan, USA - C2-5 metaG | ecosystem: Host-associated > Plants > Roots > Rhizosphere > Soil | place: USA: Michigan...
CGAGCGCGACAACCTCGGCGGGCAGGCCGGCGGCGGCCAGCGATGGATGGAGGACGCGCTCGACCAGCGCAGACACGCTGCGGAGCGCCGCGCCGCCGGTGCGAAGCACGGCGCCGTTCAGGCTCTTGAGCAGCTGGGACGCGACATCGAGCGCGACGAGCGGACGCGCTTCGAAATTCGCTCCGACGACGCCGATCGGGATCCGCCGCTCGGAGACGTTGAGCCCGTTCGGCAGCACCCACGACGCGCCGTCACGCTCGAGCGGCGGCAAGCCGGCGAGCGATCGGAGCTGCTCCGCTGCGTCATCGAGCCGGGCGGACGTGAGCCGCAGGCGGTCGAGCGCGCCGTCGTCGAGCTCAGCCTCCGCGACATCGACCTCGTTGGCCGCGAGCAACGCCGCGCGCTCGCGGCGCAGGCGCTCGGCTGCGTCGCGCAATGCGTCGGCGACCGCGTCGTCATGCAGCTGCGGTAGCGACCGCCGGGCCGCTTCCGCGTCGGCGCGCACGACGTCGATCAGCGCCACGCGAGCTCGCGCACCTGCCACGCCAGGGAAACCACGTCGCCGACGATCACCACCGCGGGCGTCGGTGCATCTGCAGCACAGCCCGCAATCGTCCCGAGCGTGCCGACGATCACACGCGATCCGGGAAGCGACACCTGCGAGAGGACCGCGGCGGGCTCGTCGACGTCTCGGCCGTTGAGGATGAGATTGTCGGCGAGCTCCGCGAGGCGCCGCAGTCCCATGAAGATCACCAACGTCCCCGGTGTGCCGGCGAGCCGCTCGTAGTCGAGCTCCTCTCCGTCGCCACTCGTACCGGTCAGCACCGTCACCTGCGCGGCGGTACCGCGATGCGTCAGCGGGATGCCGGCCAGCGCGGGAAACGCCGTCAGCGTCGACACGCCCGGTACGACCTCGTGCGGCACGCCGGCCGCGACGAGCGCTTCGACCTCCTCGCCGCCGCGCCCGAACACGAACGGGTCGCCGCCTTTTAACCGCACGACGCGCCGCCCAAGGCGGCCGTGATGCACGAGGAGGTCGTTCACCTCGGACTGGCTGAGCGTCGCGCGCGGGATGCGCGTTGCACCGAGGGCCTTCGCGACGAGTTGCGGCGAGACGAGCCGGTCGTACACGAGCAGCTCGGCGTTCGAGACGAGCTCCAGCGCGCGCACCGTGATCAGACCAGGGTCGCCGGGTCCTGCGCCGACGATTGCAACGCTCATCCGAGCGTCTCCTCGACGAGACCCGCGAAGTACGCACGGCGCTGCTCATAGGTGGCGAGCGAGCGCTTCGCCCACGGGCGCAGCGCCTGCAGCCGGTGTGCGAGCTCGGCGTGGCGCGGCGTGAGCAGGTCGGCGACGTCGTCGCGAATGCGCTGCGCAAGCGCCGGCGACGCACCGCCGGTCGACACGCCGACGACGATGGGGTCACGCCGCGTGATCGCCGGAAGGATGAAGCTGCAGAGCTCCGGGTCGTCGGCGACGTTGCACAGCGTGTACGACGCAGCGGCGGCCGCCGATACGCGACGGTTGACGCTACGGCGGTTCGTCGCGGCGAAGACGAGCACGTGCCCGTCGACATCGCCGGGATTGAACTCACGCCGGACGACCCGAACCGGGAGCTCGTCGAAGCCGGCGTCCACCTCCGGCGCGACGAGGGTGATCCGCGCGCCGCAGTCGACGAGGCCCCGCGTCTTCTCGAGCGCGACCCGGCCGCCGCCGACCACGAGCACGCTGCGCCCGTGCAGGTCGACGCACGCCATGTAGTGACGGCTCATGTGCCGACGCTCGCAAGCCGCGCGCCGTTCCGGTCGAGGCGGATCGACGTCTCGAGGCCGCCGGCGTCGATGCTCAGCGTGAACGCGCCGGGGCCGACTGCGCTCAGCGTGACGCCGTCGAGTGTGCGGCCGACGAGCGCCTGCAACGCAGTGCTCACGCCCGCCGCGCTCTCGCTTCGCTCGACACCACGCGGGAGCCGTCGCAGCGTGGACGTCGCTGCCTGCTCGCCGCCCGGCCCATAGAGCGCACGGATGCGGCCGGTCTGCAGCCCGAGCTCGAGCACCGACTCGAGCGTCGCGACGTCCTCGACCTCGCCCGCGTCGACCTCGCCGACCAGGTCGGCGTACTTGCCGTCGCCGGCGAGCGCATGCACAGCCTGCACTTCCGCAAGCGCGACCTCGCGCGCCTCACCGCGAAGCGTGATCATCCTCACCCACCAGCGCGCGCAGCTCGTGCTCCAGGCCGCCGGTCTCGATCGCGCAGTGCATGCCGCATTCCTTGGGCGCGTTGGTCTCCCACCACCACCGGCCCGCGCGCAGATCTTCGCCCGCCTTCGTCGCGCGGGTGCACGGCGCGCAGCCGATCGAGGTGTAGCCCTTGTCGTACAGCGCGTTGTACGGCAGCTCGTGGTCGCGGACGTAGTCGTTGACCTCTTCTTCGGTCCACTCGGCGAGCGGGTTGAGCTTGACGATCGCGCCGTGGTCGTGGTCGATCTCGACCTTGCGAATGTCGCTTCGTGTCGCCCACTGGTCGCGGCGCAGCCCGGTGATCCACGCGTCGAGCCCCGCAAGGTGGCGCTGCAGCGGCAGCACCTTGCGCACCTGGCAGCAGAGCAGCCGGTTCTCGACGGAGCGGTAGAAGAGGTTCGGCCCGTCCTTCTTCACCAGCGCGGTCACCTGCTGCGCGGCCGGCGCCACCAGCTCGAGGTTCAGCTCGGGGTACCGCTCGCGCATCGCGTCGATCAGGTCGTACGTCTCCTGCGGCAGGCGCCCGGTGTCGACGCTGAACACCTGGATCGCCGGGTCGATCGCGTACGCCATGTGCAGCAGCACGGCGCCGTCCTTCTGGAACGCCGTCGAGATGGCGATGCGCGGCGCGAAGTGCTCGATCGCCCACTCCAGGACGACGTCCGGCTCTTCTCCTTCGAACTCCACCGACAGCTCGCCGGCTTCCAGGTCGTCAAGCAGCTCTACCGACACTGATCTCCCTCCCCGCGAGCTGCCCGAGCTCGTCGTCAGATGTGCGGTCGCAGAACGACCGGAACGTCTCGCCGGCGCTGCGCGCGCCGATCCAGCCCTGCACGAGCCCGACCACCGCGGCGTCGAGCTCACCCGTCGGCACGCGGCGGAACAGCGGCCGGCCGATCGCAGCGGGGCGGTCGAGGCTGCCGCGCACAAAAACGTCGTACGCCTGGTGGCGCCGCCCTTCGGCATCGCGCACCGTCGTGCCCTGGAAGCCGAGATCGCCGACCCAGTGCTGCGCGCACGCGTGCGGGCAGCCGTCGAGATGCAGGCGGAGGCCGTCGGCCTCGCGGCCGAACTGCGCCTCGAGCAGCTGCACGAGCGCGTCCATGCGCGTCTTCGTCTCGGTGACCGAGAAGTTGCAGTGCGGCTCGCCGGTGCACGCGATCGCGTCGCCGCGCAGTGCGCTGCCGCCGAGCGGCAACCCGATGCGAGCCAGGTCTGCCGAGATGTCGTCGTCGGTGACCACGACGAGGTTCTGCTGGCGCGTGAGCCGCACTTCGTGGCCGAGGTCGGCGAGCGCGATCATCTGGTCGCCGGTGATCAGACCGAGGTGCACCGGCACGCCGACGTAGCCGTCGTGCACACCGAGGTGATTGCCGGGCGGCGGCGCCTGCGGGAGCGTGAAGCTCTCCAGCGCGCGGCCCAGTCGGCCCTCGACCCGCAGCCGCAGACCATCAGCCCCGATGTCGTCGACCATGAACTTGAGGCGCGCTTTCACGCGCGACACGCGGTAGCGCAAGTCCTCGCGCCACTCGTCGAGGATCGCGACGAGCACCTCGACCGCCTCCTCCTTCGGCACCCAGACGCCGAGGTCGCGCGCGATGCGCGGGACCGACGACAAGCCGCCGCCGACGAGAACGCCGAATCCCTCGCGGCCGTCGTGGATCGCGCCGACGAGGCCGACGCAGTTGATCTCCGGCGCGGCGCAGCTGTCGGCGCACGCGGTGATCGAGATCTTGTGCTTGCGCGGCAGGTCGGAGTACGTCGGGTGCCCGTACAGGAACGCCGCCGCTTCCTCGAGCACCGGCGTCGGGTCGAAGAGCTCGTCGTGCGAAAGGCCGGCGAGCGGGCAGCCGGTGATGTTGCGCACCGTGTCGCCGCACGCGCCCGCGGAGGTGAGCGAGGTCGCGTGCAGCCGGTCGAAGACGTCGGGCAGGGCGCCGAGCTCGAGGTAATGCAGCTGCACGTTCTGGCGGGTGCTGAGCTCGCCCTCGCCGCGGCCGTAGATATTCGAGATCTCGCCGAGCGTGCGCAGCTGCTTGGGCGAGACGATGCCGCCGGCGAGCTTCACGCGCAGCATGAAGGTCCCGATCTTCGGCTTGTCGTGGTAGAGCCCCCACCACTTCAGCCGCACGATGTCCTCCTCGTCGACCTGCTCGTAACCGCCGGCGATCAGCGCGGGCAACTCGTCGAGGATCGCGAGCGGGCTCTTTTCGCGCTTGAGCCGCTCGACGGAGTTCCTCTTGAGGACGAGGTCGAGGGTAGGGGCTTCTCTGGCTTCGTTGGCCATTGGGTCTGCAGGTCGTCGGCGAGGAGAAAGGAGGCGCGCGACCCGCTACCCGGCCATCGGCCGGGGCGGGCAGCAAATGCACATGCAGAACGAGCGGAGCGCCATCGCGCAGCACCTTACCTACACAACTTCAAAAAGTAAAGTCTTGATCTCCTCGCGAGATCGGCGACCTTGCTTTACAATCTGAAGCGATGGCTGAGATCCGCATCCCGCCCGTCCTCCGGCCCGAAGCCGGCGGCAACCGCCAGCTCGACGTCGAGGCCGGGACCGTGCGCGAGGCACTCGACGCGCTCGTCGACCGCTATCCGTCGCTCAGCGGGCGCGTCATCGAAGGCGACGGCGTGCCCGCGTTCCTCAACGTCTTCGTCGACGGCGAGGACGTCCGGCTCGCAGACGGGCTCGCAACGCCGGTCGGGGCCACGACGAAGATCCTGCTATTGCCCGCAGTCGCCGGTGGCTGCTAGGTTCTAGGCCAGATGCGCGACGCGATGACCCCGATGTCGAAGCTTTTTCTCACGGTCATCGTCTGCGCGCAACGCGCCTAGCCGGCACACCCCGTCTCACCGGCTAGGAGCACACAAGAGGACGGGAAGCCGGTGAGCGAGTACTCGCTCCGCTGCCGGGTCTGTGAGGAGGTCGCGCCGGAGACGCCGGTCGACACCTGCCTGCGCTGCGACGGGCCGACGGACGTCGCCTACGACTGGGGCTGGGTGCACAGCGCGATGACGCGGCAGTCGATCGCCGCCGGCCCGCGGTCGCTCTGGCGCTACCGCCACCTGCTGCCGGGCGCGGCGCGCCTCGACTTCGGCGCCGGCTGGACGCCACTCGTCCGCGCCGAACGCCTCTCGCGCCTGCTCGGGATCGACCTCCGCCTCAAGCTCGAGTCGGCGAACCCGACGCTCTCGTTCAAGGACCGGCTCGCGACGATCGCGGCGCAGGTCGCGCTCGACCACGGCGTGACGACGCTCTGCTGCTCGTCGACCGGCAACCTCGGCGATGCCGTCGCGGCCGCCGCCGCCGCGGCCGGGCTCGAGGCGATCGTGCTCGCACCCGTCGGCGATGCGTCGATCGGGGCGACCGCCGCGGCCGCGGGCGCCCGCGTGCTCGCGGTGCGCGGCAGCTACGACGACTGCCGCCGGCTCGGAACGGAGCTGCACACGCTCTTCCCGTGGGGCTTCGTCGACGGCAACCTGCACCCGTACGCGACCGAGGGCGCCAAGACGATCGCGTTCGAGATCGCGGAGCAGCTCGACTGGCAGCTGCCCGACGCGATCGTGTGCCCTGCCGCTACCGGGATCCTGCTCTCGAAGCTCGCGCAGGGCTTCTCGGAGGCGCGCACCGCCGGGCTCGTGTCCGGTACGCCGCCGCGCGTCTACGGCGCGCAGCCCGCCGGCGCAAGCCCGATCGCGACCGCATACGCGGACGATCGCGGCGTCGCGCGCGTCACCGCCGACACCAGAGTCTGGTCGCTCGCCGTCGGCGACCCGTCGTACGGCGAGCTCGCAGTCGGCGCAGCGCGTTCCACCGACGGCGCGATCGTCGCGGTGCCCGAAGCAGACGTCGCGCGGCACACCGACCTGCTCGCAGAGACGACCGGCATCTTCGCCGACACGGCCGGCGGCGTCGCGCTCGCCGGTCTGCTCGACATGGTCGCGACCGGCGCGATCGAGCCGGGTGCGCGCGTCGTCCTCGTCGTCACCGGGGCCGGCGTCAAGCCACACGGGCACACCGTCGCACCGACGGTCGTCGAGATCGACGCAGACGTCGACGCGCTGCTCCGCGGCCTGGACGTCACCGGGTAACTGTTGGCCGAGCGGGACAGCGCACGGCCCCTGCGCCGCGACGTCCGCCTGCTCGGCGACCTGCTCGGCACGGTGCTCGTCGAACAGGCAGGCGCCGAGCTGCTGGATGCCGTCGAGCGGATCCGGCTGCTCGCCCGCGCCGCGCGCGAGCAAGGGACGGTCGCGCAGCTCGACGAGGCGGTCGAAGCACTCGATCCCGAGCTTCAGGCTCTGGTGCTGCGCGCGTTCGGGACGTATTTCCAGCTCGCGAACATCGCCGAGCAGCACCACCGGGTGCGGCGGCGTCGCGCCGAGACTCGCCCGCTGCGCGAGTCGATCGAGGATGCGATCGCAGAGCTCGGCGGCGCACGCGATCTCGAGTCGCGCGCGCACGGCACATCGGTGAAGCTCGTGCTCACCGCGCATCCGACCGAGGCGACGCGGCGGACGGTGCTGCTCGCGCACGTGCGCATCGCGAGACTGCTCGAGCAGCTCGAAGAGCGCGATGTCGCCGACGAGCTGGCGGAAGAGATCACGCTGCTCTGGCAAGCGGACGAGGTGCGGCACGACCGGCTGCGGATCACCGACGAGATCCGCAACGGGCTCTGGTTCTTCGAGCACAGCCTGATGGAAGCGGCAGAGGAGCTGACGCGCGACTGGCGTGCGAGCTTCCCGGGTGCACCGCCGCCGCTGTCGTTCGGCACGTGGATCGGCGGTGACACCGACGGCAACCCTGCCGCCGGCGCGGCGACGATCGACGAGGCGCTCGCCGGTGCAGAGTGGCTTGCACTGAGCCGTTACCGCGACCAGGTGCGCGAGCTCGCCGTGGAGATCGCGTCGCACCGCTCGCTCGTGCGCGTCAGCGACGAGCTCGAGGAGTCGCTCGCGCGCGACGAGTCCGAGCTGCCGGACTACGCCGCGCGGATCGGCGCGCAGAACGAGATGGAGCCGTACCGGCGCAAGCTGTCGTTCATGTGGTGGCGCCTCGGCAACGAGGGCTACGACCGCCCCGGCGACCTGCTCGCCGACCTCGCCGTCATCCGCCGCAGCCTCGAGGCGAACGGCGGCGCACGCGTCGCGCGCGGGCGCATCGCACGACTCGAGCGCACCGTCGAGATCTTCGGCTTCCACCTCGCCTCGCTCGACGTTCGCGTGCACGCGCGCGACCTCGGCACCGACGAGACGGCGGCGCTGCTCGCCCACGCCTGCGCGGCGCGCCGTCGCTACGGCGCCGCGGCGCTCGACACGGTGATCGTCTCGGGGACGTCCTCTGCAGAAGATGTGCTCGGCGCGCTCACCGCAACCGACGAGCCGGTTGCGATCGCGCCGCTGTTCGAGACGATCGACGACCTCGCCCGCGCACCGGCGGTGCTCGAGGAGCTACTCGCCGAGCCGGCGTTCGCGCGACGCATCGAAGAGCGCAACGGCGCGCTCGAGGTCATGGTCGGGTACTCGGACTCCGGCAAGGACGGCGGCTACCTCGCCGCGCAGTGGGCGATCTACACGGCGCAGGAACAGCTCGCGGCCGTCGCGGCGAAGCACGACGTCGAGCTGACGATCTTCCACGGCCGCGGCGGCTCGACCGGCCGCGGCGGCGGGCCGACGCACGCCGCGATCGTCGCGCAGCCGCCCGGGCATCCGCCGGGGCTCGTGAAGCTGACGGAGCAGGGCGAGACGATCTCGTTCAAGTACGGCCTGCCGGGGCTGGCGCGGCGCAATCTCGAGGCGGCGCTGGCCGGCACGCTGCTCGCGACGTTCCCCGAGGTGACCGCACGCACACCGGACACGGCGGAGCGCGCGATCCTCGACCGGCTCGCCGCCGTGTCGCGCAAGGCGTACCGCGCGTTCATCGACGACCCGGAGTTCGTGCGCTTCTTCCGTTCGTTCACCCCCGTCAACGAGCTCGCATTGCTCGAGATCGCGTCGCGGCCGCTGCGCCGGCCGGGTGACACGGGATACCTCGAGTCGCTCCGCGCGATCCCGTGGGTGTTCGCATGGACGCAGACGCGCGTGCTTTTCCCCGCCTGGTACGGCTGCGGCACGGCGCTGTCCGAGCTGAGCGACGAGGATCTCGCCGCGTTGCAGCAGCTTCCGTTGTTCCGCACGCTCGTCGGCAACCTCGAGATGACGCTCGCCAAGTCGAGCCTGCCGATCGCGCACGACTACCTCCGGCTCGTGCCGGACACGGCGGTCGCGGAGCGGATGTTCGCGCAGCTGCAGGCCGAGCACGACCGCACGCTCGCGGCGGTGCTGCGCGCGGCCGACGTGTCGGTGCTGCTCGAGCGCGCGCCTGTTCTGCAGCGCTCGGTCGCGCTCCGCAACCCGTACGTCGACCCGATGAACGCGATCCAGGTGCAGCTGCTGCGCCGCTATCGCGGCGGCGACGAGAGCGCGCGGCTGCCGCTGATGCGCTCAATTGCGGGCATCGCGGCTGCTCTGCGCAATACCGGCTAGGCAAAGCTTCACTTTTTGAAGAATTGCCCTTGACGTTCGTCCGGAGTCGCATCTATGGTGGCTGCACGTTGCGCGGCCGAGGACGGTCGCGCTCGGAGGCACTGAGGCCTCAGGACATCCCGCCGGGAGTCCTGGGGCCTTTTTTGTTGCGCGAACGCAGAGGAGAGGAGCACCAATGCTGTACCCACACTGGCTGAATCCCGGAGACAACGCGTGGCAGATGACCGCCGCCACGCTCGTCGGTCTCATGAGCGTCCCGGGTCTCGTCGTCCTCTACGGCGGCGTCATGCAGAAGCGCTGGTCGGTGAACAGCATGATGCTCTCCTTCGTCGCGTTCGCACTCGTGCTCGTGATGTGGGTCCTCTACGGCTTCAAGATGGGCTTCGGCTCGCCGCTGCACGTCGGCGGCGGCTCGAAGGGCTTTTTCAGCAACTTCGTCGGCAAGCCGGGCAGCGTGCTGAACGCGCTCGAGGAGCAGGGCCAGGGGAAGATCCCGAACCTCGGCGCGGCCGGCGTGCTCGACATGCCGAACGCGTCACTCGTCTACTTCCAGTTCGTCTTCGCAGGGATCACGCCGATCCTGATGCTCGGCTCGGTGCTCGGCCGCGTGAACTTCAAGGCGTGGATCCCGTTCGTGCTGCTTTGGTCGACGCTCATCTACACCGTCAACGCGTTCCTGATCTGGGGCGGCGGCTGGTTCGCTATGCACGGCGCGGTCGACTTCAGCGGCGGCTACGTGATCCATCTTTCCGCCGGTGTGTCCGGCTTCGTCGCCGCCTGGGTGATCGGGCCGCGCCTCGCACGCGACCGCGAGGTCGATGCACCGAACAACCTCGCGATGGTCGCGCTCGGCGCGGGCCTCCTCTGGCTCGGCTGGAACGGCTTCAACGGCGGCGACCCGTACAACGCAGGCGCCGACGCAGCTGCGGCGATCCTCAACACGAACCTCGCTACCGCCGTCGCGTTCCTCGTCTGGCTCGGCTGGGACTACGCGACCGGCCGCAAGCCGTCGCTGCTCGGCAGCGTCAACGGCATGATCGTCGGCCTTGTCGCGATCACGCCCGCGGCCGGCTTCGTCAACGGCTGGGGCGCGATGCTGATCGGCGCGATCGCCTCGTCGCTCGTGTACTTCGTCTACAACTACGCCGCGTTGCTGCGCCCGTTCCGGAACGTCGACGACACGCTCGGCGTCGTCTACACCCACGGCTTCGCGGGCCTCGTCGGCGGCCTCCTGACCGGCCTGTTCGCGGACTCGGCGATGCACGTCGTGCCCGGCTTCTCGGTGACAGGCGGGCTCCACTTGCTGAAATGGCAGGCACTCACCGCCGCGTGGGTGATTGCGTTCTCGTCCGTCGGCACGTTCGTCCTGCTGAAGCTCGTCGGCCTGTTCGTGCCGCTGCGGATGACGGACGAGGAGATGGAGGCCGGCGACCTCGCAGTGCACGGCCACGAGGTCTATCCGTCGGACATCCCGTCGCTCGGCTTCCCGTCGGGGATCCCGGCCGGCGCGACGGCAGCCGTACCCGCGATGACTCCCGCGCCGACGTCGGGTTGATGGCGAGCACGGTCATCGTCTCGTACGACGGCACCGACAACGATCGGGACGCGCTCGCGCTCGGCCGGGTGTTCGCGCAGGCCGGCGCGTCGCTGGAGCTGGCGTACGTCCGCCACTCGGCGGCCGACGGGAAGGAGCCACCGGAACCGGAGGATGGGCTGCCGGCGCACGTCGTCGTCGCGGGTTCGACGCCCGAGGGGCTGCGCCGCCTCGCGCTCGAGCGGGGCGCGCAGCTCGTCGTGTTCGGCTCCGAGTACCGGACGGCCAAGGGTCACGTCGATCCGCAGAAGTCGGCGCGACGGCTGATCGAAGGCGGGCCGATCGCCGTCGCGCTCGCGCCCGCCGGCTTCCACAGCGACACGGCGTTCCAGATCGAGACGGTCGGCGCGATCGGCGAGGACGGCGACCCGTGCGTGCTCGAG
>Ga0157369_10010161_pt1 | contig 10742 bp, 11 predicted proteins | sample C25metaG_FD_113461 | JGI IMG/M metagenome (GOLD analysis project Ga0157369, IMG submission 113461) | Corn rhizosphere microbial communities from Kellogg Biological Station, Michigan, USA - C2-5 metaG | ecosystem: Host-associated > Plants > Roots > Rhizosphere > Soil | place: USA: Michigan...
ATCCCGTCCAACAACATGTCCAACGCGCGAGCCCGCGCATCCAACGAAGCATGAGAGACCACCAGCAACACCCTCCAGAACGAAACCGTCCCGAGGTGTTGCACTCACCATCTGAAGCCGCCGCCGGCGGAAGAGCGATTTGCGACCCCTCACGCTGGGTTCCCTGGGCGCTCGCCAATAAACTGAAGCGGTGAGTGCCGCCGAACCGACCAGCGACGCGGCTGAGGCGACCACACGCATCCGCCTCGACATCGCCTACGACGGCACCGACTTCAACGGCTGGGCTCGGCAGCCCGGCCAGCGCACCGTGCAGGGCGTGATCGAGGCGGCGTTCGCGACGATCCTGCGTCGGCATCCGCCTGCCCCCAGCCTCGTTGTCGCGGGCCGAACGGATGCCGGTGTGCACGCGAGCGGACAGGTCGCGCACGTCGACCTCACCGATGAGCAGCTCGCCGCTTTCCAGCGCCAGAAACGCGGCAAGGGCAAGCCCAAACCGCAGCCGGAGCCGGGGGAGGCGGTCGCGCACCGGCTCCGCGGCATCCTGAACAGCCAGCCGGATGTGGTGGTGCGGGCGGCATCCGTCGCGCCGGCCGGGTTCGACGCCCGCTTCTCAGCGATCTGGCGCCGGTACCGCTACCGGGTCGCCGACCAGCAGGCCGTGCGCGACCCGCTGCAGCGCCGGCACACGAGCTGGCACGACGCATCCCTCGACACCGCGGCGATGGACGAGGCGGCCGCGACTCTCGTCGGGCTGCACGACTTCGCCGCCTACTGCAAGTCCCGGCCCGGGGCCACCACGATCCGCACGCTGCAGGACTTCCGCTGGGAACGCGACGCCGACGGCGTGCTCATCGCGTCGCTGCAGGCCGATGCGTTCTGCCACAGCATGGTGCGCGCCCTCGTCGGCGCCACGGTCGCCGTGGGGGAGGGGAAGCTCGCTCCCGGCCGCCTGGTCGACCTCCGCATCGAGAAGTCCCGCACCAGCGCGTTCAAGGTCATGCCCGCCCGAGGGCTCACCCTCACCCAGGTCGGGTACCCCGAGGACGCCGAGCTGGCCCTCCGCGCGGTGCAGACCCGCGCCCGCCGCGAGCTTCCCACGGAGTGAGCCGCCCTCGGGTGAGCCGCCCTCGGGTGAGCCGCGCCGGGTGAGGCGTCGCCGGGTGAGCCGCTGCGCCGGGCCGGTCCGGCGGCATCCGTTTTGATCGGGGCGACGGATGGACTAGCATGGACCCTTGGTGTCTGCGCGTTGCAGCCAGACACGCGAACGTGAGCCCTCCATCGTTTGGGTTCCTGTCACAGGAACGCGCCCGGAGTGGGATTCACGAACACCTCCGTTCGATCAAGAAAGCAGCACAACAGTGACGCGCACATACACCCCCAAGGCAAGTGAAGTCCAGCACGACTGGGTCGTCATCGACGCCACCGACATCGTCCTCGGCCGGCTCGCCAGCCACGCGGCGGTCCTCCTCCGCGGAAAGCACAAGGCCACGTTCTCTCCCCACATGGACATGGGAGACTTCGTCATCATCGTCAACGCCGAGAAGGTTGCCCTGACCGGCTCCAAGCTCGACCAGAAGAAGGCGTACCGCCACTCCGGTTACCCGGGCGGCCTGACCGCCACCACCTACTCCGAGATGCTCGAGAAGCACCCGACCCGTGCCGTCGAGAAGGCGATCCGCGGCATGCTGCCGAAGAACTCCCTCGGCCGCGCCCAGCTCACCAAGCTGAAGGTCTACACCGGCCCGGAGCACCCGCACGCGGCCCAGCAGCCGAAGCCGTACGTTCTCGGCCAGGTCGCCCAGTAGCGGCTGCCCCCACTTCTCGACTCCAACAGACCTAAGACAAGGATTCACACCATCGTGGCGAAGATCGCAGACCAGATTGACGCGGCCCCGGAGAGCTACTCGACCGAGACTCCCGCTGACACCGCACCCAAGGCGCCTCGCGCCGTCCTCAACGTTCCCGGCGCTGCCGTGGGCCGTCGCAAGCAGGCCATCGCCCGCGTGCGCCTCGTTCCCGGCTCCGGCACCATCACCGTGAACGGCCGCGAGCTCGCGGACTACTTCCCGAACAAGCTCCACCAGCAGCTCATCAACGACCCGTTCAAGGTGCTCGACCTCCTCGGCGGCTACGACGTGATCGCGCGCATCACCGGCGGCGGCCCCTCCGGCCAGGCCGGTGCCCTGCGCCTCGGCATCGCCCGCGCGCTCAACGAGATCGACGCTGAGAACAACCGTCCCACCCTGAAGAAGGCCGGCTTCCTCAGCCGCGACGCCCGCGTCAAGGAGCGCAAGAAGGCCGGTCTCAAGAAGGCCCGTAAGGCGCCTCAGTTCTCCAAGCGCTAACCGACGCTGGATTCAGGCACGCATCATATGCCTCGACTCTTCGGTACAGACGGCGTCCGGGGCCTGGCCAACCGTGATCTCACGGCTGGCCTGGCCCTGGGCCTCGCCCAGGCGAGCGCCGCGGTCCTGACCCAGGGCCGCCGCGCCGCCGAACGCCGCGCCCAGGGCCGGCGCCCGGTCGCCGTCGTCGCCCGCGACCCGCGCATCTCGGGTGAGTTCCTCACCTCCGCGGTCGCCGCCGGGCTCGCGAGCTCCGGCGTCGACGTTCTCGACGCCGGCGTCATCCCCACGCCGGCCACCGCCTTCCTCATCGCCGACATCCACGCCGACTTCGGCGTGATGATCTCGGCCTCGCACAACGCCGCTCCCGACAACGGCATCAAGTTCTTCGCCTTCGGCGGCACCAAGCTGCCCGACGAGGTGGAGGACCGCATCGAGGCCCATCTCGATCTCGAGAAGCTCACCCCCATCGGGGGCGACGTGGGCCGCATCCGCCGTTTCGCCGATGCGGAAGACCGCTACGTCGTGCACCTGCTCGGCTCGCTGCCCACCCGCCTCGACGGCATCCACCTGGTGCTCGACTGCGCGCACGGCGCCGCGTCGGGCGTGTCGCCGCAGGTATTCACGGATGCCGGTGCTCGCGTCACGCTGATCGGCGCCGACCCCGACGGCATCAACATCAACGACGGTGTGGGTTCCACTCACCTCGACAACCTCGCCAAGGCCGTTGTCGAGCACGGCGCGGACCTCGGCATCGCCCACGACGGCGACGCGGACCGCTGCCTCGCCGTCGACCACGAGGGCAACGTCGTCGACGGTGACCAGATCATGGCGATCCTGGCCGTCTCGATGGCCGAACGCGGCCTGCTGAAAGACCGCACCCTCGTGGCCACGGTCATGAGCAACCTGGGACTGCGCAAGGCGATGGCCGAGCACGACATCCAGGTGCTTCAGACCAAGGTCGGCGACCGGTACGTTCTCGAAGAACTGACCGCGAAGGGCCTCTCCCTCGGCGGGGAACAGTCCGGGCACGTGATCATGACGGACTACGCGACGACCGGCGACGGCATCCTCACCGGCTTGCAGCTCGTGGCCGAGATGGCGCGAACCGGCAAGAGCCTGGCCGAGCTGGCGCGCGTGATGACGGTGTACCCGCAGGCGCTCGTGAACGTGCGCGACATCGACCACAACGCCCTGCACTCCGACGACGAGATCGCCGCGGCGATCCGCGACGCCGAGGCCGAACTCGGCGACTCCGGTCGGGTGCTGCTGCGCCCGTCGGGCACCGAGCCGATGGTGCGCGTCATGGTGGAGGCCGCCGACCAGCCCACCGCCGACCGCCTGGCGCACGAGCTCGCCGACGTGGTCCGCACCCGCCTCACCCGCTGACCCGCGGCATCCGCTGGTCTCGTCGAGCGGGGGCAGTGCGCGCCAGCGTGCCTAGACCTTGCGGATGAGCACGGTCGAGACCGCGTGGCTCGGGCCCTTCCGCAGCACCAGCGTGGCGCGCGACCGGGTCGGCAGGATGTTTTCCAGCAGGTTCGGCTCGTTGATGCTCCGCCAGATCTCGGATGCCCGAGCCCGCGCCTCCGACTCGCTCAGCTTGGAGTAGCGGTGGAAGTACGACTCCGGGTTGCTGAAGGCGCCGCGCTGCAGTTTCAGGAAGCGCTCTTCGTACCAGCGTCCGATGTCCGCGGCACGTGCGTCGACGTAGATGGTGAAGTCGAACAGGTCGCTGATCGAGAGCCCATGCCCCGGCGCCGGCGGCTGCAGCACGTTCAGCCCCTCGACGATGAGCACGTCGGGCTGCCGCACGACGACCTGCGCGTCGGGGACGATGTCGTAATGCAGGTGTGAATAGAACGGCGCCCGCACTTCGGCGGCGCCGCTCTTCACCTCACTGACGAAGCGCAGCAGCGCCCGGCGGTCGTATGACTCCGGGAAGCCCTTGCGCTCCATGAGGCCCCGCCGTGCGAGCTCCGCATTGGGAAAGAGAAAGCCGTCTGTCGTCACGAGCTCCACCCGCGGGGTGTCCTCCCAGCGGGCGAGCAGCTCCCGGAGCAGCCGGGCGATCGTCGACTTCCCCACGGCCACCGACCCCGCCACACCGATCACGAACGGGGTACGCGTGGGGCGCACGCCGAGGAACTCGCTGGTCGCCTCGTGCAGGTGCCGGGCGCCGGCGGCGTAGAGGTTCAGCAGCCTCGACAACGGCAGGTAGACATCCGTCACCTCGCTGAGCTCGAGCGGCTCACCCAGCCCGCGCAGTTGCACGATCTCGGTCTCCCGGAGCGGAAGCTCCATCGTGGGAGCGAGCGCGGCCCAGTCAGAGCGAGAGAGTTCGAAGAACGGCGTGTTGCTGTGGGCGGCGAGCGCCCGGCTGGCCACCGGCTCTGACATTTCCCCAAGCTTAGTCCGACTATCATCGGACCCATGTGTGGAATCGTGGGATACGTCGGCAAGAGCAGCAGCATAGGGGTCCTCATGGGCGGCCTGCGCCGACTGGAATACCGGGGCTACGACTCCGCGGGCATCGCCGTCATCGACAACCAGGGTGAGCTGAACGCCGCCAAGCGCGCGGGCAAGCTCGCCGTCCTCGCCGACGAGCTCGACCGACACCCGATCAACGACGGCCACACCGGCATCGGCCACACCCGCTGGGCCACGCACGGCAGCCCCAACGACAGCAACGCGCACCCGCACCTCGGCGACGACGGCAAGTTGGCGCTCATTCACAACGGCATCATCGAGAACTTCGCGCCCCTCAAAGACGAGCTCCTCGCCGAGGGCTTCGCCTTCGAGAGTGAGACCGACAGCGAGGTCGCCGCGGTGCTCCTCGGCCGCGAATACCAGCGCACCCAGGACCTCGGCGCCGCCTTCGCCGCCGTGGTCGCCCGTCTCGAGGGCGCTTTCACCCTCCTCGCGGTGCACGAAGACGTGCCCGGCGTTGTCGTCGGTGCCCGCCGCAACTCGCCGCTGGTCATCGGCCTCGGCGAGGGCGAGAACTTCCTCGGCTCCGACGTCGCGGCGTTCGTCGAGCACACCCGCCGCGCTGTCGCGGTCGGCCAGGACCAGATCGTCACCATCACGCCGGATGCCGTGACCGTCACCGACTTCGACGGCAACCCGGTCGAGACGACGGAGTTCGACATCGCCTGGGACGCATCGGCCTCCGAGAAGGGCGGCTGGTCCAGCTTCATGGCGAAGGAAGTCGCCGAGCAGCCCGACGCTGTCGCGAACACCCTGCTCGGCCGCATCACCAACGACGTCGTCGAGGTGCCCGAGCTCACCGAATTCGGCGATGACGAACTCGCACGCATCCGTCGCATCGTCATCATCGCCTGCGGTACCGCCGCGTACGCCGGACAGACCGCGAAGTACGCCATCGAGAAGTGGTCGCGGGTTCCGGTCGACGTGGAACTCAGCCACGAGTTCCGCTACCGTGACCCGGTCATCACCGACGACACCCTGATCATCTCGATCAGCCAGTCCGGCGAGACCATGGACACACTCATGGCCGTCAAGTACGCCCGTGAGGCGGGCGCGAAGACGATCTCAGTGTGCAACACGCAGGGCGCCACCATTCCGCGCGAGTCCGACGCCGTCGTGTACACCCACGCCGGCCCCGAGGTCGCGGTGGCGTCGACCAAGGCGTTCGTCGCGCAGATCTCGGCCCTCTACCTGTTCGGTCTGCACCTGGCCCGCGTCAAGGGCACCCTCAGCCACGACGAGCTGGTGCACCTGGCCGCCCAGCTGCAGGACATCCCCGCCAAGATCGCCGTCACCCTGGAGAACGACAAGGCCGTCACCGAGTTGGCCGGCTGGATGGCCGACACCCGTGCCGTGCTGTTCCTCGGGCGCAACGTCGGCTTCCCGATCGCCATGGAGGGGGCGCTGAAGCTCAAGGAGCTCGCCTACATCCACGCCGAGGGTTTCGCCGCCGGTGAGCTCAAGCACGGTCCCATCGCCCTGATCGAGCCCGGCCAGCCCGTCTTCGTCGTGGTGCCGAGCCCCCGCAGCTCCGCGCAGATCCACCCCAAGGTGATCTCCAACATCCAGGAGATCCGCGCCCGCGGCGCCCGCGTCATCGCGATCGCCGAGCAGGGGGATGCCGCGGTGCTGCCCTACGCCGACACCGTCATCCCGATCCCGCTCGCCGACGCCCTGTTCGAGCCGCTGCTCGCCGTGGTGCCCCTGCAGATCTTCGCCATGGCCCTCGCCTCGGCGAAGGGACTCGACGTGGACCAGCCCCGCAACCTGGCCAAGTCGGTCACGGTCGAATAAGCGCCACCTAGTGATCACCGGAATCGGGGTCGACATCGTCGACCTCGCCCGCTTCGAGAGGCAGATCCTGCGCACCCCGCGGCTGGTTCCCCGGCTGTTCACCCCGGGGGAACGGTCGCTTCCGGTGCCCTCGCTCGCCGCGCGGTTCGCCGCCAAGGAGGCCCTGATCAAGGCGCTCGGCGGCAGCACCGGACTCGCCTGGCAGGAGATGGAAGTGATCGCTGACGACGGCGGCAACCCCGAATTCCTGCTGCACGGCGACGCGGCAGCGGCCCTCGCCGCTCGCGGCATCACCGCTGTGCACCTCAGCATGACCCATGACGCCGGCGTCGCCTGCGCCTTCGTGGTCACGGAGAAGCCGTCATGACCGGCTTCCGTGAGGCCCTGATCGACCTCGCCGCCATCACCGCGAACGTGCGGCACCTGCGCGCCCAGATCGGCACGCCGCACACCATGGCGGTGGTCAAGGCCAACGGCTACGGCCACGGCGCCATCCCCGCCGCTCGCGCGGCGCTCGCCGGCGGAGCAGACTGGCTGGGCGTCGCCGACATCGGTGAGGGCCTCGAGCTGCGTTCCGCCGGCCTCACCGCGCCCATCCTCGCGTGGCTGCACGCCCCCGAACCCGACTTCGCCGGCGCCGTCGCCGCGGACATCGACCTCGGGGTGTCGTCGGCCCGCCAGCTGCAGCAGGCGGCGGATGCCGCGCGTGCGGCCGGCCGCGTCGCATCCGTTCACGTGAAACTCGACACCGGACTCAGCCGCAACGGCGTGCCCGAGGCCGAGTGGAGCGAGGTGTTCGCGCTCGCGGCCGCGCTGGAGCAGGGCGGTGCCCTGCGGGTTCGCGGCATGTTCAGCCACCTCTCCAACGCCTCGCCCGAAGACGACGCCGCCGCCATCGCCCGCTTCGGCCGGGGGCTCGCCGGTGCGGCTGCCGCGGGCCTGGCCCCCGAGCTCATTCATCTCGCCGCCACGGCCGCGGCGCTCCGCCTGCCCGCTGCCCGATACACGATGGTGCGGCTGGGCATCGGCATCTACGGCCTCTCACCGTTCGACGACGCCACCTCCGCCGACCTCGGCCTGGTGCCGGCGATGACCCTGCAGGGGCAGCTCGCGTCCGTGCGCCGCGTTCCCGCCGGCGCCGGGGTCTCCTACGACTACACCTGGCGCGCCGACGCCGACACGACGCTCGGCCTCGTGCCGTTCGGGTACGCCGACGGCATTCCCCGGCAGGCGTCGGGCCACGCCCAGGTCGCCCTCGACAGCGGATGCCACCCCGCCGTCGGACGCATCGCCATGGACCAGTTCGTGGTGAACCTCGGCGGCACGAAGGCTCGCGTGGGCGACCACGTGGTCGTCTTCGGCGACCCGACCACCGGCGTGCCCAGCGCAACCGACTGGGCCCGCGCGGCCGGCACCATCAACTACGACGTCGTCACGGGCATCGGCAACCGCGTCGAGCGACGCTACACCGGAAGCGCCGACGGATGCTGATCCCCGACTCCGATGCCATGCACCAGTTCGGCGTGCGGCTTGCGGGCGTGCTCGACGCGGGCGACCTCGTGGTGCTCACCGGCCCGCTCGGCGCCGGCAAGACCACCCTCACCCGCGGCCTCGGCGAGGGACTGCAGGTGCGGGGCACGGTGACCAGCCCCACCTTCGTGCTGGCCCGCACGCACCCGTCGACCGCGGGACGCCCGCCGCTCGTGCACGTCGACGCCTACCGGCTGGGCAGCGCCGCGGAACTCGACGACCTCGACATCGACTACGCGGGGTCGATCGTCGTGGTGGAGTGGGGCCGGGGCATGCTCGACGGGCTCACGGACAACTGGCTCGACATCGAGATCGCCCGGCCGGTCGGCCAGGCGACGCCCACGGCATCCGCTGCCACCGATAGCGATCCCGACAGCGACACGGACCTCGACCTCGACGAGCCGCGCACGCTGACCATCACCGCGAACGGCCCCCGCTGGGCGGCCGACCCGCGCCTGCAGGAACTGCTCGCGACGCCCGCGACCGCCCACACCCACGGAATAGGCTGAAGCGTGCTTCTTGCCATCGACACTTCCGCCGGAACCAGCGTCGCCGTCGTCGACCGTGACCGGGGCGTCATCGCCGAGCACAGCACCGCCGACACCATGCGGCACGCCGAGATCGTCGGTGAGTACATCCGCCGCGCTCTCGCCGACGCCGGGGTCACCGCCGCGGATCTCTCCGGCGTGGTCGCCGGCATGGGTCCCGGGCCGTTCACCGGCCTCCGCGTCGGCATCGCCGCCGCGCGCGTCTTCGCCCTCGGGGCCGGCAAGCCGTTGCTGCCGCTCGTCAGCCACGACGCCCTCGCCTTCGGGCACTACCGCACCGGCGGAACCGGCGACCTGCTCGTCGTGACAGACGCCCGGCGCCGCGAACTCTTCTGGTCGGCGTACAGCGGATGCGACGACGCCGGCCTTCCCGTCCGTGTCGACGGTCCTGGCCTCGCCAAGCCGGCCGTCCTCGACGACGCCGCCTTCCCGCATGCGGGGTGGAACCGGCTGGACGCCCCCACCGTCTCGGCGGGCGATCTCGGGATGCTCGCCGAGCTCGGATATGTCGCCGGGCGCCCGTTCGCGGCCGACGAGCCGATCTACCTCCGCTCGCCCGACGTCACGCTCTCAGCCGGACCGAAGCGAGTGGGGCAATGAGATCCGACGCGCCGGCCACCTGGCAGCTGCGCCACGCCACGCCCGATGACCTCGATGCCATCATGCGGCTGGAGACCGGCACGTTCGAGAACGACGCGTGGTCGCCGGGAATGATGGCCCGCGACCTCGCCGACCCGGCCTGCTACTACCTCGTGGCGTTCCCGCCCGACGACCCCGACCGCATCGTCGCCTACGCGGGCCTCCTCGCCGCCCGCGGCGCCGGCGAAGGCGACATCCAGACCATCGCGGTCGCCGAGGAGGCCCGCGGGCACGGCCTCGGCCGCACGCTCATGCAGAGTCTGATCACCGAGGCACGCAAGCGCGGCGCCCGCACGGTCTTCCTCGAGGTGCGTGCCGACAACCCCGGCGCCCAGCGCCTGTACCAGCGCCTCGGTTTCGAGGAGATCGGGGTGCGCCGGGGGTACTACCAGCCCGACGGCGTCGACGCCGTCGTGATGCGGCTGGCCGTTCCTGATCCGGTCACCCGACCGGCCGACACTCGCTGAGGGGGCGCAGATGAACCTTCCCGCTGCCAATGAAGCTCGATTCGCGACCCCTCACAGGGCGGCACGCGACGAACCCCTCGTGCTCGGCATCGAGACGTCCTGCGACGAGACCGGCGTCGGCATCGTGCGGGGAACAACCCTTCTGGCCAACACCATCGCGTCCTCCATGGACGAGCACGCCCGGTTCGGGGGAGTGGTGCCGGAGGTCGCCGCGCGCGCCCACCTCGAGCAGATCGTTCCGGTGATCAACGAGGCCGTCGCGACCGCCGGCATCCGTTTGGCCGACGTCGACGCCGTGGCCGTCACCAGCGGGCCCGGCCTCGCCGGCGCCCTCATGGTGGGCGTCGGGGCGGCGAAGGCCCTCGCGCTCGCCCTCGACAAGCCGATCTACGCCGTCAACCACCTGGTCGGGCACGTGGGCGCCGACCTTCTCTCCTCGGCAGAAAGCGGCGACAGCGACCCCCTCGAGTACCCCACCATCGCCCTGCTCGTCTCCGGCGGCCACACCTCGCTGCTGCTGGTGCGCGACCTCGTCTCCGACGTCGAACTGCTGGGTGAGACCATCGACGACGCGGCCGGGGAGGCGTTCGACAAGGTGGCGCGCGTGCTCGGGCTGCCGTACCCGGGCGGCCCGCAGATCGACAATGCGGCGGCCGACGGCGACCCAAAGGCCATCCGCTTCCCGCGGGGTCTCAGCCTTCCGAAGGACATGGCGAAGCACCGCTACGACTTCTCGTTCTCGGGCCTGAAGACGGCCGTCGCCCGCTGGGTCGAACAGCGAACGGATGCCGGCGAGCCGGTTCCCGTCGCCGACGTCGCCGCCAGTTTCCGCGAGGCCGTCGTCGACGTGCTGCTCACCAAGGCCGTCGCCGCCTGCCGCGACTTCGACGTGCCGCGGCTGCTTCTCGGCGGCGGTGTGGTCGCGAACG
>Ga0157369_10010163_pt1 | contig 10742 bp, 7 predicted proteins | sample C25metaG_FD_113461 | JGI IMG/M metagenome (GOLD analysis project Ga0157369, IMG submission 113461) | Corn rhizosphere microbial communities from Kellogg Biological Station, Michigan, USA - C2-5 metaG | ecosystem: Host-associated > Plants > Roots > Rhizosphere > Soil | place: USA: Michigan...
AATCGAGGGCGAAGTGATCGTCGTCGACAACGGCTCCGACGACGGGAGTGCGGAGATCGCGCGGTTCGCCGGTGCACGCGTGATCGACGAGCCACGCCGGGGGTATGGGAGCGCGTACCGATCCGGCTTCCGCGACGCCGTCGGCGACTACATCGTCATGATCGATGCGGACCTCACCTACGACTTCGCGGAGATTCCGCGGTTCGTGCACGAGCTGGACCTTGGCGCGGAGTTCGTGATGGGAAACCGTCTGGAGAGCGTCCAGCCCGGAGCGATGTCGATGCTCTCGCGCATCGGCAACCCGCTGCTCTCCGGTTTTCTCAACCTCCTGTATCGCACGCCGGTCGCCGACGCGCATTGCGGAATGCGTGCCTTTCGCCGAGATGTCCTGCCCGTGCTCGACCTCCAGTCGACCGGGATGGAGCTTGCGTCGGAGATGGTGATCCGTGCGGCGAAGGCCGACCTCGAGATGCGCGAGCTTCCGATCTCGCTCTACCCACGAGGCGGCGAGTCGAAGCTGTCGCCGTTCCGTGACGGCTGGCGTCATCTGCGGCTCATGGTTGTCTACAGCCCGCAATTCCTCTTCACGATCCCCGGCTTGCTGATGGTGCTCGCCGGACTACTCATCGATGCCACCGTGATCTCGAAGACGACGATTCTCGGACGAGCCTTCTACATTCACGCAGAGATCGGCGCTGCGCTCCTCGTCATTGTCGGTGTCGAAGTCGTGGCGCTCGGCCTGATCGCGCGCACGTTCGGCGTCTACTTCATGGGCATTCGCGACCCGTTCCTCGAACGGATGCGGGCGCGCTTCAAGCTCGAGCACGGCCTCCTTATCGGCGGGGCACTCATGCTTGCCGGGCTTACGGGCGGCGCCGTGATCGTGGCCAACTGGCTGGCCGGCGGTGCCGGCACACTCGGCGAGGGCGAGCTGGCATTGCTCGCGGCGACCGGGCTGGTGGCCGGCGTCCAGATCTTCTTCGCCTCGTTCGTGCTCTCCATCCTCGGGCTACGCCGTCCCCGCTGAACCGAGCTGCGCGTGCTCACGCGAGCCGAGAACACCGAACCGTCTCAATACCTCAGCTCCCTTGAATCGCTTCGCGGCGTTGCCGCATGGAGCATCGTTACCTACCACGTCTGGCTGTTCAGCTCCGGTGCGAGGCTGACCTGGAACCTCGGCCCGGCGACACTGCTCATGCAGCCGCTCCAGTCGGGTGTGACGCTCTTCTTCGTGCTCTCGGGCTTCCTGCTCTATCGACCGTGGGCGGCATCGCGCGGACCGCGGCTCGGTCGGTACCTCCGGAACCGCGCGTTGCGGATCCTCCCTGCGTACTGGTTCATCTTGAGCGTGGCAACGCTCACGGGCGCGGCAGTCGTTCACTCGTCCGCGACCGAGAAGCTGGCGGGACATCTCCACCCTGGCCGGTTGCTCGCGAGCGTGGGGCTCATTCAGGGTTACCGCCCGGCCACGCTCTTCACCGGGCTGGCGCCGGCGTGGTCGCTCGGCGTCGAGATGGCCTTCTATGTGTTATTGCCGTTCGCCGCCCTTCTCGCCGTACGCTCTGTCTGGCTTCCGCCAGCGCTGCTGCTCGGACTCGGAATGGCCGGCAAGATCGGGCTGAGCGTCGCCGGCCTACAGGGCACTCGAAGCTTCGCACCGACGTGGAGCGCGACGCTCTCGCACGGGTTCCTCTCTCACGCCGACCTCTTCGGGTTCGGGATGTGCGCCGCAGTCGTGTACGCCCGCTGGGAGACGCCACCCGACTGGATACGGGCCGCGAGCGTTGGACGATTCATTGCGTATGTCGGTCTGCCGTGGACCGTTGTCGCCTACTACCTGGTCGATCCGTACGTCTACGACTCCGGTGTTGCATTCCTCTGCGCCTTGTTGCTGTTGCGGATGCTTGGACGCAACCGGCGCTCACTTCTCGAGACCGGTCTCGCACGGGCGAGCGGCCGGATCAGCTATTCGGTGTTTCTCTGGAACTACCCGTTGCTCCTGTTCCTCGGCGGCCACGGCTTGCTCGTTGAAGGGCACGGGCCGCTGCCGGTTCTCGCGAACGCCGCGATTGTCTTTCCGGGAGTTGCTGCTCTGTCCGTGCTCTCGTACCGCTACGTCGAGGCGCCGGCGCTCCGGTTGAAGGCGAGCCGAACGGGTCACACGCAGGTAATCCCGGCAAGCGTCTGACCGAAAGCTCAGCTCTTCGCAGACTGCACCGCGAGCTCGGCGTGATTCCGCGCCGCCCCGAAGGCCCAAAGCTTGTTGGCAACGAAGCTGAATGGAGTCACGAAAAGGATGGCAACCGCCTGAGCAGCAAGATGGTCGGCGCCGACTGCGACGAGCGTCAGCAGACAGAGTTGGTTCGCGCCGAGCGACATGCCGGAGACCGCCAGCGCTCGGAGGCTCTGCGACGCGAGCCGCTCCTGCTTCGCGTCGAACGTCCACTGTCGGTTTAGCGCGTAGTTGCTCGATGCGGCGACGAGGAAGGAGCCGGCGGCAGCGGCGGCATAGTGCACGCCGGCCGCCAGGAGCGCCGCATACACGGCGAGGTTGATGACGTAGCCGGAGGCGCCGACGACACAGAACCGCACGAGTTGCCGTGCAGTTGGCGACAGACGCACCGTTGTTGTGGGAGGGCCGATCTGCATCGCTCTCAGGATCGAAGGCGCCCGCCGCTCCGTCGCCATCCGAAAGGCCAGAGTGTGCCGGTCGAGGGGTCCATTCCACGGATGAACACCTTTCCCCCTCTGGAGAGCGTGGGCCAGCCCTTTGGCGGGGGCCGGCGCTCCGTCGCCCAGCGACCCTGAGTCCGAATGGTGGCGTTCCTCGCAGCAGACACCCACGAGCACGGCGCCCCGCGCCGGCGCTCGCGGCGCCTGCCCAAGGTTGTCCGGGTCGTCGCCGGCGACGACATCCAGGTCTGCTCACGCTGCGAGGTCGCGGAGCGTACTATCGCGCGGATGCGCGGACTGCTCGGTCGCAGCGGGCTTGGCCCCGGCGAGGGGATGCTGATCAAGCATGCCCCGTCCGTGATGACGTTCTTCATGCGCTTTCCGATCGACGTCGTGTTCGTCGACAAGGCGAACACGATCGTGAAGATCGTGCACTCGCTCGGGCCCTGGAAGACCGCCGCTGCACGCAAGGCCGTCGCGGCGCTCGAGCTTCCCGCCGGCACCGCGGTTGCGCTCCACCTCGAGCCTGGCATGTCGCTTCGCATGGCAGACGACGGAGCGGCGTCATAAACCCGGGCACGTCCAACGTCCGCGCGATCCGGCCGATGCGGATCCTGCTCGTCACCGACGATGCGCGCTACGCGGACGAGGTCGCCTCCGTCGCAGCACGACGCGGTGTCGACCTCGCGCTCGCCTCGGTCGGCGACGACCTCGATGGCGCTGCGACGAGAAGCGCACCGAACGTCCTGGTGCTCGACGCGAACAACAAGCTCGCGCGCACCTCGCGCACCGCCACGGTGTTCGCGGCTCTGCACCCGCGGATCGCCACCATCGTCGTCGCGAACCACGCCCCGGAGCGGAGCGTCGGCGACGTGCAGGTGATCGACAAGTGGCGCTCGGCCGAGCGCCTGCTCGGCGAGCTCGAGCACGCCTTCCTCGGGCTCGGCCCGGCGCTCGAGGCACGCCGCTCGGCCGGCGAGTAGCGGCCCACGAATCTGCGTTCAAGTCTCTGAACGCCCGGAAGGCCGGGTCGGCCTAGGCGGCGGCGACACTGTTCACACCGGGAATACCCGCTTCAACGGGTGAGCGCAGCGATTGCAAACCCGCGCTCGCACGTCGATGGGGGCAGCGGGCCCCCTCAACGCCAGTCTTTTCAAGCGTCCGAAGCGTTCATGTCTCTGAACGACGGTTGAGCGGCACGGCCCATTGTTCATGGCGTTGATCGCGCGGAGAATCCGTAGGCGCTTTTCTTCTGGGTAAGTGGGGGTAGTCAGATTCTCAAGGCAGACCACGATGCGGTAGTGGCGACCGAGCCGGCGGCGACGTCGGCGCCTGTCTGGGCGGGCGAGCTGCTCGAGCGCGCGACCGCGATCGCGTTCGGCGCGACCCGCGCAGGCAGCGCGACCTGCCTCGCGCCCGAACTCGCGCGGCGCATCGCGGCGAGCGAAGAGCGCGCGGCGACGATCATGTCAGCAGCCGGCGGGTGCGAGGAAGGAAGGCGGACCGCGGCACTCGAGTTCGTCGCCGAGGCCGTCGCCTCGCTTGTGCTCGAGAACGCCGTCAAGCCGGGAGAGGTACGGCGCGTCGTCGCCGACGTCGGCGCGGTCACCGGCGTCTCGCCGGGCGCCGCCTGGCTCGCGGTCTTCCTCCGCACGATCGCCACACGCGACGTCGCGCAGCTCCCGCCGCGGCTCGCGATGGACTTCCTGCTCGACCTGCTGCTCGAGCTCGGCCCGGCCGAGGCCGTCTCGCTCTGGACCGTCTCCCCGTCCGGGCGCCTCGCGTGCGCCGCGTCTTCGGGTGAGGCGTCCGGCAGCCGCCGGATGCGCACGGCCGCCCGCTCCGTCCTGAACGGCGAAGCGGTCGAGTCGTCGTACGTCCGGGCCGTCGTGGTCGACCGCTGGGACAAGCCCTTCGCCGCACTCGTCGCGCGCGGACGCCCGGAGACCGCGGCGAGGCTCGCGGTCTACCTCCGTGAGCTCGCCTCGGCGCTGACGCCCCTCTTCGAGCGGGACATGCTCTTCGAGCGTCACGCCGCACGCGAGCGCTCACTCGTGTCCGGCGGCGAGCGTCGGCTCGTCCGGCTGGGCTTCGACCTACACGACGGCCCGCTTCAAGAACTCGTCGCTCTGGCGGACGACCTGCGGCACGCGCGCGACCAGGTCGCCTCCGTGCTCGACGACCCGCACCGGTCGGCAGTGCGCGGCCGCTTCGACGACCTCGAGGCGCGACTCGGCTCGCTCGATCGCGGCCTGCGCGACATCGCGCACTCGGTCCGAGCGACGAGCGCCGTCGAGCAGCCCCTCGAGCACGCGCTTCGAAACGAAGTCGACGCGCTCGGCAGGAGAGGAGACGTCGAGGCGGAACTCGCCGTGGATGGAGACGTCGCCTCGTTGACCGACTCCCAGAAGATCGCGCTCTTCCGCGTCGTGCAGGAGTCGCTATGCAACATTCGCAAGCACAGCGGCGCTACCCGCGCTTCCGTCCGCGTCAGGGCGGTCGCGGGCTACGTCTCGCTCGAGGTCTCCGACAACGGCTGCGGCTTCTCGATGGAGGCCGCCAAGTCCAAGGGGCGGCTCGGGCTCGCGGGCGTCGTCGAGCGTGTCCGCCTGCTCGGCGGAGACGTCGAGATCGAGAGCGGCCCCGGGCAGGGCGTACTCGTGCGGGCGACGCTGCCGCGCTGGCGGCCCGCCGTCCCGTCGGCGACCCCGGTTTACGCAGCGACGATATGAGATACGCCTCGACCGTGCGGTTCGGGAGACTCCTCGGCCTCGCGGCTCTCGTCGCGGCCATCGTCGCTGCGCCGTCGTTCGCCGACGGCACCACACCGCCGGTTACGGCGACCACGACGACGAACGCACAGCCGTCGGCGCCGTCACCGAAGTCGAGTACGACCACGCGCACGACGTTCCACGTCAACACGGTCTTCCCGGCCGCAGGCCAGCTGCTCGTCAACTCGGTCCCGGCACGCGTCTCGCCGAACCCGCATGCAGGCGTCGTCAAGGTGATGCACATGTTTCGGCCTGACTACCGCCCGCAGGAGATCCTGGCCCTCTCCACGAGGCTCGGGAGCGACGGGAAGCCGTGGTACAAGATCAGCGTCCCGATGCGGCCGAACGGGATGCAGGGCTGGATCCCCGCGCGCAGCGTCTCGCTCGCGCCGACCGTCAGCCAGATCCTGATCAACCGCAGCGCGCGGACGATCGACATCTACTGGCGCGGCAAGCACGCGCTGCACGCGATCGTCGCGATCGGCGCGCCCGGCATGGAGACCCCGGTGGGCCACTACTACGTCGCCGCGCGGTTCGTCCCCTACCAGGATCCCTTCCTCGGCGTCTTCGCCGTCGAGACGAGCGCCTACTCGAAGCTCACCGAATGGCCCGGCGGCGGCGTCGTCGGCATCCACGGCACGAGCGAGCCCCAGCTCCTCGGGCAAGCGGTCTCGCACGGCTGCGTGCGCGTCGCGAACACGACGGCCGCGGCGATGCGGAAGCTCGCACCGCTCGGCACGCCGATCACGATTACGGGTTGAACGACGCGAGCGTGCGGAGGGCGAGGTCGCCTTCCGCCGCGAGGAACGAGCCGCCTCGCGTCGTCCTTCGCGCGAGGCGCGTCGACGCGCTGCTGATCTGGTAGCCGCCGGAGAGCTCGTGCCAGCCGCCGCCCGGGACGCGGGCGAGCGAGACGCGGTGGAACCGGTAGAGGAAGCCGTTGCACGCGCCCGCGGTGCCGCCGTCCCAGCTCTCCGCCGTCGCGATCGGCGACCAGCGGCCGTGGCTCCCGGGCATGTAGATCGGCGCCGACGCCGCGGTGCCGTTCAGCCAGACGCGCCACATGTTCGGGCGCTTGTGCATCTCGAGCACGGCGATCCGCGCGGACTTGCCCATCGGAAGGTTCGAGGCGAGCTGGTGATAGGTCGGCTGCTTGCCGGGGAGGGTCAGCTCGTAGTAGAGGTCGTTGCCGGCGAGCTCGGGGAAGCCGCTGAACCCGACCTGGAGCCACTCGTCCGAGCCGTTCGGGCCCTGGCGCGGGCCGCCGACGCCGACCCAGCCGGCGACGTGCCCGGAGAGGACGTTGAAACCGGCGAGCGGTGTGATGGTCGCGCCGATCCCGTAGGCGTGCGCGGGGGCGGCGACTCCTGCATAGCTGTAGCCGGCAGTCCCGCACGCGAGTGCCAGCGGCGCGCCGAAAAGGATGCCTGCGGCAACCAGTGAGGCGGCTGCCAGCCGGCGGAAGGTGTGAGTGAGGAGAGTCTGCATCGGGGTCGCGGCCGCATGGATGCGCCACGCCTGTCATCGGCGGGTGACCCTCGAATTGGCGTCCCTCGGACGAGGGATCCGCGGCCCGCGGTAGCGGGCGAACGGCTCTCCGCCGGATGCGAAAAACGGGCGGGAAGCGATGCGGCGGAACAGTGGGGCGGGACCGGGCTTTATGCGTACGTGCAGGCGGTACTAGCCGAACGCCCAGCCTGCTGGAGGGGGTCCTCGAACTAAGACATTTCTGAGGAATTTCATTTTCGTGCAGTCCGGCACCGTGCCTCGACTGCATCGTGAAACCAAAGCGGGAGGCGATTCGTGTCTAATCGAGTTCATGGTCCGGGAGGGAGCCGCCGCCGTCGGCTTCATCTGACATCTGCGGCCGCTCTACTCATCGGCGTCGTTCTGGTGGGCGTCTTCGGCGTGGCCGCTGCTTCCGGGCGCATCGACCCGACGACTGGATCCGGTCGCCTCGCTTCGACGCAGCCGGCTCGTGCCGGCTCGCACGCCCTTCCGTCCTCCAAGATCTTCCGCTCGCTGCTCGCGACCGGGACGATCGGCACAGCCGCAGGCTTCGAGGACAACGATGGGAACCTCGTTCCCGAGACCCTCACCGACTGGAACAGCTTCGCTCCTGCGGCGTGGACCGGTACGGCTCCGTATCAGACCGCGACCGGCTCGGCGGACGGCTTCAAGTTCCTCGGACTCACAGATGCGCAGGCCGTCACGAGCGACACCGGCTTCGCCGGCGGCGTCAAGCAGAACGACGTCTGCCCGTCCGTGATCGGGTCGAAGGCCCAGAACAAGGACGATCTCGCCCGCGCCTACATCGCGAGCAAGACGGTCGGCACGCACGTCTACCTCGAGATCGCCTGGGTCCGCATCCCTCAGAACACGGTCTCAGCGGACGCGCATATCGCGTTCGAGTTCAACCAGAGCAAGACCGCATGCGCGAACAACGACGGTCTGGTTCAGCGGACGGACGGCGACCTGCTGCTCTTGTACGACTTCCAGAGCGGCACGGCGACGATCTCGATCGAGACCTGGTCGGCTGCGGACTCGGCGTGGAGCGCGCCTGTCTCCCTGACCGACGCCGGCACGGCGGAGGCGACGGTCAACACGGCCGACGTCACTGACGCGCTTGCGCCCGGTGGCCCCGAGACGCTCGGCCCGCTCGAGTTCGGTGAGGCCGGCATCGACCTGACCGCCGCCTTCCTCGACCTCTCCGGTGGCGGCAGGGCATGCGAGCAGTTCGGCGATGCCCACATCTTCAGCCGGAGCTCGGGCAGCGGCGACACCTCGCAGCTGCAGGATCTCGTCGGCCCGACGCCGGTGGATCTCTCCAACTGCGCGAGCCCGGACATCACGACGGGCCTCTCGGCAACGACCGGGACGCCCGGTGCGACCGTGCACGACACGGCGACGCTGACCGGTGCGACCGCGGCTGCCGGCGGCTCGGTGACCTACACGGTCTACACCGACTCCGCATGCACGACCGGAGCGATCGACGCCGGCACGAAGACCGTCACGAACGGCATCGTGCCCCAGTCGAACACGATCACCTTCAACACGCCCGGTGACTTCTACTGGCAGGCCGCCTACTCGGGCGATGACAACAACAATCCTGCGACCAGCACCTGCACGGACGAGCATCTCGTCATCAACAAGCTGACCCCGACCGTCGCGACCGACGTCCACGACGCGAACGGCATCGTGACGTCTGCTCCGATCGGCTCGACGGTGCACGACGTGGCGACGGTGTCCGGTACGCACGGCACCCCGACCGGTTCGGTGACCTTCACGCTGTACAGCGGCAACAGCACCTGCCAGGGAACGGGCACGGACTCCAGCGCCGTAAACCTCGTTGCCGGCTCGGCGAGCTCGGGCAACGCGACCGTCCCGGTCGGCGGGCTCTCGTACATCGCCCATTACTCGGGCGATGCCACCTATCTGGCCGGCGACGGGCCTTGTGAGCCGTTGACCGCGACGAAGCTCACACCGACCGTGGCGACCGACGTCCACAACGCCGACGGCGTCGTGACGTCCGCTCCGATCGGCTCGACCGTGCACGACGTGGCCACCGTGTCCGGAACGCTGGGCACTCCGACAGGCTCGGTCACCTTCACCGTGTACAGCGGCAACACCACCTGCCAGGGCGACGGAACGACCTCCAGCGCGGTCAATCTGGTCGCCGGCTCCGCCGCATCGGGTAACGCAACGGTGCCGGTGGGCGGCCTCTCGTACATCGCCCATTACTCCGGCGATGCCACCTACCTCGCCGGGGAGGGTCCCTGCGAGCCGCTGGCCGCGACGAAGCTCACGCCGACGGTCGTGACCGACGTCCACAACGCCGACGGCGTCGTGACTTCGGTGCCGATCGGCTCCACGGTCCACGATGTGGCGACGGTGTCCGGTACGCAGGGCACGCCGACGGGCTCGGTCACCTTCACTCTGTTCAGTGGCAACACCACCTGCCAGGGCGAGGGCTCGACGTCCGATTCCATCGACCTGGTCGACGGCTCCGCCGCGTCGGGTGACGCAACCGTGCCGGTGGGCGGCCTGTCCTATATCGCCCACTACTCGGGCGACGCCACGTATCTCGCAGGCGACGGTCCTTGTGAGCCGCTCGCCGCGGGCAAGCTGAGCCCGACGATCGCAACGACGCTGTCGGACACGGAGGTCCTCGTCGGATCGACCGTGCACGACTCGGCGACCCTCTCCGGGGCCACGAGCGACGCCGGCGGCACGGTGACCTACACCGTCTACAGCGACATCAACTGCACGCAGAATCCGCAGGGCGCCGGCACCGCTGATGTGAGCGGCGGCGACGTCGGCAACTCGAACGGCATCCAGTTCAACAATGCCGGCGACTTCTACTGGCAGGCGGTCTACAGCGGTGACGACAGCAACAACGGCGCCACCAGCCCCTGCAACTCCGAGAACAACGAGCACCTGCTCGTCGACAGCCCCTCGATCTCGATCACGAAGAATCCGAAGGCGCAGTCGATCAACTCGGGCGGCACGGCGAACTTCACGATCACCGTGACGAACACCGGGACGACCACCCTGACGAACGTCACCGTGACGGACGCTCAGGCACCCGGGTGCGCCAACTCGGCGATCGGGACTCTGACCGCAGGCCAGAGCACGAGCTACAACTGCTCCCTGGCCGGCGTGACGAGCTCGTTCACGAACTCCGCCACGGCGACCGGCACTCCGCCCGTCGGCCCGAACGTCACGGCGACCGACACCGCCCCTGTGACGGTGAACCCGGTCATCCCGCCGCCCCCGGCCCCGCCCGCCCCGACGATCGACCTGTCGATCACGAAGACGGGCGCCCCGAACCCGGCGACGGTCGGAAACCAGGTCACCTGGACGATGGTGGTCACGAACAACGGCCCGAGCGGCGCGACCGGTGTCACGGTGGCCGATCCGGTGCCGGCCGGGACGACCTTCGTCTCGGTGGCGGCCACGCAGGGCACCTACACCGGCGGCGCAGCGGTCAGCTGTCAGCTCGGCAGCATGGCGGCAGGCTCCTCGGTGACGATCACGCTCGTCACGCTTGCCAGCACGAAGGGAACGCTGACGAACACCGCGACCACTGTCGGCAACGAGGCGGAGACGAACACGGCCAACAACACGGCCACGGCCTCGGTCGTCGTCAACGGGGCGTTTGTCCCGACGCCTCCGGTGCGCTACTGCACAGCGATCAACGTCGCTCCCAAGCGGACGCTCTTCGTCGGCCGCAAGACGACGCTGACCCTCAAGGTCACCCAGAACGGCAAGGCCGTCGCGGGCATCCGGATCAGGATC
>Ga0157369_10010164_pt1 | contig 10742 bp, 9 predicted proteins | sample C25metaG_FD_113461 | JGI IMG/M metagenome (GOLD analysis project Ga0157369, IMG submission 113461) | Corn rhizosphere microbial communities from Kellogg Biological Station, Michigan, USA - C2-5 metaG | ecosystem: Host-associated > Plants > Roots > Rhizosphere > Soil | place: USA: Michigan...
CGCTGGATGCTGGCGTCGCTCGGCGGGCGGTAGCCTTCCTTCACCTCGCCCCCGCTTGCGGGGAGAGGTCGCCGCGCTCTTGCGCGGCGGGTGAGGGGGACTCTCCGCACGTCCAAATCTCACCGCTTTCGCGGAGAAAGCCCCTCACCCCACCCTCTCCCCGTAAGAACGGGGAGAGGGAGATCACTTCCGAAACCGCTCGCATTGTGCATTAATTGGCGCAACATCCCCTCCCCGCAGAGCCCTCCGATGTCCCTCCAGGTCTATCTCGCCTTTATCGCCGCCTGCATTGCGCTGGCGCTGTTGCCCGGGCCGATCGTCACGCTCCTGATCGCCAACGGGTTGCGCCACGGCACGCGCGCGGCGCTGACGAACATCCTGGGCGTTCAGGCGGGGCTGCTGATCGTGATCGGCATTCTTGCGGTCGGCCTGACCTCGTTGATGGCGACCATGGGCTACTGGTTCGACTGGGTGCGCTTTGCGGGCGTCGCCTATCTGGTCTGGCTTGGCATCAAGCTGATCCGTTCTCCGGTTGAAGGGGTTGACGCGGACGCGCCGCCACCTCCGCCGCGCGGCGGCTTCTTCCTGCAAGGGTTTGTGGTGGCGCTCTCGAATCCGAAATTGCTGATCTTCTTTGGCGCGTTCATTCCGCAGTTCATGGACATGAGCAGGGATCACCTCAGCCAAGTGCTGATTCTCGGGGTCACCTTCATGGTGATCGCGGGATTGACGGACGGCATTTACGCGCTGCTCGCCGGACGGGTCCGCACCATCTTCTCGGCGCGGCGGACGCGGCTGGTGTCGCGCATTTCCGGCGGCTTCATGATCGGTGGCGGTATCTGGCTGGCGCTGACCCGGGCGCGTTAGCGCATGATCGGAGGCGGGATCGCACCTTTGAGACATACCGACTGACTTGGAGAATGTCTGCTGATCGGGGAAGATCGGAAGTTGCTGGCGCATGGCCGAAGCGACGCGAATGACCCATCTGAGACATTGGTCGTGCGGCGCAATGACCTGTACCCGAGGTCCATTCCAGCTCCCCTTCCAAAGTGCTCGTTCTTGTCATTACGATGCCTTCTCCTGAGCCTGGGTTGGACATGAAGCGACGCGCATTTTTCGGTGTGCTCGGCGGTGGCGTGGCCGCTGGCGGCGCGGGGCAGACCAGCGCAAAAATCCCGCGAATTGGTCTTTTGTGGCACGAAGCCAGCACCGAGGAAGCGGTCATTTACCTCGGCGCAGACCTAAGCTGCCGTCAGAACGCGACGCATAGCCGTGACATTGATTGGCTGTTAAACCATCCACTGGGCCGCCCGTGTCCATAATGGATTTTTCCGGGATCGGTTGAGCCACTCGTGAAATTGGTGGCGAGGAGCCTAGCAAGATGGTCTAGTAGGGGCCTCCGTTCAAAGGCACTCGCGCTGAATGACGAGACTCTGCAACACGTCCAAAGGAGGAAACAATGAAAATGTTACCTCAAGTCTTGTTTTGGCTGGGACTAATTTCTATCCCGTTCGCATGGCTGCTATGGTACTCTGGGCCACAGCTTGAAGTCCTAAGGCCAGTCCTTGCCAGTGTTAGCGATCCTGCTTTAAGAGCGGCTTTGCAAGAAGCCCACGCAGAGCGGTTGGGAATTTGGGCCGGAGTTTGGCCAGTAACACTCCTGGTATTGAGCCAAATCCTGGAAAAGAAAATGCAGGGATAAAAACGCCCTCGCCGCTGCTGACGAACGATTGGTTCTCGATTGGTAGAGTTGAACGATCTTCGCGTGGCTTGTCTAGCTCTTCCTCAGTAAGCGATCGAGTTTGCGCGCATGAGTCCGCTTTTGACCCGAAGCCGACGTCGCCGCGTATCTACTCCTCGGGTGCCTCGGCCATTCGCATCCCCTCGATCAGAGAACCTAGTTTTTCTTTGCTGGGACGACTCGTGTGTTCAGGCGTGATCCACGCCGAAACACACAGGTTGAAGGCCGTGAAACACAAGAGCACCCGCTGGCCAATCGTTCGCATCGCAAGCGGAAACACCACGCTCGTGACCATGGTAGGTAGCAACAGTTTGGGCGTACCGTCGAACAAGCGCCCAAATGTCCACATCCGCTGCCGGGTTCTGTTTGTTGCCGCCGGCTTCGCGTGCGGCACGGCCTGCTCCGCAAACACCAAAACCAGAACGCCGATCGAGGCGCGGCGAAGGGCGCGCAAAAAGTCGGCTCCTATCTCTCCTTCAACGCCTCGGAGGCGATCTTGGCAAGCGGCGAGAGGAGATAGTCGATCACGCGGCGGCTGTCGGTCTTGATTTCCACAGTCACCGTCATGCCCGAGGTTAGAGAGATCGTCGCCCCGTTTATGTTCATCGCCTGTTCCTCGAGCGCGACGGTGACCGGGAAGACGAAGCTCTGGGGCAGTCCAGCCTGACTGGCGGGCGGGGCGCCAGCCGTATTGGCGTTGGCGGTGGCGGGAGCGTTGGCGAGACCGCGCTTCGCCTCCTGCTCCTCGACCGCCTCGGAGGCGATGTGCATGACCTTGCCGTGCAGAACGCCGAAACGGGTGAAGGGGAAGGCGTCGACCTTGATCGCCGCGCTCTGGCCGAGCTTGACGAAGCCGATGTCGAGATTGGCGACGAGCGCTTCAACCTGCAGCGCTCCTTCCGTCGGCGCCACGACCAGGAGCTGCTGCCCGGTGGTCACGACCTGGCCGACCGTGGTCACGGCGATCTGCTGCGCGACGCCGTCGATCGGCGAATAGAGCCTGGTGCGCGCCAGGCGCGCCCCCGCCTTGACCTCCGCCTGTTTGGCTTCGTCCGCCTTGCGCTCGGCCTCCGCCTGTTTGTTCCCGTTATCGGCCACGAATTGCGAGAGCGTCTTGATCTTCTCGCTCGCGAGCTCTTTCAGCGCGGCGTCGGTCTCGATCAATTCGCCTTCGTCCGAGGCGCGCGAGGATTGCGATTTCTCCAGCTCCGCCCTCGCGTCGTAGAGATTGATCTTGGTCCCGACTTTGAGATCGTACGACTGCTGACGCGTGCTGAGGAGCTGGGTCAGCGTTTCGATCAGCTTGTCCTGGTAGGCGATTCTCATCGCGAGGCGCTGACGCGTCGCCTCCTTCTGGGCCATCTGCTTGTCGAGGCTTTGCAAGCCGCTGATGAGCTGGTTGACGTCGGCCGTCAACACCGCAGCCTCGCGCAGGCGGATCGCCTCCGGCAGCTCGACAGTCCAGACGATTCGCTGCATAGGGTCGGCGGCGGCTTGCGCGAGCTCGGTGACAATGGCTTCGCGCGCGCCGGCCTCCCCTGATTTCGCCGGGCCGTCGAGCACGGCCCGCGCGGTTGCGATGGCGAAGCGCCGGCGCGCGATTTCGGCGAGGTTCGCGTGGAGCGCGTCGCGCTGTGCGTTTTCCTCCGCCGCCGCCTCCGCGGGATCGAACTCCAGCAGCAGGTCGCCCGCCCTCACGCGCTGCCCGTTCTCGACATGGACGGCGGCGACCTTGCCAGGGTCGAGCGGTTGGATCAATTTGGCGCGCCCGGCCGTGTCAATTTTGCCGAGCGCCACCGCATGCACGTCGAGCCGCCCGTAGAACGACCAGGCGAGCGCGGCTGCGAAAAAGGCGCAAATCGTCAGCATCGTCACGATGGGCAGGGGTGGCGCCGGCGTTTCCAGGATCTCGATCGCCGCCGGCAGGAATTCGCGGTCGCGGCCGGCAACGACCGCCGCGGGCAGGGTGACCGGCTGGCGGGGCGCCGGTGCGGGCGGTGTCGCGGCTCTTTCGTTCATGCCCCGGCCCTCGCCTGATCCGACTGCAGCGCCCAGAGCCTGGCGTAGAGGCCGCGTTGCTGCGCCAGGAGCTCCTCGTGGGTTCCGATCTCGACGATCTCGCCCCTGTCCATTCCGACGATGCGCGTGCACGGGCGTACCGCCGCCAGACGATGGGCGATGATCAGCACCGTGCGGCCGCGCACGATCGCGCGCATGTTCTCCTGGATGATGCGCTCGCTCTCGTAATCCAGCGACGAGGTCGCCTCGTCGAAGATGAGAATGCGCGGATTGGTGGCGAGCGCGCGAGCGATGGCGATGCGCTGGCGCTGGCCGCCCGAGAGATTGGCGCCGCGCTCCTCGATAATCGTGTCGTAGCCCTGCGGCATCTGCGCGATGAACTCGTCGGCGCCGGCGAGCTTCGCCGCCTGGATCACCCACGCCCGCGGCGCCGCAGGATCGCCGAGCGCGATGTTCTCGTGAATCGACCGGTTGAACAGGATGTTCTCCTGCAACACCACGCCGATCTGGCGGCGAAGCCATCCCGGATCGAGCTGGGCGATGTCGACGCCGTCAAGCATCACCTGTCCCGCCTGCGGCGCATAGAGCCTCTGCACCACCTTGACGAGGGTCGACTTGCCCGAGCCCGACGCGCCGACAAAACCGATGACTTCGCCCGCGGCGATCGACAGCGTCACGTTGCGCAGCGCTTCGGCCACGTCGGGCCGATAGCGCAACGACACGCCGCGCAGTTCGATCGCACCTTTGGGCGGCGGCAGGGTCAACGGGTTCTGGGGCGTGGGTTCTGGCGGCGTGTTCAAGATGTCGCCGAGCCGCGCTACCGAAACCTGGACCTGCTGGAAGTCCTGCCAGAGCTGGGAGAGGCGAAGAATCGGCGCCACGACCTGGGCGGCGATCATGTTGAAAGCAATCAGCTCGCCGACCGTCATCGCGCCGTCGATCACCGCCTGCGCACCGAACAGCAGGATCAGCGCCGTCGTCGCCTTGCTCACATATTGGATGAGATTCTGGCCGAGGGCGCCGGTGACGCCGGCGTCGAACGAGGTCCGGACGTAGGACGCGAGCCGTTCCTCCCATTGTGCCTGCATCATCGGCTCGACGCTCGCCGCCTTCAGGGTCGGCGCGCCAACGATCGATTCGACGAGGAACTGCTGCGATCGCGCTCCGCGGTTGAACTTTTCGTTGATCTGTTCACGCAGAACCGGCCGGATCAGCACCGCGATCAGGAGATAGACGGGGATCGCGCCGAGCACGACCAGCGTCAGTCTGGTCGAGTAGACGAACATCACCACGAAGAAGACGAGGGTGAAGACGAGATCGAGCAGCGAGGTCAGCCCCTGCCCAGTCAGGAAGCTGCGGATCGTCTCGAGTTCGCGCACGCGCGCGACGGTCTGGCCGGCCGCGCGCGTCTCGAAATAGGCGAGCGGCAGGCGAAAGAGGTGATGGAACAGGCGCCGGCCGAGCTCCACATCTATCCTGTTGGTGGTGTGGCTCAGCGTGTAGGTGCGCAGGAATTGCAGGACCGACTCGAACAGTCCCAGCGTCACCATGCCGACGATCAGCACCGTCAGTGTCGACAACCCCTTGTGCACCAGTACTTTGTCAACTATGAGCTGGAAAAAAACCGGCGTGACGAGTGCGAACAGTTGCACGAAGAGGGACGCGACCGCGACCTGGGCGAGAGGCCGCCGGTAGCGCAGGATCGAGGGCAGCAACCAGCGGAATCCGAATGTGCTTGGGTTTGTCCCCGCCCCACCCAAACGGCGCGTGATCAGCACGACCTCGCCCGACGAGAGCGCCGCGATCTCCTCGATGGGCAGCTCCCGGCCAATGCGGGCGATCGGATCGATCAGCCGCGCGAGCCCTTTGGTGGGCGAGGCCGCCAGCACGCCGAAGGCGCCGTCCTTGAGGCTGATCAGCGCGGGATAGGGAATGGCGGCGAGGCGTTTGGCCGTGACGCCGCGCAGGATGCGCGAGCGCAGTCGGACGATATTGGCGCCGCGGACGATGTCCGCCGCCTGGGCGAACCGCCCCGTCAGCCCGAGCTGATGGCGTAATTGCCCCGGGTCGGCGGCGATGCGGTAATAGCCCGCGATCATGGCGAGCCCGGTCACTCCCGAGTCCGTCGCCACGAACTCCGGCAGCGGCGCCGGCGCAGGATAGGCCGCCTTGGGCGGCTCGGTCGACACGGCCGCAGGCTTGACCTTGGGCCGCTCGACCTGGGCGGTCGTGTCGGTCAACTCGTGCTCCCCACGGTCCTCTGCCTCGCAAAGGCCGAGCGGGGCGACCCGCTCGGCCGAAGCTCGCCGACCTGCGGCGAGGATAACCAAACCATTACACGTGCGTCGGCGCAGTCAGGGTGACGTTGAGCATGCCCGTCCCGGCCTCGGTCAGGCTGCCGTTCAAGCCGCTGTGGAAAGCGTCGAAGTCCTGCAGCGCCAAGTTGAACGCCATGTTGACCGACTGGCCGGCGACGAAGGTCAAACCCGTCACTCCGCCCATGAGGCGGCCCCGCCTGCCATTCGGTTCGCGGGCGACCATGCTCTTGCGGCGAGACATGAGCGGCCTCGGGGTGTGGGCTGCGGTACCATCGTGCCAGCAGGGCCGGAAGGGCCACGCTGCGTCGATCAGACCAACAACGTGTGCGTCGGCGTCGATGCCCCAATTAGCGGCACGCTCTCGATTGCGCCGAACAGACCATGCGTCTCGCCGCCGATGCCGTCGGTGAAGTAGAGGGTGTTCGGGCTGCCGTCTCTGCCGCTGCCCCCGAAAGTCAGGGCCCAGAGACCGCCCGGCGTGTTTCCCGAACCGGCGGAGATCGGGATGGTGCCTTCGAACCGGTGGGTCTGGGGATCGAAAGCGTTGATTTCGCTGTGCAGGAAGCTGAAATTGCCCACCAGAAGGTCGCCGCTGAACTGGCCGAAATTGTCCGGAGCGATAGCGACGCCCCACGGAGCGGCGAGAGGGGTGTGAGGGCCGCCGCGCAGCACTCCATGCGGTTCGAGTTTGCCGCTCTCGCTGAAAATGGCCACCGCCCCGTCGCCTTCGTCGGCCACTATCTGCGCCGCACGCCCGGAAGGCGCATAGGTCACATACACTTCGCCGCCGATGTCCGTCGCATTGAAGGGGACGAGCCCCCGGGCCGCGATCTGGCCCGGGGTCCGAAACGCATGATCGCCTAGGTCGACCGGGTCGAAGCTACTGTCGAAGACGTCGATGGTCCCGGCGCTGGTGTTGGCGGCGTAGAGCATCGTATGAGCCTCGTTGACTGCCAATCCGGTATAGACGGCGCCCGGCGTCGTCACTTCGACGGATGCGGTTGTCCCGAGGCCGGGGTTCCAGCCGGAGATCGTCCCGTTGAGATCGGCGAAGATGAAGCGGGCACTCGCGTCGTCGTCTAGGATGAAAGACGAGGCGTTCGTATTGGAGACCTGTCCCGTGGGGCCCTGGGGTCCGGTCGCGGTGGTTGGGATGCTCACAGTGAGAACCGCGGGAGAGACATCGGTGCTGTCGGTCACCGGGTAGACGGTGGCCAAATTGGTGTGCTGGTCCGAGATCCAGAAGGGGCTGCCGGGGAGAAACGAAACGCCCCAAGGGTTCACCAAATTCGGATCGGTTACCGTGGCGAGTCCGGGGATGTCCGAGACCAGATTCGTCTGAACATAGATGGCCGCATCGGTGGCGTCGGCGGGCGTCGGGTCAGATTGGAACGGCGCTTTCATGATTGTTCCTCCATGATGCAACGACTGACTGAGAGAGGGTCGAGCAGCTGTCTTTCACGCTTTGCCCTTCGGGTGGCAATCGGCCACCCCTGCGCGCTTCGATTATTTCCCTGGTCGCTATTCCTCCAATCCGCCCCTCATTGATCTCCGTGTAATCGCTATCGCTTTTTATATCGATGGTGGTTTTGACCGTGCGCGCAAACTGCACCGGTTGCCAGTACGGCCCAGCGAAGGATCAGGGCAGGCTTGTCTTCCTGGGAAACTATTCGGTGCATCGCACTGCTCCCAAGAAAAGTAAATGCACACCATCATTGACCAAGCGGGGGCGTACTGGAGCCGTCTCTGAGGCTGGCGGTCCTGATTGAGGGGCGGTCCGCCGATAACCGCCAGAGCACCAAGAGCGCTCATTGGTCAGGGGCATCCGAGCTGCGCCGAGCGGCACGAGAAATTGTACTCGATGCCGCCACCGCCAACGCTGGATCTAATGGGGTACTCCCTAAGTGCCCATGCGTTTGGAACCTGCTTTTTTGGCGGCCGCACACTTGTGCCCCGCAGCTGCTTGCCCGCGGCGACGAGGTGATCGAATAGTCCGACACTACGCTGCGGTGCATGAATCCGGAGTTGGCCCTTTTCGGACCTCACGAGATGTTCGACTTGAGTCCGGAATGCGCACCAAAGCGGACGTCCACCGACCATTCCAAATTTAAAGCGCGATGATCATCATCGTGCTTTAGCCCTCACAGCGTAATCGTGCCGGCGACGCAGCCGGCGACATCGCCGCCGATCCAGATCGTATCGCCCTCTTGCGCCACATGGACCCGGCCGGCACGGCCGAGCGCCGTGCCCTGCGCGGCGACGTAACGCGGCTTGGCGAGGCCGGCGCCGATCAGCCATTGCGCGAGACCTGCATTGAGGCTGCCGGTCACGGGATCCTCGCCGCCGCGGGACATGAAGGCGCGGACCTCGAACTGTGCCTCGCTGCCGTCGCGCGCCGCGTCCCACGGCGCGACGACCCCGAGCGATTGATCGGGCAGCACGCCGGCGTCGTGCTTGAGCTCGAGCACCTCCCGGCGCGAGCCGAGCATCACCGCAACCCAGCCCGGCCCATTGTCGATCCATTGCGCGGCCCTGATCGCCGGCTGGCCAACGCCCAGCGACGCAGCGATGCGGCTTCGGAGCTCGGGAGCCACCTCGCCGGAGCGTTGCAGCGGCGGCGCCGCGAAGGCAAGCCGCGCACCATCGCGCTTCACCCGTACGAGCCCCGCGCCGCATTGCTGGATCACCGTCTCGCCTCTCGGCTGGTGGCCGAGCGCGAGCCAGGCATGACATGACCCCAGCGTCGGATGTCCGGCGAATGGAAGCTCGCGCGTCGGCGTGAAGATGCGGACATGATAGTCGGCGGTCGCATCGTTCGGCCGCAGCAGGAACGTGGTCTCGCTGAGATTGGTCCAATTGGCGATCGCCTGCATCTGCGCCTCGTCGAGGCCATCCGCCTCGGCGATGACAGCCAGCGGATTGCCCTTGAACGGCACCGCCGAGAACACGTCGAGCTGATAGAACGGCAGTTTGCGCATGCTTGCGTCCTCAAGTGTGCCAGAACGGCTTGGTCGCCTCGCGCCGCACCGCCACGGGATCGAGCCCGCAGTCACGCATCTGCATCGCGTCGAGCGACAGCAACTCCTTGCGCGCGCTCGCCCGCTCGATCCAGAGCCGAGGCAGACGCAGCAGCGCGTGAAGCCCGCCGGCAGGCCGCGGCGCGGCCCAGTCTTGAACCAGGGAATCGGCCATGATGGCCCTCGTTACTCTTCGATTTCACCATTGCTTTGGCAGCAATGACTCAGTACAAATCTCGGAGCAATTGAAACATTGCTCTCGGAGCAATATAATGGCCGCCTCCTATACCGCGCTGGTCGACGTCATCGCCGTCGAGATCGCCGGCGGGCGGCTCAAGGCGGGCGAGCGGCTGCCGCCGCAACGCCAGTTCGCCTATGAGAAGGGCATCGCGGCTTCTACCGCGGCGCGGGTCTATGCCGAGCTGCTGCGCCGGGGTCTGGTCGTGGGCGAGGTGGGCCGGGGCACCTTCGTCGCCGGCCAGGCACCGCTCCCAGCGCTGCGGGTGGAGCCGTTCGACGGCCGCACCGACCTCGAATTCAACTTTCCCACGCTGCCGGATCAGGCCACGCTGATGGCGAATTCACTTGTCCCCTGGCAGCAGCCGGAGGCGTTCGGCGCGGCGCTCGCGCCCGTCACCCAGCGCCGTCTGGCCGAGGCCGGACGGGTCAGCGCCAACTTCTTCGCGAGCGATCGCTGGCGGCCGCGGGCGGAGGATTTTCTGTTTGCAGGCAGCGGCCGGCAGTCGATCGCGGCGGCCGTCTCGGCGCTGGTGCCGGTCGGCGGGCGCCTCGCCGTGGAGGCGCTGACCTATCCGATGATCAAGGGCATCGCGACCAGGCTTGGCGTCACGCTGGTGCCGATTGCCATGGACAGCGAGGGCATCCGGCCCGATGCGCTCGCCAAGGCGCATCGGGCCGGCGCGCTTGGCGCGGTTTATCTGCAGCCGGTGATGCAGAACCCGCTTGGCCACACCATGAGCGACGCGCGGCGCGATGAGGTGATGCGTCTGGTGCGCAAGCTCGACCTGACGATCATCGAGGATTGCATCTATGGCTTTCTCACCGACGTGCCTCCGCTGACCGCGCAGGCCGGCGACCGCGCGATCCTCGTCGACAGCCTCTCCAAGCGGCTGGCGCCGGGCATCGCCGTCGGTTTTATCCATGTGCCGGTGCACTTGCGGGAGCGCCTTGCCGTCGCGTTGCGCACCGGCGCCTGGTCGGTCACGCCGCTCGCGCTTGCCGCCGGCACGCGCCTGCTTGCCGACGGCACCGCGGCCGAGATCACGCGCCGCAAGCGTGCCGACGCGCGGGCCCGACAAGCCATCGTTGCGGACTGCCTTTCCGGTCATCGCATCGACGCCGATCCCAATTCCTACCATGTCTGGCTCAATCTGCCGGAGGGCTGGCGCGCCGAGGCGTTCACCGCGGCTGCGGCGAGAGCCGGCATCGCCATCACGCCGGCCAGCGCATTTGCCGTAGCACCCGGCCATTCGCCGAACGCGGTGCGTCTCGCACTCGGCCTGCCGAGCCATGACGAACTGCGCAAGGCCGTGACGCGCCTTGCCGCCTTGCTGGCGGCGCGACCTGACGAGGCCGACGTCACCGAATAGGGTGGGCGATGTCGCGCAGCCTCTCCCCGATCGCGCC
>Ga0157369_10010166_pt1 | contig 10739 bp, 10 predicted proteins | sample C25metaG_FD_113461 | JGI IMG/M metagenome (GOLD analysis project Ga0157369, IMG submission 113461) | Corn rhizosphere microbial communities from Kellogg Biological Station, Michigan, USA - C2-5 metaG | ecosystem: Host-associated > Plants > Roots > Rhizosphere > Soil | place: USA: Michigan...
CGTGGCCAGGTGCGGCTTGGCTCCTGGCGCATCGGTCCGGCGCGTTCGGGTCGGCCGCCCGTTACGCTCTGACGCAGACTGCATTCGCCGCTTATCTAACGGAAGGGGTTAATTCGGAGTATCTATCGGCAATTTAATTCAATTGTTGACGCAAGTTGGTTAACGCGGAGGCAGGAAAATACAATTCTCCTGCGGCGCGATTTGCACCCCTCTTCAACGGCCGTTCGTTAGACCCTGATCCGCATCTTGCGGCAGCAGGAGCAACTCAGATGAACCAGACCACAATGATTGTCATCGCGGTAGTGGTGATCGTCGCAATCCTGGTGATCGCAGGCCTGATCTCCTCTCGCCGCCGCCGTTCGGAGCATCTGCGCGACCGCTTTGGCCCGGAATACGAGCATGCAATTGCCCACGAAGGCGGTCGCTCGAAAGCGGAAGCCGAGCTGGCGAAGCGCGAGAAGCGGGTGTCGAAGCTCGATATCCGGCCGCTCGAGCCAGCCGCACGCATGAAGTTCATGGATCAGTGGAAGGACGTTCAGGCGCGATTTGTCGACGACCCAGCGCGAGCAGTTGCCGATGCCGATGGGTTGCTCGGCGAAGTCATGACTGCACGCGGCTATCCGGTCAGCGATTTCGAACAGCGCTCCGGCGACATCTCCGTCGATCATCCCGAGGTGGTGAAAAATTACCGCTCCGGGCACGATATCGCGCTTCGCCACGCGCAGGGGAAGGCCACCACGGAAGACCTGCGCCAGGCGATGATCCACTATCGCGCCTTGTTCGACGAGCTGGTGAACGAGACAGACGCACCGGCCGTCCAGAAAAAGACCGAAGCGGCCCATTGAGCGACCGTTTTACGGCAGTAACGCCAAGCTGCTCCCACCGAGCGACAGGCGGAGCTTCCCCGGATTCCGCGCTGCCCTATGTTCCTGGCGTTGAGCAAGGAGAGTAGTTGTGGGGTGGATGATCGGCCGCACGGAAGCGCTTACCAATCCGGAGGGCGCGCGGCGCAAAGCACTGGAGAAACTGCAGGGGCTGGTCGAACTGGATGATCCGGAAGGACTGGTGGTGCCGATTCTCATCGAGGCGTTGCTGATGGTCGAATCCTACCGCGGCGCGCGGCATCAAATCTCCTTCCTCCCGGAGCTGACCAAGAGCGTGGACGACCTGCTTCGCGAGCTCACGATCATCGAGAAAGCGACAGCCTGGGCGGCGGAATAGCTCCGCAGCTCTGCCCGCTCCTCAGGGGAAGTTGACCCTCGCGCCGAGCGACAGAACCAGCGCGTGAGCGCTATGGAGGTCACCATTGACCAGGATCGGAGTCTGCACTGGAGTGCCGGCAAAGGCAGCGGTGGTGCGGTCGATGCCGGCATTGGCGAAATCGATGTACATCGCCGCCGCATCCAGGCTGAAGTTCGGAGCGGGAGAAACACTCGCTCCCACCGCGAAATCCCAGCGATCCGAATCCGGCACTCGCGCATCCCGGAAACCATTCCGGGTGGGAGTCTGGTCGCGCTGCACCCCGGCACGGAGAGTCCACATCGGCGCCACCTTGTAATCGAGCCCTCCGGCCACACTCCACGTATCGCGATAGTTCTCCGGAATCGCTGTGTTGAGGGGAGCGCCAAGCTCAATCGCGTTGAATTCGCCCCAGCCGATGCGCGCGATCTGCCCATCAAGCGTGAGCTGCGGCATCACCTGCACGCGCACACTTCCGATCGCCTGCCACGGAGTCTTGAACGTCGCGTTGGTCGGGATCGTGCTGTTGAAGGGAGCAAGCGGGCCTAGCAGCCCTTGCGTGACCACCTGACCCTTGAGCTTGTGCTTGATGCTGGACTTATAGCTGAGGCCGAAGACTGCCGGGCCCGATCGTACCTGTCCGCCGACGCTCCATCCCCAGTCCCAGCCTTTGCCGGTCAGCGTCTGCTGCCCGTCCGGTAGCAATGGCGACAGGTTAGGAAGCGCGTTGCCGAGCGTGGCGCTGACATGCTCGGCGTTCGCCGCGACGCCGATGACAATCATGGGCGTGACCGCGACTGCAACCGATGGCTGCAGGTCGATGGTGGTGAGCTTCGTCTTCCCCGCCGTGTACCGGGCCCAGCTATCCGGCGCATATTTGGTTTCGAAGCTGAAGGGTGAGGTCACCGCAAGGCCGACCGCGAACTGGCCGAATCCGTAGGCGACGGCGCCCGAGGGAAGCGTGCCGTTGCTGATCGGATTGTGCGCCGTCGCTGTCCCGCCGACCGGCCCCGCTGCCTGTCTCGGCCGGACGATGATCGTGCCGTTGTCGACGACATCCGCGCGCGGCATGATTTCGCTGATGTTGAGCGAAACGTCGCCCCCGTGCAGCCCGCCGATGGCGGCAGGATTCCACCATAGCGAGGCGGATCCGGTATCGGCCCCCTCCCCGGAAAATGCCCGGCCGGCACCACGTGCCGATTGCTCCTGCAGATAGAAAGCAGCGGCATGGGCTGGCGCGGTTAGTCCCACACTCAGAGCCGCAGCGCCTGCCGCGCTCAACAGGCGAGTCATCATCCTGGTCATCAAAGTCTCCCCTTAATTCGACCCAACTTCAGTGCACGCGGGTCCAGACTTGCGATTTGCAGAGCGGCCAGAAAATGCAGCCGCGAACCTTCAGATGATTGGCATCGATTGGGGTGACGGTGGCCTTATAGGTGCCACCGTCCTCCGCATTGTAGATGGTGCCGGCGGTCCAGGCGCCGCCGGAAGCCGTGAAGCCGCCCAGGATCTGGAGTCCCAGGAGTTTGCGATTGCGAAGCTGCGGATTGCTGTTGCGAAGGTCCAGCAGCTGCGGGTTGCCCCGGATTCCATCCGAGCTCAGGATTTTCCCGCAGATCGAGCGTCCGCAGCGGTCGATCTCGACGACCCCGTGCTTCGTCTCGGTCATCCAGCGGCCGACGGCCACATCGGGATTGGCGGCAACGGCGGCCGCGGCCGCTAACAGTCCGAACATCCGAACGATCCCCTTGTCGGCAGGGTAGCAAAGGGAATTTGCAGCGCAATCCCCACCAACGCGAGTATCGCATTGTTAAATTTGCGTTTATCTGGAGCTCTTGCGTCCGTAACGCGCGCGTGATTAGCTCCAGCTCCTGACGACCCCGCCGCCCTGTTGATGGGTGGACTCGTGTGGCGGCGCCGCCGGCTTCAGACTTCCGTCAATTCTGGCGGGGCTGAGCAAACAAAGGGGACGGGAAAATGCGCAAGATAATCATCGGATCACTGGCGGCTGCATCGCTGCTGGCTCTATCGGCTTGCAACAAGCAGCCGGCCGCGAGCAGCAACGAAGCCGCATCCAATAGTGCGGCCGCGGCGACTGGCATCAAGGGCACCTGGAAGGCGGACATCAACAGTGTCCAGTTCGACCAGAAGCCGGACGAGATGCTGCTTCAGAACGGCACCTTCTCGTGCAAATCCTGCACCCCGGCCTACTCGGTTCCGGCTGACGGCGCCTTCCATCCGGTGAGCCTGCCCTACGCCGACAGCGATTCGGTCAAGGTGGTCGATCCTCACACGGTCACCGAGACTGCCAAGAAGGGCGGAAAGCAGGTCAGCGTTACGACGATGACCGTCTCCGCCGACGGCAACACGCTGAACGGGAAGTTCACCGACAGCTCGACCCCGGGCACTCCAGGCACCGGAGAATTCACCGAAACCCGCGTCGGCGCTGCGCCGAGCGGAGCGCACCCGGTCTCCGGTCAGTGGAAGCCAACGAAATTGTCGAATTTCAACGACGCTGCACTGACGTTCACGGTGGCTGTCAACGGAGACGACTTCCAGCTCAGCTCGCCGGACGGAACGTCCTACGACGCGAAGGTCGGTGGAGGCGACGTTCCGATCAAGGGCGACATCGCCGGAACGACCGCTGCGGTCTCCAAAGCTGGCGACAATTCATACAAAGTGACGCGCAAGCGCGGCGGCAAGGTCGTCGGTGAGACGACCTATACCGCAGGCTCTGACGGGAAGCTGAGCGCGGAAAGCCATAACGAGCTTTCCGGAAGTACGCTCAAGTGGACCGCGACGAAGCAATCCTAGCGGATGGTACGAAGGGCGGCCGGTCCGCGACCGCCCTTCAGCACTCCGGATCTACCGTCCCGCGCCTGCGGAACGCCGGCGTCTGTTGCGGCCTCGTGGCGGCTGAGCAGCCTTGGCGCGATGATCGCGGTGCTGGTGAGGGCGCCGCTCATGCCTCGGCGTGGCTGGAGGTGCGACTCGGGTTGAGCTGATCCGCTCGGCTTCGGCGACGAAATTGGCGGGCAGCGGAGCAACCTCGATTTTCTGCCGCGTCAGCTTCTCGATATCGCGAAGATAGGCCCGCTCGTCCTCCGCACAGTAAGAGATCGCGACTCCGGCCGCTCCCGCCCGGGCCGTGCGGCCGATACGGTGCACATATTGCTCGGCGACGTTCGGCAGCTCGAAATTGATCACATGGCTTACGCCGGAAACGTCGATCCCACGTGCAGCAATGTCGGTAGCAATCAGGATCGGCACTTCGCCGGAGCGGAAGGCGGCGAGCGCCTTCTCGCGTTGCGGCTGGCTCTTGTTGCCATGGATCGCGGCCGAGGCGATCCCGTTGCCCGAGAGCAGCTTCACCACCTTGTCGGCACCATGTTTCGTGCGGGTGAAGATCAGCACGCGGTCCATATTGCCGCGGTCCGAAAAGCCCAGTTGCAGCATGATGGTGAGTAACGCCTGCTTCTCGTTCTGACGAACGAAGCTCACATGCTGACTCACCCGCTCGACGGTCGTCGCCGCGGGGGTGATCTTCACTTCAGCTGGGCTGGTGAGGAACTTGTCGGCAAGCTCTCGGATCGTCTTCGGCATGGTCGCGGAGAAGAACAGGGTCTGGCGCTTGGCCGGGAGCCACTGGACGATCGCTTTCAGCGCATGGATGAAGCCGAGATCGAGCATCTGGTCGGCCTCATCGAGGACGAGGATTTCGACCTCGCGCAGTGTCAGGTACCGCTGCTCGACGAGATCGATCAACCTTCCCGGTGTAGCGACGAGAATATCGACTCCGCGCTCGAGCGCACGCCGCTGCTTGCCGATCGGGACGCCCCCGAAGGCTGTCGTAACCGACAGGCGCGAGAAGCGGCTGTAGGCCTGCGCGCTGTCGGCGATCTGCGTTGCGAGCTCGCGCGTCGGCGCAAGGATCAACATGCGGCAGGATGAGGGCCGCGGCACGCGATTGGCCGCCGAAAGACGATCGATCGACGGAAGCATGAAGGCCGCCGTCTTGCCGGTTCCGGTCTGCGCGATTCCAAGCAGATCGCGGCCGCGCAGAAGGTGCGGGATCGCCTGTGTCTGGATCGGGGTCGCGGTGGAATATTGCTTCGCCGCAAGCGCGCGGAGCACGGGCTGTGACAGCCCGAGAGTTTCAAATGACATTTGTAATTGGACTCACTTCAATGGCCGCTCGCGCTCTGCGAACGGTCCGGGGTCTGAACGACCCGCGTGAAATGGGAAGCTCTTTGAAAACCGACGCGAAGCTTGAGGCGCATTGCCTATTCACGCTGCGTGATAGCGTCGTTAGCGGCGCATATGGGGGCGAAACGGTTCACAGTCAATGAACGGCGCGTTCGACGTTCAGCCTTCCTCGATAATCGCCCGGATCCGGGACGCGAGCTTCTCCATCGGAAACGGCTTGCTGAGAACGTGCATGCCCGGTTCCAGCCGGCCGTTGGAGATCGCGGCGTTCTGCGCATAGCCGGTGATGAAGAGGACCTTCAGGTCCGGTCTCTTCCCCCGTGCCTTATCGGCCATTTCCTTGCCGTTCATCCCGCCCGGCAATCCGACGTCAGTGATTAGCAGGTCGATCTTTGCATCGGACTCCAGCACCTTGAGACCCGAAGTCGCATCGCCCGCTTCGATGCCGGTATAGCCAAGCTCATTCAGCGTATCACCGATCAGCATCCGAACCGTCGGCTCGTCATCGACAATGAGGACGGTCTCGCCGGCTTCGGCGCGAGGGAGTTGCACCTTCGCCTCCTCGTCCTGCTCGCCCGGAGCCTTCCCTCTATGGCGCGGCAGGTAGATCTTGACGGTTGTTCCCTCCCCGACCTCCGAATAAATCCGCGCCTGTCCGTTCGACTGGCGGGCAAAGCCGTAGATCATGGAAAGCCCGAGCCCGGTACCCTTGCCCGCCGGCTTGGTCGTGAAGAACGGGTCGAATGCGCGGGAAATTACCTCCGGACTCATTCCGTGGCCGGTATCGGTGACGCAAATCGCGACATATTGGCCGGGCGCAATTTCGCGCTCGGCACCCGTTGTTTCGTCGACCCAGGTGTTGGCGGTCTCAATAGTGACCCGGCCGCCGCCGGGCATGGCATCGCGCCCATTGATGCATAGATTGAGGATCGCGTTTTCAAGCTGGTTTGGATCGCAAACGCAGGTCCACAGACCGGCAGCAAGGACGGTTTCGATCTGTATCTGGGGTCCCACCGTACGCCTGATCAGCTCTTCCATGCCGGAGATCAGCTTGTTGGCATTGACCGGTTTCGGCTCCAGGGTCTGGCGGCGGGCAAAAGCGAGGAGGCGGTGCGTGAGGGTTGCGGCCCGAGAAGCTGCTCCCTGCGCTGCGGTGATGTAGCGTTCGATGTCGTTGATCCGGCCCTGCGCCAGCCGGTTCTTCATCAGGTCCAGGCTGCCGGTGATCCCGGTCAGCAGATTATTGAAATCGTGGGCGAGACCACCGGTCAGTTGACCGACCGCTTCCATCTTCTGCGACTGGAACAGCGCCTGTTGCGACCGCTCCAGCTCGAGCTGCGCTTCGCGACGCTCGGTGAGGTCGCGGGTGACCTTCGCGAAGCCGATAATCTCCCCGTCCTGAATTATCGGATCGATGACCACCATCGCCCAGAAGCGGCTGCCATCCTTGCGAATCCGCCAGCCTTCCGCAGTGAAGCGCCCCTCCTCCCGAGCCTGCTTCAGCGCCTTCTTGGGGATTCCGGCCTTGAGGTCCTCGGGCGTGTAGAAGCGGGAGAAATGCTGCCCGATAATCTCGCTCGCCGTGTAGCCCTTGGTTCGCTCGGCGCCTGGATTCCAGGTGGTGACGTTCCCCTCGGAATCGAGCATGAACACCGCATAATCGACGATGGAATTGACGAGCTGCTCATAAAGCTCGGCGCTGATTACCTGGTCCCCGCCGGGGCCACCCTCGTTCGACAAAAGACTTCCCATCAGAAAAACGTAACCCGCGGATCGAACCCAACGCGGTAACATGGGTTACCGTTCCCGGCAGCGGATTTTCGGCCATCCTTTACGCAAGGCGAATGTCGACTTGCCAAAACGGCCTCTTGGGATTGCGAAAAAGTTCTGTCCTACAGCCGCCCTTTTGTGGTTCAAACTGATAGATGGATTCGGTCATCGGAGCCGAGCAATCCGCTACTTGCGAGGTGGCTCCGTTTCGGCGCCAGGGTCACAAAGTGGAAGAAGTGGAAGGAGCCCCGTTTTCACTGGGTCCCGCAGGTGTCACCTTCGCGACTCTCGTAGGTTCGGGCGGCCCGCTTGAAGCCGTTCTGCGCCGCACCCATATCCAATTTCGTGGGGGGCCATCAGACGATCGAAGTGACTCTTGAGCCTGCACAGGCCGGCTGGCGGCTGGACCGTGCGCTGGCGGCGGCGGTACCGACGATGTCGCGCGAGCGGCTGAAGTCGCTGATCCGCGCCGGCGCTCTCGAACGGGCCGGTACAGCGCTTCGCGATCCTGCAACCAAGGTTCGCGGCGACGAGGCCTTCCTGCTCGAGGTTCCGGAGCCGGAGCCTACCCACAATGTGGCGCAGGATATTCCGCTCACCATTCCGTTTGAGGACGAGCATTTGCTGGTCGTCGACAAGCCAGCCGGGCTGGTCGTGCACCCGGCAGCTGGGAACCGGGATGGTACATTGGTGAATGCGCTTCTTCACCATTGTGGCGGGTCTTTGTCCGGCATCGGGGGTGTTGCCCGGCCGGGAATCGTCCACCGGATCGACAAGGACACATCCGGCCTTCTGGTGGTCGCCAAGACCGACGTCGCCCATGAAGGGCTCGCGAAGCAGTTCGCTGCTCACAGCATCGACCGCAAATATCTGGCGATCGTCTCCGGCGTTCCGAAGACGAGCGCGGGCACGGTCGACGCGCCCCTTGCCCGCTCGTCGGCCAATCGCAAGAAGATCGCGATTGCACCCACTGGCAAGGGCAAACGCGCCGTCACTCACTGGAAACGGCTGCAGCTGCTTCGCGATTCGGCGCTGATCGAATGCACGCTCGAAACGGGGCGCACGCACCAGGTTCGGGTTCACATGGGCTCAATCGGTCACCCGCTATTAGGCGATCCGGTTTACGGCCGGAGCATCAAGGCGCATCGTGAGGTGTTGAAAAGGCTGGATTTCGGCCGACAGGCTTTACACGCAGCGGGCCTGGGATTTACCCACCCCGTAACGAAACACCGCCTGTCGTTCGCCAGTGGCATGCCAGCCGACATGCAGGAACTGTTCACTGCCCTTGTGGTATAGAATTAACGTGGTCAGAGTGCTCGGTTAGAAGCGCCCGGCCCAGGGAGAAGAAGTAAGATGGCAACGCGATCAGGTGGAGTTGTGTCGATCCCCGCTTCGGGCGGAGAAGCCGGACTCAATCGATATCTCGCCGAGATCAAGAAGTTCCCGATCCTCCAGCCGGAGGAAGAGTATATGCTCGCCAAGCAGTGGCGCGAGCATGGGGACACCGACGCCGCGGCCAAGCTGGTCAATTCGCACCTTCGCCTCGTCGCCAAGATCGCGATGGGCTACCGCGGCTATGGCCTGCCCGTCAGCGAGTTAATCTCCGAGGGCAATATCGGCCTGATGCAGGGCGTGAAGAAGTTCGAACCGGATCGGGGCTTCCGCCTAGCCACTTATGCGATGTGGTGGATCCGCGCTTCGATCCAGGAATTCATCCTGCGGTCGTGGAGCCTGGTGAAGATGGGCACCACGGCGGCGCAGAAGAAGTTGTTTTTCAACCTCCGCCGGATGAAGAACCAGATTGACGCGTTCGAGGAAGGCGACCTCAAACCGCAGGACGTTGCCAAGATCGCGCACGATCTGGGTGTCACCGAGGACGAGGTCGTCTCGATGAATCGCCGCATGGCGATGGGCGGCGACACCAGCCTCAACGTCACCCTCCGCGAATCCGAAGGCGGCGAGAGCCAGTGGCAGGATTTCCTGATCGACACTGGCCCCCTCCAGGATGAGCGGATCGCCGAAGCCGAAGAGAGCCAGGTTCGCCACGACCTTCTGGTCAGCGCGATGGATAGCCTCAACGACCGCGAGAAGCACATCCTGACCGAACGACGCCTGACCGACGAGCCGAAGACGCTTGAGGAGCTCTCGCAGGTCTACGGAGTCAGCCGCGAGCGGATCCGCCAGATCGAGGTTCGCGCATTCGAGAAGCTGCAATCGGCGCTGATCCGGCTCGCTGGCGAGAAAAGGTTACTTTCGGCGGCCTGATTTCTTTTTCGATTTGTCATCCTGACCGGGTGCGTCCGTTGTAGCTTCGGCCAGCGACGGCGCGTGCTTGGTGTCCGGTTCGTCATCGTCGGCAACGTGGTCGGCGGCCCATGCACCGCGGTCGCCCATCGGCAGCGGCTTGCCGGTCGTGCTGTCCCGCGCCGTCTGGTGCTCGATCTCGCTGTTGAGCTCGGCGCCGAACATGAAGACGTAGGCGCACAGGTACATCCAGCTCAGGAGTGCAACCACCGCCGCCAGCGGACCATAGCTCTTGTGATAATTGGTGAAGTGCGTGAGATAGAAACCGAAGGCGAGCGTCAGCAGGATCCACAGGATTGCTGCGAAGGTCGACCCCGGCGTGATCCAGCGCCATTTCGCCTCCTGGCGAGAGGGCCCGAACCGGTACAGCGTCGCCGCCACCGCCGCTGCGAACAGCGCAAGGACGACGTAGCCACCAAGTTTTCCGGCGATCACGGCGAACAATGCAGCGCTCGGCAGCAGCTTCTGCAGAAAGCTCAGAGAAGCCATCGCGGCGATCGCGGCGAACGTCACCACCACCGCGCCGAGGGTCATCCCGATCGCCACCAAGTAAACGCGAAGCAAACTTCGCTTCTCCTTCTCCTCATAGCTGATGTTGAGCGCAGTGATCACCGCCGTTGCGCCATTGGTGCCGCCGTAGATCGCGACCAGGATCGCAAGCAGGATTCCAAAACCCTTTGCGCCGTGTGAGCTCTCGACCGAGGTCATCAGCTGCTGCCCGATCAACGACGTCACGTCGGCGGGCAGGATGCTGGTTAGCGACTGCATCTGCTCAATGACCGTGCTTGGATCGGCGGCGAAGCCGTAGACTAGAACGATGAGGCCGAGCAGCGAAAGCAGCGCGAAGAAGCCGTAGAAAGCGACACCCGCGGCGACGAGGCCGACGTTGTCCGCCCAGGTGCGCTTGTACGTGCGCTTGAGGATATCCTTCCACGCCCGCTTCGGCATCTGAGCCGGAGAGTTAGCCGAGTGGCCCTTCTCCTCCTTTGTTTTCGATCCCTTGTCCATGCGGCAAGAAAACTTGGCGGCGGCGGCTGTTCCGGGGGGGTTGCCTTGCCGGTCAAAGAGTCCGACGCTCGTTCCTACCGAAGAGCGCCGAGAGCGCCTTCATGCGACTCGGGCGCCCGCTGACACGGACGGAGGAGAGTTGCATGCCAAACGGAGCTAGAACCAACGGCACTCGAGCAATCGCGCTGGTCGGACCGGCCGGCGCGGGAAAG
>Ga0157369_10010168_pt1 | contig 10738 bp, 11 predicted proteins | sample C25metaG_FD_113461 | JGI IMG/M metagenome (GOLD analysis project Ga0157369, IMG submission 113461) | Corn rhizosphere microbial communities from Kellogg Biological Station, Michigan, USA - C2-5 metaG | ecosystem: Host-associated > Plants > Roots > Rhizosphere > Soil | place: USA: Michigan...
CCACGTCGCGATCGTCTTGCCCGCGAGCCCGTTGTTGACGGAGACGATGCCGCGGACCGACGAGTCGGCCCGGCCGAGCTCCTCCATGACGAGGCAGTACGAGACCGTGTCGAGGCCCATCCCCCCGTACTCCTCCGGCAACGCGCAACCGAGAAAGCCGACGTCGGCGAGCTTCGCGACGATGCCGGGGTCCATCCGCTCCGTGCGGTCCCAGTCGCGCGCGTGCGGAACGATCTCGCGGTCGCAGAACGTGCGCGCCGTCTCGCGGATCAGGAGCTGCTCCTCGGTCAGCGCGAAGTCCATATTGTGCGCAGCATGCCGAATCTCGAGGGCAAGGTCGCGATCGTCACCGGCGCAGGTCGCGGAATCGGCCGCGAGCACGCGCTCGCGCTCGCGCGTGCCGGCGCGAAGGTCGTCGTCAACGACCTCGGCGCTGCGCTGTCGGGCGAGGGCCACGACGACACACCCGCGCAGCAGGTCGTGCAGGAGATCGAGGCGCTCGGCGGCGAGGCCGCTGCGAACGACGCGAATGTCGCCGACTTCGAACAGGCGGGCGCGATGGTGCAGCAGGCGATCGACCGGTTCGGGCGTCTCGACATCCTCGTCAACAACGCCGGCATCCTCCGCGACCGCATGCTCGTGAACATGAGCGAGCAGGAGTGGGACGCGGTCATCAACGTGCACCTCAAGGGCCACTTCGCGCCGACACGGCACGCCGCCGCGCATTGGCGCGAGCTCTCGAAGGCGGGCGAAGACGTGCGCGCGCGCGTCGTCAACACCTCGAGCCCGTCGGGCGTCTTCGGCAACATCGGCCAGGGCAACTACGGCGCGGCGAAGGCCGGGATCGCCGCCTTCACGGTGATCGCGGCGCAGGAGCTGCATCGGTACGGCGTCACGGTCAACTGCCTCGCGCCGAATGCGCGCACGCGCATGACCGAGGAGACCTTCGACATGAGCCCGCCCGACCCGACCGAGTTCGACCCGCTCGATCCGGGCAACATGTCGCCGGTCGTCGTCGCGCTCTGCGCGGACGAGGCGCAGCAGATCACGGGCCAGGTCTTCCACGTGTGGGGTAGCGCCGTCAACGCGCTCCGCGGCTGGTCGGCCGGCGAGCTGTTCCAGACCGAAGGGCGCTGGGACGCAGACGTGCTGCTGCAGCAGATCCTGGAGCGCTATCCCGACGGCGCGTCGCCGCCGGGGATGGTCGCCGGGATGCAGGCGGCGGGCGGCAAGTCCCTCGGCGCCACGTGAGCCGCCGGCGCATCTACCTGATGCGCCACGCGCAGGTGCGCTACTTCGAGGGCATCGACCCGCACGACGTGCTGCTCACCGATGACGGCCGGCATCAGGCCGCCGCTGCGCGCGACGCGCTCCAGGAGGTGCACTTCGACCGCGTCGTCACCAGCGGGTTGCCGCGAACGTCGGAAACCGCGCAGATCGTTGCCCCGTACGCGAACCATGAGCGCGAGCAGAACCTGCGCGAGATCGAGAGCGGCGAGCTGCGCGGCCTCGACGCGAACGAGGTGCAGCGGCTGATGACCGCCGCCTTCCGCGGCGTCGTGCCGCTCGACTCCCGCTTCCTCGGCGGCGAATCGGTCGGCGAGCTCTTCGACCGCGCGCTGCCGCCGTTTCGGCAGCTGCTCGCCGCCGAGGATTGGGACGTCGCGCTCGTCGTCCTGCACGGCGGCGTCAACCGCGCACTGCTCGGCTACGCGCTGACCGGCGAGCGCACGTTCCTCGGCGGCTTCGAACAGGCGCCCGGCTGCATCAACGTGCTCGACGTCGACGGCGACGGCCGGTTCATCGTGCGCGCCGTCAACCACACACCGTACGACCCGGCCCACGTCGGCGCGGCGCGCGAGACGACGATGGAGCAGCTCTGGCGCGAGTATCTCGACGCCCGCGAACGAAGAACGTAGAGTCGCGGCGGTGGCCCTCCTCGCGTTGCAAAAGGTGTCTCTGCGGTTCGGTGGCATCGTCGCGCTCGACGAGGTCGGCTTCGAGGTACAGCCGCACACGATCTTCGGGCTCATCGGCCCGAACGGCGCCGGCAAGACGACGGCGTTCAACGTGATCACGCGGCTCTACAACGTCGACTCGGGCGACGTCGTGTTCGACGGCAAGTCGCTCCTGCGCACGCCGCCGAGCCGCGTCGTCAACCGCGGCATCGCACGCACGTTCCAGAACGTCGAGCTGTTCCCGACGATGACCGTCCTCGAGAACGTGCTCGTCGGCGCACACACGGTCTCCCGCTTCCGACGCGAGCGTGCGATCCGTCAGAAGTGCCTCGACACGCTCGAGTACGTCGGGATCGCGAACGTCGCCGGACGCCCCGCTGCGGCCCTTCCATACGGCACGCTGAAACGGATCGAGCTCGCACGCGCGCTCGTCTCGGAGCCGCGTCTGCTGCTGCTCGACGAGCCGGCGGGCGGCCTCAATCACGCGGAAGTCGAGGAGCTCGGCGCATTCATCCAGCGACTGCGCGACGATCTGAAGATCACCGTTCTCCTGGTCGAGCATCACATGAACCTCGTCATGCGCGTCTCCGACCATGTGCACGTCCTCAACTTCGGGCGAACGATCGCGGACGGCCCCCCGCAGCAGGTCCAGCGCGACCCGCAGGTGATCGAGGCGTACCTCGGCGGCGAGCTCGAGGAGGCTTCGTAGATGGCGCCGCTGCTCGAGCTGACCGACGTCGAGGCGCGCTACGGCCCGGTCCAGGCCCTGTACGGCGTCACCCTGACCGTGGCCGAGGGCGAGATCGTCGCGGTGCTCGGTGCGAACGGCGCCGGGAAGACGACGATGCTCCGCGCGATCTCCGGGACGGTCGACCGGAGCGGCGCCGTCACCTTCGGAGGCAAGGCACTCCCCGGCGTCCCCGAGGCGGTTGCGAACCTCGGCGTCGCACACGTCCCCGAGGGCCGCGGGACGTTCGCAGAGCTGACGGTGTGGGAGAACCTCCGGCTCGGCGCATACACGCGCCGCGGTGCGCTGAAGGACGACTTCGCGCGCGTCCAGCAGTACTTCCCGTGGATCGAGCGCCGCCGCTCGCAGCAGGCCGGCACGCTCAGCGGCGGCGAGCAGCAGATGCTCGCGCTCGCCCGCGCGTTCATGCAGCGACCCCGGCTGCTGCTCCTCGACGAGCCGTCGCTCGGCCTTGCGCCGATCCTCGTGAGCGAGGTCTTCCGCATCGTCCGCGAGCTGAACGAGCAGGAGGGCGTTTCGGTCCTCGTCGTCGAGCAGAACGCGCACATCGCGCTCCAGGCCGCAGAGAACGCGTACGTTCTCGAGGTCGGGCGGGTCGCGCTATCCGGCCCGGCCGCCGACCTGCAGCGTCACGAATCCGTGCGGAAGAGCTACCTCGGGTACTGATCGTGGAGCTCGCCCGCAGACTCCCGACGGGGACGCGTGCACTGCGTCTGAGCCCTGTGTTCCTCTTCCTCGGCGCGGCGTGCGTGTTCCTCCTCGTCGGCTCGCTGGAGAGCACCGTCTTCGCGCAGCAAACCGTGTCGGGTGTCGCGCTCGGCGCGGTCTACGGCAGCCTCGCGCTCGCCCTCGTCCTCATCTACCGCGCGACCGAGGTGATCAACTTCGCCCAGGGCGAGATGGCGATGGCGACGACGTACGTCGCGTACCAGCTCATGCTGTGGGGGCTCTCCTACTGGGAGGCGTTCTTCATCACCCTCGCCGTCGCATTTGCATTCGGCGGCGTCGTGCAGCTCGTGTTCATCCGGCCCGTGCAGCACAAGTCGGTGATCGCCGTCGTGATCGTCACCGTCGGCCTCTTCATCCTCATCGACGGCCTCGTCGCGTGGAAGTGGGGCGCCGATCTCAAGTTCATGCCTGCCCCGTTCGGCAACCACGTCTACAAGCTCGGCGGCGTGGCTGTCTCACGGCAGGACCTCGGCACGATCGCGATCACGCTCGCGTCCGTCGTCCTCCTGTGGGCGCTCTTCCGGTTCACCAAGCTCGGTCTCGGGATGCGCGCGGCGGCGCTGCGACCCGCGTCGGCAGCGCTCGTCGGCGTCCGGGTCGACCGGATGCTCGCGATCGGCTGGGGGCTCGCCGCCGTCCTCGGCGCGGTCGCCGGCCTGATGACCGAACCGGCGGTCTTCGTGCTGCAGCCGACGTTGATGCAGCCGGTCCTGCTGTACGGATTCGCCGCTGCGGTCCTCGGCGGCCTCGACAGCCCTGTCGGCGCCGTCGTGGGCGGCATCGCAATCGGGGTCTTCCTCAACCTCGTCGGCCAGTACGTCCATTTCGTGACCTCTGAGGTACGGCTTCCCGTCGCGTTCGCCGTGCTGCTCCTGGTGCTGCTGATCAAGCCTACGGGCCTGTTCGGCCGCAAAAGGCTGCGCAAGGTATGAGAACACGTCTGGCTCCCATCGCCTCCCTCGTCGTGGCCGCCGTAGTTCTCGCTGCGCTCCCGTTCGCGCTCAGCGCCTACCACCAGGCGCTCGCCGCCCAGGTCGCGACCTTCTTCATCGCGATCCTCGGCCTCGACATCCTCACCGGCTACACCGGGCAGATCTCGATCGGCCACGGGGCGTTCATGGCGATCGGCGGCTACACGACCGCAATTCTCTCGCGCGACCACCACATGAACCTCGTGCTGACGATGCTGATCGCGCTCGCGATTTGCTTCATCTGCGGGCTGCTGGTCGGCCTGCCGGCGCTGCGGCTCTCGGGCGTCTACCTCGCCCTGGCCACCTTCGCCCTCGCCGTCTCCGTGCCGCAGATCCCGCTCAAGTTCTCGAAGTACCTCGGCGGCAGCGGCGGCGTCCAGACGGCGAAGACCGTCAGCCACCTCTGGCTCTACGGCGCGAGCTGGACCGCTGCCGCGATCGCCTTCGTGCTCGGCTGGCTCGTGCTGCGCGGCCGGACCGGCCGCGCCTTCCGCGCGATCAGGGACAGCGAGGTCGCTGCGGCGTCATCGGGTGTCGGCCTGCCGATCTACAAGACGCTCGCGTTCGGCATCTCGGCCGCGTTCGCCGGCGTGGCGGGCTCCTTCTACGTCCTCGGCACGAACGGGTTCGCCCAGCCGAACGAGTTCAGCGTCCTGCTCTCGCTGCAGATCCTCATCGGGGCGGCCGTCGCCGGCCTCGGCTCGCTCTGGGGCCTCCTCGCCGGTGCCGCCTTCGTCGGACTGCTCCCGACGATCTCGAGCGACGTCCCGGTGATCGGCTCGACCCACGGCCAGGACGTCGTCTTCGGCTTGATCGTGATCCTCGTGATGCTCGTGCTCCCGAACGGCGTCGCCGGGCTGCTGGCGCGCTTGAGCCGGCTCCGGGCACGGGCTTGACTGCGCAGTCAATATTCCCTATCCAATCGGATGCAGCAACGTCATACTCGATAGCCCGGCCACGGCGCCGGGATGTTCCAGCCAACGTCGGCTAGGAGGGTTGATGGTTAGGAAGGGCAAGGTTCTGACGGCATTTGCGGTGCTTGCGCTCGCGGCCGGAGTCGCCGCGACGGCGGCATTCGGCGCCCACAGCACCGATCCGGGCATCACCAAGACGTCGATCCACATCGGGGGCACCTTCCCGCTGACCGGGCCCGCCTCGGCCTACAAGACGATCCCTGCCGCCGAGTCCGCGTACTTCGCGTACGTGAACGACCACGGCGGGGTCAACGGCCGCAAGATCGACTTCACGGTCGTCGACGACGGCTACAACCCGGCGGAGACGGTTCCGGCGACCCAGAAGCTCGTGGAGCAGGACAAGGTCTTCGCGCTCCTCGGGAGCCTCGGCACGGCCACCTCGCTCGCAACGTGGGGCTACACGAACGCGCACAAGGTGCCGCAGGTGTTCCTCGCCAGCGGCGACGCGTACTGGGGCTTCTGCGCGCGGAAGGCGTGCGCCGGAGCGCCGAAGCCGTACACGATCGGCTGGCAGCCGGACTACGCAAGCGAGGGACGCATGTACGGCAAGTACATCGCGGCGAACATCCCGGGCGCGAAGGTCGGCATCCTCTACCAGAACGACGCGTTCGGCAAGAACTACGTCGCCGGGATGCGGCAGGGCCTCGGCTCGAAGAAGGAGGAGATCGTCGACACGGAGGGCTTCGCCGCCACCGACACGACGGTCACCCAGCAGGTCCTGGCGCTGAAGGCCAAGGGCGCAAATGTCTACTTCATCGCCGCAACGCCGGCGCAGTCGATCGCTGCTCTCGCGACTGCCGCCAAGATCGGGTGGACGCCGACGACGTTCCTCTCGAACGTGTCGAACATCCGGCCGTTCCTGCTCGTCGCGGCGGCGAACGGCGCCAACCTCGACGGCCTGATCTCCTCGTCGTACCTGCCGAACTGGAACCAGCAGAACCTGCCGGGCATGAAGCTCGTCAAGTCGCTGATCGCGAAGTACGCCCCGGCGCTCTCGTCCGATCTCGCCCAGGGCGACTCGAACCTCGTCTACGGCATGGCGGTGGCGTGGAACTTCGTCTACGCGCTCCAGCACGCAGGCAAGAACCCGACGCGGGCGAGCCTCGAGGCGGCACTGCACAACATGAACACCACGGCTGACCCGTTCCTGTATCCGGGCATCAGGGTCAAGACGTCGAAGACGGACAACTTCCCGATCGAGCAGCTGATCATGACGAAGTGGACCGGTGGAACGAGCGGCGGCATGGTCGGGGTCGGAAAGCTGCAGAACACCGGCCGTTAGCACGGCCGCCATCTCCGCCGACGTTGTCGTAATCGGTGGCGGCGCCCTCGGCGCCGCCACCGCCTTTCATCTCCGCAAGCTCGGCGTGGAAGACGTCGTGCTCGTCGAACGCGACTCGCTCGCGTCGGGGTCGACGTCCAAGTCCGCCGGCGGGATCCGTGCGCAGTTCGCGGACGAGCTGAACATCCGGATCGCCCTGCGATCGCTCGCCGAGTTCGAGGCGATGGCGGACGAGATCTCGTTCGTTCAGGACGGCTACCTGTTCCTGCTCGACCGCGAGGAAGACGTCGTGTCCTTCCGCGAGGCGGTCGCGCTGCAGCAGTCGCTCGGCGTGCCGTCGCAGGTGGTGTCGCCGGACGAGGCGCGGCAGCTCGTGCCGCAGCTCGTCGTCGACGATCTCCTGGCGGCGACCTTCTGTCCGCGCGACGGGACGGCGACGCCGGAGTCCGTCGTGCAGTGGTACGCGCGTGAATCGGGCGCGCGGATCCTCCAGTCGTGCGCCGTCGCCGCGATCGACGTCCGGGACGGCATCGTCTGCGCCGTCGAGACGACGCGCGAGCGGATCGCAACCGGCTGCGTCGTGTGCTGCGCGGGCGCGTGGTCGAGCGAGGTCGCGGCGCTCGCCGGCGTGACCCTGCCGGTCGAGGGGATCCCGCGCTCGATGTGGTTCACGCCGCAGGACGGCGGGCTGCCGGAGCATCTGCCGCTGACGATCGACTTCTCGAGCGGCTTCTACTTCCACCGCGAGGGCCCCGGGCTCGCGTTCGGGGGCCGCGACGAGGACGTCTTCGAGGCGGCGGCGCGACGTCTGCCGGTCCTGGCCGACCTGCCGTTGCAGACGTCGTGGTGGGGCTACTACGACGTCTCGCCGGACTGGAACGCGCTCGTCGGCGAAGCGGCCGAGGTCTCGCGCTTCCTCTATGCGACCGGCTTCTCGGGCCACGGCTTCCAGCAGGCCCCGGCGGTCGGGGAGCACGTGGCCGAGCTCGTCGTCGGCGCGACGCCGACGCTCGACCTCTCCCCCTTCTCGGCGACGCGCTTCGCCGAGGGCGGCGCGCGACCGGAAGCGTTCGTCGTGTGAGTCCCGGCACGAAGCCGTGACATTCCGGCAGCGCGATTTCCGGGCTATGCAGCGAAAATGGGGACAGTCCCCGTTACGAGAGTGTCACGGATCCGTCACGGGCGCTTGGCAGGCGAAGCGCTCGCAGACGTAGAGCGCCGGCTTTCCGTCGACGCGTGTCTTGCCGGCGAGCAGCGGGATCCCGTCGTCGGGCCCGAAGGCGACGACGGCGTTCGGGTCGTACTCCGCGAGCGCGCGTCGCGCCACCGCATCCTGCGGCGAGCCGATGATCGCGAGCTCGCGCGGCGGCGCCAAGTAGAGGTCGAGCGCGCAGAGCGCCCAGCCGAACGCCGAGGGAGCCCGCGGGATCACATCCCGCACGAGCCGCAGGACACCGGCAGCGCGGCGCTCGAGCTCGTCGTCGCCCCAGATCCGCGCCAGCCGCAGCAGCACGAACGCGAGCATCGAGTTGCCCGACGGCGTCGGGTTGTCGTCGAGATCCTTCTGCCGGGCCACGAGCGTCTCGCCGTCGGCCGGCGCGAGGAAGAAGCCGCCCTGCTCGTCGTCGGCGAACAGGTCGACGGCGAGCAGCGCGAGCCGGCGCGACTCGCGCAGCCAGCGCAGGTCGCCGGTGGCCACATGCAGCTCGTACAGCCCGTGGGCGACGTTCGCGTAGTCCTCGAGGTAGCCCGTGCCCTTTGCGATGCCGTCCCGCCACGTGCGATGCAGACGCTCACCGTCGGACAACGGGCCGAGGACGAACTCGGCGAGCTCGACCGCGGCACGAATCCAGTCGTCGCGCCGCAACCGGCGCCCCGCCTCCGCGAGCGCCGCGAGCATCAACCCGTTCCAGCCGGCGATCGCCTTGTCGTCGCGCAGCGGCTTCGGCCGCTGCTCGCGGATCTCGAAGAGCCGCGCGCGCTCGTCGTCCGTCAGCGCACCGCGGATGACGTAGCGGCCGTGTTCGAACGGCTGCAGCAGCGCGTCGCGGCCGGGCCCGATGGCGTCGACGAGCTCCGTCGGCGTCCACGTGTACGTCAGGCCCTCGATCCCGTCGGTGTCGGCATCCTGCGCGGACGCGAAACCGCCGCCGTCGAGCCGCAGCTCGCGCAGGCAATACTCGACGGTCTCCCTCACGACACGCTCGCGGCCTCCATGCAGATAGACGGGAATGAGCAGCGCGTTGTCGTACAGCATCTTCTCGAAGTGCGGCACCAGCCATTGCTCGTCGACGGAGTAGCGGTGGAACCCGCCGCCGACGAGGTCGTACATGCCGCCGGCCGCCATCCTGTCGAGCGTGCCGTCGACCATGTCGCGGGCGCCGCGGCGGATGAGGAACTCGAGCGTCGACGCCGGCGGGAACTTCGGTGCGTGACCGAAGCCGCCCCACCGCTCGTCGTACAGTCCGCGCAGCACACGCACCGCGTCGGCGACGAGCGCGTCGGAGAGCGGCTCGCTCGACGGGGGCACCTGCGCGCTCTCGCGGAGCGCGGCGACGATCGAGTCGGCCTGCTGCGCGACGGCGTCGCGCTGGTCCCGGTACACGTCGGCCATCGCCTGCAGCACTTGCGGGAACGAGGGCATGCCGTGTCGCGGCTCCGGCGGGTAGTACGTGCCGCCGAAGAACGGCTCGCCGTCGGGCGTCAAGAAGACGGTCATGGGCCAGCCGCCGTGGCCGCGGTTGAAGGCGACGACGGCGTCCATGTAGATCGAGTCGACGTCGGGCCGTTCCTCACGGTCGACCTTGATGCTGACGAAGTGCTCGTTCATCAACGCGGCCGTCGCCTCGTTCTCGAACGACTCGTGCTCCATGACGTGGCACCAGTGACACGCCGCGTAGCCGACGGAAAGCAGGATCGGCTTGTCCTCCGCCCGGGCGCGCTCGAACGCCTCCTCGCCCCACGGATACCAGTCGACCGGGTTCTCCGCGTGTTGGAGGAGGTACGGGCTCGTTTCCTGGGCGAGTCTGTTCACGCTAGGTTCGAGGGTATGCGGGAGTACGACGATCTCGAAGTCGGTGCGGTGTACAGAAGCCGGTTCGGCCGGACCGTGCTCGAGGCCGACAACGTCTGGTTCACGCTGCTGACGCTGAACACCAACCCCATCCACTTCGACGCGCGGCACGCTGCGCAAACCGAGTGGGGCAAGCCGCTCGTCGATTCCACGTTCACGCTCGCGCTCGTGACCGGTCTGTCCGTGATCGACGTTTCGGAGCGGGCGGTCAACCTCGGCTGGCGCGAGGTTCGGCTGCCTGCGCCGGTCTTCGCGGGCGACACGATTCGCGCCGAGACGGAGATCCTCGAGAAGCGCGAGTCGAAGTCGCGCCCCGGCTTCGGCGTCGTCACCGTCCGCTCGCGCGGCCTGAACCAGGACGACGTGGTCGTGATCGAGTTCGAACGGACGGTGCTGGTCCCGCTTGCTGCGGACTGAGCGGCTCCTCCTGCGCAAGCCGACGCTCGAGGACGCGGGCTTCGCGACCGGGTACCTCGACGATCCGGAGGTGATGCGCTTTCTCGGCGGGACGCGGCCCGACGGCGACGAGACGGCCGTCGTTCGTGGTTGGATCGACCGCTGGGAGCGAAGCGGACTCGGCTACTTCGTCGTCGTTCGCCGCGAGGACGGTGCTTTCGTCGGCCGCGTCGGGATCAACGTCTGGAACCCCGAGACGTGGGAGCGCGCGCCCGACGGTGAGCGCGAGCTCGCCTGGGCGCTCGACCGCTCGATGTGGGGCCACGGGTACGCGACCGAGGCGGCGCTCGCCGTTCGAGAATGGGTGGACGCGCAACGGCTGATCTCGCTCGTCGCACCCGCGAACGTCCGCTCGCAGCGGGTCGCGCGGCGGCTCGGCGCCGTCCCCGGCGCGACGATCCCCGACCTCGAAGGCGGCGGCCCTCACGTCATCTGGGAGCATCCGGGTTGATCGAGACCGAGCGGCTCCTCCTGCGGTCGCCCGCCGCCGATGCCGTGCCCGAGCTCGGCTGGGCGCTCGCCCGGGAGCACTGGGGCCGGGGCTACG
>Ga0157369_10010169_pt1 | contig 10736 bp, 11 predicted proteins | sample C25metaG_FD_113461 | JGI IMG/M metagenome (GOLD analysis project Ga0157369, IMG submission 113461) | Corn rhizosphere microbial communities from Kellogg Biological Station, Michigan, USA - C2-5 metaG | ecosystem: Host-associated > Plants > Roots > Rhizosphere > Soil | place: USA: Michigan...
CTCCCGCGAAAGCGCCTTGGCGGCGGTGGAAGCTCTCCGATCAGAGCTTTCCCTAATTCCTAATCCCTAATCCCCAACCCTAACCTCTACTCCCCTAGCGCACTTCTTTATCCAGAAACTTCGCCATTACGCCCAGCGCCTCGCGCGACTCGGGCAACTCCACATTGTTCCAGAAGGCGTGAGGAAGTCCCTCCAAAATCACCATTGGAGCATCCACGCCCGACTCATAAAAGTGCCGCTGCAGCATCGTCGTCCCGCTCAGCAGCATGTCCCGGGTGCTGCTGATGAACAGCGTCGGCGGAAACCCATGCACGTTCGCGAACAGCGGAGAAAGCACCGGGTCGCGCGTATCGGTCTTTCCGTAATAATCGTTGTCGTGCGGGTTCGCCGGGTCGGGCGCGTCCAGATGGCCGGACAGCCCATCCAGCGCGTACATCGCCTGCGAGTCGCCCGGACGGCTGAAGTCTCCCAGCCCTGAAAACACGCCCAGCGCGCCCGGCAGCGGCAGCCCTAGCTGCTTCAGCCGCACCGCCACTTCCGCCGTCAAAATCGCCCCCGCCGAGGTCCCATACAGCCCAATATGGTTCGCCGGATAGGTCTTCAGCAACTCCTTATATACGGCCACCGTGTCGTCCACCGCCGCCGGAAAGGGATGCTCGGGGGCCAGCCGGTACAGCACCGAAATCACCTTCGTCTTTGTAAGGTTCGCAATCGGAATGCTCTCCGTCAGTGAGCCTGAATCCACCTTGAAGCCGCCGCCATGCACATTCAGCATCACGCGGGTCCGGTTCGCCTCCGGCGTCTCCAGCGGAGTCACAATCCGCACCGGCACGCCCGCAATCGTCCCCTTCGCCAGATTTACCGGATACACCATCTCCATCGCCGCTCCGGCCTTTGCCTGCCACGCATCGGTTCCGCGCCGCTGCTCGGCGATGCTGGGATGCAGCGCCACATCCGGCACCTTCTTCCCCACCCAGGCCTTCGCCTCCGGGCTCAGGCTCTCCGGAACCGGAACCACTCGCGTCACGTGCGCCGTCCCCTGCGCGTCGATCACGCTCGTGTCTTTCTGCGGGCCAGTCCGCGTCTTCGTCTGCTGCGCGAATCCCACCGTCGAGCCGGCCAGGGCCAGTGCCAGCACATATCCAATCAGCTTCATAAGTTGTCCTCAGCGACTACCCCCGAGACTAACCGAGCCGCCTCAAAATCGCGACGGAAAAGTACAATGTCGTTTCAAATTCACTGTGGTGTTATTATGTTGCCCGCAAACGTTTGTCTCCGGAGGTTCCATGCTGAATCGACTTGCGTTTCTCTCTGGCTCCATCGCGTGTCTCGTTCTCCTTATAGGCTGCGGCGGCGGAAACAGCCTAATCACAAGCACCACCAAGCCCGCAGATGTGTATGTTGCGGGATACCAATCGGACGCCAGCGGAAAACATACCGCCATTTACTGGAAGAACGGCATTGCCACGACCCTTCCGGACAACAACCAGGGGTCGCAAGCCAACGCCATTGCCGTCTCCGGACAAAACGTCTACATTGTGGGAACGGTGAGCAATGGGACCCATTCCGTTGCCACTATCTGGAAGAATGGCTCACCCGTCGCTCTGACCGACGGCACCATTAACGCATATGCGGGCGGGGTTTTCGTCGCGGGCAGTGACGTTTATGTCGCTGGATACGATGGCCGGGGCGCCGAATATTGGAAGAATGGCGTTCCCGTTGTGTTGACCGACGGGAGCGAACAGGCCGCGTCGAATGCAATCTTCGTCTCGGGGTCCGCCGTCTATGCCGCCGGTTATGAATATCAGAACACCCAGATCAGTCCAACCAGTTCTATCGTCGCCCCGGTGGCAACATACTGGAAGAACGGAACTCCTGTCGCCCTTACCAATGGCGCGCAGCCTTCCGTAATCTGGGCGCTCTTCGTCTCCGGTTCTGATGTTTATGCCTCCGGCTATTACCAGAAAGACTCGTCATCCGCTCCTACGGCGGCCTATTGGAAAAATGGCGCGCTCATCCCATTAACCGAGGCGACCAACACCGGCGCGCGCTCAATTTTCGTGTCCGGCCCGGATGTCTACTCCGTCGGAGATGGAAACAGTGTCCCGCAGATTGCCTATTATTGGAAAAACGCCACTGAAACCCCGGTATCGGGGGCCGCATCAGCAAGCGGAGTGTATTTCAATCAGATCGTGGTCTCCGGCGGAGATGTCTACATTGTTGGCGGAGAGCAGGGGACCAATGGGATTCCGGTGGCTGCTTATTGGAAGAACGGCACGGCGATTCCTCTTGCTGACGGAACCACGAACGCCTTCGGGAACGGTATCGCCATCGTACCTCCGCCGCAGTGAGCACCCGGAGTGGCCAACACCCATTGACCACTTGCCCGCACGCCCGGTAGACTTAAATGGTTCGGCGATTCTGTCTTTCGCCCCACGGGATAACCCGCTCACTCTTCAAGTTGAGTTCGAGTGCAACCGCCCGGGCGAGCATGTTTCGGCCCAGCCAGTTGAGAGTTAGCGCGTCCGTCCAGCGGGCGCTCGGAGGAATTATGTACGCGGTCATCCGCACCGGTGGAAAGCAGTATCGCGTCGCACCCGGCGACGTACTGAAGATTGAGAAGGCAGCCGCCGACGAGCACGGCTCGCTGGAATTCAGCGACGTGCTCTCGTTCTCCGGCGAAGCAGGCTCCCTGAGCCGCCCGTCCGGCGCGAAGGTCGTCGGAACTGTGGTCGGCGAGGGCCGCGGCGACAAAATCCTGGTCTTCCACCTAAAGAGGAAGAAGCAGTACAAGAAGCTGCAAGGACATCGCCAGAGCTTTACCGCAGTTCGCATCGACTCCATTCAGGTGGACGGCAATACCTACAACGCCCAGTAGCGACAGAATAAGGATTCAGGAAAATGGCACACAAAAAAGGATTAGGAAGCTCGAAAAACGGCCGCGACTCCAACGCGCAGCGACTCGGGGTCAAGGCCTTTGGCGGCCAGCTTGTCACCGGCGGCTCCATCATCGTCCGCCAGCGCGGAACACCGCTGAAGCCCGGCGCCAACGTGGGACGCGGCAGCGACGATACCCTCTTTGCCAAGGTCGATGGACGGGTCACGTTCCGCGACCGGGGTCGCCTAGGCCGCTTTGTCACCGTGGAGCCCGTCTCGGCCAGCTAACAATTTTCAGTTTTCAATGGGAAAGGCGCGGTCTCAATGCCGCGCCTTTTCTGTTGCCGTTTGGAATGCTTACTTGCGGAGCATCTCGGGATGCTCGCCGAAGCGGTAGAGCAGACCCACGGATATGGTGAACTGCTCGTGGATGCCTGCCCCGCCGAAGTCCGTCAGTGTGGCGTCCGGAGAAATGCGGAAGACCAGCCGCGGCGATCGGTTCAGGTCAATCGATCCTCCAATGGCGCTGGCAAAGGTCATCTGGTTATTAAAGAAGCCAACGTTTGCCGGGGGCACCGGATTGCCGTTCTGGTCCTGAAGGCCGCGGTTAAAGTAACCGTAGGCCCCGCCAACCAGCGCGTGGAACAAGATGGAACCGTGGATGTTGCTGGGGCCGCGATACTCTGGCCCGACCAGAAACATGTGCTCGCTCACAAACGGGCCTTCAATGCCATAGGGATTCGGAGCCACGCCGCTGGTTCCGTAGTAGCCGCGTGCATTCGCAGCCAGCGCCCAGCGCGGAGTGAAGAAGCGCGCCGCCTGCACATCGAATCCGCCCAGGTTGGCGCCCTGAATCAGGTCAGGCCCGGCGTCGAAGTGGGAGTAGGCGAGGCCGCCATAAACTTCCCAGCGCCAGTCGTAGCGGACATTGGCCAGCGTGTTATTGGGCGCGACCGTTGGCTGCGTGTACTGCGCCCGGGCCACAGGAACCATGCAACAGAGCAGCGCCAGCGCCGCTCCCACAGAAAACAGACTCTTCCGCACTTCCAGACGAACCTCCAAAATGTCCCGTAATCTTCCACGATACATGGTGCGCGCGGATTCTGTCTTGCGCGAATGGTGAGATTCGTAAGCTCATTTCCAATGTCGGGCGGGGCCGGAAAATCTCACGCTTCGCGGCTTCCGGCCAGTACCGCAAAGCGTCCCTGCTTGAACCAGCAGTCAGCGTCGGCGAAACCACCGTCGCGCATCCACCGCAGTTGGTCCTCCACGCTGGAGCACAAGTCGGTCTGCATTCGATATTCCGCCTCGGCGATTTCCTGCTCAGTCGCCCCGCGCTCGCGAATTTGGGCGAGCCATTGCTGATGATAGCGGAGGGTCAACTGCGGCGTTGGGCCGGCAACCTGCTCGGCGTTTACAAATACGCCGCCAGGCACGAGCGAGGCGTGGATGCGCGGGAAGAGGTCGCGTTTGGCTTCGTCGGACAAATGGTGAATGGAGAGCGCCGAGACAATAGCGTCCCACTCGCCGCGAATCGGCTGCGCCCCATAATCGCTGACCACATACTCGACTCGGGTGCTACCAAGCCGCTGCCGCGCGCGGTCGAGCATGGATTCGGTCATGTCCACAAGCCGCAAGTGGGCGTTGGGAAACCGCTCTCGAACAAAGGCCGAGAGCAAGCCCGTCCCGGCCCCGAGGTCGAGTACGCGAATCTTTGCCTCTCGATCAAACGGCAACAGTTCAACGGCTGTGGAGTAGAAGCGCTCGTAGGGCGGAATGAGTTTGGCGCGCGACGCGTCGTAAGTGGCGGCGGTCTGATCGAAAACGACTCTGGTATTGGAATTTGTCATCGGTTGGCGATTCTGTTGATGCTATCAAATCCAAACGTTTGTGTGAGTTAAGTGAACGGGCAAATGGCTCATGTGAGTCGCAGAATTTGGCCTACCGGGAAAGATGCGCGAGCATCCCACTGATTAAGGCCACTTTAAGTGACCTTTTACGTTCAGCACGTCCTATCGCACCCCTTGAAGGAGTACTGGAATGAAACGCATTGCCGTAGCTTTTGGGCTCAGCCTGTTCTTCATGATGCCATCGTGGCTGATGGCGCAGGGATACCACAGAAACCACGGGGAAATTGGCGTCTACGCCGATTACCTGCACTTCGCTCCCGGCAACTACGACAACAACTTTGTAGGCGTCGGCGGACGGGTCGCGTTCAACGTTCATCCCAACATCGCCCTGGAGGCGGAGATGAACTACGACTTCGCGCGCAACTTCACCACTCCATTTAACAACGGAGTCACCACCGCGTTTGTGAAAACCAAGGTGCGCCCGCTCACCGGGCTGTTCGGGCCGAAATTCCAGATCGGCACATCGAGCGCATTCCGCGCATTCGTGGAAGGTAAGGTCGGGTTCATCGACTTCAGCACCAGCAACAATGCCCAGGAGGTAACAGGAGGCACCTTCACCGCCGCCATCGGAGGAATCGGCGGAGGCGGCACGCATCTAGCGGTATTCCCCGGCGGCGGCATCGAGGGCTTCTGGGGACCAATAGGTTTGCGGCTTGATGTGGGCGATGAGATCTACATGGCGGACGGAGCCAACAACAACCTGAGAGTCACGTTCGGTCCAACCATCCGGTTCTGACGTGCCCTGATTCCAATACGTCGGACTTACGCTAGCACTTGCTAAAGAGTTGAGTGTGAAGCGCGACAACTCCCGCGCTCAAGACATGAAAAGGCCACCCGGCAACGGGGCGGCCTTTTCTTTAGGGAGAATAGTTCCAACGGAGGCAAAGCCATCAGAACTTTCTGGCGAAATACTATGGTCGAGGGCTGAGGGTGTCAAGGTAAAAACCTAAGACTTTTAATTGCCGCATTTTCAGTGACTTAGAAACGTGGAAAAATTCCTAATTTTCTTGTTTTCTTCGCTTTATTTTGGCAAACAGCCCTGTGGAAAACGAGGTAATTAATTCCTAATCAAGCGGTTAGTTGTTGGCCTGCACCACTCCTAATGCATTTTCACGGCGCACGGGGCCCCCAACCACTCAGATTCAGGCTGATGAAGTCTTCCTCGTAGACAGACGACGCCGGTTTTCCGCGCATGACGCGCCATAGAGCGCGGCCGCCCCCGAGGAATGCGGCGAGCAGAAGTGCGAACGCAACGAGGATCGCCGTGAGAGTCGCAATGCCCAACAACATCTCCGCCGCTTTCTTCACCTCGCTCCCGCCGTCCTGGGGATGACTCCACGTTACCTGTGCCTGATACTTCACCTCGCCGAGCAACGCCTGCGCTTCCGCGCTGGAGAAGTTGCCACTCGTGACGGCAACGATTGGCCCGCTGCGGCGCACGCCAAGCGCGGCGGGGCTGCTCTTTTGCAAGCCGGCGGGCAGCGGCCCTTTCAGCAATGCGTCGATGGACTTCTCCGCACTGGCTGCCATTTGCGGCGTGGGATATTCGATGAGCGTCAAGGTCCCGTGCCCGCTTGAGGCCGCGTATTGCGCCGTCACGGTTTCTGCGTCGCGGCTGAAGTCGATCACGTTCGCCGGAAGGACCCCGCCACTTCCGGAGTAAGCCGCCGGGCCAATCGCGTAGCGCACGGTTGATGGGTAGAGAGATTTGGAGGGTAGATACTGCGGCAGCGAAGGCGCAACTCCGAAGCGGCCCGGTGCAGGCGGGAGCGCCTTTGCCAGCGCATTCAAGGACGCGATGGATGGCCCTTGCGGGCTGCTGAAGGTCACGTCCACCACGGTTGTTCCAGACCAGAAGAGAACCTCGTGCGCGTTGCGCGCGCCGCCATTGCCAGTCGCTACCGCGTTCATGCCAGCCTTGCGATAGAAGGTGAAGGCGCCGTAGGCTCCGGTGGCATCGGCGAAGCGCATTGCCCGAACGTGCGCTTCAGATCCTGCGTGCTGATAAGCAGCGGTGGCATAGTCCTTCAGTCCGTATTCAGAAAGGACATCGGCTTTGCTGGGATCAAGAACCGCCGGAGCTGTTCCTGTTTTCGACGCGCCCTGCTCGACCCATCCCGAAAAATGGGCGGGCAGGAGCTTTTGGGGCGCAGAGGAATGACCAGCGGTTTGCGCGAAAAGACCCGGCAGGACAAGAAGGAAAAGACAAGCCGCCAGTCCGGCATAGCGGCCAACGGAGCGATGCGGAAATACCATTCAACTTGAGACTACCACCCCGCGAGACTGCGTGCTTGCCGCGCCGCATGCTACTCAGAAGCGCGGGCAGAGGAGGCCACGCGCACGCCGTCCAGACCTTCAACATAACGGGCGACCCCGCTGTAAAGCGACTCGGCAATGCGCTCGCGATATTGGGGCCGCCGCAGCTCGCTCGCGTCTTCAGGATTGGTAAGAAAGGAGATCTCAGCCAGGATCGATGGCATGTTCGCCCCGATGAGCACCACGAACGGGGCCTTCTTCACGCCGCGGTCCTTGAGTCCGGAGTTGCCATCTTCCAGTCCGTCGTACAAGCTTTGTTCCACGTCAGAGGCGAACTCGCGCGACTCGCTGATCTTGTCCTGCAGGGCAATCTTCTTCACCAAGTCGGAAAGCTGATGGATGGACTGGTTCGACACGGCGTTTTCGCGGGCGGCTACGGCGAGGGCGTCTGCCGATGTAGTGAAGTTGAGGTAGTAGGTTTCGACCCCGCGAACCGTAGGATCGGAACTGGAGTTTGCGTGGATGGAGATGAACAGATCGGCCCGCGCCTTGTTGGCGATCTCTGTGCGGGTCTCCAACGGGACAAAGGTGTCGGTGTCGCGGGTGTAGATCACGTCCGCGCCGAGCCGCTGCTTGAGCAGCGCGCCGAGGCGCAGCGCGACATCGAGCACCACGTTCTTCTCTTCAATGCCGTCGGGGCCAAGCGTGCCGGGGTCGTGGCCGCCGTGGCCAGCATCGATGACGATGCGGTTGATCTTGAGTCCAAGTGTGCGTGCGAGAGAATGCCCGCCGCTCGCGGGGAGCTGGGTGATGGCAGGAGAGGGCTTCGGCGCGCCCGCTTCGGCAATGGCGGACCTTGAAGGCGTGGATCGCGCTGGACGGCGTTCCACACCTATTAGCGGCTCACCCATTTCGCTCGCCGCAATCACGTTTGGGCCAAGGCCGATTCCCGCGATGCTGGCGGAAGAGGCGGTACTGCGACGGATTGTGCGAACCGGGGCCGGAGCGGTTCGTGCGACCTTGACTGGACTCGGGGCGGAGCCGCCTGCGCGTATATCGATGATGAGCCGCGCCGGGTTGGGCAGAAAGAAGGCGTAGTACTGGCTAATGTCGCTGACGTTAAGGATGACCCGCGTGACATTGCCCGGAAGCTGGATGGCATGAATCTGACGGAGAAAGCCTTCGTCGGTCACGCGGTCATTCTTGCCAGCCACTTGCGATGACAGGCGAGTGCCTTCGAGGTCGAAGAAAATCCGGTCAGGGTCCGAGACCCGGGTCGCCTTGTAATGCACCTCGCCCTCAAGGTCGATGGCCACGCGGGTGTACATGGGCGTCGACCAGTAGCGAATGCCTGTGACGAGTGGAACTCGCCGCGAAGCCGCCGAAGCGCACAACGAACCAAGCAGGCAGAGGCAGCCGGTGATCGCGAGCAGGCGAACCCGCCCCGCATGAGAATTGGAAGCCGGCATAAATGACACGGACACTTTTGATTATAGGTTTGGAAATGGACGCAACAGGCGGGGCGAACCCAGTTCGCAAATGCCATTTGTTTCGGATCGGGCCGTGATCTCTGTCCAGGATCAGAGCAGCTCAAGAAATTGCTCTACCGTCATACCCGAGTAGCGGATCAGCGCCCGGAGAGTTCCAGTTGAAAGCTCTTTGTGCTGAGGAACTGACAAATTGGCCCGCTCGCCTTCTTTCGTCATTACGCAATGGCTGCCGACCTGACCAGTCACAACCCATCCGGCTCTGCCGAATGCCTTGACGGCCTCTTTGCCTGAAATGTTTGCGAGCTTGCCCATGCCCTAACGTTAGTGCATGCTGGGTTGTGGAAAAATGGGGCAAATAGCGGGAACCTAAACCGCTACAACAATCTGCGTTTGTTCGCAAGGGATTTCCTTCAAGGCCTTCTGATCTTCAGCCCACATCCACGCGGTGATCGCCTCGCGGATATTTTCGAGCGCCTCTTTTTCGTCGTGGCCCTGCGAAACGCAGCCGGGCAGTGCTGGACATTCGGCTACAATCCAGCCGTCTTCCGCCTTTTCAAGTACGACGTGAAACATCATAGAAACTCCAGACTCGCGTCAGTCTAGTTTATATAGCATTTCGATGCTGGCGGGGAGGCCTCGGCTTCATCCCACCAACCCGCCGACGATTTGCGGCGCGCTCTTCAGCGCCGCGTCGAGCTGGCTGGGGTCTTTGCCTCCGGCTTCGGCCATGTCAGGGCGGCCTCCTCCTGATCCTCCAACGAGCTTCGCGATCTGTCCGACGATTTTGCCCGCCTGGACTTTTGTGGTCAGGTCTTTCGTGACGCCGACGATCAGCGCGACTTTGCCTTCCGAGTCCGCCGACCCGAGGACGACTACTCCCGAGCCGAGCTTGTTGCGCAAATTATCGACGAGCGTGCGCATCTGGCCGCGGTCGAGCGCGTTCACGCGCTGCGCCAGAACTTTGATTCCCTTCACTTCGACGGCCTGGTCCGCCGCGCCGGAAACCGCCGAGGCCGCCGACTTCATGCGGGCCTGGTCAAGTTCGCGCCGGAGTTTCTTCAACTCCTCGTCCTGAGCGGAGAGACGGGCGCGGAGCGCGTCGGCCGGAGACTGTTCCGAGCTTGGCGCAAGCTGCGAGGCAAGCTGGGCCACGGCAAAGCCGCGCCGGAATTCGTTCAGCGCGCCGAGGCCAGTGACGGCTTCCACGCGGCGCACGCCGGAAGAAACGCTTCCCTCACCCAGCAGCTTGACGACGCCGATTTCGCCGGTCGCACCGGTGTGCGTGCCGCCGCAAAGCTCGGTGGAGAAGTCTCCGATCTTCACCACGCGCACCTTCTCGCCATACTTCTCGCCGAAGAGCGCCATGGCGTGGTATTCGTTCACGGCCACGTCAATGGGCACGTCCACCAGCGTCTCGACTTTGGTGTTGACGAGGACTTCTTTGTTCATAATGTCCTCGATGTCCTGCAACTCCTCGTCGGCGATGGAAGTGAAATGCGAGAAGTCGAAGCGCAGCCGGGTTGAGTCGTTGAGCGAGCCGGCCTGCTTCACGTGCTTGCCCAAAACTTCTCGCAGGGCTGCGTGCAGCAGATGCGTGGCGGTGTGATTGCGGCGAGTTGCGTTGCGGTAGTTCGCGTCCACCACGGTATCGACCTTGTCGCCCACGGCCAGCGGCTGGCGCAGCACGGCACGATGCGCGAAGACGCCCTGCACCGGCTTGGTGCATCCGCTGACGTCGGCGATGACGGAGTTGTGGTCATCGGAATAGAGCCAGCCGATGTCGCCCACCTGACCGCCGGAGTCGGCATAGAAGCTGGTGTGGTCGAGAACGACTTCGACGGCATCGCCCGCGTTCGCGCTGGGGACGCCCACTCCATCTTTCACGATGGCCAGAACTTCGGCACCTTCAACGCGAAGCTGCTTGTAGCCCTCGAACGCCGTCTTGGGAAGCTCGCGATATACGGGGCTGGCCGACTGCTTCGAGCCACCCTTCCAAGAGGCGCGGGCACGGGCCTGCTCCTCAGCGCGGGCCTGCTCAAAGCCTTCCAGATCGAAGTGAATGCCAGCGTCCCGCGCCGCATCCATCATGAAGTCGAGTGGAAGGCCGAAGGTTTCGTAGAGGTGGAATGCCTGTCTGCCGGAGAGGCTTCCGTCCTGCATTGCCGTTTGTAGCTGCTGAGAACCAATCTCCAGCACCCTCGCA
>Ga0157369_10010170_pt1 | contig 10736 bp, 3 predicted proteins | sample C25metaG_FD_113461 | JGI IMG/M metagenome (GOLD analysis project Ga0157369, IMG submission 113461) | Corn rhizosphere microbial communities from Kellogg Biological Station, Michigan, USA - C2-5 metaG | ecosystem: Host-associated > Plants > Roots > Rhizosphere > Soil | place: USA: Michigan...
TATGATTATGGGTCCACCGACCTGAATAATCTTTGGGGCAAATTATTGTACTGGAATGTTTTTTCTCCCGCATATATTGACGGGAAACCGGTTAATCCGGGATGGTTAGGTAATCCGGTGGAAATGATGAAGAACGGAGGTTATTGGCGTAACCAGGACCAACATCTTGATGCGTTGCTTAATTTGGAATACAAAATTCCTGGAGTACCCGGGTTATTAGTAAAAGCATCTTATAGTAACAATAGCGATAATAGCTTCATAAAGAATTTTGCGAAAAAGCAACTTCTATATAATTTCCAAACGTCCGGAACTAATAATCTCATTTATGAAAACAAAGTGTTAAGCACAGTTTTAAGCGGCGACCCGGGAACTGAATATATCGGTAATGAATATACTAAAACCAATTCCTACCAATTAAATGGGCAGATCAATTATGACAACCAGTTTGGGAAACATCATATAAATGCCCTGGCAGCCTATGAACAGTATGAATACCAGTATAATTATTTTAGAATGTACCGATATAATTTTCCACTCTTCCCGACCGATCAATTCTTTGCTGCCAGCGGTAATCCAAGCGACTGGTCCACGTCCGGTAATGAAAGCCAGGATGGAAGATTATCTTATATCGGGAGGCTTAACTATGACTATGGTGGCAAATATCTATTTTCTTCGTCCGTTCGTCGTGATGGATCTATCAAATTTGCTCCAAATAAACGATGGGGATGGTTTCCTTCTGCCGCGGCAGGCTGGGTGATCTCGAAAGAAAACTTTTTTCAAAGCAGCAAAGTTCAAAACTTTATAGATATGCTGAAACTTCGCTTGTCCTTCGGATCTACCGGTAATGATGCAATTGGAGGATGGCAATGGCAGGATCAATATAATATTTCCTCAAGCACCTATTATATGGGAAGCCCTGGGACAACAGTACCAAGATTGACCTACGGGGGTATTCCAAATCCAAACATAACCTGGGAAAAATCTAATTCGTATAATGTAGGAATTGATATGAATTTCCTCAAAAACTTTACGTTTACTACGGAACTTTGGTTGCGCCACACGTATGACATTTTAGGCCCTCGCATTCTTGTACTTCCTGTTGAATTTGGTGGCACCATGCCTGCGGTTAATTACGGCAAGGTGGATTCAAAAGGCCTAGAAATTGAATTAGGATACAACAACAATATAGGACGGGATTTTTCATATAACATTAGAGGAAATTTTGGCCTTGCCACAACGAAGGTGATAGAAGAAGATGTTGCGTCAAATGCCCAGGAAGTGGATAATCCAAATGGTAAAACGCTTAACTATGGAAAAGGTTTAAAAGCAACAGGTATTATTCGGACTCAGTCAGATCTGGCTAAGTTACCTTCCGGTTACACTATATATGGAACAGCACCCGTACTCGGAATGATGAATTTTGCAGATGTCAGTGGCCCAAATGGATCTCCCGATGGTAAAATTGATGATTACGACAGGGTTGTACTTGGAAATTACTTTGGTAGTGGAGGTGCGCCAATTTCCTATGGCCTGAAGGTTAATTTTCAGTACAAGGGCTTTACTGTTGATATGTTGTTTGCAGGGCTTGCCGGATTTAAAGTTAGTTATAATGACGCATGGGGTAGAAACTTTGGCGGGGGTGGTAAAATTCCCCTTTATCATGCCGATTCCTGGTCGGAATCAAACCCGAATGGAACTACTCCGAAACTTTATCCCTGGGGAGACGGAAGAGCAACTTATACGTATACCTCTTCATTTAATACATATGATGGAAGTTTCCTGAGAATGAAATACCTGAATCTTGGTTATAATATTCCTGCGGAAGTGATGAAGAAAGCCGGATTGAAAGGGGCACAGATTTTCGTTTCTGGAACTAATTTGTTCCTCTGGAGCAAATTTAAGTTTTATGACCCGGAAATTGCTCAGTTTATGAGTTATCCTGAGATGAAAGCATTTTCCTTAGGAATTAACCTTCAATTCTAAATTCAAAATGCATTTTAAAATTTTATTAAACTATAAAATGAAAAAGAAAATATTTATATCCTTTACAGTTCTTTCTGCAGGCCTGCTGTTGTTCAGTTGCAGTAAAGTTCTTGATAAAGCAAACCTCACAGCAGTTAGCCCTTCATCCGTTTGGAGCAATGCGGACATTGCAAACGCCTATCTTAACAACATATACGCCAATATGATGCCGGGTAATACAGCCACCCATGATAACGCAAGCGATGAAGAGGTTCCGTATCAAAGGCAATCAAGCGCCTGGATACAAGGAACTGCAACCTTTGATTCATGGAATAATTTTGGCCAGTATTCAAACATCCGGACGATCAATATTCTTTTGGCAAATATTGATAAGGCAACTTTTGACCCTTCCGCCGCAAGTGCAATTAAAGGCCAGGGGCTATTTTGGAGAGCCTGGGCCTATTACAGTATGGTCAAGGGCTATGGCGGGGTGCCGCTTATACTTGATCCACAATCGGCTGAGGACCTCACAACCTTAGCTCTGCCCCGAAATAAAACGTCGGAATGTATAACACAGATAATTAAAGATCTGGATGATGCAATTGCTTTACTACCGGATAGCTGGTCCGGTAATGATGTCGGAAGAATCGATAAAGCTGCGGCCCTGGCATTTAAAGGAAGAGTATTATTGTTTTTTGCCAGCCCACTGTTCAATCCTTCTAATGATCAGACCAAGTGGCAGGCAGCTTATGATGCAACTTTAGCTGCTAAAACATTTTGTGATGCACACGGAAAGGGGTTGTATCCTGAGTATAGTAAGATTTGGGACGATGAATTAAATAAGGAGGTAATTATGGTGAGGAGATTTAATTACCCGCAGGCAACATATTTTCAGGGCGGCTTACTCCCATTGAACTGGTCAAAGGACGATGTTGGTTATGACCGTCCTTCCCTGGAGTTGGTCAATGCATTCCCAATGAGAGATGGCTCTGCCTGGAATCCCGCAACAATGTCGTATGATACTTTATTTAGGCATCGTGATGACCGGTTTTATGCCGACATTTATTATAACGGGAGTCCGAATCAATATATAGCCGGTATGGTTCAGGGCAACACTTACCTTTGGACTTACTTTGATAATATTACCAATCTTTATGGCAATACCGGGCTTGAGGGAGCGCACAACCAGGTAACCACTGACCCTTTATGGTCTAATTCAAGCTTCTACAGAACCAAAGCAATTGACCACACCCTTACCCAGGGAACGGTATATAATGCTGCTGTCGATTGGCCTGAAATCAGGTATGCGGAAGTTTTAATGAATTACGGTGAAGCAGCCAATGAGATAGGCAAAACAGACGAAGCTTTGCAGGTTTTATATCAAATCAGGGCTCGTGCCAATATTTTACCTGGTGCATCAAATAATTATGGAATTACGGCTACATCACAATCGGATATTCGTATTGCTTATCAAAATGAACGATTTGTAGAGTTTTGTTTCGAGGGTAAGCGTTTTGACGACCTTAGGCGATGGAGATTATTTGGATATTTAAGAAGCTTGCCGCAGCGCCATGGTTTAGCAATTCTGTTAAAACCCGGACAACCGGATGTTAATCCTTTGGACGATATCAATACCATTTGGAATAGATTCACATCCACCGTTATTGAAACTGATGTTAAGGATATTGCTATACAAGATCAATACTATTTTTATGGAATTCCAAAAGCGGTCCTGGATAGAAACGCAAAACTTCAACAAAACAAAGATTGGGGAGGAACATTCGACCCATTGCAATAGTTTTCTCATAAGCAGCAGTTTTGGTAAATGGGAGCCGCGAGGCTCCCATATTTTGAATTTCAAAGGCTACCTAAAAAGCATAATCTAAAGCCCATTGCCAGTAATATTTTAGGGTTTTAACTGGCGAACATGAGATGGGCTATCAAGGGGAGACGTTCAATCATATTTATCTGGATGATGCGATTACTTTCAATTGCTTTGTAAATAAGAACAGAACGACCAAATAACTATTAATAATACTTAACCGAAGAATCGCCATAACGTTAGGTTAATATGTAGACCATGGGTCAAATAAAAATTCTGAAATCTATAGTGTTGTCTGCTTTAGGTTTCTTCCTACAGGGAAGATCGGTATTGTTCGCACAGGAAATTTCTCATGATGGTACAGGGAGTTGGGATAGAAAGGAACTTGGTAATCATCGGGCGGTTATAAACGTACTACAAGATTCAGATGCTGTATTTGTTCATGTGCCCTGGAGAAGGGAAGATAACCCTGAGAAGAAGGCTATTATCATTATTGATGCCTCTACAGGCAAAAAAGTTGAAAACTTTTATAGAGTTACAGCCAACAGGGAATACGGCGATTTTATTTTTTATCCTTCTACAGGGAAAGGGATTTATTACCTGTATTATTTGCCCTATAAAACCACCGGAAGCTGGTATTTTCCCAACACTGTTTACCCTAATTATACCGATCAATATGATCCAGTTTGGAAACAATCGCACAGAATCACAAGTACAATAAATGCCGACCAGTTTCCTGTTGCTAAGGTTCTTCGATTCGAATCTATCAATGACTTCAATAGTTTCGATCCCATGGAGATTGTAGCGACAAAGCAGGAAGTGAAGGTGCTGACAGATCATAATGCCAATAAAGATTTCCTGGTATTTCCGGAAGAAAGGAAAAATCCCATACGGATGAATACAGATATTCCTCAATGCTGGGCAGTGAGAAAGGAAAACGAATTATTCTCAGGAACTGCACAAAGAAATGAATTTTATACATACCAAATAGGAGTGTTTGCAGCGTTTAAAAACCTAAATCATGTGCAACTGAGTTTCTCAGATCTTACAAAAAATGATGGGCAAAAAATATTCGCATCATCTATTCGGTGCTTCAACCTGGGGGGAAATGATTGGCTGGGGAAAGCCTTTACAAAAGAAGTAAATATAGAAAAAGGGCATGTACAAGCATTATGGATTGGGATTGATATAAAGAAAGATGCAATTCCCGGCGTGTACACTGGCACGGTAACTGTTTCGGCAGGCGGCGTTGAGAAAAGGATGGTTAATATCCGTATAAATATTATTGACAAAATAATTGAAAACAAGGGGTACAATGACCTCTTTAGAATGGCAAGGCTTAATTGGTTAGATTCTAAGACCGGCCTTGATGACAGCGTTTTTAAGCCTTACATTCCGGTAGAACTAAACCAACATACAGTAAAGGTATTGGGCCGAACGCTTCACTTTGATAAGTTTGGCCTACCTGATAAAATAACCAGTTCATTTACCGGGAGTAATGATGCAGTTAATGGCATTGCAAAAGATATAATTGTTGCACCGGTGCAATTAGTGACGCTGAGAAATGGAAAAGAACTTAGCTGGAAATCGGAGGGGCCAAAAATTACAGAGAAGTCAGGAGGCGCTGTGAGCTGGAATAATTTGGAGATAAGGCCTGATGCGCAAATGAAGATTAGTGCAAAAATGGAATGTGACGGGTATATCAATTACACGGTAGAATTAACAGCCAGAAAGGCAATTACTATTGACGATATGCAATTGCTGATTCCTTACGCCAAGCCTGTCGCTACTTATATGATGGGTTTAGGATTTAAGGGAGGCCTGCGCCCTGAAAAATGGGATTGGAAATGGGATACATCACGGGCAAACAATATGGTATGGATTGGAGATGTAAACGCCGGGCTGCAATGCAAATTGAAAAATGAATTCCCGGATTGGGCAGTTACTAATTTTGACAAAACAGGGCCTTATAAAGACTGGAGTAATGGTGGGTTGGGTGGTTGCAACTTATCAGATCAGGGGAATAGTTTCTTATTTAAAGCATTTACAGGCCCTAAGGTATTGAGCGAGGGCGAGGTGTTGCATTTTAATTTCGGGCTCTTGATTACGCCTCTTAAACCTTTGGATAAAAATCATTGGAGCGAAAGGTATTTTCAATCGGATCCGCCAGTGGATAACTGGATATCACAAGCTGTTGAAAAGGGGGCAAATGTTATGAATATTCACCAGGGGAATATTCTGAATCCGTATATTAACTATCCATTCATAGCTACTGACACGTTAAAAAATTTCATCGAAGCAGCTCGGTCTAAGGGAATTCGTTGCAAAATTTATTATACAGTAAGGGAATTGAGTAATCACGCGAACGAGATTTGGCCTTTGCGAAGCCTTGGTAACGAAATTTATACACCTGGCCTCGGTTCGGAAATTGCTGACCAGTTTGCTGACGACGGAACTGGCGGAAATCTATATTCCACAGGTGGCTCATGGCTGGTAGAACATCTGCGGACGAACTACGATGCTGCGTGGCACACTCCGTTAGAAGAGGGTCGTACCGATATGGCTATTCGTACACAAGGATTATCGAGATGGCACAATTACTACCTGGAAGGTCTTGGGTGGCTTGTGAAGAATGTTGGCATAAGGGGGATTTACCTGGATGGGGTGGGTTATGACCGTGAAATTATGAAGCGGGTAAGAAAAGTGTTGGATAGGACCGCAGATAGTTGCCTGGTCGATCTTCATTCCGGCAACAATTTCAATCCTACTTATGGATTGAATAGCCCTGCAAACCAATATATGGAACTGTTTCCATATATAAATAGCCTATGGTTGGGAGAAATGTATAATTACAATGAGGATCCTGATTACTGGTTAGTGGAAATATCAGGAATACCATTTGGGCTCTATGGCGAAATGCTTAATGGCTGCGGCAATTCCTGGAGGGGAATGGTATATGGTATGACCTCCCGTCTTGGATGGGTGGGATGTGATCCCTCCGCCCTTTGGAAAGTATGGGATGAATTTGGGATTAAAGATTCTAAAATGATTGGCTATTGGGACCCGAACCTCCCTGTTGAATGTAATAACAATAACGTTAAGGTAACCGTGTACCGGCGTGCGGATAAGATATTAATTGCTTATGCCAGTTGGGCCAAACAGGATGTGCAGATGAAACTGGAAATTAATTGGAAAGAATTAAATCTGGATTCTGGCCAGGTGAGTATAGAAGCACCTTCGATTCAGAATTTCCAGGAGGAGCATCTTTATCGTAGCCTGGATAACATAATGGTTCCGGTTGGTAAGGGTGGTATCATTATTATTAAAAAGAAGTAGCCGATTTGCTGCTGATATTTCTTAAAAATAAAAAAGAATGAAAAAGGTGGAAATAAATTTTGGGAAGGCTCTTGGTCTTTCATGGAAAGCAGATGCTGTATCAGGCACTGCAATATCCATATCAGGACTAAAAAAAGTCGTTTATCTGTGTTGTTGTTTTATCAATGTTGCAATTGGAACGTCTTATGCGCAATTAGATATGTCAACTGGTTATTTAAGAATCGGGATTAATAATAAAGGGTTTATTACCAGCATCAAAGACAAAGCCTCAAATAAAGAATATTGTCCTGAAAAAAAGGTATCCGCCTTACTATGCCTGTTTAAAGACGGAGAATGTATTTTGCCGGATAAGGCTTCGTTTGACCATAGAAGCAAGCAACTCACCTTGCATTTTGCGAATGGGTCTTCGGCCATAATAAAGACAGAGCAAAATCACGCTTATCTGAAATTTAAGTTACTATCACTCAATCCCCGCAATGGAATAGATAATATTGTTTGGGGCCCTTATAAAACGAATATATCACAATATATAGGTGACGAGATAGGAGTGGTCCATAACAATGATTTTGCTTTCGGAATCTTTTCTTTAGATGATAATACCACTGGTGGACTGCCTTGCGATGGAGATTTAGCACAAGGTTATTACTATGTTCATACAACAGATTCCGTGAAATATCCACTTCCCCCAAATCTCTATGAAGGGCAACGTTTTCGTTTTGGCGGTAATGGCGTAAGCGATGTAGCTATGTCATCTCATCCTGAAGAATATTTTAAAACAAATGGCGGTATCGCCGCTCAACTGGAACCCTCTTTTGGATCAAGTGTTATAATGCATGCGAGAGACAGAAGAAAAAAGCATTTGGATTTTATAACCTTATTGCCTGGGTACGACAATATGAATTTGCCTCGCCATCAATGGGTAGATTCGATTGATGTTGATTTTATTGGTTCATCTGTCGCAATGTTTGGTTGCCCTGATTCCATAACACTAAGTTTGATAGAAAGAATAGTTGTTAATGAAAAACTACTTCATATTAAAACGAGTGAGGGGAAATGGATAAGGGATCCAAAAAGTTACAGAGCCGATTTAGCCTGGTATGGAGTACACGATAGTTTAATAAGTTATGCTCAGCAGCTTGGCGTTCATGCGGTACAGGACGAAGGTTTGGGAGAATATTATCCGAATCCTGCAAACCGGTGGGGAAATAAAAAAATTAATTTTAGTCATGGTAACATATCTATTGTCGATTATACTACACAAACCAATAAGCATAATATAGCTTATGGGTTGCATACTTTGTGTGAATTTTTACAATCATACAATAGCGATGTATCACCTGCACCAAGTGATAGTTTGGTAGTGCTTTACTCTACACATTTAGCTAAAAATATTTCCACAACCGATACAATTATCTCCGTTACAGATACTACATTTCTAAATGAATATGGTGGATGGGAAGGTAATCATACCAACGTGTTGAAATTGGGGAAAGAACTAATTGAATACAATGGGGTAACTACAAAGCCACCTTATACCTTAAAACATGTAAAACGGGGATATTATAAAACTATTGCTGCGTCCCACGCCGTCGGGAACAGGATTGATAAGTTGCAGCCTAATTGTTATCATGGTTTTGCCCCCAATATATATTTACAGGATAAGTATGCGGAGTATTATGCGAAGCTGCTTGTGGACGGTGGCATGAATTATATTGATTTTGATGGATTAGAAAGCTGCGCATACCAGGCTCAGGGTGCTTATTCATACAAACGTTTTTTCAGAAAACTGTTTGATACATTTCATGCTTTAGGTGGAAAATATCTCCGGGTAATGGGCTCCGGAATTTCTGAAGGAGATTGGTTGTACATGAGCGTAAATAATGTGGGAGGGAATAGTAATATGTATAACCCGGTTACAGACAAATGGGGTATTGAAGGAAAAGACGTTCGCAATACCAGTTTCAGTAATTACCTTCCTTGCACTTTTGGTATTCAGAATTTTCAATCGGAATGGACATTTAAGCAGGCTGACAATTTACAAGCCAGGGCAATCGGGTGGAACGCAATGTATATGTTAGGTTTAAGCGAATCTGTAGTAGAAAAATGCCAGGATAAAATACAATTTTTCGAAACATTTCGAGCCTGGGAAAATGCGAGAAGAGCTGATGTTTTTTCCAACAAAATAAAAAATGAATTGAGAGATTCATCTAAATATTTTCATTTAGAACAAATCAATAATAACGCGTGGAATTTATACAAAGTAAATGCTGACGGAGGAGGCAGACAATTTTATCAAAGGTTGAAAAGAGCCTCGGGATATTAATGATTTTAAATAGAAATTTCATTAAGTGAATAACCATGAAGAAAAACTTAATATTAAGCATTTGTGTACTTGCAATTGTTTCTTTTTCACAATTTGAAACAAACATAACCAGATCGATTGTTCCAAATCTTTCGAATCGAAAATAGTGATATATGATTTCATAAAAGTCAATTTTCAAAAGATGAAAGAAATAATAAAAATATTTTTGATTTTTCAAATCTTAGTGTGGGGGTTTAATAATGTAACAGCTCAAAATGCTTTTTCCTCCTGGCTTCCGGCTAACGGCAAAAAAACGGATACTAAAAATCCTGTCATTGAAAAATTGATGAAAAGTTTGGACGGACAAATTCGTCCGATGCTTTGCACTTATGAGGGCACTTCCATTGCAAACAAAAATATTTTTGAAAAAGGGAAACAGCTTGCCGTGCCAAATTCAGCATGGACAAACCGTTGCCTGACAAATGAAGTTAAGTCAAGTGAAGAAGAGTCCATTGATTTAAAATATATTTTCCAACTAAAGAAAGGCGACTTGACTTCGGCGGGAGTGGCGGTGGCTTTTGATTTTTTTAATTGGAATATTCAAAATTATATTCTTGTTCCCGCCATGATTTACGGAGGAAATCGGTTCAGAATTTTACCAATTAAATATCCGCCATATATTCACGATGCAGCCGATCGACCGCTTGACATGCCCGTTACAACTACCGATATTTTACATCTGAATAAAGATGGTAGTCATACCAAAATTGAAATGACCACTGGAAATATGGCAACGCCGATGTTTAGTTTTTTTAATCCTGACACTAAAACGGGCTTGATTATTTTAACCAATCAACAATCAAGGTTTGGTAACAATGGCATATTTATCGAAGAAGATGCAAGCAGTTTAACCAAAAATAAAAAAATAAGTTTTGTAGTTTCTGCTCCAGGTGTTCGTGAACAGCGGTATGTGATGTGTGGCAGGTCACCCAGTGGCGATGAAGCGGCAGATTTTAAAAGCGGGGAAATAGTTTCTTTGCAATTCAAAATATTTTATTTCAAGGTCGATAATTTAATTGAGTTTTATAAAAAAGTATTTGAAAAAAGAAAAGCCTTGAGCGGCAAAAATACCTTCTCAAACACAACACCATACAGCGTTGCAGCCGATTTAATATTGCAGCATTTCGATAAAGACAAGTGGTTGGAAAATGACAGCGTAGCCATGTATTGCAATCATCCAGATAGTGAAAATCCTTACAATTATCAAATCGGTTGGGGCGGTATTCCGGTGATAACTTTTCCGATGGTAATAGA
>Ga0157369_10010173_pt1 | contig 10735 bp, 8 predicted proteins | sample C25metaG_FD_113461 | JGI IMG/M metagenome (GOLD analysis project Ga0157369, IMG submission 113461) | Corn rhizosphere microbial communities from Kellogg Biological Station, Michigan, USA - C2-5 metaG | ecosystem: Host-associated > Plants > Roots > Rhizosphere > Soil | place: USA: Michigan...
CCTGACCGGCTGGGCAGGCACCTTTGCCGCACTGGATGCCGCTGCTATCGCCTGTATCTGCCTGATGGCGCTGGTTGCGGTGATGGAAGAGCGTAAGATTCGCCGCGAGAAACGATTGCAGCGGTTAAAGGCAGCGTAATTATCTGAACGGAAAGCCCGGTACATGCCGGGCTTTTTTCGCAACGGTTAAGTGACATTTTCGGGTGAGGTCCGGGCCGCATTTTAACTTCTCTGGTTTCGAAATGTCATTCAGGTCTTTGCCAACTTTAGTTGATTCAATCAGCATCTGGTCAGAAAAATCAGGAGAGACAACAGGCAGATTTTCATCGTATTTGTTGTACATAAGTGCAGGCAGTGGCACCTCCCTGACAAGACGTTACGCCTCAAGCATTCAGCTCAAAAGAAACATCCTTTCATTATCCAGTCACGAACTTCAGCAGCCGCTTGCCTCATACTAAGCGTCGGGCGTATCTGCCGCGGTTATAACTTCACCACCCTAGCCTAAAAGCAGGGTCCATCATGATTACATACGCGCGTTTTCTAAAAGTGAATATTTTTGGGAAACTTGAGCCGCTTCTCTTCTGGTAGATCCAAATTGCTAAAATTTTTACGCCAGCAGTAAGAATCATGCCTGAGAGCCCATACTCGCTGACGGGAAAGCTGGCCTTGTTTCTATGGAGAACCCTGATGAAATGTTCTTCAAAAAAACCATTTCAGCAGGGCTCGCGATAGTGATCAAGACTTTTCCAGCTTCGGGCTGTATCGTTAACATAAGGCAGGCCATGGATGTTTACTGACAGCCAGAAGTAATGCATGAAGTAGAAAAATTTCAAAATATTTTATGGATTATTAACGGCTATAAGTTGATTCTCATGCTGCGTCAAAACACAATCAGCATGCTTATCTGGAGTAAAACCATTTTAGCTGCAAGCTAGCGTTATCCTCAGGCTGTGGATTTTCCTCGTTAACATGACAGAACCAACATAGGGATACTTAGCCTGTTGATAAGATAAAAAAGGTGATTTTCCGTAGTGGTGTGTAATAAAATCATCACCCTTTGCTCTGAAGTAGCCCGCCCGGCCTGGTTGTCGGCAAGAAATTTTAGAAGGCATTACCTTTATGAAATTGTTTCTAGGCTTTATTTTGATCTCGGGCATAGGATGGCTGCTTGATATGCTGGCTTTCACTCTCATGTCACAATTTTTCGGCACAGCACCAGCTTACGCAAACTTCATCTCTTCGATGGTCGGCGTGACCTATGTCTGGGTCGTCGCACTCAATCGACTGTTTAACAGACGCGAGTACAGCAAGTCAATTTACCTGCCTATTTACTGGGGCTATCAGGGGATATCAATACTGGCCTACTCCGCATTGATTTCGATCGTTGCAGCCTCCAGCTTGAATTTTAAAATTAGCGAAGCACTTGAGATTCATTCTGGTCTGGTTGCAAAAATAATTATCACAGGCCCCAATTTATTAACCAATTTTCTTTTTATGACAATACTGACCAGGTTTATGAAACCTGGAAGTCAATAACAGGCGCGATTATGAAACCCAGAATCTTAGTTTTTATCCCTGCCTACAGATGCGAAGCACAAATTCGCCGCGTTATCAATCAATTCGATGCTCGCGTACAGCAATGGATCGATACCGTCATGGTGATTGACAATCAATCACCCGACCAGACTTTGGAAGTAGCCATTGAATGTGGCAAATCAGTGTTAACGCATTGCAACTTTATTGCCTGGCGCAATGAAGACAATTATGGACTCGGAGGCTCCCACAAGGCAGCTTTCCATTATGCCAATGAACACAATTTCGACTATCTTGTAGTGTTACATGGGGACGACCAGGCAGATATTCATGATCTAATTCCACAACTTGAAGCGGGTAGCCACTTAGATGTTGACTGTTTGCTCGGCGCACGATTTATGCGTAACAGCAGGCTCAAGGGTTATTCGTGGTTTCGCACCTTCGGCAATCGTGTGTATAACGCTCTGTTCTCGCTAGTGGCAAAAAGTTCCATTTACGATCTGGGTTCAGGCCTGAACCTATACCGTATGGAAACCTTTCATGAATTTTACCTGAAAAAATTCCCTGACGACTTAACCTTCAATTATGTCATGCTTCTGGCAAGCTACCATCGTAAGCAAAAAGTGCGTTTTTTTCCTATTTCCTGGCGTGAGGAAGATCAACGTTCCAATGTCAAACTGTTCAGTCAGGCGTTTAAGGTGCTTTGGTTACTGACAAGCTACGCTTTCAAACGCAGCAAATTTTTAAACAGTGAGCTGCGTGCGCGTACCTTTGAGACTTACACTGGGCAGATTCGCTACCGTGAAAACAAACAGAATTGATGAACCAGACATGAGTAAAAGCCTGAGAATTTATTTGATCTTGCTATTAGCCATCGTCGTTGGGTGGCTCTGGTGGCATACTTCCGTCATAGCCGATCTCGGTCATATCACAAACTGGGCGGGTCTACTTGGCATCACAATGCTATATCTGTGCTCGCATATATTCCGCATGCTGCGCTTAGTTTTGCTAACGCTCGACAAACGAAAGAATGCATTTTCCCTTGTTTCTGCGCACGCTCTGACTGCTTTACCCAGCAGCTTTCTACCGTTCAAGCTTGGTGAAATACTGCGCCTTGTTGCATTCTTACGTGTATATGACAAACGCCAAAAGGGTATTGCAGTCTGGCTGGCTGAACGATTTGGCGATGTACTGGTGCTCACCGTATTCATTTTTAGCTTCTATCTACTAAGCATTAATGTACCGCCTAGTATGCAAATTGTTTTCATCGTTTTCGTACTGGTAAGCGGAATCGGCCTGTTAGGATTATTCGCAGTGGCAAACGTATTCGTCTATCTCAACCGCCACCTGGTTCATACCAGCCTATCAACACGCGGCCTGTTAATTCTTCGCACCAGCCATAACCTGCGTAGCTTGGGGAAAAGCATACACAAGTCACTAGAGGGACGCGTTGCTGGTTTCTTGCTGCTGTCCGTTTTGATATGGTTGTTTGAGATAATCGCCCTGTCGCTTTTTATCAAATTGCTTGCCATTGACGAACCAAATTTTGCAGAACTCTTTGCCTCCGGCCTGTTGGCGAGTTTACCCACAGGTAGTCAGGATGCCTTTGGAGTTTACCAGTCTCTCGCTCTTGTCATACTTACCGTTGCGTTTCTGTTAGCGGTATGGCTTGCAGCACGCTTCAAAATAACGAGAATTTGATATGTCAGACATCCACTCCAAACTTATCCTCATAATCGACGATCGTGAGCTCACAAGCGGTGAAGTATGTAGCCTGGTCGGTGTCCGCAGTTATGGTGACATTATCTTAAAACGTCGTCCGTTATTTGAACATTTCAGGGATGCCTTACCTGAGTGGGCAAAGCAGCGTTTAGTGCGCCTTAAAAATAATGCTGACCTGGCAGCATTGCGTTCGACTCTGGAGAGCTGCAGCGAAGACACCGCTGCCTGTGTAATTGCCGGTCGTGCGGGTTTCTCCAGAGCTGATTTACTCAATCAGTTAGTTGAACGTCTGCCTTATGCCGAAGAGGACTTTACCAATTCTCTATACAAGCCCTTGCTGGTATTTTGGCATAATGCTCATCAACTGGTTGATAAATGGTCAGAATTTGACTCTGCACCATTACATATGTGGTCACAGTCCTGGCAAGATAGCCAGCGACTGCAATCGCTACAATTACTGGACCTGGGAAAAATTCGTGATTTTCTCTCATTCAGCAGTGGATCAACGGCTACACGCCACTTTAATGAGGTCATGATCGATACGTATTACTATACAAAGAGTTCAAGCGATAAGCGGAAAATGCAGGCCGAGTACATGTTCTATAGCCTGGTACCCGAGCGGATGAGGCCGTGGATTATACAGCCCTTTAACTTCAAAGATGAAGGGGGCTATGCCTCATACAAAATGCTGCGCTATTATCTTGCTGATTCGGCGCTGCAATGGGTACATGGCGCATTTGAACCAGATACTTTTGCCCCATTTATTGAACGATTGCTGTTCTTTGTTTCTGACCGGCCAAAGCAAACTTGCACAAAAGAGCAGTCTGCTGCGGTGGCCAAAAATCTTTTCGTGATCAAGGTGGAAAAACGGGTAACTGAATTTTTGACGATGCCTGAAGGCATAAGGATCAACCAGCTGGCGTCAAGCACATCGCCAGAAATTGACCTTACCCATCTTATGAATCGTTATTTGAACCTTTTTAAACGGTTCGAAAAATCTTTTGCCTTCGACTATTGCGTTGTTGGCCACGGCGATCCATGCTTTTCAAATATACTGTATGACCAGCAGCGTTATCTGCTCAAGTTAATAGATCCAAAAGGTGCTTTATCGGAAGAAGAGCTTTGGACACATCCATTGTATGACCTATGCAAAATCTCACATAGTGTATTGGGTGATTATGACTTCATCAATAATGGTCTTTATAAAGTAGGCTTTGAAGACAATAATAATTTAGTCCTTAATTTTAATCATGTTAACCATTTAAGCCTGAAACCAATTTTTATCGATCAGGTAAAAACCATGGGCCACGACGTTCGCGTTATGCGTTTAGGCGAGGCCTCTTTATTTTTATCAATGCTGCCACTGCACATTGATTATCCAAATAAGGTGCTTGCATTTATGTTAAAAGCGCGCCAAATACTCGATGAGGTTGAAGGTGTTTAATCAAATGGAACAAGTTGATGGTACTTTGGTTGTTGATATAGATGGCACACTCTGCGACATTAAAAGTGCAGAACAATCCTATGCTGATCTCATACCACGCCAGGATATGCTCGACAAATTAGCGGCATATCAGAAAAAGGGGTATCGGGTGTTATTATATACATCGCGAAACATGAATACCTATAAGAATAATCTTGGCGAAATTAACAAGAATACGGCGCCTGTATTACTAGAATGGCTTGATAAATGGAAAGTTCCTTATGATGAAATTTTATTTGGAAAACCATGGCCACGAAAACTTGGTTTTTATATTGACGATCGCTCCATTCGACCTGACGAATTTTTGAAATTGAGTGAAGAAGAAATTCAAAAATTACTTGGTCAGGAATAGGGATAAAAACATGTCACTTAACATAGTTATCACCATGGCAGGACGAGGCTCGCGATTTTATGATGCGGGTTATAAAACACCAAAATACGAAATCATGGCGCATGAACGTAGCCTGTTTGACTGGTCTATGCTTTCACTAAAAAATTTCCTTACACAAGACTGTAAGATCATTTTTGTATGTCTGGGTGAAAATAATTCATCAGAATTCGTCCTGCATCAGACTCATGCTCTTGGCCTTAAAGATGTTCATATCGTTGAGCTTGAAGAATTAACAGATGGCCAGGCCACAAGCGCTTATTTATCACGTGAACTGTGGAATCCTGACTGGCCGCTTCTGGTTTACAATATTGATACATATGTCAAACCCAATGCACTCACCCCAGCTAATATTCGTCCGGGCTCTGATGGTTGGGTGCCTTGTTTTCAGGTTCCCGGGGAACACTGGAGTTTTGTTAAGTTGGGAAATAATGGATGGGCAGTCGATCTTGCTGAAAAGCAGCGTATCTCAGAGTATGCTTCGATCGGTTTATACTGGTTCGGTAATGCAGGCCGATATATAGAACTTTATGACCGTTTTTTTAGCGACCCACATAATCTGGTCCGTGGAGAAAAATATATCGCACCACTATACCGTCAATTACTGATTGAAGGTGGAAAAGTGTCTTTGTCTGACTTACAGTTATCCGATGTTCACGTGCTGGGTACACCTGCTGAACTTGACAGATTTTTACAACTACCAGCGGCAACATTATAGAATGATGAAAAGTCAGAGCGACAAGAATTTCCTCACCTATTGTTAAATTGGCCCAATGTAGTGAGAATTCAGGATAGGTTTACACGGGTAGATGTTAGTAATATACCATCTATCACGTATATCTCCCACGTGGTGTTCTTAATTTTTCGCCGGCGCTGGTTTTATTACCACCTGGCGATTATCATTTTAAGATATTTAACATTGCCAGACAGACTAGACCTGACTTCTTTGCAGACAATAATACTGTGAAAACTACCCTACACACCTCAACTAATGACTTATAGCGCCATAAATGGGTATCTCTTCAGTGAGCCATTAAAGCTCTAAACTTTTGTCACACTAGTGGTTTCAGTGACAGTAACCGCTAACGCAGTAACCTGAAAATTTAGTCTTAAAATAAAAAAATATTAACAAGTGTTAGTTTTCTATACCGAATTTTCGGCTTTGGCCATAAGATCATGAGAAGAACAATCTATAAAAGTGATAAATTATTTTATTTTAAGATTAAAAAGCTTCTATCTCTTAAGTTAAGACCTATCATATCGTTTATCTAACTGAATCGCCACGGATAATCTAGACACTTTCGAGTCGTTAGTAATATTAGTTTTCATATTGTGTCGGTGGACATCTTATCGCTCGAGCCATGCCGACGCTTAATGTTATAAAACATTTCGATATAATCAAAATATCGCTGCATGCTTCCTCCCGCGTTCCGTAAATCTTTTTCTTTATCCGTTCACGTTTTAGTAGCTGAAAAAAGCTTTCTGCAACCGCATTATCGTGGCACTTACCACGACGACTCATGCTGCCTTCCAGGCCGTGTGATTTCAAAAATGACTGCCATTAATGGCTTGTATATTGACTGACCTGGTCAGAGTGAACCAGCACTGCCTTTTGCGGATTACGCCGCCATAAGGCCATCAAAAGTACATTCAGGACGATCTCTTTGGTCATCCCGGGCTGCATTGACCAGCCGATAACTTTCCGGGAGAACAGATCAACAACTACGGCCAGATACAACCAACCTTCGTGGGTCCGAATGTAGGTTATGTCCGCTACCCAAGGTTCATCGTGAGCATCGGGATTAAACTGCCGCTGGAGTTGGTCAGGCGCCACGATACTGGCTTCACCTTTGCGTGCTTCGTGGGCTTCGGTAACCGAACTGAGCCTTTATGCCGGCACGCTTCATCAGCCGCCAGACACGGTTCACTCCGCATTGTTGCCCCGGGTCACGCAGATCGAGTTGAATCTTGCGATAACCACAGACGCAGCCTGACTCAAGCCAGAACTGTTTGATCTGCCCGGTCAGCATCTGATTTGCCTGATCTCGCTGTGAATGCGATTGCTGAAGCCGGGCATAAAACCCACTGGTATGGACATCCAGCACCTGGCAAAGCATGCGTACAGGCCAGCACAGGCTGATGTTATAGGATAAAGGCGTACCTCAGTCGGACAGCTTTGCAAAGTACGCCGCGGTTTTTTTTAATATGTCTCTTTCATCGTTAACCCGCTTCAGTTCTTTCTGAAGTCGGCGGATCTCAGGCTGGGCATCAGACTGAATTTTGTTGGCTGACGAGTTAGGGCCGTAATTTTTTACTCAGGTATAGAGGCTGTGCATTGTGATATTAAGACGTGTAGCGACAGTTGCAATGCAATGTCCGCGATCAACAACCTGTTTAACCGCTTCAATTTTGAACTCTTCGGGATAACGCTTACCGCTCATGGGCACCTCTTTTTATGTCATCTTAAATGATTCTGAAGTATCTGTTAAACCCGTGGCGATTCAAACCTGATATCAGATATTCATTTAGGTCATGAATCCTTATAAAAAAGGTGACCATTTTAAGTGGTCACCTTTTTTAGGGGGGATATAAGTTGGTAATTCAAACCTACTGATATCAACAAACCATTTTAAATTATATAAATTTGTAATTAAAAGCTTTATGGATTACTTTTCGTCTGCGTGGCAAATTGGCTAAAACGATATAACCCAGGGCCTTCACTTCCAATCTCACCACCAGACATTGGGATAAATGGAATGCGTTTCGGCGGATTAAAATACACTTCATAGCCTTCTGGCTTGTAGAGCTTATTTACTCCCCATTCGTTCTGAAGACTCATACCCAGAACAGGCCATGTCCATCCCCAGCGATATTTGTATGCATTCTCATTATCAGTAGTAGCTAACTTTTTGCGAACTTCATCCGGCTCAATTCTTGATAAAGATGAATTCTGCAGTACTTGCGACGTAGCATTGGAAAATATTGCCCACTGCAGATTGTTTGATATCTGCCATAAAGATGCAGAAATAACTCCTAGGCAGATAATAACTTTACTCAAGGATTTAACATTATTACTAAGTGGCTTATCGTATAACATATAAGCAATAACCAATAACATCCATACGCCTGAACCAAACGTTATCAAAAACCTGTACTCAAATTCTCTTGCAGGATCGGTAAGGTTAAAGTTGTCGAGAGATGAAATCCCCGTTACCAGCATCCAGCCTAAGATAAAGAAAACACCAATAGCGACACAAAACTTTGAGGCTTTCGATTCAGCTGATGTACGATTGAAATATAACTGCTCAAAAAAAACAAGAAGTAAAGCACTTGTCATCAAAACGCTTATTCTTGTATTTCCGACCCAAATCTCAGTTGGTTTTAAAAGTGAGGTAAGCTGTAGAAATGCTGATGTCTGCTCTCCTACTGGATGAGTATATTGCCAAAACGCAACAAAGGCTGACTGGAGCAAGCCCAATAGGCCAATTGTGTATACTAGTGGTTTTTTGTTATTCATGAAAATTTTTTCGCGAAAAATAATAACGCACACAGCTCCGGCAAAGAATATGCCGCCCCATATTATTAAACTTTCATGAGATCGAAACAAAAGTACAGAAACAACTAAAACTCCAGCCCAATCAAACCATTTTATTTTCAAGTTCAATAGCAAATAATGGATGATAATCCATGAGAGAGCTAAAGATGTAAAGGCCTGATTGAGGATAAACATGTCTGACGGGATAGCACATGTCACCAGACTGAAGATTGAGAAATAGAAAACCCTATAGTCGTTAGCCCTACGACTCAGAAGGAAACAATATAAGTAGAAGAATAATGGTGCCAGAAAAAGTCCTGCACCAAAAAAAAACCTTAACGTATTTAAATCCGTGACACCTGACTTAAGCGCAATTATAAATGGCAACTGGTTTATAATATTAACGAACAATCTAATATGCTTTGAATCGTCCGCTACTGGCCAACTGCTCGTCTTAGTTAATAACTCAACAAAGAAATTTGCCCCATCAGCGTACAACGCTCTTTCAACATGAATGGCCTGAATAAGATACGCAGTATAAATAATAAAAGCAGTTATCATCAAGAGCATTAGTGCCAGTTTTGCCAGACCAATGCTATATTTATCAGTAGTCAAATTGTAACCCCTATTCGAAATAATATTGCCAGGATTCATTCCGTTGGACAAACTTTACGTAGATATTTATCATTTTACTTGGGCTAACAACTTTTATCCACCCCCCACTGTGTAGCCGAGCAGTAATTCATCTTATCTATCCTCTCAACGTCGTACATCAGGATAAGGTGGCACATAATCATTCCAAGACTAAAGTACACTTTTTCCGGATTTCGGATCTAAAAAATTGCTTTAATTATCAGAGAGTCAGTAAGGTTTCCAGTTATAGCCATAGAACAGAAGGCGATACACACTTTCTCTTGTGCAAAAAGATAATGAGACTAAAAATTTATCAGGTGAATAAGAACTTAATGGTAATCATGCAGGCACCAACAAGGGCAACTAATCGCCGTCACCTGTAGATGGCCCTACGCGTTAATGTAATCTGATAAGTACGTTTCCGACTTTTGCACCTCTCAATGATGAACGAGGCCTTGATCAGCTCGCCGTCATCACTATCGGCTTTCAGAATTACCTGAATAGCTTAATGCTGACTTAAGAATCGTTGCCAGCGAATAGCGCCTTTGCACCCTATTGATAATACCCCGGGCAATTCCGGCCGTGGTCACGTTCTTTAAACGCATATGATCATCCTCCGGGAGTTATGCCAGGGTTCTCCGCATGCTAAAGTCAGGAGTCGTATACACACCTGATTCCTGTGCCTGCAGCAGGTAACGCTGCCTCGCATCCTGCTCATCGAACTGCAAAAGTTCCATATAAAAAGGGATTGGGGCGATAACCCAAGCGTTGATATTGCTCCCCTGCGGTGCCGGAAAAAATATAAATAACTTTAAAAGCCCAGCCGTGAAAACTCAACCCGCTTTCCTGCCCCATCAGATGCTGAACATGCAGCATTAACTGATACTATGCCTTTACAACAAGCTCTGATCGCCCCAGTAACTCTCTGTTTTTTTTGCCAATAACCTTATTAAGATGTCACTTCACCGCTACTGATCAGCTTCTTTGTGGATCATCACAACTGGTAGACGGTATCCGCGTAGCGAGTTCGATTGCTGGTTGCTGGTTGCTGGTTGCTGGTTGCTGGCTGCTGGCTGCTGGCTGCTGGCTGCTGGCTGCTGGCTGCTGGCTGCTGGTTGATATCTCGGACTGAATATTAACACATATGTGATTCTGGCCCGGTACACGCCGGGATTTTTGACTCTATGCCTGGTATTTATGAACCTGCGTTATGCAGGCTTTTACTTTTTCTCTACGGGTAATGTCGGTTTGTATTCCCGGAAGAGCATGCCCTCTCCCGTCCTAAGCCTTCCGTTCTCCGCTTTCTCCCACTGCGTTTTGTTGTTTAAATCGCTCCCGATTATTTAAGAAATTCACTGTCAGGTGGTCAGCCTGACCACCAGGTTGTGGCCATGTTTTAATATTTACATGGCATAGTGCCTTTGCTTAGATGATAACTGAC
>Ga0157369_10010174_pt1 | contig 10735 bp, 6 predicted proteins | sample C25metaG_FD_113461 | JGI IMG/M metagenome (GOLD analysis project Ga0157369, IMG submission 113461) | Corn rhizosphere microbial communities from Kellogg Biological Station, Michigan, USA - C2-5 metaG | ecosystem: Host-associated > Plants > Roots > Rhizosphere > Soil | place: USA: Michigan...
CTGGAACCGACGCGCCAGCGCTGGCTGTTTGCGCTTGATCGCGGCCAGTCGATCGAGGCGCGAGACGGCACCGGCCGCAGCATCGACGGCGAATTCATCAGCACGCAACCGCTCGAGCAGCGCGTGCGGTATCACGCGCGCTCGCGGCTGCCAGAGCGCAATCGCGCGGACGACGCTCGCCCGCTCGACCCACTTACGCAGCAGATGGCGCTGGCGTTGCCGGCGGGCAACGGCCAAGCGCGTGCGCTGGCAGCGCAATGGGCAGAGCTGCCGCCGCCTGAGCGCGTATCGGCGGCGCTCAAGCTGTTTGGCCGCGCACCGTTTGCCTACACGCTTGAACCGGAACCGCTGCAGGATCAGCAGATCGACGATTTTCTTTTCCGCACGCACCGTGGCTTCTGCGAGCACTACGCGGGCAGCTTCGTCTTTTTGATGCGCGCGGCAGGCGTGCCGGCGCGTGTGGTGGTGGGCTACCTCGGCGGCGAGGTGAACGCCATGAGCGGCGACATCATCGTGCGCCAGTCCGATGCACACGCCTGGGCTGAGGTGTGGCTCGACGGACGCGGCTGGGTGCGTGTGGACCCAACTGCCGCCGTGGCGCCGCAACGTGTCGAACGTGGCCTGGCCGCCGCCGTGCCCGCCAGCGAATTCCGCTCGCGCCGTGCAGAAGAACCTGGCTGGCTGCGCAGCGTGCGCTGGGGGCTGGATGGCCTGATCAGCGGCTGGAACAGTTGGGTGCTTGGCTACGACCGCAGCCGCCAAGCGCGCCTGTTCGCGTGGCTGGGGCTGGATGCAGCGGACCCTCGCGCGGTGCTGTGGGGCGTGTCGGGGCTGTTCCTGCTCGCTGCGCTGCCGCTCTTGTGGCAGCAGCGCAAGCCCAAGCCAGACCCGGTGCAGGCCCAGTGGCAGCGCCTATGTGACCGGCTGGCACGGCATGGTTGCACGCGTGGCGCTGCAGAAGGCCCGATGGCCTACGCCGAGCGTGCCGCCGCGCAGTTTCCCCAAGCGGCGCAGGCGTTGCGCAATGCAGCCGCCGGCTACGTTGCCCTGCGCTACGGACGCGAGGATGGCGATGCGCAAGCGCGTGCCCAGCGGTTCACGCAATGGCGCGAAGCGGTTGCGCAAGTTCGCCTGGGTTAACGCGCAAGCTGTTGATCGGCTTAGAAAACGTGCCCCAAATGCGGGCGCCCGCGCGGTTGATCCAGCGCGCGAGTCATTCACCTGTGATGGAATATTTTCCGATCCAGGGTTTAAATATTTCGGATAGATAACTCGGGCAATGCAATAACTGCACGCAGTTTCCCGATTGCAGATAATGGGTGCGACACAGTTACGCAGGGCGTGCGCATTATCGGTGCATATTTGATCCGATTTGGCGTCGATACCTTCACTGGCACAGCGGGAACCTTTCTCATACGATGGTTTTCGTAACGTTTCCGCTGCACTGCAATGTTGCCGAGAACACCCGCCCAACTGGGGTTTCGGCCTGCAGCGGTCTCGCAGATTCCGCAGGAGCCATACCAATGCATCGACCGAAACGCATGCTTGTCGAGAATGTCGCGTGGGCGCATGAAACTGCCGCACGGGATCCCGGATTCTTTTCGCGTTTGGCCCAAGGCCAACAACCCCAGGTGTTATGGATCGGCTGTGCAGATAGCCGCGTGCCCGCTGAAACCATTACACATTCCAACCCGGGCGATTTATTCGTCCATCGCAATATCGCCAATCTTGTTTGCCCGGCGGACGACAACACGATGAGCGTGCTGGAATATGCGGTGCGCGTGCTCAAGGTCGCGCACGTGATCGTGTGCGGGCATGACGGTTGTGGTGGCGTGCGCGCGTCGTTGCTGCCACCGCCCGACGTTTTGCCGCACGTCGCGCGCCGCATTGCGCCGCTGTGCGCGCTGGCCGGCCGCCACCGTACAGAACTCGATGCCGTGTCCGATCTGGATGCACGCGTCAATCGACTGGCCGAACTCAACGTGCTCGAGCAGGTGCGCTGCCTGCGCGAGAGCCCTATCGTGCGCGAGGCAGAACGCCCGCCGCGCGTGCACGGCTGGATATTCGGCCTGGCCGATGGACACATCCGCGTGCTGGCTTCGGGCGATCCGGATGCGAAACACGCCACCCGCGGCGACATCCTGGTGCCCGCCGAGGCCATCGCTTAACCCGATCGGCGGCGGCGTTTGTGGCTGCTGCCGTTTCCCGACGTTTTCTCTCCTCACGCATGCCGGCGGTGCCCCCGCCCGCAGGCAGGCGTTCGCGCGTGCGCAGTTCATACAACTCCAACAACCATGCAGACACCAACCTCACCGGCTTTCTTCCCGCGCGACATGCTCGCCGGGGTCATCGTGTTCTTTGTCGCCCTGCCGCTGTGCCTGGGTATTGCCAATGCATCGGGCGTTGACCCGCTTGCCGGGCTGCTCTCCGGCATGATCGGTGGCCTGGTGGTGGCGCTGCTCAGCGGCTCGCAACTGAGCGTGAGCGGCCCGGCGGCGGGCCTCGTCGTGATCGTCGTGGACGGCATTGCCAAGCTGGGCGGTTTCCCGGCATTTCTGGTGGCCGTGGCGCTGGCGGGCGCACTGCAGTTTGTGTTCGGCATGCTCCGCGCCGGTCGCTTTGCGGCATATGTACCGTCGTCCGTCATCAAGGGCATGCTCGCGGCGATCGGGCTGCTGCTGATCATCAAGCAGGTGCCGCTCGCGCTTGGGATGGCAAGCGGAGATGCCGCTGCCGGCGCCGGCACGCTCGCCACACCGTTTGGCGCGTTCTCGGTCACGGCGATGCTGGTGACGCTGCTCTCCGCCGCCGTGCTCATCGGCTGGGATACGCCGATGCTGCGACGATTCATGCTGGTCCGCGCGCTGCCTTCGCCGCTTGTTGTGGTGGCACTCGGCATTGGCGTGACCTTGCTCCTTGAGGTGGTGGCACCGGGCATTGCAGTGCCGGCTGAGCATCGTGTTGGTCTGCCGTCGCTCGCGTCGTTCGGGGCGTTTCTCGATGCGCTTGAGTCGCCCACGCTCGGGGCTCTGGGCAATCCGGATGTCTGGCGCGTAGCGATGGCGCTGGCCATCGTCGCCAGTCTCGAGACGCTGCTGTGCCTGGAGGCCGTCGAGCAGATCGACCCAAAGAAACGTGCCGCATCGCCGGATCGCGAGCTGAAGGCGCAAGGCGTGGGCAATTTGGTGGCGGGCCTGCTGGGCGGGCTTCCCATCACCTCCGTCATCGTGCGCAGCTCGGCCAACGTGCACGCCGGCGCGCAGAGCCGCTGGTCGGCCGTCGTGCATGGCGTGCTGCTGCTGGCGAGCGTGTTTGCGCTCACCGCCATCGTCAATCTGATTCCGCTGGCGTGCCTGGCCACCATCCTGATCTTCACCGGCTACAAGCTGGCCAAGCCGTCGCTGTTCCTGGCGGTGGCGCGGCAGGGGTGGGATCGCTTTGCACCCTTCATCGCCACCATCGTCGGGGTGCTGCTGACGGACTTGCTGATCGGCATCGTGATCGGCATTGCGCTGAGCATCGCGCTGGCGATTCGCGCCAACCTGCGCCGCACGATTGTCATGGCGCGCCATCACGACCACTTCCTGCTGTCGTTCCGCAAGGACGTGTCGTTCATGGGCAAGGTGCCACTCAAGCGCTATCTGGCACAGGTGCCGGACCACGCCACGCTCATCGTCGACGGCGCCCGAGCGGATTACATCGACCCCGACGTGCGCGAGATGGTCGAGCACTTCATCGAGGGGGCGCCGGCGCGCGGCATCGTGATCGAGCGCCATCACTTTGATGCGTCGGTGCCACAGCGCGCTCCAGGGCTACGCATGCCACGCCTGCCATTTGTGCGGACGGCCACCAGATAACGTGCGTCTGGAGGTTTAACCCATTTTGGGTAATTTTGAGTGTTCCCTCCAAACATAATCCCGAAAGCTTGTCGGAGGGTGAACGTTTGCGCCACGGTGGCACTTCGTCTGGTGGTGATGTCCTGGGTCCGGTTGGCGTGATGACGGGCGTTGCCGGCGTTTGACAATGTTTGCAATTGCCATCGACTCGGTTAATAGACTGAATTTGAACGCGTTATCGAGTGATTCGGATGGCGCACCGATAAAGTATCGAATCAGGCAAAAGTGCGCATTATCAAGCGCATTTTTAAACGGGAGGCAGACATGAAGACATTGCAACGAGGGACCCTGGTTTCGGCGGCCTTGGTCGGCCTGCTTGTGCTGGGCGGTTGTGCCAGCTCCGGCTCGGGCGACATGAGCGGTACGTCCGGCAGCGACGGCAGCTCCGCCAACAACGGTGGTGGCTCCGGTTCCAACGGCTCGGGCGGCACGACCACCACCGCATCCACCACGCCCACCGGCGAAGTGGCGAACAAGAGCGGCGGCGTACTGACGGCCACGGGCGGTGCCGTCAGCGGGCTCGGTTCGACCATCGGCGGGAGCAATCTGCCAGGCGCATCGGCGCTGGGCAATGTGGTCGACAACGTAGGCAACACAGTGTCGGCCCTCGGCACGGGCGTGCAGTCCGGCCTGGGCAGCATCGGCACCAACCCGAACCCGATCGGCACCACGGTATCGAGCACCGGCAACGTGGTGACGCAGGTCGGGAACACCGTCGACGCAACAGGTGGCCTTGTGAGCAGTCTGGGCACAGGACCGCTGCAGCCGCTGTCGCCGGTCACGTCACCGGTGGGCGGCGCGGTCTCGCAGGTTGGGCAGGCGGTGGCGGGCGCGGGCGGCACGCTCGGCACGGCCTTGTCGACCGGGCCGGTGGAGCAGGTCACGCAGCAGGTCAGTTCTGCTGTGGTGCCGCTGACCTCGCAGGTGACCACCGCCACGCAGACGCTGGGTAACACAACAGGCCTGGGCGCTCCGGCAACCAATCTGCTGCAGACCGTGGGCGACGGGGTGGCGAATGTGGGTACCTCGCTGACTGCGACGAACGCGCCAGTCGTGTCCGGCCTGGGTGGTGTGGTGACGGCCACGGGCAACACGGTGGCCGCGTTGGGCGGCGTGACCTCCACGCCGGGCGGGGCGACTTCGGCAAATCCGCTGGCGCCGATTACCGGCGCGTTGGGCGGCGCCACGGGCGGCAGCAATCCGCTCGGCGCGGTTACGGGCGCACTGGGTGGGGCGACTTCCACCGGCGGAGCCACGGCACCTATCGGTTCGCTCGTGACCAGCGTCGGCACGTCCGTTACGTCGACCGGGGCCACCACGCCGCTGTCACCCGTCACGGGCGCGGTCGGCGGCGCGTTGACCACCGTTGGCGGTGCGCTGTCGCGCTGAGCCGCACCCTGAAAAAAAGGCCAGCAAAGGCTGGCCCATCTCCGAGCCGTTCATGCGTTGGCGCTGAACGGCTTTTTTGTTAGCGACGCTCAGCCCGGCACGCGCACCCAGCCTTCCATCAACACGCGCGCGCTGCGGCTCATAATGGCCTTCGTGACGGTCCATTCACCGTCCACCAGCTTGGCCTCCGCGCCCACGCGCAGCGTGCCCGACGGATGCCCGAAGCGCACCGCGCCACGTTCTCCGCCGCCTGCCGCCAGATTGACCAGCGTGCCAGGAATTGCCGCTGCGGTGCCGATGGCGACCGCTGCCGTGCCCATCATGGCGTGGTGCAGCTTGCCCATCGACAGCGCGCGCACGAGCAGATCCACATCGCCCGCGCCGACCTTCTTGCCGCTCGACGCCACGTAGTCCTTTGGCGGCGCAACGAACGCCACCTTGGGCGTGTGTTGCCGCGTGGCGGCTTCGTCGATGCTCTTGATCAGGCCCATGCGCACCGCGCCGTGCGCGCGAATGGTCTCGAACATCGCCAGCGCTTTCGCATCGCCGTTGATGGCGTCCTGCAGCTCGGTGCCGGTGTAGCCGATGGCCTCTGCGTTGATGAAGATCGTCGGGATGCCCGCGTTGATCATCGTCGCCTTGAGCGTGCCCACGCCGGGCACGTCCAGGTCGTCGACGAGGTTGCCGGTGGGGAACATCGCGCCGCCATCGTCGCCATCTTCTTCCGCCGCTGGGTCGAGGAATTCGAGCTGCCCTTCGGCTGCCGGAAACGTCACGCCGTCGAGTTCAAAGTCGCCCGTCTCCTGCACCGCGCCGTTGGTGATGGGCACGTGCGCGATGATGGTCTTGCCGATGTTGGCCTGCCAGATGCGGATGACGGCGACGCCGTTTTGCGGCACTCGGCTCGCGTCGACGAGGCCGTTGCTGATGGCGAACGGCCCAACCGCTGCGGAGAGGTTGCCGCAGTTGCCCGACCAGTCGACAAACGGCTTGTCGATGGAGACCTGGCCAAACAGGTAGTCCACGTCATGGTCCGGGCGCGTGCTTTTGCTGAGGATCACCGTCTTGCTGGTGCTCGACGTGGCGCCGCCCATGCCGTCGATCTGCTTGCCGTACGGGTCGGGGCTGCCGATCACGCGCATCAGCAGCGCATCGCGCGCGGCTCCCGGCTCCTGCGCGGGCAGCGGCAAGTCTTGCAGACGGAAGAACACGCCCTTGCTGGTGCCGCCACGGATGTAGGTGGCGGGTATTTTGATTTGAGCGGGATGGCTCATGCCGCCTCCTTGTTCGATTCCAAAAAGTCCTGCGCAAAGCGCTGCAGCACGCCGCCGGCTTCGTAGATCGACACTTCCTCATCGCTGTCCAGGCGGCACGTGACGGGCACTTCCACGCGTTCGCCGTTCTTGCGGTGGACGACGAGCGTGAGGTCCGCGCGCGGTTTGCGCTCGCCGATCACGTCAAAGGTTTCGGTGCCGTCAATGCCGAGCGTGAGGCGCGTGGTGCCCGGCTTGAACTCCAGCGGCAGCACGCCCATGCCGATCAGGTTCGTGCGGTGGATGCGTTCGAAGCCTTCGGCCACGATGGCTTCCACGCCCGCCAGGCGCACGCCCTTGGCGGCCCAGTCGCGCGAGCTGCCCTGGCCGTAGTCGGCGCCGGCAATCACGATCAGCGGTTGCTTGCGGTCCATGTAGGTTTCGATGGCTTCCCACATGCGCGTGACCTTGCCTTCCGGCTCGATGCGCGTGAGCGATCCCTTCTTCACGGTGCCATCGACCACGGCCATCTCGTTGATGAGCGTCGGGTTGGCAAACGTCGCGCGTTGTGCGGTCAGGTGGTCGCCGCGGTGCGTGGCGTACGAGTTGAAGTCCTCTTCCGGCAGGCCCATCTTGGCCAGGTATTCACCCGCAGCACTGCTGGCCAGAATGGCGTTGGAAGGCGAGAGGTGATCGGTCGTGATGTTGTCGCCCAGCACGGCCAGCGGGCGCAGGCCCTGGAGCGTGCGCTCGCCGGCCAGCGCACCTTCCCAATATGGCGGGCGGCGGATGTAGGTGCTCTGCGGGCGCCATTCGTACAGCGGGCTCACATTGGCAACCGACGCGCTGCGCTGCTCGAACATCGGGATGTACACCTTGCGGAACTGTTCCGGCTTGACCGACGCACGCACGATGGCGTCGATCTCTTCGTCGGTCGGCCACAGGTCTTTCAGCAGGATCGGCTTGCCGTTGGCATCCGTGCCGAAGCTGTCGCGTTCGATATCGAAACGCACGGTGCCGGCAATCGCATAGGCCACCACCAGCGGCGGCGATGCGAGGAACGCCTGCTTGGCATACGGGTGAATGCGGCCGTCAAAGTTGCGGTTGCCCGACAGCACGGCCGTGGCGTACAGGTCGCGGTCGATGATCTCTTGCTGGATCTTCGGGTCCAGCGCGCCGCTCATGCCGTTGCAGGTGGTGCAGGCAAACGCGACGATGCCGAAGCCGAGCTTCTCCAGTTCGTGCTTGAGGCCGGCTTCTTCCAGATACAGCTCAACGGCCTTGGAGCCCGGCGCCAGCGAGCTTTTCACCCACGGCTTGCGGGTCAGGCCCAGGCGATTGGCATTGCGCGCCAGCAGCGCCGCGGCAATCACGTTGCGCGGGTTGCTGGTGTTCGTGCAGCTCGTGATGGCCGCGATGATGACCGCGCCATCCGGCATCTGGCCCGGCGTTTCTTCCCACTTGGCGGCGATGCCCTTGGCGGCCAGGTCGGTCGTTGCCACACGTGCGTGCGGGTTGGACGGGCCGGCCATGTTGCGCACCACGCTCGACAGGTCGAAGCGCAGCACGCGTTCGTATTCGGCGTTCTTGAGCGTGTCGGACCACAGGCCCGCGGTCCTGGCATACGTTTCGACCAGCTTGACCTGCTCGTCGGTGCGGCCGGTGAGGCGCAGGTAGTCGAGCGTGTTGTCGTCAATCGAGAACATCGCCGCGGTGGCGCCGTACTCGGGGGCCATGTTCGAGATGGTGGCGCGGTCGCCCAGCGTCAGCTTGGATGCGCCTTCGCCGTAGAACTCGAGGTATGCGCCCACCACCTTCTGCTTGCGCAGGAATTCGGTCAGTGCCAGCACGATGTCGGTGGCGGTGATGCCGGGTTGGCGCTGGCCGGTCAGTTCCACGCCAACGATGTCCGGCAGGCGCATCCACGAGGCACGCCCGAGCATCACATTCTCGGCTTCCAGGCCGCCCACGCCGATGGCGATCACGCCGAGTGCGTCGACGTGGGGCGTGTGGCTGTCGGTGCCGACGCAGGTGTCGGGGTAGGCCACGCCGTCGTGCGCCTGGATGACGGGCGACATCTTCTCCAGGTTGATCTGGTGCATGATGCCGTTGCCCGCCGGGATCACGTCTACGTTCTTGAACGCAAGCTTCGTCCAGTCGATGAAGTGGAAGCGGTCTTCGTTGCGGCGGTCTTCAATGGCGCGGTTCTTGGCGAAAGCGTCGGGGTCGAAGCCACCGCATTCCACCGCCAGCGAGTGGTCGACGATCAACTGCACCGGCACCACCGGGTTGACCTTGGCGGGGTCGCCGCCCTGGTCGGCAATGGCGTCGCGCAGGCCGGCGAGATCGACCAGCGCGGTCTGGCCCAGGATGTCATGGCACACCACGCGCGCCGGGAACCACGGGAAATCCAGGTCGCGCTTGCGTTCGATGAGTTGCTTGAGAGAATCGGTGAGCGTGGCAGGGTCGCAGCGGCGTACCAGATTCTCGGCGAGGACGCGGGAGGTGTACGGGAGCTTGTCGTAGGCGCCGGCCTGGATGGCTTCGACGGCTTCTCTGGCGTCGAAGTAGTCGAGGTTTGTGCCGGGGAGGGGTTTGCGGTGTGCTGTGTTCATGGTGTGGGTGCATCCCTTGTTTCATCCCCTGTCGGGGGCGGGCGGTTGTGGTCCATCCCGGGTATCGTCCCCTGCCGGGGCCGACTCACTTTTCTTTGTCTTGCCAAAGAAAAGTAAGCAAAAGAAAGGCGCGCCCGAGATGGCGACTTCCCCTTGAATTTCTGTAACCGGGCGGAGACGGGAAAAACTCGCTTCGCTCAGACAGTTTCCCGTCTTTTTTCCGCCCGCTTACAGAAATTCAAGGCGCCATCTAGGGCAGGAACGTCAACGGCCACACCGTCGGCGGGTTTGTGTTGACGTTCCTTTCTTCTTTCCTACTTCTTACGGACGCTTGCCGATGGGTACGAACTTCAGGTCGTCGGGGCCGGTGTAGTTGGCGCTCGGGCGGATGATCTTGTTGTCGATGCGTTGCTCGATGATGTGCGCTGCCCAGCCGGACGTACGCGCGATCACGAACAGGGGGGTGAACATCGCGGTCGGCACGCCCATCATGTGGTACGACACGGCGCTGAACCAGTCCAGGTTCGGGAACATCTTCTTGATGTCCCACATCACGGTTTCCAGGCGCTCGGCAATGTCGAACATTTTGGTGTTGCTGGCTTCCTTCGACAGCTTGCGCGCCACTTCCTTGATGACCTTATTGCGCGGGTCTGACACGGTGTACACCGGGTGGCCGAAACCGATCACGACTTCCTTGGCCTCCACGCGGCGGCGGATGTCGGCTTCGGCCTCGTCCGGTGTGTCGTAGCGTTTCTGGATTTCGAAGGCGACTTCATTGGCGCCGCCGTGCTTCGGGCCGCGCAGCGCGCCGATCGCGCCGGTGATGGCCGAGTAGATGTCCGAGCCCGTGCCGGCAATCACGCGGCCGGTAAACGTCGATGCGTTGAACTCGTGCTCGGCATATAGGTTGAGCGAGACGTGCATGGCGTCGACCCACGATTTCGGCGGCTCCACGCCGTGCAGCAGGTGCAGGAAGTGGCCGCCGATGGAGTCGTCATCCGTTTCGACTTCGATGCGCTTACCGTTGTGGCTGTAGTGGTACCAGTACAGCAGCATCGAGCCGAGCGATGCCATCAGGCGGTCGGCGATGTCGCGTGCACCGGGGGTGGCGTGGTCGTCCTTCTCGGGCAGCACGGTGCCGAGCACCGACACACCCGTGCGCATCACGTCCATCGGGTGGGCGGAGGCGGGCACCCACTCCAGGGCGGCCTTCACGTTGGCGGGCAGGCCGCGCAGCGCCTTCAGCTTGGTCTTGTAGGCAGCCAGCTCAGCCTTGTTGGGCAGCTTGCCGTGCACCAGCAGGTGGGCGACTTCTTCAAACTCGCACGCGCCGGCCAGGTCGAGGATGTCGTAGCCGCGGTAGTGCAGGTCATTGCCAGTGCGGCCAACGGTACACAGCGCGGTGTTGCCGGCGGTGACGCCCGACAGCGCCACGGATTTCTTCGGCTTGAAAGCGCCAGCGTTCGGCGTGCTGTTATCGGCTTCGCTCATGGTGTGGTCTCCTTGGATGCGTTGAATTGGTTTGGATGCGGAGGCGTTATTTCTGTGCGGCAAACAGCGCGTCGAGCTTGTCTTCGTACGC
>Ga0157369_10010175_pt1 | contig 10734 bp, 10 predicted proteins | sample C25metaG_FD_113461 | JGI IMG/M metagenome (GOLD analysis project Ga0157369, IMG submission 113461) | Corn rhizosphere microbial communities from Kellogg Biological Station, Michigan, USA - C2-5 metaG | ecosystem: Host-associated > Plants > Roots > Rhizosphere > Soil | place: USA: Michigan...
CCGTGCTCGCGTATTACGCGATCGCCAACGCATCCGCTTTGACGCTGCGCGCACCGGAGCGCCGGTGGCCGCGCGCGCTGGCCGTTGCCGGTCTCGGCGGTTGCGTGCTGCTCGCGATCAGCCTGCCGTTGCCTGCGGTGCTCGCTGGCGCGGCGCTGCTCGTTGCGGGCGCGGGCGCGTACGCAATCCGGCAGGGCGCACAATACGTGCGACGATCCTCCGGCCGGAGCGCCGAAGCGTCGCGCCGGTCCGGAGCGAAGGAGCGATGATGGCCACGGCCTGCAGGCATCTCGACGAGATCAGGTTCACGCACACGTCGACGCGCGTGTGCGAGGAATGCGTCGCGCTCGGCGACACGTGGGTGCATCTGCGGCTGTGCCTCGAGTGCGGGCACGTCGGCTGTTGCGATTCGTCGAAGAACCGGCACGCGACCGCGCACTTCCATCACACCGCCCACCCGCTGATCCGCTCGCTCGAGCCTGGCGAGCGCTGGGTCTGGTGCTACGTCGACGAAGTCGCGCCGGGCGAGCTGCCTTCCGAGGGCATCGACGCATGACGAGCAACTTCTCCGAAGGCTTTGCCGCGTTGCGCGGCGTGACGACGGCAACGCTGACGACCGTGCTGCTGAAGCGGGGACTGCGCAACGTCTACCTGCGCGGGACGAAGCCGCTGCACGCCGGACAGGCGCGCGTCGCGGGCCGCGCATTCACGCTGCGCTTCGTTCCGGCGCGCGAGGACCACGCAACCCCTGAATCCTGGGCGAAGCCCATCTCGACGCGCACGGCGATCGAGGCGATGCCGTCCGGTTGCATCGCGGTCGTCGATGCGCGCGGCGTTGCCGACGCCGGCATCTTCGGCGACATCCTCTGCGCGCGCATGCGCGAGCGTGGCGTGGCGGCACTCGTCACCGACGGCGTGATGCGCGACGTCGAGGGCGTGCGCGGCACGCAGTTGCCGATCTGGTGCGCGGGCGCCGCGGCGCCGCCGTCGGTGGCGGGCCTGACGTTCGTCAACTGGCAGGAGCCGATCGGCTGCGGCGGCGTGGCGATCTTTCCCGATGACGTCGTCGTGGCCGACGGCGACGGCGCCGTGGTCGTGCCGGCAGCGCTCGTCGACGAGGTGATCGCCACGGCCATCGAGCAGGAGCGGCTCGAGGCATGGATCATGGCGGAGGTCGCGCGCGGGGTCGCACTTCCCGGCCTGTATCCGCCCAACGCCGAGACGAAGGCGCGGTACGACGCGCATCGGCGCCAATCGCAGGAGTGACATTCGATGCAACGACACCGGCTCGGACGCACGCCTTTCGAAGTTGCCCCGCTTGCCCTCGGCGGCAACGTCTTCGGGTGGACGGCCGACGAAGCAACGTCGTTCAGACTTCTCGATGCCTTCGTCGCCGGGGGCGGCAACCTGATCGACACCGCCAATTCGTACTCGCGCTGGGTCACGGGGCACGTCGGCGGTGAATCGGAGACCGTGATCGGGAAATGGATCGCGCGCCGCGGGCATCACGACGACGTGGTGATCGCGACGAAGGTCGGCTCGGACATGGGGCAGGGCGGCAAATGCCTGCGCCGCGATTACATCCTGCGGGCGGTCGACGAATCGCTGCGCCGGCTGAACGTCGACGCGATCGACCTCTACCAGTCGCATTGGGACGACGAGACCACCTCGTTCGACGAAACGCTCGATGCGTATTCGCGCCTGATCGCGCAGGGCAAGGTGAAGGCGATCGGTGCATCCAATCTCACGGCGGATCGCCTGGCGCAGGCGCTCGATGCGGCCGCACGCGCGGGATTGCCGCGCTACGAGTCGCTGCAGCCGCTCTACAACCTGTACGACCGCGATACGTTCGAAGGTCCGCTGCGCGACGTTTGCCTGCGCGAGGACATCGGCGTCATCACGTATTTCTCGCTGGCCGCGGGGTTTCTGACCGGCAAGTATCGCAGCGAGGCCGACTACGCGAAAAGCGCGCGCGGCCCGGGCATGAAGAAATACCTGAACCCGCGCGGTTTGCGCATCCTCGACGCGCTCGACGACGTGGCCGGCCGACTGCATGCGACGCCCGCGCAGGTGTCGCTCGCATGGCTGATGGCGCAGCCCGGCGTCACCGCGGCGATCGCGAGTGCGACGTCGCTCGCGCAACTCGACGACCTGCTCGCGGCCACGCGCCTCGCGCTCGACGAACTCGACATGCGCCAACTCGACGAGGCCAGCAGGTAGGTCAGCGCGCGAGCGCGAAGCGCCCGATCGAGCGGCGCAACAGCCACGCGGCGATCGACACGTTGACGACGTTCCACGCCAGGCCATTGACGAACGCCGCGCGGTACGAGCCGGTGGCGTCGAAGATGGCGCCGGACATCCAGCCGCCCAGCGCCATGCCGAACAGCGTCGCGGTGATCACCGTCGCCACGCGCGCGCCGGCTTCGGCGCGGCCGAAATATTCCCGGACGATGATCGCGTACGCGGGGACGATGCCGCCCTGGAACAGGCCGAACAGCGCCGAGATCGCGTACAGCGAAACGAGGCCGTTGAACGGCAGGAACAGCAGCAGCGCGATGCCCTGCAACGTCGAGCCGAGCAGCAGCGTGCGCAAGCCACCGATGCGATCGCAGATCGCGCCGAACACGAGCCGGCTGACGATGCCGCAGGCGAGCATCAGCGACAGCATCTGCGCGCCGCGCGCCGGGCCGTAGCCGAGGTCGCTGCAATACGCCACCAGGTGTACCTGCGGCATCGACATCGCCACGCAGCAGGCGATGCCGGCCACCACCAGGAGCCCTTGCAGCGCGTTGCCCGAAAGCCCGAGCGATTGCGGCGAATGGACACGCACGGCGGACGCCGTGCCGGCCGCATCGGACAGCGGCGGCTTGCGCCGCAGCAGAAGCGTGAGCGGTGCCATCGCGGCGAGGCAGAAGATGGCGATCCCGACGTACGTCGGGCGCCAGCCGCTGGTTCCGATGAAATGCTCGACGATCGGCGGCCACAGCGTGCCAGCCAGGTAATTGCCGCTGGCGAAGATGGCGACGGCGATGCCGCGACGGCGCGTGAACCACAGCGACGTATGCGCGAGCAGCGGCGCGAACGTCGCGGAACTGCCTGCACCGATCAAAAGGCCCTGCGCGAGCGTGTAATAGCGAAGGCTCGGCGCGAGCGCGGCCAGGCCGTAGCCGGCGGCGAGAAGCAGCGCGCCGAGGGCAACCGGGACCATGATGCCGAAGCGGTCGGACAACCGGCCCATGCCGATGCCGGCGACGCCGAACGAAAGCATCGTCAGCGTGTAGGGCAGCGATGCATCGCCGCGCGCGACGGCGAACTCGGCTTGGACGGCAGGAAGCGCGACCACCACCGACCACATGCCGACGCCGCCGATCGTCGACAGCAGGAGCGTGACGCCAAGCCGGGTCCACGCGTACGCGGATTCGACTTCGCCGTGCGACATGCGAGGAGTCCTGGGCCGGGGAAGGGATGCGTGCAAAGCGCCACGCGTCGGAGGCGCTGGGCGAAGTGCCGAGCGGATCGCCGACGCGACATGGTACACGCGCCGACGAGCGTCGGATGTCGAGGCGGCGCGACAGGCGCGGCGATCGTGCCGCCCGCGCCGCCTCGGGAACGAAAGCTAGAGGGGAACCGCGGTCACGCCGCGATTACGGGTGATAACGCGCCCGCGCGTCGGCGATGCACTGGTCCTCGGCGCTGCCGCGCAACGATTCGCACCGGCCGCGTGCCGCATCGTACGCGTCCTCGTTGCGCTCCTGCTGCGACTCGGCGGCCATGCTGCTGCGCGGATATTTGCTGCGCGCCTCGTTCATCTCGGACGCGTAGCGCTCGCGTGCACGATCCATGCACGCGGCGTTTTCGGTGCCGCTCAACCCCGCGCAGCTGGCGCGCGCCTCGTCGTATTCGCGCTCGTTGCGGGCACTCGCCTCGCGCCAGTCGTGGCGGACTTCCTGCGCTGCGTTCTGAATCCCCTGCCCGCCCTTGGAGATGTCGGTACCGAGACCTTCCATCGTGTTGCATCCGGCGAGCGTGAGTGCGCAGGCCGCGGAAAACAGCGTGATGCATAACTTCATGGTTCGCTCCATGGAAACGGTTTGAAGATGACCCGGTCGACCGCACGAACGCGTGCGACACAAGCCCGTTGCCGTTTGGAGGACGACGTGCCGGTGAAGTTCGGGCATCGCATTCGCAGGCGCAAAGCCACGCCGGCGCCGCCGGGAGTTGATGATGGGCGCGACAACGGTGGTCGTTTGACCGGAACGGGCGGCGCACCGGCGGTGCGGGAATCTTGTCGCGAAGCCGGCGTCGAACGCCGCATATCACACCGGGAGAATGGCATGGAGAAGTCACCCGCCCAGACGCAGGGCGAACGCCAGGTGCTGACGCACATCCAGGAACTCGTCGCCGAGGAGCATCGCCTGCTCGGTCAGGAAGCGCTCGGCGATGCCGATCACGCCCGGCTCACGCACGTGCAGGTCGAGCTCGACCAATGCTGGGATCTCCTGCGGCAGCGGCGCGCATTGCGCGAAACGGGCGCCGATCCCGCGCGCGCCGAGATCCGGCCGCCCGATATCGTCGAGAAATACGTCGGCTGAGACCGGGGTCAGAGACGAATTTTCGCGTCGTTTGCGCGAAAAATCGTCTCTGACCCCATTACTTCGGACCGCATTACTTCGTACGCGCGGCGACCAGCGTCTTGCGCGTATCGGCTACCTTGCCGGCATCGATCGCGCCGCCCTGGTTGCCCCAGGTACTGCGCAGGTAGGTGACGAGGTCCGCGATCTGGTCGTTGGAAAGCTTCCAGTCGAACGCGGGCATGGCGAGCCCCGTCGGGTTCTCGTGCGTCACCGCAGTGTTCTGACCGGTCAGCACGACGTGCACGACGGTCTCCGGATCCTTCGCCTGTACGACGTTGTTGCCCTTGAGCGGCGGGAACACGCCGGCGATGCCTTCGCCGTTTTCCATGTGGCAGCCGGCGCAGTCGTCGAGGTAGACGCCGCGGCCACGTGCGACGCGATCCGCGTCGGGCTTGTCACCGGTGTCGGCGGTGGTCGTTGTCGCCGGCCGCGTCGGCGATTCGTGCGGCGGCAGATCCTTCAGGTAGACGGCGATCGCATGCAGATCCTGCTCGTCGAGGTACTGCGTCGAGTCGTGCACGACTTCGGCCATCGGACCGAACGCGGCAGCGCGCTTGTTGGCGCCCGTCTTCAGGTACTGCACGATGTCGCCGGCGGTCCACTGGCCGAGGCCGTCGTGCAGGTCGCCGCCGAGGCTCGTCGCATACCAGTTCTCGCCGTAACCGCCCTGGAACGCCTTGTCGCGCTTGGGCGCACCGGCGAAATTCTTCGGGCTGTGACACGCGCCGCAGTGGCCGAGCCCTTCGACGAGATAGGCGCCGAGGTTCCATTCGGCCGACTTCTGCGGATTCGACCGGAACGTGCCTTCCTTGAAGTACAGCGCATTCCAGCCGGCCATCACCTCGCGCACGTCGAACGGCCACGGCAGTTCGGTGGGCTTGTTCTGCTGGCGCACGGGCGCGAGCGTCGCGAGGTAGGCGCGTATCGCGTCGACGTCGGCGCGGGTGAGCTTCGTGTACCACGGATACGGAAATGCCGGGTAGAAATGCTCGCCGTCGGGTCCGATGCCCTCGTGCATCGCGCGATAGAAGTCGTCGGACGTCCAGTTGCCGATGCCGGTGGGCCCGTCCGGCGTGATGTTCGTCGAGTAGATCGTGCCGAATGGCGTGGGCACGGCGCGACCTCCCGCGAACGCCTGCCCGCGCTCGTTCGTGTGGCAGGCGGCACAGTCGCCGGCGGCGACCAGGTAGCGACCGCGCTCGATCTCGGCGTGCGAGCCTTCGCGCGCGAACAACGTCGGCACCACGGCGAAAAGACCGGCGGCCGCCAGCACGAGCGCAACCCCGGTGGCGACGGGGGATCGTGGCGTTTTCATGCGGACACCAGCGGGCCGGGCTTCTTCATGTACTGGCTGCGGATCGCGTTCGCCGCCCAGTAGGCGAGCGCGCCGACGGTGCCGGTGGGGTTGTAGCCGGCGTTCTGCGGGAACGCGCACGAGCCGACGACGAACACGTTCGGCACGTCCCACGACTGCAGATACCGATTGACGGCGCTGGTGTGCGGATCGGTGCCCATGATGGCGCCGCCGGTGTTGTGCGTCGTCTGGTACGGAATGATCGTGTAATGGCCTTCGCGCTGGTTCACGTGCATCGCGCGCGGCTTCATCGCCTTCGCGATGCCGGCCGCCTTGTCGGTCAGGAACTTCGACATCCGATGTTCGTTGTCGTGAAAGTCGAACGTCAGGCGCAGCAGCGGATTGCCGTACACGTCGCGATAGGTGGGGTCGAGGTCGCAGTACGCGTCGCGGTAGCTCATCACGCTGCCGTGCGTCGCGATGCTGACGGTGCGCAGGTAGTTGTCGGCCATCGCCTTCTTCCAGCCGCTGCCCCACTTCGGCGTGTCCTTCGGCAGATGGTGCTGCAGGATCGGCCGCCCGCCGGTCGTCCACAGCGCGATGTAGCCGCCGCCGACGAACTTCTCCGGCCCGTGGTCGAAGTTGTCGCCGTTGAATTCGTCGATCGCCTGGCCGAGCGCGCCCGCGCCCATGAACGGGTTGACGATCTCGTTCAGGAACACGTCGACCGACGACGTGATCTGGTAGGCGTAGTTGCGGCCGACGACGCCCTGGCCGCTCTTCGGGTCGTACGGCTTGCCGATGCCCGACAACAGCAGCAGGTGCACGTTGTGCTGGGCGAACGCGGTGAGGATCACGAGATCCGCCGGCTGCTCGTACTCGCGGCCCTGCAGGTCGACGTAGACGACGCCGGTGGCGCGCTTGCCGGTCGAGTCGAGCAGCACCTTCGTCACGCTCGCGTGCGTGCGGAGCTCGAAGTTGTCCTTGTGCAGCAGCACCGGGAAAATCGTCGTCTGCGGGCTCGACTTCGAGTAGTTGCCGCAGCCGAACCATTCGCAGTAGCCGCAGAACGTGCACTCGCCCATCTGCACGCCGTAGATGTTCTTGTACGCCTTCGACGTATTGGCGGCCGGGCAGGGGAACGGCTTGTAGCCGGCTTCCTTCGCCGCCTTGTCGAAGAGCACCGTGCCGTAGCTGCGCTTGAGCGGCGGCAGCGGATAGCCGCGCTTGCGCACACCCTCGAACGGATTGCCGCCGTCGTGGATCTGCCCGTTCACGTTGCCGGCCTGGCCCGAGATGCCGCACAGGTATTCGAAGCGGTCGTAGTACGGCTCCAGTTCCTCGTAGGTGACGCCCCAGTCCTGGATCGTCATGTCGGCGGGAATGAAGTTCTTCCCGTAACGCTGCTCGGTATGCGAGCGGGTAAGAAAATCGGTGGGGAGGAAGCGCCAGTTCTGGCCGTTCCAGTGCACGCCGGCACCGCCCGCGCCGGCGGCCGGCTTGAACGAGCCGAGATGGCGCATCGGCAACGCCGTCTGGTCCATCGAGTTGCGAAACGTCAGCGTCTCGCGTTCCGGCTCCTCGAACAGTTCGTTGCGCACCGCGTAACGCAACTCGTCCTGGATCTGCGTGGTCGCGAAATCCGGGACGGTGTCGCGGAACGCGCCGCGCTCGAGCGCCAGCACCTGCAGGCCGGCGTCGGTGAGCTCCTGTCCGAGAATGCTCGCCGTCCAGCCGAAGCCGACGAGCACGACGTCCACCGGGGGAAGCCTGGTTGCCATCAGCTTTCCTTCACGCGCGTGCCGTCGCGGCCGAGCAGGCCGACGGTCGGCATTGCGTAGCGTTTGCCGTAATCGTCGATCTCGGCGATGTAGTTGTAGCGGGGACCGGGAAAGCCGATCAGCTTCCAGCCGATGAATTCGCGATTGCCGCCGTACATCGGATCGGCGAGAAAACCCTCGACCGTGTTCTGCACGAGCATCTGGAAGAAATCCTTCGCCGGCGCGCGCGCGAGCTTGATCTCGCCCTTCTCGAGGTCGTGCAGCATCTTGTCCTGCGTGGCTGCGTCGAGCTCGGCGAACGGCCGCTTGCCGTTCTTGCTGCACCAGTCGTCGATGTCCGCGATCGCCGTGCGATAGAGCTGTGCCGGCGTGAGCTTGAGCTGGTAGCCCTGTTCCTTCGTGCCTTCCTTCCACGGGCCCTGCATGTACCAGGTCTCGGCACGCCCGTACGGGCCCGAGAGCTGGCGATCGATGAACGTGGCGACACCCGCCTCCTTCGCGCCGGGACCGAGGTCGTCGTTCGGAATCAGCCGCGACACGGCCGCATCGACCCAGGTGAATTCGACCGGCGTGAAATAGGAAAACTGCCCGGGCGCCGACACCGGCTCTGCAGACGCGTTCGGAACGAAACGCAGCGGCATGACGCTCGCCGCCGAGGGGATGAGCGCGGCCTTCAGCAGTCGGCGCCGTGAGGCAATGAAGCGCATGGATTTCGACTCTCCAGTTCCCGTCGCGAACCGCCGTGGGACGATTCCGACAACATTGCAAAAAAAGGCACAGACTTGCGGATTCGCTCGTTGCGCCGCCTTTTACTCAGCGTTCGATGAGCAACCAGGGCGCGGCGTTCGGTCGCAATGAGCGAGGATTCGGAATAACATTGTTCGCGGAATTCGCGGAATGAAAGCCATGGATCTGGCGGGAATGGAAATATTCGCGCGCGTGGTCGAGGCTCGCAGCTTTTCCGGGGCGGCGCGGCGGCTCAACGTGTCGACCTCGGTCGTGAGCAAGTGCGTCACGCGCATGGAGCGCGCGCTCGGCGTGCGGCTGCTGAACCGCACCACGCGCAGCATCAGCGTTACCGAGATCGGGCAGGCGTTCTATGCGCGTTGCGCCCACATCGTCGCGGCAGCCGAAGAGGCGGAGGCGATGACGGCAGGCATGCAATCGACGCCGCGCGGCACGCTCAAGGTCAACGTTCCCGTATCGCTCGGCGTGCTGCACATCGTGCCGGCGCTCGACGGCCTGCTTGCCGCATGCCCGGACCTGCACATCGACATGACGCTCTCCGATCGCGAAGTGCACATCGCCGAGGAGGGTTACGACGTTGCGGTGCTGATTACGGCGCAGCCGCGCGTCACGCTCGTCGCGCGCAAGCTCGCTCCCATCCGGCAGGCGCTGTGCGCCGCGCCCGCATACCTGCGCCGACATGGGACGCCGGCATCGCTCGCCGATCTCGCGCATCACGAGTGCATCGTGTTCTCGCGCCTCGGTCCCGAGCGCACGTGGCATTTCGACGGGCCCGAAGGCAAGGCGAGCACCGAGGTGAGCGGCTCGCTTCGCCTCGACAACGAAAATGCCGTTCGCCAGGCGGCGCTGGCGGGCCTCGGCATCGCGCTTCTGCCGACGTACATCGTCGGCCCCGATCTTCAGCAGAACCGGCTGCACGTGGTGCTGCCCGAATACCGCGCGCCGGAAACGACGCTTTTCGCTACGTACCTGCCGAACCGTTACCTGGCGGCGAAGGCGCGCGTGTTCGTCGATTACCTCGTCGCGCGTTTCGGGCCTTCGCCGGGGTGGGATGCGTTGCGGCGTACGCCGTCACCGGGCATGCGCGGCACTACCGCTGCCATGCCGCGAAACGGTGTCGCGGATGTTCGGTAAGCGGTATCGCGGACGCCGGGTAGCTTGAGCTCGACGCCACGTCGCGAGGCACCGCGAGCGCCCGATCCGCGCGGGTTGCTTCTGCGCATGTTCGACGCCGCCGTCGAATCGGCACAGCCGGCGCATGTGGTGCCGCCGAACCTTCCCGACCCGCCGCGCGGACGCACGGTCGTCGTCGGTGCCGGCAAGGCATCTGCCGCGATGGCGCAGGCGCTCGAAGCGTCCTGGCCCGGTGCACTGACGGGCATCGTCGTCACGCGTTACGGCCATGCGGTGCCGTGCGAGCGGATCGAGGTGATCGAGGCGGCGCATCCGGTGCCCGACAATGCCGGCGTGGCGGCGGCGCGGCGCATCCTGGCAAGCGTCGAAGGCTTGAGCGAAGACGATCTCGTCATCGCGCTGATTTCCGGCGGCGGCTCGTCGCTGCTCGCGCTGCCGGCCGACGGCGTATCGCTTGCCGACAAGCAGCAGGTCAACCGCGCGTTGCTGGCGTCGGGTGCGACGATCGGCGAAATTAATTGCGTGCGCCGTCACGTGTCGGCGATCAAGGGCGGCCGGCTCGCGGCCGCCTGTCATCCTGCGCGGGTGGTCACGCTCGCGATTTCCGACGTGCCCGGCGACGATCCAATCGACATCGCGTCGGGGCCCACGGTCGCCGATCCCACGACCATCGCCGACGCGCGCGACGTGCTGCGCAAGTACGCGGTGAACGTGCCACCTTCGGTGCGCGCGGTTCTCGGAAGCTCCGAAGCGGAAAGCGTGAAGCCGGGCGATCCACGGCTTGCGCGCGCCGAGTATCGGATCATCGCCACACCGCAGAAGGCGCTCGAAGCCGCCGCCGCCATTGCACGTGAAGCGGGTGTATCGCCCATCATTCTGTCCGACAGCATCGAGGGCGAGGCGCGCGATGTCGGCAAGGTGCTCGCGGCCATTGCGCGTCAGGTGGCGTTGCACGGACAGCCGGCCGCAGCACCTTGCGTGCTGCTGTCAGGCGGCGAAACGACGGTCACGGTACGCGGTGAGGGCCGCGGCGGACGCAACGTCGAATGCCTGCTGTCGCTCGTCGTTGGGCTGCAGGGTCAGCCGGGTATCTATGCGCTCGCAGCCGATACCGACGGCGTCGACGGCGCCGAGGAGATCGCCG
>Ga0157369_10010176_pt1 | contig 10733 bp, 12 predicted proteins | sample C25metaG_FD_113461 | JGI IMG/M metagenome (GOLD analysis project Ga0157369, IMG submission 113461) | Corn rhizosphere microbial communities from Kellogg Biological Station, Michigan, USA - C2-5 metaG | ecosystem: Host-associated > Plants > Roots > Rhizosphere > Soil | place: USA: Michigan...
ATGCTCGCCGGACTGCATCGCCGCGTTGCCGAGTCCCCCTTCCGGTTACCTAGAGAGACCGCACCTCGGCGGCTTGCACGTCAAACAACCGCCTGCCCGAGATTAAGTCGAATTACTTCGCCGGATGAGGCAGGGGCACCGGCTTGGCTTGGCACCTTGTGAGCATCAAACCACCCGACAACCTTTTGCTCGAATTCCTGCGGGGCAACAGACATCGCGCCACAGTGATCTGCGCCGGGAACCTGCCATAAGTTCAGCTGAGAATTGTGTGCAACGAGTCGAAGTGAGTGACGCAGAGGGATATTGCTGTCCACGACGCCGTGAATGAGCAGTACGGGAACATGGGTGTGGGCGACGGCATCTTCTGGGGAGGCTTGCGTCAGATCCACGCGATACCTAACGCGCGCGATCAGTAATGCGATCTCTACGACAGGACGCAAGACAGTTCGTCCTAACCAAGGACCAGTGCCGAAGCGTTGTCCCATCCGGTCATAGGCGATTTCGCGAAAGGTGGCGAAAGAGGATTCGGCCACAACGGCGCAGAAGTGCGGCTCGATCGCGAGAGACTGCAGCAGTTGCGCCGCACCCATCGATTCGCCCAAGCCATAAATGCAACTAGGATGCGTGGCCTGGTTGAGCCATTCGAACCAGCGGCGAATGTCATCACGCTCGACGATCCCGTAGTTCGCGAGATCGCCTCCGCTTTCACCGTGGGCGCGGGAGTCAGGCATCAACACAGCGTAGCCATGCGCGAGTAACAACTGCGCGTAGCCAGTCATTCCCAGCCGATTATCCGCGAGACCGTGGAGCAGGACGACAGCATTGCCGTTTCCGCGCTGCGGTTGGATGAGCCAAGCACGAAGTGAAGTATGATCCTGTGCTTCGATCTCGACTTCAGCCAGCTTCGCATCCAGATTGGCGGCCGCATTTCGCACCTCTGTCTTCTCTTCGGCGAGGACCGGCCGCCGATTCGGGTGCAACGTTACGAAGGCTAGAAAGAGGGCTACCGCGATGGCTAACACGAGGTAAATCGAGACAGCGCAGATCAGCAGTCGCGGCCAGCGTCGCATTCCGAGAAGTGATACGTAAGAACCCAGGCGGCGGTTCAGCGTATTCCAGAACGTGGCTGCGACTTACGATCGAAGTACTTCAGCCCTCATATCCGGTAGGATGGCGGCTTAATGCCCTTATCGCGCAGATAGATCTCGGCCTGACCGCGGTGATGCGCCACATGGATGTACATGGCCAGCAAAACCTCGCGGCCGGGGAGGCGTCCGTCGGGAGAGTTGTGCGCTTTACTGAGCTCTCCTTCCGTGAGTGACGAAATCACGCCAGAACAATAGTCGAAGGAGTTACTCAGGAACTTCACAACGTCATCTTTCCCGGACGTCGAGGGGAGCTTCGGCGTATCGGTATCTTTCAAGCCAGCACAGAACTGATAGTTCGTAGTTGCGATGTGCGACATCAATTGTCCGAAATCCATGGACTCCGGATGAGGCCGGAAGCCGTATTGGTCTGGTGGCATTGTCTGCGCTACCGCAACTGAGAGCTGGATGAGTGCCGCGAAGTGCTTGGCGTATTCTCCGGCGGCAGGGGCTGGGGTTTCGGCCGCGCTCGCGGTTGTGAAATACAGACAGGCCAAAATGGTTAATACCGTACTCTTAAGAAATGACATAAGTCTCTCCGGCGGGGAATCTGTGCGACCTGGGGATGAATTTTAGACTGCTGCGATAGCAGAGATGTCAAAAAGATTGCTGCTGAGTCAGTTTTCTGACCGCCGCTCTAGCCAACTTCTTCCTGCTTGTAACTGGCATTCCGGGCGTAGATAATTCGCCCGTTACTCAGTTATGAACTCTCTAAGAACAACGCTGACTGTCCTGGGAGCGGTCTTTGCTGCGGCGCTGATCCCAACGCTATGGGCGATGATTCAACAACTCGGATCTCAAAGGCAGACTGGCGTTGGTGCAGTTGCGGGCGGTGTCTCAGGGCTCTTACTCTCACCCGTGTTCTGGGTCCTGGCTCCCCTGTTTTTCTTCTTTTTTCTGCGCATGAGCAAAGTCAGAAATGAAGCGGGCCGAATCCTGTTTTTCTGGATACCAACGGTAGCGGCAACCAGCATCGGGCTCCTTTTTGTGGCGGGGTTGACATACCTTTTTCTGCATTCTAGGTACTAGTAAGTCGACGAGGACGGGCTGGGGCGCCCGTGCCTCCAAGAATGCAGGACGGCGGCTCAAAGGCCTCGCAGAATTTCTTTTGCAGCGCGCTGCCCGCTGGCGATAGCGCCGTGGACGGTGCCATTGAAGCCAGACGTGTCGGTGTGTTCGCCGGCGAAGAAGAGCGTGTTCGCCAGAGGCACGGCAAGTGTGGCCTGGCAGCCTTCGCCTCCGGTTTTCACATAGCTGTAGGCGCCGCGCGAGAACGGGTCATTGTCCCAGTTATGGAGATAGGCGGCGTTCAGTTCGGAGTTGAGATGTGCTTTTTCCAGGCCGAGGAGGCTGGCAAGAGATTCAAGGGCCTTATCGACGATGCGGCCATCGGTCATTCCCACCATGCGCTCAGCGCAATGTGCAGGAGACCATCCAGTGATGATTGGAAGGTGCTCGGGCATTTGCGTCCACCAAGTGGGAAAATATTCGTCCTGGGAAAAAAGGAAGCTCAGGTTGGCAAGACCAGTAGTTGCACCTGGCTTGTTGTCGGACAAGAATGTCCGACCCACACGAACCCACGGAGCTTCACGAAAACACAATGTCACGCGGAGAACTTTTCCCATAACCAACTGATGCAGCGCATGTAATTTGTCACTTGGTAGTTCGGGGTCAAAGCGAAAATTCGTACGCGTTTGCAAGACTCCGAGCGGCAACGTGACTAGCGCCCGTGGAGCTTCGAAAATTTCGTTTCCATGCGGAGTCAGTGCTTCGATCTTCACTGTGCCTTCGCGCCACTGGATATTTCGGACGACGGTGTTCAAATGAATGGCCACGTGAACTGACGGAGCCTGGATGGTTGACGGAACCGTCGAGGTTTGCTCGACCGGGCGGACGAGGGCGTCCGCCCCTACGTGTTTTGTTCTGAGATCAAGGTCCTTCACGAAGACATTCAGTAATTCCTGATAGCCACCCACAATGCGGAAGGCGCGGTCGCCTTCAATCTGGTGTTCGGCATCCTGACCGTGCGCGAGCCAATGCACGCTCACGTCTTCAGCATTGGCAGCATTGAATCCCGTGACGTAGCGTGTTGCCCAGTCTTTGGCTTCGGCGTGGTCGTCACCAGGAAAACGGCGAGCCAAGAAATCAAGGAATGATTCGTCGGGGTATTTGTCATCCATCGCGGAAAGAATCTCGTCGGCCTTGGAAAAGAAGTCGCATTTCTCGAGTTTCTGATCGATGGAGCACCAGAGATCGCCTTCGACTTCGTTGACCTTGAGGTTATGTTGCTGCAGCGGCAGCCAAATTTCCGGAGCTAGGCCGTGCACAAATTCCGCGCCGAGTTCGATGGGATGGTTCAGTGTCGGATCTTGTTGTGTGAAGATGCGTCCGCCGATGCGATCGCGAGCCTCAAGGATCTCGACCGCAATCCCCGCGCGCGTGAGGTCCAGCGCCGCGGCGAGACCGGAGATCCCCGCGCCGATCACAATGATGTCAGGAGCCATTGCGATTTAGATGCGGGTGCCGTCCCCTTCGACGCGCTTCGCTCGCTCAGGGCAGGCTCTGCGGGTCTCGGGGGGCATAATCCCATCCATCGCCGCGCTGGCGAGTCTGTGTGAGAACTCTTCTTCGCTCCTCCGTAGCTCACTCTTTCCCGTGTCTACCCCGGGGCTCACGCTGCCCGGCTATTCTTGCGCCGCTCCGCGGCTGTGAAATGTGAATCGGTTCCACTGCAACCGGGAGAGCCGAGTTCTCATGAAGACTGTGACGTGCTGGGCTAATTAGGTGCCGCGCCTGCGGAGTTGGATACGTGTTTGCGAAGCAAATGCGATGATCAATTTAGAAAAGCAGGTTCCTCGACTACGCAGGACTATCGCGGGCGAATCGTCCTGCTTCGCCCGGAATGATATAGCAATAATGTGAACGCTTTGGGCATGAGCGAAGTCGTGCCTCTCCGGTCGTGCCTTTGCGACAACTCCGATGTAAGTTAGAGGAATGCAACTGCTGCGCGTGACAGATTGGAACTCGCGGTTGTACGCCGAGGCGGTCGCGATCCTGCGTGAGGCGATTGCGCGGGAAGCGCAGTTGCCGGCGCAGCGGTTTTCTGACCTGCTCAGCGGCGGGAGATATCGGCTCTTCGCGTATGCGGAAGGCGATGCCGTCTGGGGTGTAGCTCTAGTGTATTTCTCAGATGAGCTGCGATTTGCCTGGCTCGACTACTTTGCGATCCGGTCCGATCTGCGCGGTCGGGGACTGGGGAGTGATCTCTTTCGCGGAATCGTACAAATGGCGATTGAACAAAAGCCCCAGCCTCACTGGTTGCTCTTTGAAGTCGACGACGATTACGAAGGCGACCTACAGCGCGAGTCTGACTGCAAACGACGAGTGAAATTTTACAGGCGGCTGGGTGCGCGGCTGCTGGAAAACGTCCCATACAAATTCCCCAGCGCGGCTGCGGAGCCGATTCGCATGCGACTGATGGCATATCAGCTTCGTCCCGACGCAACGCTGGCGACGAACGATCTCAAGTGCATTGTGGCGGAAATTTTCTCGAACATTCATGGACGGGGGAGCGATGACGAGCTATTACGCTGGTTCCAGCAGAATCTGCCAGACACGGTTGAGATGAAATAAAAAAGCTCTGTGGCGTTCCTCTCTGAGACATTTGTGCTCCTCTGTGTGAGGGTTTGAAAGAAAACGCAAAAGCTACCACAGAGGACACCGAGGTACACAGAGGAACGCCACAGAGGAAACTAGGAAATTCAAAGGAAGTGTGCTCGAAGCTGAAACTGACGCGGGCACGAGTGCCCGCGCCACACTAGCTAACCAAAAAGGCGGGGGAGGGCGCCCATTCGGCTCCCTCCCGCCGGTCGGTCGCTCAGGGCAGGCCCCGCCCCACACATGAGACTACTTCCCTGACTTGAACGCCTCGTAACGCCGATTCACTTCGTCCCAATTGACGACGTTCCACCACGCCGCCAGATACTCGGGACGGCGATTGTTGTACTTCAGGTAGTAGGCGTGCTCCCAAACGTCGTTGCCCATGATCGGGTATAGGCCTTGCGACATTGGATTGTCCTGGTTGGGCGTGCTGAGGATCTGAACGTCGCCGCCTTTCTTACCTGCGAGCCAGACCCATCCGCTACCGAACTGCTTGGCGCCGGCGTCGTTGAACTTGGTTTTGAAATCATTGAAGCTGCCGAAAGTCTTGTTGATCGCCTCGGCGACCGCGCCGCTGGGATCGCCGCCACCCTGGGGCTTCATGATTTTCCAGAACATGGTGTGATTGACGTGGCCGCCGCCATTGTTGCGAACGGCCGTGCGGATGTCTTCAGGAACGGCATTGAGGTCGCGAATCAGATCTTCTGCGCTCTTCGACTGCAGGTTGGGATGCTTCTCCAGAGCGGCGTTCAGGTTCTTCACGTACGCACCGTGATGCATGTCGTGGTGCAGTTTCATCGTCTGCGTGTCGATCACCGCGTCGAGGGCGGAATAGTCATACGGCAAAGGGGGTAATTCATGCGCCATTGGAAATCTTCCTCCGTAGTTGCTGGTTGTTGGTTCCTAAGATGCCAAACTCATGTTGAGCGAATATTGCTTCGTTTCTCAAAAACAGCGAGAACTCCTGCGGGTGCTTGAACGAGCACCACGGCAGAAAACGCGCGGGACGAAATTCCCACGAAGAAGCAGTCTTATTTTACTTCTCTTTGAGTTTTACTTCTCTTTGCGGAGGAACTCGCCACTGGTCGCGTCAATGTCATTGGTGAGCTTGGCTTCGGCGCCAGTGCCGCCGTACATGACGTGCCAGACCAGATTGTTGCCGCTGTGGTTCCAATCGAGCCGGTAGAGGACGGGTGTGTCAGGCTTCTTTTGCAGGATCTCTTCCCCGCCGTGCTTTTGGGAAATTTCGAAAGCCTTGTCGGAGTCTATCTTCAGAAACTGCATGTCGAACGTGTTGGTGGGCGTGAATGACGTGTCTTGCGTGCCCTGGGTGACACCGCGCGAGGGAGCGTCTTGGGCGTCAATGCCGGACCAAGTATACGGCTTGGAAGTGTGGATAGTGGCAGAGACAAAGGAAGCGCTCCAGACTACGGCTTTGCCGTCGTGACCTTTGTTGTCGCCGACAACGCCAGACTGCAACTGATAGGGGCGGACGTCCGGAGCCCAGCCACGAGCGGTCACATAGAGCTTCTGGAAGGCGCTGCGTCCGGTGAGCAGTTCGGGAGGCTCGGCTTTGGTGGCCGGCTGGGGCGACGGCGAAGTGCAGCCCGAAATGACTGCCAGGGACAGCAATATGAGCGCGAGCCGTTTCATTCTGTTCCTTCCAAATTATCCGACAAGTTCAGAATATTTTATTGGAAATCGAATCGAAGAAAATTTAGTTTTCAGTTGCCAGTTCCCAGTCGATTTCATCTTGCTGAAACTGGGAGCCGGCAACTGCGAACCGAGAACTTGTTTTCTACTGCTGCCGATCAGTCACGGAGTTCGGAGCACCGTCTTTGCGAGCGTCATCTTGCATCTCACTCAGCTTTGCCTTTGCATCGTCCAATTCTTTCTGTTTGTCGGCGATCTTCTGCTTGTAATCCGCATCGTCCTTGGCGAAGCCGGTAGGATTTTGCGCGCGATTGGCGGTGTTGGCGTAAAACTCGGATGACTTCACGCGGTATTCGCGCTGCAAAAGATCGAGTTCGTGCGCCAGGCTCGTTACTTTGCCGGATTGGCCATCTAGCTTTTGCTTCCAGGCGTCGACGGCCTCCTTGCGATCGCTGGCGGATTGACCTGCTTTGATCTCGGGATCTTTCTTTTCATCTTTCTTGTCATCACCGGCAGCTGGGGCGGCGGTACTCGCATCTTTGGGCTGGGCGGCGGCTGCGGAGTCTGTAGCGGGAGCAGCGGGAGCGCTTCCGACTACGCTGATCGAACTGTTCGCTGGCATATTGTCGTTGTCATAGACCTTCTTCTGGTCCGTTGGGGGCGCACCCCTCGACTTCTTGAGGGCGCGTGCGTAGTTACCCAACGATTCCTGCGAACTCTGCGCGACGGCGACACCGGCGCAGACTGAGGAGGAAAGCAAAACAATCAACGAGAATCGAAACACGCGGTTCATAGATGCTCCCATCTGTCCTCGAAGGACTTGAATCTTATGCATGTGCGGCAACAGCCTTGTGCGACGAATGCTCCGCAACGAATGCGCTTACCAATTTTTCGATCCGATCTGTTTCTGCGGCAATGTCGCCGGCAAAATGTGCGTCGCCTTGCGGTCCGACCTTGCTCAACCGATCGGCACAATCGCGAATCACCGAAAGGGACGAACGAAGCTGCAATGCCGTTTCCGCAACAAACTCGGATTGCAGAAGCTTTTCGCGCCGCGATTGCGTCAGGGCAGTCTCATCGTCGATCACGCAGGCGAGGGCGGACGCTTCATCCATGGTGAGAGGAATGAGGGTGAACGCGAAGCTGCGGTGTTCTCCCGAAGCGGTTTCGTAACTGCTGCGGAAACTCGCGCGAACACGGTTACGCAAGCTGGTTGCGATCTCGTCGGCTAAGCGGGTCGGGCTATTGCTTTCCGAAGCCACTGTCGTACTGCGAAAGATGGCATCGGGGCTCATCCCCAACGGAGAGGCGAATCCGAGCAGTTGTCGCGCCGCGGCGTTGGCCTGTTTCACCAGGCCGTTCGGGCCAATGAACAGGATTCCGCAAGGCAGATTCGCGATCACTGCGGCAGTGATTTGTTCCGAAGTTTTGGCGCGGCGTTGTTGTGCCGCATGTTCATTCTGCAATTCAAATTTTTGCTGTTTGAGCTTTTGGATGACAGCGGAGTAGGCGTAGGTGGCATCCTCGGGGCTGCCCAGCGGTTCCGGAACGGCCTCGTTCTCGACGAGTTCGCGGCGCAGTGCCCGAATGATCAAAATACCAGCGACAAACACGGCCATCGACACCAGTAGGCCGAGCCCCATGCGGATCACCAGCGGATTGGCGAGCAGTCTCACATTTGCCTCCAGTACCAATGAATGAACTGCTGGCCGAAGAAAAATGCGAGCAAACCCATAGTGCCCAGGAAAACGCCGAAAGGCATCTGATGACGACGTAGTGCGACTTGGGCCGACGCCCAGGCATGTTTACGAGCGGTAGAGCCGGTCTCGTGGAAAACGCGTTTCCTGCGCTGCATCCGCTTAAGCCACACCACCAGCACGGTCCACAAGCCGTAAGCGGAACCGGCGAGTGAGGCCGTCATCATGGTGAGAATCGTCAATCGCAAGCCGAGGAAGGCCCCCATCATCGCCATGAGCTTCACGTCGCCGAATCCCATACCTTCGACGCCGCGCCACCGGAAATAAGCGGCGCCAATACCGTATAGAAACGAAGCACCGACCAGAGCACCGAGTCCCGCGTCCATAAACGAGAACAGGCGCCAGGAGATGTCAGAACTGACGGGGAAGTCGATCGCGCCCGGCAACAACATCGAGAGCAGATCATTCACCGGAACAAACAGCGAAATCAGCAGGCCGAAGGCGAGGCCGGGCAGCGTCATCTTGTCGGGCAGCAGGTGCGTTTCTGCGTCGGTGAAGATCAGACCGAGCAAGAGGAACCCAAACACTGCGCATTTCAGGGTTGCAAGGCTCAGTCCGAAGTGCGCGTAGCAGGCAAGAAATAGCAGGCCATTGATGACTTCGACAATCAGGTAGCGCGGCGTGATCCGGACCTTGCAATTGCGGCAGCGGCCACCCAGAATTAGCCAGCTGAAAACCGGGATGTTGTCGTAAAACCGGATTGGAATGTCGCAGTGCGGGCATGCCGATCCCGGCCATACGACGGACAGGCCACGCGGGAGGCGGTAAATGCACACGTTCAGGAAGCTGCCAAAGAGCAGTCCGAAAACAAAAACGGCTGATGCGATGAACGGGTCCAACCGCTCCTCACCCTCCTCGCGAAATGCGAGCTAATCCGGCCTGATTATAAGTTGTTAAGAGGGCTTACCAAGAGGTACCAAAGTCACTGTCCGGGAGGACAGTCGCAGGATAGGCACCTTCGGGGGAGTTGCTGGGCGAGGCTATTGGTTCAGCGAATGCCTGAGGTATCCCGCCACGTCGCCGATGAAACGATGCACCGAAACTTCGGCGATCCGGTGACCTACGATGGCGTTCATTGTCTTCCCGACCGCGCCAAGCGGTGGCTCGTATATTCCAAAAAAATCCAATTGAGTTTCGGTTGAAGTCAGCGGATAAGCCGACAGCTCGCCATTCATCAACGGAAAAAGCCGTGGCGCCGTGGTAGCTTCCCATGTCAATTGCAGGCGCGTGACCGGGAGCGAGCCTTGATCCACCAGCTTTTCTTCCACGCTCTTGACCGAAATATTGATGTCCGTTTTCACGCCGATGCCGCCGAAATCAACGTGCAGCTCTGCTGCGACGGAATGGGCACGCGCAGCCGCAGCCTTAGTCGCCGCTTGAAAAATCGTAGTTGCGTTCTGTTTCAGCGCATCGCGGACGCGTTCGTACGGGTGATTGACGTAATCGTAGCTCCGAATCTCGCGTCCCTTTTCGATCAAAGCCATTTGTGCCGCCCGCAATCGAAGCGATGGAACTCGCGGTCAGGCAACTTTATCACAGAGATCCCAGTGCCGAAGGGCCGCGTGAGGCGAGTTCCCATCCGGGTTCCGCTAAAGGGTCCGTAATTCACGAGACTGAATTTGCTTGTATCATGGCTACCGCTCTGTAATTTGATCCCAATCGTGGGGAACTTGAATGTCTCAGGTTGACGTGCCCTTGGTGCGCGCCGGTTTTGGACAGACGCGCCGGGCTGACAATTGGTGGGTTCAGCCTCTGTTTGTGTTTCTCGGATTGTCTACCTTCATTGTTTATTCCACCTGGGCCGCGCTCCAGGGACAGCATTTTCGGTTCGGGCCTTACCTCTCGCCATTTTATTCGCCGGAATTATTCGGATCCGCTGAGGCATGGTTTGGCGCGAATCCTAAGTGGCTGCCGGCGTGGGTTACTGCGGCGATGCTGATCTTATGGGCACCGGGCGGTTTTCGCGTGACCTGCTACTACTATCGCGGAGCATATTACAAAGCGTTTTGGGCGGACCCGCCGTCGTGTACGGTCGGTGAACCCCGGAAGAAGTACCTGGGTGAGCGGTCTTTCCCGCTGATCATTCAAAACATCCACCGGTATTTCCTGTATCTTGCCCTGATCTTTTTGGTGCTTCTAGCGCACGACGTCTGGGACGCCCTCTGGTTTGACGGGCACTTCGGAATCGGCGTGGGGACACTGGTGTTGCTCACCAATCTCCTTCTGCTGAGTTCTTATACGTTCGGCTGCCATTCATTTCGTCATCTTGTCGGCGGCTTTCGCGACCGGTTAGCGGGAAGGCCGGTTCGCAAGCTCGCTTACGATTGCGTCAGTTGTTTCAATCGGCGCCACATGCTGTTTGCGTGGTGCAGCCTGTTCTCGGTTGGCTTCGCCGACCTTTATGTGCGTCTGTGCTCAATGGGGATCTGGCATGACTGGAGGATCTTCTAGTGTCCGAGTACATCACGCATGAGCACGATGTTCTGATCATCGGCGCCGGGGGCGCGGGACTGCGCGC
>Ga0157369_10010178_pt1 | contig 10732 bp, 13 predicted proteins | sample C25metaG_FD_113461 | JGI IMG/M metagenome (GOLD analysis project Ga0157369, IMG submission 113461) | Corn rhizosphere microbial communities from Kellogg Biological Station, Michigan, USA - C2-5 metaG | ecosystem: Host-associated > Plants > Roots > Rhizosphere > Soil | place: USA: Michigan...
GCGGCGCTCGTCTGGCGCGCGCCCGACCTGCGCGGGATCGCGTTCCGCCGCTTCTCCGAGCTGGCGACGGTGTCGATCGCGCTCGTGCTCGCTGCGGGGACCTACCTCAGCATCGTGCGACTGCCGCACCTGCACGACCTGTGGTCGGCCGGCTATGGGCAGGTGCTGCTCGTGAAGATCGGGCTCGTCTGCTGCGCGCTCGCGTGGGGCGGCGTCCACAAGTTCATCGTGGCGCCGGCGATCGAGCGCGGGAGCACGGGACTGTTGACGCGGATCGGGCACAGCCTGGCGGGTGAGGCGCTGCTCGGCACCGCCGTGCTGCTCGTCGCGGCGATCCTCGTCGACTCGCGCCCGCCGGTCTGATCCAGCGGCGGCCTAAGATCGCGGCATGGAGTTGTTGGACTACCGCGATCGCTTCCGGATCCTCGAGTCGACGACGTACCTGATCAACCACTCGCTCGGCGCGATGCCGGCGGAGGCCGCGGTTCGCCTGCAGCAGTTCGCGGACGAGTGGGCGACGCGCGGCGCGCGCGCGTGGGGCGAAGGCTGGTGGGAGTCGCCGCTGCGCGTCGGCGACCTGATCGGCCGCATCATCGGCGCGCCTTCAGGCTCGGTGGTGATGCACCAGAACGTGACGGTCGCCGAGGCGATCGTCCTCTCGTGCTTCGACCTGAAGCCGCCGCGCAACCGGATCGTCTTCGAGGAGGGGCTGTTCCCATCGGTGCGCTACGTGCAGCAGGCGTGGGAGCGGTTCGGCGCGGAAGTCGTCGTCTGTCCCGACGCCGAGTCTGTCGTTGCGGCGATCGACGAGCGCACGCTGCTCGTTCCCGCGTCGCACGTGCTCTACAAGACGGCGGAGATCCAGGACGTTGCGGCGATCGCTGCGCGCGCGCATGAGATGGGCGCGCACGTTTGTCTCGACGCGTACCAGTCGGCCGGCGCCGTGCCGTTGGACGTAACTGCGCTTGGTGTCGCGTTCTGCGTCGGCGGCTCGGTGAAGTGGCTGTGCGGCGGGCCGGGCGCGGGATGGCTGTACGTGCGGCCCGATCTCGCCGAGACGTTGGAGCCCGCGTTCGCAGGCTGGCAGGGACACGCCCGGCCGTTCGCGTTCGAGACGTCGATGGAGTACGCGGCCGGCGCGGCGCGCTTTCTCACGGGTACGCCGATCGTCGCGGCGAACTATGCGGCGAGCGCGGGGTACGAGATCGTCGGCGAGATCGGCGTCGACCGCATCCGCGAGAACTCGATGCGGCAGACCGCGCTGCTCGTTTCGCTGATCGACGAAGCGGGGTTCGAGCTGACATCACCGCGCGACCCGTCGGTGCGAGGCGGCTCGGTCGTCTTCCGCGTGCCGGAGTTCGCCGCCGTGCACGCAGAGCTCGCCGCGCGCGACATCATCTGCGACTACCGCCCCGACGCAGGCATCCGCTTCGGCCCGCACTTCTTCACCACGGACGACGAGATCCGCTTCGCCGTCGAGCAGGTGCAGGACATCCTCGCGACGGGCGCGCACCTCAAGCGCGTCGGCGCGGCCGCGGGCTACTAGATTACTGCGCCGAGCACGAGCGCGACGATGCCGGTCGCGATGAACACCGCACCCGGCGACAAACGGGGGTCCTCTGGCCTCGGCTGCGTCCACCGGGCGATCGCGTTGCCGCGTCCGGGCGTGATGATCATCCAGTTCACGCGATGGCTGGCTGCGCTTCCCGTGCCGGTGCCGCCGAGCAGCAGGAAGAGCGCGCCGATCGCTAGCAGAATGACGCGGAACGTGTGGTACGTGTCGCCGCCGCTGACGAGCGCTTTGATCCCGGCGAGGATGATCGCGATCGACAGCGCGATCACGATGCGGCCGACAAGGCGCGCGAGCTCGCGGGCGACCCACATGGCTCGACTATAGGAACGACTTCAGACGTTCGGCAAATGCCGGCGCCGTCGGCTCGTCCTCGTGTCGGAAGTAGACGTATGCCGGGTCGCGGATCGCGGCGGCCGCGGTGCGCAGATCGTCGTCGCTGTACGGCGGGTCGCGGAAGCGGAGGTAGCGGAACGGCTCCGCCTCGGGATCGTTGACACGGACGACACCGTCGACGCCCGCCCATGACTCGTCGCGAAAGTCCCAGGCGAGCCGGATCTCCTCCGGGACCGAGCCGATGACGTACGAGAGCGTGCCGTCGTCGCGCGGGCCTTCGTAGACGACACGGACCGGGCCGAGCCGGTCGCCGAGCGCCGTGACGCGCTCGAGGAACGTGCCGACGCGGTCGAGGCGCGTCAGCGAGAACTTCGGTGCGAACTCGAAGCCATCCGGCACTGCGTCTGCCCAGCGGCGGAACTGGTCGGCGCTCGGCAGCCGGTAGCCGGTCGAGTTGAGCTCGACGGTGTCGAAGCGCGCCGAGTAGTACGCGAGGAACTCCTCCGGCTTCGTCCCGTCGGGGTAGAAGCCCGGCCGCCAGCTCGGATACGACCAGCCCGATGTGCCGACTTTGAACATGGACCCACGTTTACCACCCGAACCTGGTTCGGCACGAACCAGGTTCGCGAGTTTCGACCTGCCTAGGCCGCTTCGAGTGCGGCGAAGAAGTCGACCGGCTGGCCGTCGGGGTCGAGCACCTGCGCGTAGCGGTAGCCCCAGAACGCGTCCCACGGCGGCAGCTTCGACGTGCCGCCGGCGGCGAGCGCCACCTGGTACGTCGCGTCGACGTCGGCCGGCGAGTTGCACGCGAACGCGAGCGCGAGGTGATGGCCGGTCGGCCGCTCCCACGAGGGGTCGATGCTCTTGATCAGCTCCTCGGTGTCCCACATCAGCCGCAGCCCGTTCGGCAGCGTCGCCTCGAAGTGGTCTTCGCCCGACGGCTCGCCGACGTCCACGCCGATCGCGCGGTAGAACGCCGCGGACCGCGCGATATCCGCGACGACGATGCCGATTGCGTCCAGTCTCCCGGGCATGGGCGGAGTCTAATACCGTCCGACCGGCGCACTAAGGTTCCGCGCCCGTGACCGTGACGAGCGACGTCATACCCGAGAACACCATCCGCGTCCTCGACCACGGGTTCGTGCGGCTGGACGGGTGCATGGCCGACGATCTGTCCGTCGTGAACGGCGCGCGCGTGTCCTTCGCGAAGCGCCGCGACGAGATGACCGAGGCGGAGGAGGGGCTGATCCGCTTCCTCATGCGCGAGCGTCACGGCACGCCGTTCGAACACAACGCGTTCCGCTTCCACGTCCGCTGCCCGCTGTTCGTCGCGCGCGAATGGTTCCGCCACCGCGTCGGGTCGTTCAACGAGTTCAGCATGCGCTACGCGAAGGCGACCGACGACTTCTACGTGCCGGAGCCGGAAGACGTCCGCACCCAGGTCGGCAAGCCGGGCGCTTACAGCTTCGAGCCGGTCGACGACGAGTTGGCCGAGACGACGCGCGAGGAGCTCCGCGCCGTCTACGAGCACGCGTACTCGACCTACGAGCGACTCGTCGAGGCCGGCGTCGCGCGCGAGCTGGCCCGCGCCGTCATCCCCGTCGGCGCCTACACCGAGTTCTATTGGACGATCAACGCGCGGTCGCTGATGAACTTCGTGTCGCTGCGGGCGGCCGAGACGGCCCAGCGCGAGATCCGCCGTTACGCCGACGCGGTCGAGGCCTTCTTCGCCGAGAAGATGCCGATCACGCATGCCGCCTTTGTGGCCAACGGCCGCAAAAGCCCCTGACTTAGCCAATTCTTCACTCGGCTTAATAGGGCACTTGCGCACGACCTAACACGTTTGTAACACTCTGTCACTAAGTTCTCAGTACCGCCCAAGCGGGAACCTAAGAACACCCAGACGCGGAATAGGACGTCGGGAGCAGGCGTTTATCCCTTTGACGGAAGACGCTTTTGGTGGCAAACCGAAGCGCCCGTCGTCCTCGAAGCACTGAAGAAGGAGTTCGTTGACTCAACCGACCATGACGACTGCTGCTGTCCATGAGGCCCTCGAGGCCCTCCTCGCCCTGCACGAAGAGCAGAGCGCGCTGACCCCTGCCGACGTCGCCGACGCCGTCCTCGCACACGACCTCGACGAGGCCGAGTCCGAGGCGCTGAACGCGGAGCTCGACACGCACGGCGCCGCGCCCGAGGTCGAGGAGGAGCCGGAGCTGGACCTCAGCGTCGGCACCAGCCTGTACACCACCGATTCGTTCCAGATGTTCCTGAACGAGGCCGGCCGCTACCCGCTGCTCACCGCGGCGGAAGAGGTCGAGCTCGCGAAGCGCATCGAGCGCGGCGACATGGCCGCCAAGGAGCGGATGATCAACTGCAACCTGCGCCTCGTCGTCTCGATCGCGAAGCGGTACCAGACGCAGGGCATCACGCTGGGCGACCTCGTCCAGGAAGGTGTGCTCGGCCTGATCCGCGCGACCGAGAAGTTCGACTGGCGCAAGGGGTTCAAGTTCTCGACGTACGCCACCTGGTGGATTCGCCAGGCGGTGCAGCGCGGCGTCGCCAACAAGGCGCGCACGATTCGCATCCCGGTGCACGTCGTTGAGCGCGAGCAGAAGGTTGCGCGCGCCCGCCGCGAGCTGGTTGCGACGCTCGAGCGCGACCCGACGCCAGAGGAGATCTCCGCGCATTCGAAGCTGCCGCTGACGCACGTCTACGAGGTGATGGCGGCCGCGCGCGCGGTCGCGTCGACCGACATGCCGGTCGGCGACGACGGCGACGCGTCGTTCGGCGATCTGATCGCCGGCACCGGCCCGTCGACCGAGGAGGAGGCATCCGCCTCGCTCCGCGACCTCGCCGTGCGCCAGGCCGTCGACAACCTGCCCGACCGCGAGCGCGAGGTCATCGAGCTCCGCTTCGGTCTCGTCGGTGACGGCCCCGCCTCGCTCGAGGCGATCGGCAAGCAGCTCGGCCTCACCCGCGAGCGTGTTCGCCAACTCGAGAGCGACGCTCTGCGCCGCCTCGCGCAGAACGAAGACCTCGCAGACGCGGCCTAGTTCACGGTCGGCCTCGTCGGCTACAGGATTCGCACGTAGCCGACGAGGTCGATCGAATAGCCCCAGTGCTTGGTCGCGCCGACGTAATAGACGTGCTTCGACATGTCGACCGCCAGCGGGGTTCCCCCAGCACCTCGCAAGCCCATGCCCGGAAAGAAGTTGTCCGTGACGAGGCGCAGATGGGCAATCTGGCCCTCGCGGACGATGAAGTGCGTCCAATTGGGGTCCTTCAGGCCTTCCAGCCACCACGTGCCGCCCCAGGCGTCGTGCCCTTTCACGGTGAGGTGGTCACCCGCCCAGCTCCAGTAGCAATAGCTCCCGTGGGTCAGGAAATGCTCGCGCTCGGCGAGCACCCCGATCTCCGCGCCGTGCTTGCCGGTGCACGAAGCCTGGAACGTGTCGGAGTACGGCTCGTCTTTCGCGAACCCGCCCTGGCTGCAGTAGCCCCAGTGGGCGTACGCATTCAGGTGAATATGGATGTGGAGGTAGTTGTGCTCGGTCGCTGTGCCCGGCGACGCGAAGAGCAGCGCGTACGCGGCGAGGAGCATCGCGACACCTGCGAGACGGCGCGGCATGCGCCGATCCTACGACGATCGCGTCAGGGGTTACAAGCTACGTCGTCAGGACGACCGGGCCGGGCTCAGCACCGCCCGGCGCCTGGCGCGTGACGACCCAGCCGGACGCGTGCTTGAACGAGTAGGGCACGGAGAGCCGCACCGTCGTCGTCTTGCCGTGCACGCGGAACGAGCCGCACGGCAGGTTCGGGCCGTTGTCCTGCGTCAGCCAGAGCTCGTAGTACGCGGTGCGCTGCGTCTGCGCGGGCAGGCCGGAGACGCTCATCTCCATCGGCCAGTTGCCGACCGAGTCGTCCCTCCCGACCTTCAGTACCGCGAGCGCGCCATTGCCGTGCATCGAGACGATGCGCTCGGCGGCCAGCGATGCGGGCTTCGCCTTCGAGTGACCCCACACGAAGCCGCCCGCGAGTGCGGCGGCCGCGGCGGCGGCGGCGAGCAGCATGGCTGCGCCGACGCGACGCTTCGGCAGCAGCGGAAACGCGATCACTTCCGCGTCCGGCGCGTCCGTGGGCTGCTCCAGCTCGGGCGGCAGCTCGACCGGCGGGCCGGCTTGCAGCAGCAGCTCGTGCACGCGCTGCAGGCGCTCGCGCTCGTCGGGCGAAAGGTCGTCGAAGTCGATGATGTCCCTCAGTTCAGTCATCCAAGATCCTCTTCCAGCAGTTCGGCAAGGTGGGCGAGTGCGGCACGCGTGCGTGTCTTGACTGTTCCCAGCGGCAGCCCGAGAAACTCCGCGACCTCGCTTTGCGAGAGGCCGCTCCAGTAGGCGAGCGAGATCACCTCGCGCTCGCGCTCCGGGAGCTCTTCGAGCGCCGAGTGGACGCGCCAGGACACCCAGCCCTGCTCGGCGCGCTCGGCGGGGCCGGCGTCCGGCGTGGCTTCCTCGGGGATGTCGGCCGGCGTCTCCGTGCGCGTGCGGGCACGGTCGACGATGGCGTTGCGCGCAACCGCGTAGAGCCACGGCGCGCCGGGCCCGCGCTCCGGCCGGTACGAGCCGGCCGAGCGCCAGATCGACGCGAACGTCTCCTGGACGGCATCCTCCGCGCGGCCGCGGTCGCCGAGCCGCCGCAGAGCGAGCCCGAAGACCGACCTGGCGTAGCGGCGGTAGAGGTCCTCGAACGCGCCGCGATCCCCCGTCGCGGCGCGCTGGATCAGCTCCCCGTCCGTGTTCGCAGGTTGCACAGGCTGCATGGTAGGCAGTGGCAGGGCGATTGCCATATCCCTATCTACGAAAACGGCCGGCGGCTGGATTGCCTGGCGGCCGAAGCCCTCAGCGGACCGCCCGCCAAATCCGGAGCCAGGCAAGCGCCGCGGCAACCGCCAGGATCAGCGCCACTGCCCAGGCGGACGGCAGCCAGCCGAAGTGGATGACGACTGCGACTACGCCTGCGACTGCCACCCAGAGGAAGTCGCTTGCCTCGCTAAAGATGCGTCGCAGCACGCCCGTCCGCACTACGACCGGCGCGGCCGGGGAGACGTGTAATGCCTCGCGCGCAGCGAAGTCCAGATAAATCGCGGGATACGGCGGATTGATGCCGTGGAACGCGGCGGGATCGATCCAGCCGTCGCTCCCGCGGGCGCGCTCCCACTTCGCGCGGCTCTCGGCCTCCGCTGCATCGATCGGGAGCGCGCGAAGCGTGAGACGGCGCCGCTTGAACGTTCCGGCGTCCGAGACGATTGACTCGATGATCACCTTGTCCTCCGCACGCGCACCGATGGCGACCAGCGCATCCGTGCCGAGTCTGCAGACCGGCTTCTCTAGATCAACCCGGGCGGCGATCTTCACGTGCGCGACGATCGAACGTGCGCCGATCAGCTCGCGCCGCGCGCGCCGGACAACGTGACGTCCCTGCCAAACGCGCATTCGGCAGAACTCGCCGTCGAGGATGCCGAGTGCGTCGCGGCAACTCGCGTCGAGCGCGACGATGCGCTCCCGTTCGTACTCCTCGGAGTTCAATTCCGTTCCCGGTGGGTCCCTTCTGACCAATGCCGGGAGGCACATCTCGGGATCGCTCGGATTCTCGATCACCACATAACGAGGTCGGCCGAGACGCAGCCACTGCGCACCCGATAGCGAGGCGACGAAATCCTCGCGGATCTTGCCGCGCGAGCCCTGAGGCCACACGCGCCACCAGTCCTCGCCCTGTTCCCGGCCGTCGGCATAGCCCCAGCCGGAAGCCCAGAACCGGTCAAGCTGGACAGCGGTCTCTCCCGCGTCCGCCGACAGCCGGAAGACCGGACGGATGAGCAGCTGTCCGACGACCGCGGTTTCGCCGGTGCGTTCCAGCCGGGGGCCGAGAGTGAGCACCTGCTCGTGGTCGAGGTATGCGAGGTCGCCCAAGCACAGGAACACGGAAGAGACGAGCGTCTCGTCGAGTCGCTCCAGGATCGTGGCCGCGCTCCGATCGAGGAGGACGGGAAGGCGTCGCCGCAGGTGCTCACCGCGTGCGTCGGCGACCGCGCGCGCGAGGTGAACCCGGCCGTCCGGAAGCTGTGCCCAGAGCTGCGAGAGCGGGCGCCCGCTCTCAAGGAGGATCGGCACGGGCTCGGGCTGGTAGAGGACGCCAACTTCCTCGAGTTTGCTGCCTCGCACGGCGTTACTCTAGGAGGCCGTGCGGTCGTCTTCCGAGGCGGATTCCGACAGCCGGATCCGCGAAATCAGGCGCGCATATCCTGCGCGCACCGCCCGGTCGAATATCGCCGCCGTTGCTGAGCTGGCGGATGCGGCCGGGATCGCGCTCCCGGCTCGGACGCACGTTGCTGTGGTCGTAGGCACCAACGGAAAGACCAGCACCGCGACGTTCCTCGGCCGCGCGGCGATGTTCGCGGGGCTCCGGGTCGGTGTGACGACGTCGCCCCACATCGAACGCTGGGGGGAACGTGTGCAGGTCGACGGCGTTCCCGTCGACGACCATCGCCTCTCGCGCCGAATCGATGACCTGCATGCCATTGCACTCCGCGCCGGTCGCCTTGACGAGCTTCGGTTCTTCGACCTGCTCACCCTTGCCGCCGCGCGCATCTTCGTCGAGGAGCGGGTGGACGTCGCGGTCTTCGAAGCCGGCATCGGCGGCCGCCTTGACTCGACGCGCGTTCTTCGCTCGCCGCTCGTCGTCCTCACCGGCGTCGGGCTCGATCACATGGAGATGCTCGGAGACTCCGAGGAACAGATCCTCCGCGAGAAGCTGCTGGCGGCATCGCGTGGGACGACAGTGTTCTCTGCGCCGCTCACCGAGTCGCTCGCGCGGGTTGCGCGCGAGATCGCCGAAGACGGCGGTATCGATCTTCGGTTCGTCGACTCCGGCTCCGACGACTTCTTGCATCGAAACGCTGAGCTCGCTCGCGCAGCCGCCGGGAAGCTCATCGGGTCGGACGCGCCGCAGTCTGCGGCGGCGCTGCTCGCCGGCGGCGTCCCCGGCCGTTACGAGCGGCGCCGCGCGAGAGGGATCGACGTCATCGTCGACGCGGCACACAACCCGCAGGCCTGGCGCGAGCTTGCGCCGCTGCTGCCTGAGGCCTTCGTCGCGGTCGTGTCCGCGTCTGCCGATCGGCCGGCGGGAGACCTGCGCGACGCGTTACGAAACGCGCGCCACGTCATCGCCACCGAGGCGTGGCCCGGTCACTCTCACCCGGCGTCCTTGCTCGCAGCCGGGATCGGGGCGCAGGAGGTCGTGGCCGATCCCGTCGCGGCGGTCGCGCACGGGCTCGCGCGTGCGCAGGAGTCGGGCGCGACGCTTGTCGTGTTCGGATCGACGTATCTCTTGCCGCACGCCTACCGGGCTCTGCGGGACGCCGGCGTCTAGGGCTCCGCGTAGACCGTGCGGAGACGCCGGCCGCCGTCGACGGTCAGCGTAGCTCCGGTGACGTACGTCGCCTCGTGGAGGTACAGGATCGCGCCCACGACGTCGTCGGGGCTTCCGAGCCGACCAAGCAGTGCGCGCGCGGCTCGGCCCTCGGCGTGCTCGTCGGGCACCGCGACCGCCCCCGGGGCGATCCCGCAAGCTCGTGCTTCAGGCGCGAGCACACGTGCAAAGAGCGGGACGAGGTGCGCCTGGGCGGCCTTCGCGGTCGAATGCGCGGCAAGGTTGGTCCACGCGAGGTCGGCCGCCACATCTCCGAGGATGAGCAAGAGCCCGTGTGAAGCCCGCAGATGCGGCATTGCCGCCTGTGAGACGAAGAACGCTCCCTTCACCGTGACGTCGAAAGCTTCGTCCCAGAGGCGCTCGTCGACGTCCGATAGCGGTTGAACGCGCCAGCCTGCGCCGGCGCCTGTGATGACGACGTCCAGCCCGCCGAGTTGCTCGACCGCGGTTGCGACGAGCTCGCGGCAGGCGGCCGCCGACCGGACGTCGGCGTCGGCCGACCCGGCAGCGAACACCAGCCAGCCGCGGTCCCGGAGGGCATCGGCGACCGGCCGCCCAAGCTGACCGGTGCCTCCGGTGAGGAGGCACCGCGTCCGTTCGACTTCCGCCACCTAGGCGCCGCGCGCGTCGAAGCGCCGTCCGACCTCGTCCCAGTTGACGACGTCCCACCACGCGGCGAGATAGTCGGGGCGGCGGTTCTGGTAGTTCAGGTAGTAGGCGTGCTCCCACACGTCGATGCCGAGCAGCGGCACGTGGTCGCTCATCAGCGGGCTGTCCTGGTTCGGCGTCGACACGACCGCGAGGCCGGTGCCGTCCCAGATCAGCCACGTCCAGCCGGAGCCGAACCGCTTGACGCCCGCGTCGTTGATCTGCGACTTCAGCTCGTCGACGCTGCCGAACGTGTCGGCAATCGCCGACTCGAGGTCGCCGGAAGGATCGCCGCCGCCGCCGGGCTTCATGATCTCCCAGAACAGCGAGTGGTTCGCGTGCCCGCCGCCGTTGTTGCGGACGGCTGCGCGCTTGTCCTCCGGCACCTCGTCCAGAAGCGCGAGCAGCTGCTCGAGCGGCCGGTCGGCCCACTCCGTCCCGTCGACGGCCTTGTTCAGGTTGTCGACGTAGGCCTGGTGATGCTTCCCGTGGTGGATCTGCATCGTCCGGGCGTCGATCGTCGGCTCGAGCGCGTCGTAGTCGTAGGGAAGCGCCGGGAGCTCGTAGGCCATTTCCTCTCCTCCTGTGGGGTGTTCGACTCTGAGGATATGCTCGCGCCCGCACCCAAGACGGCGAAGGAGAACCATGGCACTGGCCTACAACCACGACGAGATCACGGCCCGCGAGCTGAAC
>Ga0157369_10010183_pt1 | contig 10728 bp, 7 predicted proteins | sample C25metaG_FD_113461 | JGI IMG/M metagenome (GOLD analysis project Ga0157369, IMG submission 113461) | Corn rhizosphere microbial communities from Kellogg Biological Station, Michigan, USA - C2-5 metaG | ecosystem: Host-associated > Plants > Roots > Rhizosphere > Soil | place: USA: Michigan...
GACTGAGCCCTCCAGCAGTTTAGATGCGTGATGGCATCGCACTTGGGCGAGCGCCTTAACGCTACACTGGGCGGCGATGAGGAAGATGAACCGCCGGGATTTTCTTGAAGGAACTGCGGGCGTTGCGACGGCGGCGGCGTTGTTGCCTTCGGGAGTTGTTGGACAGGATGGAAGCGCGCAGAGGAGCATCGCCCGGGAGGCCTGGCCAGAAAATGGGACGCTGATCCCGGATGAGGGATGGCGGCTTTGGGTGGACCGCGACGCTCAGTGGAAGCAGGACGAGATCTTTCTGCCTGAGGACGTCACGCAGGATGCTGAGGGAATGGTGCGCGGCAAAAGCAAGCCGTTGCCTGCGAATCCACCGACCGGCGGATGGAGTTTGCTGGCGACTGCGCCGGCTGACTCTGTTCCCGTGGCGCTACCGGGCACGGTCGAACAGCACTTCTGGGGGAAATTTGGCAGCCGTCCGTATACACCGCAGGAGTATCGGTATGCAGCGGATGATCCGGTGCCGCAGAATGGCGCGTACTTTGGCGTGTCGTGGTGGTGGCGCGAGATTGAGATTCCAGCTTCGATGCAGGGCAAGCGAGTCTTCCTGCATGTTCGCGGGGCGCATTTGCGGGCCGAGGTGTATCTGAACGAGAAGCTTGTGGGCTACTCGATCATGGAGGAGCTGCCGTTTGAGGCAGAGCTCACCCACGCGGCGAGGCCCGGCGGCAAGAATGTGTTGGCGATCCGGATTACGAATCCCTTCGGACGCTTCGACTGGGTGGATGGACTAAACGAGCAGTGGGGTGCGGTGAAGATCTACCGGTCGCATGGATTCGGCGGGCTGGATCGCGGGATGACGATCTCGGCTCATAGGCAGTCGACGAGAATTGAGGATTTTTGGGTTCTCAATACCCCTGATCAAGGGGTAGTTCAGGTGACTGCAAAGGTAATTCTTGGCTACGGCGCAGGACACATGACCGAAGATATGGTCGATTCGGTAATACGTGGAGCGAAATTAGAAATCACGGAGCAATCTGGTAATGCTGCTAACGCTAACATATCCCAACCCAAGTTCGAGAGTATCGAGGACTTTGAGTTTTTCTTGAGATGGATGGTCAACTATCCCGGAGCCAAGCCATGGAGCTTGGACCGACCGAATCTCTACAGGATCAAATACACCCAACGCGACAATGAAGGTGTTGCTGACGCCCGCTCTATCGCCTTCGGCTTCCGCAGCTTTGCGGTCGAAGGCCTCGGCTCCAACGCGCTCTTCCGTCTCAATGGCCATCGGATGAAGATTTACACCGCCATCTCCTGGGGCTATTGGGGAATCAACGGCATGTGGCCGACGCCGGAGCTGGCGGAGAAAGAAGTGACGCAGGCGAAGAAGCTCGGCCTGACAGCGCTGAACTTTCATCGCAACCTTGCCAAGGAAGATGTACTGCGTGCACATGACCGGCTGGGGTTGTTGCGGTATATGGAGCCGGGCGCGGGCAAGATGGCGATTGGTCGTCCCCCGGGAGGAATTCCGGCGAGCGCAAACTCGGTCGTGATGGAGAAGGCGCAGGGTTCCGACGATAAGTTTGCGCAGCGGTACATGTTCACGAAGTGTGTGGAGATGGTGAAGGCGTTCCGCTCGCATCCGTCCGTGATGGAGTACTGCCTGCAGAACGAAATTGGCGCGGACCTGAACAATCCCGACACGCTCGCCGTGCTGCAGGCGATGCACAACGAAGACCCAAGCCGGTGCGTCGTATTGAACGATGGCTTCGTGGCTCCGCCGCGTAAAGCTGCCCAGGCATGGTATGAGCCGTGGGATGCCGATCTGAAGCCAGGCAAGCTTCATCGCAGCGATCAAGAGGAGTGGGGCGGCTGGTGGAATCAACACCAGGGGGCCGGCGATCAGTGGTACGACGCCTTCTACAAATCGCCGACGGAGTTTACTTACAAGAGTCCGGAGCGGAAGGTGCTCTCGGAATTTGGTGAGATGGAGGGGTGCGCGACTCCGGACAACCGCTCGCTGATGCTGCATGAACTGGCGGACCCGCAGGGCACGGGCATTGGCAATCAGCCACCAAATGCCAGTTACGATCTGCGCGATCACCAAGAGATCGTGGCGGCATACGACAAGTTCCTGGATAAGTGGGGATTCCGCGAGGCGTTCCCCGCAACCGAGAAACTTTGGACCTCGCTGGGTAAGAAGTGCTACGACACCTGGCAGAACTATCTTGAAAACGCGCGCATCAGCGATGAGCTGGATTTCGCGGCTATCTCCGGCTGGGAATCCACCGCGATTGAGAACCACTCGGGCATTGTCGACAACCTGCGAAACTTCAAGAGCGATCCGTCGCCGATCTCGGGCACACTGATGCCTGTGCGTCCGGTCGCGAAGCAACGCGCAATGTGCACGGCGCTCGGGGACACAGCGAGATTCGATCTCTATTTGTTGAACGACACCCCGGGTGCCGTGAGAGGCACACTAACATTCTCTGCGGTGAGCCCGAGCGGGAAGCTGATAAAGGTTGGCGAGTTCCCAGCTCCGGAATGGAACCGCGATCAGTTCAGCTATCTGGTGAAGGAGGCCGTCGTCACTCCGAAGCTCGATGAAGAAGGCATGTGGCGCTTCCGTTTTGCGTTGAACTCGGCTCCTGCAAACACGCAGACAAAGGAGATCTGGGTAGCTAAATCCAGTTGGCAGGAAGTTGCCGGCCTTCCATTTCAGGTGGGAGTGTCTGGCGTGTCCCCGGCAGTGCGTCGGCAGCTTGAAAGATTAGGAGCGCTCTACGCTATACGGGATTTCAAGCCAGATGATAGATACAGTGTGATTGTTTCCTCTGGGATGATTAGCGGCGTGAACGGGACGCAAAACTCCGGCGACACCACAGGCCTTGAGGCTCAGCCCGCGAGCGACACCGGCCCGACCATGGCAACCAAACAAGTCGGGCGCATCGATCCCGCGGTCCTCGAAGCTGTACGCGCCGGCACGCCCCTGCTGGCGATCCCTCAAGCGGATACACTCAGCGACGGAGTGGCGAAGCAGTTGGCCGACGCGGGTGCGTTCACCTACAGCGGCACAGTCGGCGACTACCGCGCGCCGTGGATGGGCAACTGGTACTTCGTGCGCAAGCACCCATTGTACGAGGGCACGCCTGTAGACCAGGCGATGGGCATCCATTATCAAGTTCCAGGTCGTGAAGCGAATGGGCTGCTGGTCGACGGCCCGAACGTGGAAATCATTGCAGCGTACTCGCGCGACCATGATCGCAGAATCGGGGCCGGCACGTTTACGACGAAACTTGGCAGCGGCAGAGTCGTCTATCAGCGGGTACCGGCGATGCATCCAGTGCTGCAACAGCGGTTCCTGGCGAACGCGCTGCGGTGGCTGGTGCGATAGTGGTAGATGAGGACGATATGGCGGCGCGTGTTCGGATTGGGATTGACCTGGGTGGGACAAAGATCGAAGGCCTCGCACTCGACGATGCCGGCGCAGAACTGGCACGGCTTCGCGTCCCAACTCCCCAGCACGACTACGCAGCAACGATCCAGGCGATCGCCGATGTCGTTGCCGATCTGGAACGGCGCATCGGCGGTATTGCAAGCGACCGAGACAAGCCGTCAGTAGGCATCGGCATCCCGGGAACCATTATCCGCGCGACAGGTTTGGTGAAGAACGCGAATTCGACCTGGCTGAATGGACAGCCACTGGAGCGTGATCTGGGCTCGGCGCTTGACCGGCCCGTGCGTTGCGCGAACGATGCGAACTGTCTTGCCGTGTCCGAGGCCACGGACGGTGCGGCTGCCGGAGCGGAGCTCGTCTTTGCGGTCATCCTTGGTACAGGTTGCGGAGGGGGCGTTGCGCTGAACGGGAAAGTACACGTGGGGCCGAATGGGGTTTCAGGAGAGTGGGGGCACAATCCCTTGCCCTGGGCCTCAGAGGATGAGCTGCCCGGGGCGCATTGCTACTGCGGCCGCTGCGGCTGCATTGAGACGTGGATCTCGGGAACCGGCCTGGCGCGTGATCATGCTACTGTTCATCCACCGGATGGCAAGCCGATGACCGGGCCGGAAATTGTGGCCGCTGCCGAGGCCGGAGATCGGGCAGCGCAGGACAGCCTCGCACGGCTGGAATCTCGGATTGGCCGCGCTCTGGCTTCCGTGGTGAACATGATCGATCCGGACGTGATTGTGATTGGCGGTGGGCTGTCGAAGCTTGATCGCATTTACATCAACGTGCCTCCAATTGTTTCAAAGTATTTGTTTGGGGGAGGCGAACTCCAAACACCAGTGCGCAAGGCAATGCACGGTGACGCGAGTGGTGTGCGAGGCGCGGCGTGGTTATGGGAAAAGTAGGCCAACTTAGCGCTTGCGCGCGAGCGCTACGCGCGGGATCTGCTGCAGATCAAGCACGAAGCGGACGGAGCGCCAGCCGCTGAGAAGCTCGGCAACGGCAGTGTGCTGGCCTTTACCGATTTCAACTGCGAGCAGACCGTCGACCTTCAACGCGGCATCTGCCTGCGGGATCAGGCGACGGTAAGTGTCCAGACCATTGCCGGTCGCGAACAGCGCGGTTGCCGGCTCGAAGTCGCGAACCTGCGGATGGAGATCTATTCCGTCCGCGAAGGCGACGTAGGGTGGGTTGGAGACAATAAGGTCAAACGGCGCGTCCGAAGCGATTGCTCCGAGCAGATCCGATTCGACGAATCGAATTCGCTCTGCAACGCGATTGCGTACGGCATTCTCCGCCGCCAGTTCCAGGGCGGCCGGGGAGATATCGGTTGCAATGATGCGCGCGGATGGCAAGCGGTCCGCGAGCGCGATCGCAATGGCGCCTGAGCCGGTGCCGATGTCGACGATGCTCAAGCTCGCCGAGCAGTCCACCTCGGCCAGAGCCGCTTCGACCAGGTGCTCCGTCTCGGGCCTCGGGATCAACACGGCGGGCGTGACGCGCAGTGGAAGCCCAAAGAACTCCTGCTCGCCGGTAATGTACTGGACAGGTTCGTGCGTCATGCGACGCGCGACGAGCCCCTCGAAACGCGTGAGCTGATCCGATGAAACAACGTTATCGGGATTCGCCAGCAGTTCTGCACGCGACATGCCGAGCGTGTGAAGCAGCAGGAAGGCGGCGTCGCGGTGAGCATCCGCTCGCAGGCGCGGTGATTCGCTGAGCTGCGCTGCCGCCCAACCGATAGCCTCGCGAACCGTCATCAGTACGTTTACCGCGCCTGCTGGATGCGAATGATGTTTCCGTCGGGATCCGTGATGGCGATCATGTCGACGGTTGTGGTTGTACCCTGCGCACTGGCGGAAGCCGACGCGCGCTTGTACGGCACCTGCTGACGTTTCAACTGCCCTTCGGACTTGTTCAGGTCGGGTGTGGTAAGCACAATGCTGGATCGCGGCCCTAGTTCGCTGACTGACACAATCTCCACCTGCTCGCCCGATTCGCCACCGGGAAGATCGAGGCGATCGGGATTCGTCCGCGAGGGCGTGAAACCAAGCTTGTCGACGTAGAAGGCCCGTGCGGCTGCGGGGTCCTGCATAGCGAGTGCGACTACCGTCATCTTGTCGCCGACGCGGTCTGGACCGAGGTGCTGGCCGAAGTCATTGGAGTGGCGTGAGCCGGGCATGTATTCCGTATATTCGATGTTCTGCGGTTCGGAGTACTGCTGCGGTCCTTTGAGTGTGAAGAGCATGTTCCCCGCGCCAGCCTTGCGCACTGCGATTGGCGTGAGGCCCTCGGCGACGTAGTAGTCGTGAATCGGATTGAGATCGCCCCCCTCGAAGCACAGATGCAGGAAGCTGGTCTGGGGGTCGCGATCGGTAACGGGGTACAGCTCGATATACTGCCGATCATTAATCTTGATGAACGACTGCGTGATCACGTCGCCACGGTTCATCGCAAACGGCTGCTCAAATCCGAGCTTGTGGTAGAACTCGACGGATACCGGCAGGTCCTTTACCCGAATGGCGATGTGGGCAATGCCCTTGAGCGGGGGAACGGCCTGCGGGGCTGTCACAGTCGTAGCTGAGCCGGAAATTGACGGGGCCGGGGCGGCTGACTGAGCCCAGACAGTGCTGGAGCTCCCGGCGATCAGGGCGACGGCTGCGAGAGTGCGGAACGATAGACCGAAATGTTGCATCAGCGTCATGGGTTGTCCTTTGCAATGCCGATTAGGCGAAATTTTCGCAGTGTTGGGTTGCTATTACGCACTCACGAGTAACTTTCTCCAGCTCAAGAATTTTCGCCGACCAGGGCTGTAAATGCCAAGCGATGGCGCGTTGATACGATCAACGCCGCTTTCCTTTGCATCACGAAATCCACTGCAACGGCGGCAGCCAAACCCAGGGGAGTGCCATCCGAATGCGAGGGGAATCGCTCCCCGGAGAGGTACACACATGGGTTCTACAGAAAAGGTACTTGGAATCGGTTCGCTTGCTCTTTGCACGATCCTGGCGACCGGCGCATTTGCGCAATCACAATCGACGGTTCCATCCGGTACGCCTTCCGCGACGTCCGGCTCATCTACGGGAAGCGCAAGCGACCCCACCTCGCCGACCACCTCGCAAGGCAGTGCAACCTCAGGCTCGTATAACTCAGGCTCGAGCGCGTCGCAGACTGGACAATCCAGCACAACGATGGACCAGAACAGCAACAGCACCACGAGCACAACCAAGTCTCATTCGAAGCGCAACCGAAACGGGAGCTCCACCGGTACATCGAGCACAACCGGAACGTCGGATACAACGGGGACGGGCAGCAGCTCGACCTATCCATCGTCAGGATCGTCGACCAGCGGTTCCGGATCCTATGGGTCCGGTTCTTCTACCAGCGGCACGGGGACGAGCTCCGGTTCCAGTACCACCAGCCCAAGCTCGACAACGCCTTCAACGACGCCTTCTACCACCCCCGAATCCACAACTCCTGGAACAACCACTACTCCTTCAACAACTACCCCCACAACCCCGCAGCAGTAACGGTAGCTGATCCAAACAAGACAAAGGGCCCGGCGAGGGATTCTCGCCTGGGCCCTCTCTTTTTGGGCAGGAGTGTGTTGCGGAAGAAACGAGGTTGCGGATGGATCAATCGTCTGCAGCAGACTGGCCCTTGACCCTTGAACAGAGTATGCCCCGAAGGTAATGCGACTGAGTATCCCCTTTTGTGGGCAGCGTATAACCCGTTTGCGTCACTTGGCTGCAAGCGCCAGCTTTCGTGTGTGCGTTGTGGGGCCTGACTCCGGCACACTGCCGTCGTTGACGATGACTTCTTCCGGTGTGCCAGGGAACACAATACGAGTCGACGCGCTGGTATGTCCCGGAATCCTCAGACGCTCCGCCTGCGTCGACGCAGCCGAGCGCACCGTTACCGGCACATCGGCAGCGGCATCGCCGTCATTGCGGACCTCGATCGCGATTAACCAGCCGTCCGGCACGCCGGTTCGCCCCTTCAGTTCGCTCGGAGCGACACTCGCGATGGATAGGTGTGGCAGGCCCCGATCGCGATACACCCAGTCGTTGAAGAACCAGCGCAGGTCCTTGTGGGAGAATTTCTCAAGCGTCCGCTCGACCCCCTCCGGATCACTGTCTACGTGCGGATCGGAACGGTAGGCCTGCAGTGCCTGCTGAAGTGCCTGATCTCCCACAATGCTGCGCAGCATCCACCAGACCGCCGCGCCTTTGGTGCGATAGATAACTTCGCCGGTCGCGTCGATTAGGCTCTCACGTCCGGAGACCAAGGCGTCCTCGGAGGACGAACTGCTTGAGCTGGACATGGTGATCGCTGGAGTTTGCGCCGGGTCCGACGGAGGTGCTGCCTCTGCACGGGCGAGATTGCGATACGCCTCCTGAATGGCGGCTAGGGCTGCTTCATGGCCGCTGGTGCGTTCGAGCCACAAGAGACGAGAAAACTCCGCGAGACCTTCGTTGATCCACGGATGCGCGGAGTGAATCCACGCGTGAGTCAGCGAGTGCGCCAAGGCGGTGGAAATATCCTCCGCGGCTGCTCCCGCCAGCGGACGGATCACCAGAGTCTCATCCTCGAACGGCTGGCCGGTGTGGTCGATCAGATAAATAGGTGATTGAATCCCTGGCCCATACCACTGTTTCAGGAGCGGCTCTACTTCGGCTGCGGCACTGGAATATGCGGCGAGCGCCGAGTCCTTCGTGGTCACAACCGAAAGGAGTCCAGGATCGGAGGCCGGCCCTGCTTCGATTACTGAATGTGCCGTGATCAACAGATCGGGGGTCCGGAAGCCGAGCGGCTTTGTTGCGAACTGCGCCACGGCGATTCCGGGTGATTCAGCGGCAGCCTGATCCGGATTGTCGCTGATAGCCTTCAGGCTCTCGCGCTCTCCGCAGAAGAATGCGGCATCGGGCGGCTCGCCCCGATACTCCACCGCGAGACGAAGCCGAACCGGCGCGGAGGCTTCGCGCAGGCGCGTTTTGCCGATCACTTGGAACAACCGGTCGCCATCGCGGAACATCAGCGGAGGCGCGGCCACCGGATACCAGAGCACGTATCCGAAGCCGCGTAGGAATATCCCATCCGGGCTGATGACATCCCAGTCGGCGGCACGCGCCTGTGACGGAGGCGCCCCTGTGCGCTCCAAACGTGCCGCGGAGAGTGCGATAGTGCCCGAGTATAGCGCCGTCAGATTCAGAGTGGCGCCGGGCGCAAGCGGCTGAGGCAGCGTAACGACCGCCTCGTCCATCGAGCCGGTGTGGTCGGCGTCTGTCTCGACGAGCCGGCTGACCAACGGCAGCGTGCGGCCAGATGCCGAAACAGCTTGCCACCGCAGCGAGGATGAGATCTGCAGAATGACGCGACTCAACGCCGACGGGCCGTCGTTCCGGACCCCGAAGCTCGCCCGCATCGCAATCGAGGAGCTTGCCGGCGTGAGGTGCGCGTCCAGGTCGTAGCTGGTGAAGGCAAGAGCTCCGCGTTCGGCATCGGTTACGTGCAGCGGGTCGTCCTGCTCCAACGGCGCAGGTGCCGCAAGTATCGTCTGTTCGGCGGATGAAGCCGAATCCGAACCACGGGAGAAGAGGACCTTGCCCGAATCGGCCGGCTGAGGAGGGGGCTCGGTAGTCTGCGCGATCGCCGCCGCAAACCCAATCAATAACGGCGCCGCAAAGCTGATTGGTCGGAACTTCACGAACCGAGTCCCTTGGGCGCTTTGGGGACAGCGACGGGCTCTAATACGGGCTGGTTTCGGCGCTGACGCATGGCTTCATACATAACGACTGCCCCGGCCACCGAAACGTTTAACGAGGAGACCTTACCCGCCATCGGAATCCGCAGCAGGTGATCGCAGGTGCGCTTCACCAGGTCATGTAGACCGGCGCCTTCGCGCCCTAGAACCAGCACGCAGTCAGTACGGAAATCGAAGTCGGTGTAGTCCGGCGTGCCGCGTTCGTCCAGGCCGAGCACCCAGATATTCGCCTTCTTCATCTGCTCCAGCGACCGTACTAGGTTGGTAACGCGAGCGATCCGCACATGCTCGGAGGCGCCGGCCGAAGCCTTTGCCACCGTCGCCGACACCGGGGCGGAACGCCGCTCCGGCAGAACGACCCCGTCGATTCCGGCTCCGTCTGCCGTCCGGAGCAGCGCCCCCAGGTTGTGGGGGTCCTCCACGCCGTCGAGCGCCAGGAAAAAGCGGTGGTGCGCGCCCGGTTGGGGCTGTAAGGCCAGCAGGTCTTCCAGAGCGAGAAAGCTCCGCTCGCGGACCAGCGCAAGCGCGCCCTGGTGAGCGTCGGTGCGAGCCATCCGGGTGAGCTGGTCACGGCCTTCGAGCGAGACCCGGACGCCGGACTCGCGACACAGCCGGGCAAGCTTTTCCAGCCGGGAATCACCCCGCTCCCGCGCAAGGAGCACCCGCTCCAGCCTGCCTGCGCCGGAACGAACCGCCTCTTCCACCGGGTGCAGGCCGTAAAGAACGTCCATCGCACCAGTTTACTGCCTCGAAAATTCCCGTTCTCCGCAGCCTGAAATAACCCTACAATGGTCGATATCCGGTTTATTTTCCGGGCGAGGACCGCTCATGACCTTCTTCGGGCGCCAAAGAAAGACGGGCGACGACCGAGACTTTTCCTCTGCCCTTCCCGTCTTTACCGGTATGCGAGCCCAGGCGGTCGCACTATCGGCAGAACAGGCGGAGCAAGGTCAACGCGAAAACGCGGCGATCGCTCGCGGCCTGAGAGGCCAGGACCCCGAGGTGCTGGACCGACTGATTGAGCTCTATCAGCACCGGTTGATGCGTTACCTCCTGTTCTTAACCGGCAAGCGCGAGGTCGCCGAAGACCTTTTCCAGGAGACCTGGATGCGGGTTCTGATGCGCGGTTCGCAGTACAACGGCAAAGCGCGTTTCGATACCTGGCTGTTCGCCATTGCGCGCAACCTGGTCATCGACCTTTCGCGCAAGCGCACCATGGCGTCCCTGGACGAAATGTGCGACACGACTGAGGAAGGCCGATCGTTTGAGATTGCGACGGACGGACCCTCGCCGCTGGAGCTGTTTCAGGTTCGCGAGGACCGTGCCGAGGTTGCTGAGGTCCTGCTGAAGCTGGAGCCGAACTACCGCGAGGTGCTGGTACTCCGGTTCCATGAAGAAATGTCGCTGGAAGAGATTGCCGGGGTAACGCGAGCCCCGCTCTCGACCGTCAAATCCAGACTGTACCGCGGGCTGGCTGCACTGAAGCCGGAGATCGAACGACTGCGCGGGCTGCGCGTCGCGGAGGCCA
>Ga0157369_10010185_pt1 | contig 10727 bp, 8 predicted proteins | sample C25metaG_FD_113461 | JGI IMG/M metagenome (GOLD analysis project Ga0157369, IMG submission 113461) | Corn rhizosphere microbial communities from Kellogg Biological Station, Michigan, USA - C2-5 metaG | ecosystem: Host-associated > Plants > Roots > Rhizosphere > Soil | place: USA: Michigan...
CCGGGTTCCCTGATATGAGCCAAAGAAAAGCAATTCGTTTTTCTTAAGTGGCCCTCCGAGCACGAATCCGAATTGGTTTTGCTTGAGATCCGGCCGTGGCTGGCCGGTCTTGTTCAAAAAGAAGTCATTCGCGTTTAGAAAATTGTTACGCAGAAACTCGAACACAGTTCCGTGATATTCACTCGTGCCTGTCTTCGTTACCACGCTAACGTTGGCTCCCCCGGTGCGGCCGAAAGCAGCATCGTAAAGTCCGGTTTGCACCTTGAACTCTTGAAGCGTGTCAGGGTTGGGGATCGGTATGCCCCCGCTCGCAGCACCCGAGCTCATGACATCGCTGACACTCGCCCCGTCCATTTGCCAGTTGTTGTTATAGGAGCGAGCTCCATGCACGAAAATCCCGTCATTCGAGGTCCCCACCTGTGATAGAGCTGTTCCACCATTACCGAGCTCGCCAGCGTTGTAGACTCCGACGATTGCTCCAGGAGAAAGCCCAGCTATTTGCGCGAAGTTTCTGGTCACCAATGGCAAGCCGCTGATTTCGTTGTCGTGAACTACGCGTCCCAGAGCGAATGTGTCGGTCTGGACCATGGGCGGCCCGGCAGATACCTGAGCACTTTCATAGTGTGTTGCGAGTTGCATTTGCAGCTCGATCCGTAGCGTCTCGGTGACGGCTACTGGTAGGTTTGAGCGCTGCAAAGGTTGGAATTCGGACTTGCTCGCCTGCAAGATATAAATGCCTGGCGCGAGTGATAGAAACGCGAACCGTCCCTGCTTATCTGAGTCGAAGGCTGACGCTTCGCTTCCATCCGATTTAATGAGGCTAACGGTTACGCCTGGCAGAACTGCACCGGAGGGGTCCAACACGACACCTGTTATTGCCCCAGTTGATGCGGTTTGGCCCGCGAAAAAACTGGCAAGGGCAAAGATAACGACGATGACAGAGGTGAGGAAATAACCCGATCGTCGAGAAACTGAAGCGCTCAAGCGACTGGGCATGTGCAATCCCTGTAACGAATGAGATGCAGGCCAGAATATACACCACTGGCCCTTCGTCTATCGAGGGGGTAAGCTATTACCGCGTTTGTATCAAGCTGCCATCCTCTGGCGGTTTGCAGTGGGTCCCAATTGCCACGATCGTGCTGGGGAGCATGTCATGAGAAGTAGACCCGGCCCTGTTCAGCTCGCTGTTGGATCTGTCGAGAAACGCACGATGACCCAGAGTTGTTGCCTTGGGGACAAACCTGCTGGGACTCATCTTGATTACGGCAAGAACGTGGGGAAAAGTTTCTCGCGTACGCATTCGATAGCCACCCTGCTCTGTACTCTTGTCTTTTGCTTCCTGGTTCAGCCGATTACCAGCGCACAGTCTAAGGAGGTCCGGCGCGCGCTCATTCTGTATGAGGTTGGCCCCTCGTATCCCTTGGTGGATCTTATCAATGAAGGCATTAAAACTACTCTTCATAATTCAAGTTACCGAATTGAGTTTTATCGCGAATACATGGAAACTGTGTTGTTCTCAAGTCCGGCGGATCAGCAGCTCATTCGGGAGTTTTACGTTCACAAATATCAGAATCACATGCCGGATGTAATCATCACTGTTGGACCCTCTCCTCTTAGGTTCATGATTGAAAAGCACAAAACTTCTTTTCCCGGAGTGCCGGTAATTTTTTGCCTTCCTAACAGGTTGGCCGGCGGCTTCACCGTTGATTCCGACTTTACTGGGGTAGAAGGTGACACTGCGCCAGCTGCGACTCTCGAAGCTGCGTTGCGACTTGTGCCGGGAACAAAACGCGTGGTCGTTGTGGGAGGCACGTCCTCGTTTGATCGGCAGCAGAGCGCGGCTGTCAGGGAACAGTTCAAGCCGTATGAGAAGCGTCTCGATATTTCGTATCTGGCCGACCTCGCCATGCCCGAGCTTCTTGAACGGCTGGCTCAGTTGCCAAGTCACACAATTATCTTGCTCGCCGCTCTGGGCAAAGATGGGGCGGGGACGCCGTTCACTTCGAGCGAATCGGGTCCGATGATTGTTGCGGCTGCGAATGCTCCGGTGTTCACACTGTCGGACCGGGTCCTCAATCATGGAGAGGTGGGCGGGAAGGTCGCAAGCGCCCGCGAACAGGGCAAGATCGCCGGTGCTATGGCTCTTCAGATCCTGAATGGAGAAAAACCGCAAAACATTCCGAGAGTAGAGAGCGCAAGCGTTTACATGTTCGACTGGCGCGCTCTGAAGCGCTGGGGCCTAGAGGAAAGCAATCTTCCCGCAGACAGCATAGTGCTAAATCGGCAGCCGACAGTATGGGAGACATACAGATGGTACATCGTTGCGGGCCTGTCTTTGATTGTATTCGAGGCGCTGTTAATTGGCGGGCTGATCTGGCAGCGCACAAGTCGCAGAAAGGCGGAAAGGGAACTTGAAATCACTTTTGACAGGCTTCGGCTCGCCGTGAATTCGGGCAAGTCAGCAGGGTGGGATTGGGATATCAAGAGCGACCAGAACCGGTGGTTCGGCGACCTGAAAACTATCTTTGGAATTTCGTCTGATACCTATCTGGCAGAGGTTGGGGAATTACAACGCCGAACCCATCCTGCGGATAGAGCGATCGTTTCGAAAGCGATCGCCGATGCACGGCGGGAACACAAGCCGTATGCCGCGGAATTCCGGATAGTTCGAGAGCATGACCAGTCGACGCGATGGATCGCGACGCGCGGGCAGTTCTACTATGCTTCGAACGGTGATGCCATTCGCATGCTGGGAATGGCTGTTGATATCACTGAGCAAAAACAGATGGAGCAGCAGGTACGCGAGAGTGAAGAGCGTTTTCGTTTGGTGGCCAATACTGCGCCCGTGATGATCTGGATGTCTGGTCCTGACAATTTGTGCACGTACATGAACCCGCCGTGGCTGGACTTCAGGGGCAGATCGCTGGAGGCCGAACTGGGGCGCGGCTGGGTGGAAGGGGTACATCCTGAGGATCTAGAGCATTGCCTCGATACTTACAGCCAAGCTTTTGACGAAGGCAAGTCCTTCAACATGCAGTATCGGGTGCGTCGCCATGATGGCGAATATCGTTGGTTGCTTGATGTTGGAGTTCCAAGGTTCAATTCGGATGGCTCAAAGGCTGGGTACATAGGCTCGCGCCTGGACATTACTGAACGGAAGGCTGCCGAAGAGGCATCAGCAGAGATGGGCCGAAGACTGATTCAGGCACACGAGGAAGAGCGCGCTTGGTTTGCGAGAGAGTTACACGACGATATCAATCAACGAATTGCAGTCGTGTCCCTCAAACTGGACGGTTGGCTGCAGGATCATCCCAGGTTCGGCATGTCTGATGGCGGCAAACTTCAAAAGGTGTGTTCACAACTTATCGAGATCGGAAAGGACATACAGGCCCTTTCTCACCGTTTGCATTCCTCAAAACTTGACTATCTTGGGCTTGCCAAAGCTGCCCAGAGCTTTTGCAGAGAATTTTCAGAGCAACAAAATGTGGAAATTGAATTCACGCAGGCCGATATCCCTAGTGGCATACAAAAAGAGATTTCTGTTTGCCTGTTTCGAGTTTTGCAAGAAGCACTCCAGAATGCGGTGAAACATAGCGCTGCGCGGCAGTTCAAAGTCGATCTTCGCGGTACGTTGAAAGAAGTTCAGCTTACGGTGAGTGACTCGGGTGTAGGCTTCAACCCCCAAGACGCCCAATCCCAAAGAGGACTAGGGCTGATCAGCATGCGTGAGAGACTGGAGTTGGTGAATGGAGAACTATCTATCGGCTCGCAGCCTGGCCACGGTACAACGATCACTGCTCGAGCGCCGCTCGGAAAGACGCACCAGTTGCGTGCAGCCGGGTGAAAGATTGATGAAGGGCAGGGCGCTGGTCCAGAAAATCAGTTTCGTGCGTCATCCATTTGCCTCTTGATCAGTCGTGATCATCATCACTATTTGAGCCGATTAAACCCGCACTGCCCAGCTGCTCGGTCCTTCCGTTTACCCATCCCAACTAGCTGAATTCCTTGCTCTCTCGTCTGGCAATTCTGACAGTAGGCGTCGTGTTGATCGAGGTCGATAATTTGGCCTCGAACAGAAGAGATGGAATGGCCTAAGCACAGAGAAAGTGGCAAGTGGGCGACGAAAGAAGCCCCTAACCGCGTAAGGACAATCTCATCGGCTGATATGGGGACCGAATGAATTTTCGAGGGGCATTCGGCCGGTTGTGGCCAGCATCCTCACTATTCGGGAGACTTCAAGGAAGCCGTGAAGGCTGATCCGCGTTCTACTGGTGGCTTATCGCTAATCCAGATCATCGACGGACTGCACTGGCAATTGTTTCCTAGATTCTGATCGTTCCCGTCAATGGCGTTCATGCGAAGGAACGGGTCGGGACACAGCGCCAAAAGGCTGATGGCGTTTTTGGCAGCCACAGCTATCACTGAGGAGAAGAAAGATGGCGACACACGTAATGCCCAAAGCCACTCCATTGGAACCGCAGCCTGCAGTACCAAAGCAGGACAACGACTGGACCAAACCGGCCGCCCTGGCGATTCCCAAGGAAGGATATTTCGAGTTCAAACAAGGAAACTATGGTCCCCTCCTTCCAAGGACGCCCGCCTGCTACGGGTTTTCAGTGGTTGCGAAGGTTTTGCCGGGCAGAGAACAGGCTATGCGGGATTACGGAAAGAAAATTGAGGAGGCAGTGAAGGCTGATCCTACTGTTCTCGGACCGCTGAAGCTTCATTACCTTCGCTGGATCTTGTTCGACGTCGGCTCGGGACCGCACTTTATGTATCAGGGCATTTTTGATACTGACTTCGACAAATACATCGACGACGCGATCATGCTGTTCAACAAGACCGGCATCACCACGGTTTTCGTGAACCTGGAGGGATGGCCAGAGGATTGGAGGACGAACGTTCCAGCGGTTGCCAAGTTCTTTCGCGAACATCAATGTTCAAGCTTCCTGGAATACGGTGAATATCCATACGTCAGTGCCGACGAGGTCAAGAAGGCTCTCAAACTAAGAAAAGCTTTTTCAGAGGCGCTCGACCAGATGCAGTGATGGTTGCGTGACGGGATCCACGATGACAGACAATTACGACCTCATAGCGATCGGGTCTGGCCCCGCGGGTGAGAGTGCCACCGAGTTGGCAGCGTTCTTTGGTCATCGCTCGGCGGTGATCGAGAAATCCCGACCCGGCGGAACTGTGACGACGACCGGGGGAGCGCCAACCAAGACGCTTCGCGAAGCAGCTGGATATTTCTCTGGGTTACGCGAAGGCGATGTATATGGCGTGAGGATTTCAACACCTCCGGAGGTTGCCACCGACATTATCCGAAAACGCACGTACAGCGTTTGCGAGTTACTGCAAAGGGTTACAGCGGAAAATATTGCAAAGAACAATGTGGATTACATCAAGGGTACTGCGCACCTGGGTCAGGGTGGCACAGTTAACGTCACCGAAGATGATGGGCACCAGCGCAAGCTCCGCGCAAAAGTGATCCTGATCGCGACGGGCTCCAGGCCGTTTCATCCGACGAACATTTCTTTTGAGCTCCCCGGAGTCTGCGACACGGACACGATTTTGAGTCGCGGCCGAGTACCGAAAGAGATCGTGATCATCGGCGGTGGTCCGGTGGGCGTGGAGTTTGCAACGATCTGCCACGCGCTGGGCGCACGAGTGACTCTCCTTGAACGTGGAACTCGCTTGATAAGCATGATGGATGGCGAACTTTCGCAATGCATGGAAAGTCTGTTCCGCGAGTGGGACATCAAGATGTTGTTCGGTGTTGTAGCAGATGCCGTCGCTGCGAAGGCTGACCAGCTCGAAGTGACACTTTCCAACGGAGAAAAGCTTTTTCCGGACACAGTCCTCTTCGCCGCGGGGCGGGTGGCAAATACCGAAGATTTGGCGCTCGAACAGGCCGGTGTGGCAGTGGATTCTCGGGGCCGCATTGTTGTGGACGCGAATTTCCGCACGTCGGTTGATGGCATCTACGCTGCCGGCGATGTTCTAGGTCCTACTCTAGCGTCGATTGCGATGGAGCAAGGACGAGTGGCGGTCTGCAATGCGTTCTCGATCCCCTTCGAGGGCATTGTAGATCCGAGTCCGGTCTCAGCGGTTTATGGGATGCCTGAGGTGTCCGGAGCGGGTCTCACCGAGGAGCAATGCCAACAACAGGGACTTGATTATGAAGTTGGGCGGGCCGACCTCGCTTTCACTCCTCGGGGAGCGATCGCGGGCCGTGGAGGCCTGCTGAAGCTGATTTTTATGAAGTCCGACCGGAAGATAGTCGGTGTTCATTGCATTGGGGATATTGCCTCAGAAATTGTCGGGATCGGGCAGATGGCGATCCGCTGTGGGGGAACAATGAACACAATCGCTAACATGTCGATGAACACACCAACTTACAGTTATGCCTACAAATATGCCACCTTTGATGGTTTGAGGCGTTGTGCCACCGCAAGAAGGCAGACGGAGATGGCGAACACGTCGGTGGGGAATTGACTTAATCGCCCGGTTCTCACGTGGAACAGGTTAGAGGACAGAGTAAAAGCGGTAAGGAGCTCACATATGCCAGTGACTGAAGCCGGCTCGGCTAGTGCGACATTGGACCGTCCTAGTACGGTGGGCAATGTGGCTAAAAGCACGACGTTGGGGCGCACTTACAATCAAGCCCATGTGTCCCGAAAATATGAAAAAGGTAAGCGTCGCTTCAGCGTTTACTGGACTTGGAGTTATCCATGGGAAGCCAATCGCGATGTAAGTGCATTGGATAACCGCTTCTCGACGATGACTGAGGTTCGGCGAGTTGGATGGCCTCAGTATGAGTCGGTGGAGTACTCGGAAAAGATGTTTCTCCAGGGGATTGCCGGAACTCTTGAGCTGTTTCATTTGTCACTTGTGAGTTTTCAGAATCTTATCGGCGAGGTCACGGGCCAGCCTGTGGCGGTGTATCAGAGGATTGACCAAGCGGGGCAAAGGTTACCGATCGACGACCGAATCCTCGCTGACACGGACACGTTGATGGTGTTCGGTTTGGATCACATCGTGACGGAGCAGGAGGCTTCTTCGGGCGAGATTGAAGCGCTGCAAAACTTTCTAAGACGCGAAGGCACTTGTCTCATCCTCGGTCCTCATCATGACGTGGGGGTCTCCGACAATTTAACAGAGCGCCAGATGGAGTATTCCCACCATGGCGACCCCTTGGTTCCACGACAGCAGCGGTTTGGAAAGTACACACGGTCGGTGATGAAGGGCCTTGGTGTGCCCGTTGAAAATCGATACGGTCTTCGCCCGGCTACCATCGAAGGGACAAAACGAACCGTTCCTCTTTCCGTGACAAGAGACCTGGACACCAGGGGATGGATGACAGACGTGGCGACGTTCGTCTTTCATATGCACCTGCCACACTATGCCGTGACCACGGATGATCCGAGAGCTATTCATGTGTTGGCTAGACAGCCGATTGATGTGTCTAAGCCGCATCCGTTCGTGGAAGCTGGCAACCGAGAATTCAATATGTTCCTGTGGATGCCACCACGCGACGATCGCGCGGGCGACATATTGCTGGCAGATTCCACCATCTTCACAACGTTGTTCGGCGGTGATGCCGGTTTGCATAACTTCTGGAAGAACCTCGCGACTAAGTAAGGTGGTTCGCCTGGCGCAAATCCGGAACTGGATCTTATTGGCGGGTTGGGTGGGGATTCTAATGATGCGAGCACATGCGCAGAATCGAGGTGTTTATCCCCTCGGAATGAGTGCGACCAATTCTGGTTTGACGCCCCAGCCCGGTTTTACCTATTCCAACCAGCTCCTTTTTTACTCGCGCGATCACGCCAAAGATGATGGCGGCCAGACGCTGTCAGTCACGGGCGAAAATTATGTCCTCATGGACATGAATACATTGGCATGGGTGAGCAAGAAAACGTTCGTTGGCGGAGCCCGATACTCGGCGGCAGCGAGTCTCCCGTTTGCCAAGAACAGCCTTACATCAGATGTGCAGGGAAGAGTCAGTGGCGGTGGCGGATTCGCCGATTCATATTACATGCCGTTCATTCTGGGATGGAATCGAGAACGCATTGCTATCCGTGCAATCTACGGATTTCTTGCGCCAACCGGTCGATTTGTGGTGAACGCGACGGATAACGTTGGTTCGGGCTATTGGACTCATGCCCTCTCTTCTGGACAAACGATCTATTTGACAAGCAACAAGCGCCTCGTCTTGTCTGCGTTTCAGATGTACGAATTTCACACCACTCAGGAAGGGACCGCCGTTCGTCCGGGCGATACGATTGATCTGGATTACTCGCTCTTGGGTGGGTTTCCCATGCGCGATGTCCAGTTTCAGATCGGATTAGTTGGATATGAACAAAGGCAGGCCACTGCCAAAACCGGGCCTACGGTCTCGGTGGCTGCATCCAAGGAGCGCTATGCCATCAATGCACTTGGGTTCGCGGTGAACTCTAGTTTCCCCAAGCGAAAAGCAGGCTTGGGCTTTAAGTATTTCAAGGAGTTTTCGAATCGTTCTACGTTTCAGGGGTATTCGATGCAAGTTACTGGCTCATACACCTTCTAGCGGAAGGTCGTCCGAGGAAGGGAAGATACACGAGCACAACGGTGCAACAGCCTGTTTGCAGAGCAATTCGCGCATGTGACCACTGCGCTTCGAGTTGGGGTTTGTAAGAACCTTCGAACTGAAGGGAATGTTAACGATAGAAAGACGGAGTCTCACCATGAGGAAGATTGCTCTTTTTTCAATCGCACTGTGCTTGCTGGCCGTATGCACGGCCTTCGCCCAAGACGTACGTTACAACTTCGACAAGAACGGAGACTTTTCGCAGTACAAGACTTACAAGTGGGTGGTAATGAAGGATGCTACGAAGATCGACGATCTTCGCGACAGACAGATCAAGGATGCAGTGGATGCGGAACTCGCCAAGAAAGGCCTTACGAAGACCGATGCAGAGACCGCCGACCTCTATGTTGGCTATCAGGCTGGAATTGGCACAGAGAAGCAGTACACGTCCTTTGATAGCGGCTGGGGATATGGCCCCGGATGGTACGGGGGAGGCTGGTACGGCGGGGGTGGCGGCATGACGACTGGGCAAACTTCCACTATTTACGTGGGACAGTTAGCGGTCGACATGTACGACGCGAAGAAGCATGAATTGGCTTGGCGCGGCGTTGCCAGCAAGACAATCGACCCGAAAGCTAAGCCCGAAAAGCAACAAAAGAACCTGGCAAAGGCGGTGGCAAAGCTTTTGAAGAACTATCCTCCTCCGCCACCGAAGTCAAAATAGGACCGCATGGGCCACGCCAAGGGGACCTAGATCAATAAGCCATGCGCTTAGCGAGAGGGCCCCTTTTTTCTTGTATGCAGAGTGCCTGCGTTCTGCGGCACAAAGCCGGGAATAGGCACTGAAAATGTCTGTCACTTCAACTTCTGTCACTTCTTCCAGTTGACGAGATCGAAGCTGGTTCATAGCATGCGTTCAATTGTGTCGATGGTTTGACTGCGCTTGAACCGAGCAGGAGCGGAAAAGCAAATTGAAATACTTCGTCGTCGCCATATTGTCGATTCTTGTGATTCCGTTCGTCGGGAGCGCTCAAACCCCCCGGGTCCGCCAGTCGAGTCCAACAGACGAGCCGCCAGTCGTGCAACAGATTCTCGCGAAAGGGACAATCTCGACAGACAAAGTGATCGACGGAATACTTTCCGTAGGGGAACCTGACTTGCCGTTGGGGCCGGCCGACGTTCTCAGAGAATATGAAAATGAAATGATCCGCGTTGCAAACCGGCTGTCCGCTGAGCTTGCGAGCATTTCGCGGGCAAAGCGTGACAATCGAATCAGAAGCGATGAAGCAGAATATTTGATCGCCGAAAGATATCGGGTTGCGATGATGCAGCACGAAGTGCTCAGCGCGTTGCACGAGAACCTGGAAAATGACCTGGCCCAAACTCCAGCCGCCGCTCCGGCCGTCGGAGTGTTAAATATCGATCGGAAAGTCTACACACCGGTGGGACGTCGTCCTTAAAAGGTCGTCGGTATTTGTGTGTGTAGTCGTCGCAAGACCGTCAGCTATCTGGTGTCGTTGGATCCAGCAGCACATTCCGTTCAAATCGCCAGCTCCCTCAGTTTGACAGGAATTTCGGGCGAGGGGCGGGGGACCGCATGAGTGAACCTGTTCTTGAACTCGACGACATCCAGAGTGGAGTGCTCCGGCCGCGACCCAGTCCATATGTAGCGACATATGTGTTGCTTCGTCTCGACGAACGCGAAGCGGGTCGAGAACTGATGCGTCGCTTGAGCGCGGTCGTCACATCAGCGGCACAACCGGAAACTCCGGCGCGCGACACTTGGGTAAGTGTTGCGCTAACGTTTCAAGGGCTCAAAACGCTCGGCGTGCCACCAACTTCGCTCAACACTTTCTCATCACAGTTTCAGCAGGGGATGTTGGCGCGGGCCGCCTTCTTGGGAGACACGGGAGAGAGCGGTCCTGAGCATTGGGAGAAGCCACTTGGATCAGCCGATGTCCACGTCGTGGTCACTGCGCTTTCTCCAGACAGCCAACACCTTGAAGTTGCAATGGAGCGAGCACGGAAAGCTTATCAAGAGTTACGGGGCATCACGGCGATCTGGCGACAGGACTGTCATGTTCGTCCTGGTGAGAGAGAAGCCTTCGGATTCAGAGACGGAATCAGCCACCCTGCAGTCGAAGGAAGTAATATCCCC
>Ga0157369_10010186_pt1 | contig 10726 bp, 7 predicted proteins | sample C25metaG_FD_113461 | JGI IMG/M metagenome (GOLD analysis project Ga0157369, IMG submission 113461) | Corn rhizosphere microbial communities from Kellogg Biological Station, Michigan, USA - C2-5 metaG | ecosystem: Host-associated > Plants > Roots > Rhizosphere > Soil | place: USA: Michigan...
GCAGCGGGTGAGCGACGGCGCATCGTGTTCACCGCAACCGAAACGCCGGCACTCGGAGTCGACCAGCCCGCGCTTTGGTGGCCTGTCGGTCATGGGTCGCAACCGCTGCACGAGCTGTTCCTCACGGCGTCCGTCGACGGCGTCGTCTCCGACCACTGCAACACCACTTTCGGGATCCGGCAGGTGACGAGCCACATCGCCAAAGGCGGCGGCCGACAGTTCACCATCAACCACCGGCCCGTACAGGTGCTCGGCGGCGGCTGGTGCCCAGACATCTTCCTGCGCTACGACTACCAACGCTTGTACGACGAGCTCACCTACACAATCGAGATGGGGCTTAACGCGATTCGGCTCGAGGGCAAGCTCGAAAATCCCGAGTTCTACGAACTCGCAGACCAACTCGGCGTCATGGTGTTGCCGGGGTGGGAGTGCTGCAACAAGTGGGAAGCGCACGCGGGCACAGGTGGCGCAGCCTGGAGCGAGCAGGACTACCTGATCGCCCGCCGGTCGATGGCGAGTGAGGCGCGGCTGCTACGCAACCATCCGTCGGTGGTGTCGTTCCAGATCGGGAGCGACTTCGCGCCGCCGCCGAAGCTCGCTGACATCTACGTCAACGAGTTGAGGGCCGCCGACTGGGTGCTGCCGATCGTCTCGTCCGGTTCGAGCGAATGGAACAACGACTGGTCGGGCGGTCCGAGCGAGCTCGGCACTACCGCCACCGAGGGCGCGGGCGTGTCAGGCATGAAGATGTGGCCGTACGACTGGGTGCCGCCGGTTTACTGGTACGGCAAGCAGTACGGCGCCGCGATCGGCTTCGACAGCGAGTGCAGCGCGGGCCATTCGATCCCGCGTTTGCCGAGCCTGCGAAAGATGCTCACACCCACCGAGATCGAACAGCTGTGGCAAGAGCCGAACGCCCGCCAGTACCACGCGGCTCCGCCTTCCCCGTTCGAGAACCTCAGCATCTTCAGCGCTGCTCTGGCCGCGCGCTACGGCGAAATCGCCAGCCTGCGCGACTTTCTGCGCAAGGCGCAACTCGCCAACTATGAGATGGTGCGTGCGCAGTTCGAGGCCTACGGCAGCCGCTTCTCCGCCGACGAGCCGGCCACCGGCGTCATCTACTGGATGCTCAACACCGCCTGGCCCAGCCTCAACTGGCACCTTTACGACTACTTCCTCGATCCGGCCGGCGCGTACTTCGGTGCCAAGAAGGCGAACGAGCCAGTGCACGTGCTCTTCACCTACGACACCGGCGAGGTGATGGTGGTCAACCGCACACCCCACATCGCCGGGCCGTTCACCGTCGACGTCGCCGTGCGCAATGTCAACGGCGAGGTGAAACGCGAGGAGCGGCGAGCCGTTCCCGAGATCGTCGGCAGCACCGCCTTCACCGCCGGAAAGATCGAAATACCGGACGACGTGTCGCCGGCGTATTTCGTCGAGCTGGTGCTCTCCGGGGTCGGCGAAGAGCGGGTCGGCCGCAACGTCTATTGGCTATCAACGACACCCGATGTCGTCGACTGGGAAAAGACGTTCTGGCAACACACTCCCCAATCGGCATACGCCGATTTCAGTGCGCTGCAGGAACTTCCGGCCGCGACGGTCGACGCGAGCATCGAGTCGTCGTCCGACCTGGGGCAAGGCACGATGCGGGTGACGCTTCGCAACACGTCGCCGTCCGAGACGCCGGTGATCGGCCTGCACGTGTCGGTGGTGACCGGAAGTCCGGCGACGCCGATCGCGCCGATCCGCTGGGACGACAATGACGTCACGCTGTTCGGCGGCCAAAGCGTCACCCTGACCGCGCGCTACTCGACGGCGGGCCTTTCGGCAGCGCCGTTCGTGCAGCTCGACGCCTTCAACCTCAAGGAGCCGATCGCCGTCATGAAGCAGGCGACGGGCTGACTCGACGACACGCAGCGGCACGCGATCTTACGTCGCGGCGGCGCCGTCGGCGCTCGGAGCCGGAACCGCAGCAGTAACGAGCTGCCACGCGGTGTCGAGCCCAGCGGCGAGGCAACCCTCGACCACAGCATCGGCCCCCAGCGCGCTGACCTTCACCTCGGGCAACACCGGAGCAAGCGCACGTAACTGCTCAGCGACCGCTTCCATGAAGCCGGGCGCCTGGCCGATGCCGCCGCCGAGCACCACGAGTTCGGGATCGACAACGGTCACGACCGCACACACCGCCTTCGCGACCAGCAGCGCCTCTTCAGCCACGACCGTTGCTGCCAGTTCGTCGCCGTCCGACGCCGCCGCGAAAACCTTTTGTGCGGACGTCGAATTCCGCACGCCGGCCCGTTTCGCAGCGCGCACCACCGCAGCCGCGGAAGCGGCGGCCTCGAAGCTGCCGCGCTTGCGTGCGTCGTCGATGTCGGCCCCGTGGCCCTCGGAGAACGGCAGGTACCCGATCTCGCCTGCCGCTCCGTGCGAGCCGCGATGCAGCTTGCCGCCGAGCACGAGGCCCATGCCGATGCCGGTGCCGACCGAGACGAACGCGAAGTTGTCGACGTCGCGCCCATGGCCGTAGGTGCGCTCGGCGAAAGCCGCCGCATCGATGTCGTTCTCGACCATGAGGTGCTTGCCGAAGGCCGCACGCAAGGCCGCGAGGACGTCGGGGGAGTCCCAGCCGGGGAGGCTGCCGGAGAAGGCCAGCGAATCGCGGCGCGGATCGTAGACGCCGGGGCTGCCGATGACGGTCTGGGTGACGGCGGACGAGTCGAGGCCAACTTCGGAAAGCAGTGCGGTGGCAAGACCGACAAGCTCTTTGACCCGCCCGTGGCCGTTGGTGGCCTTCGTGCGCACCGACTGGCGAGTGCGGATGCTGCCCGTCATGTCGGCGAGCGCGCCGCGGATGTACTGCCGGCCGACGTCGAGGCCGACGACGTACCCGGCCTCCGGGTGCACCTCGTACAAGATGGCGGCCGGGCCCGGCACGCCGGTGCGATGGCCGGCCGCGCGCACCAGACCGGCCCGCTCGATGTTGGCGAGGGCCAGCGAGACGGTGGGCTTGGACAGGCCGGAGATGCGGGCGAGGTCGGCGCGGGAGAGCGGGCCGGCGCGCCTGATGTGGTCGAGCATCACCTGCTCGTTCATCGCGCGGATCAGCTGGGGACGGGCCGCGGACAACCCACCTGCGACCACTGCCACGTCGACCTCCAGGGCTCTCGCAGATCGTACTGAAGCTGTTACCTGCCGGTCTTGCGTCCGCCAAATCAGTAGGTTACTTTCCTAACAATCATTCGCGCTACTCAATTCCCATCCATCCGAACGCCAGCGAGGGGAAACGCCGCCGCATGTCGAGTTCGCCAGTCGTCTTGGGGCTTGATTTCGGCGGCACCAAGATCGCAGTCGCTATTTGCGATCTGGCAGGTGTCCGGCTCGGGGCCACCACAGTCGAGAGCTTGCCGGAAGCAGGCGCTGCCGCGGCGATGGCGCGCGCGGTCGCGGCCGCTCGTGGGTTGCTCTCGACCGCGGCGCCGGAGTGCCGGCTCGCGGCCGTAGGTGCCGCGACCTTCGGCATCCCTTTCGACGACCGGGTCGAGCTCGCGCCGACGATCCCGGGGTGGGACACCCTGCCCTTCGGGAACGAGTTGAAGGCGGCGTTTCCGGAGGCCACGATCCAGCTCGCGACCGATGTCAAGGCAGCGGCACAGGCCGAGCTTCGGTGGGGCGCGCTGGCCGAGTGCGATCCCGGGCTCTACCTCAACCTCGGCACTGGGCTTGCCACCGCGATCGTCGCCGCTGGCAAGGTCATCACCGGCGCACATCGTGCCGCGGGGGAGATCGGCTACAACGTCCGTGAGGTGGCGGACGTGGGGGTTGCGCTCTCCGAGCGCGTCACCCTCGAGGACGTCGTCAGCGGCAAGGCGCTGTCGGCGGCGGCGAGCGCCGAGCTGCGGCGTCGCCTGACGACGGCGGAGTTGTTCGCTCTCGCCGACCGCGAGCCGGGTGCAGCCAGGCTCGTCGACGAATTCGTCCGCGAGCTGGCGATGCACGTCGTGAATCTCGCGGTGGCCATCGACCCGGTGCGCATCGTGGTCGGTGGCGGCATGGTCCGGTCGTGGGCTCGCCTCGCCCCCGGCTTGCGCCGTGCGCTCGAGGCGGCCGTCCCGTTCCCACCGGAGCTGACGACCGCAGAATTCCCGTTCGATGCGCCGCTCATCGGGGCGCTGGCACTCGGAGTCGAGGCGGCGGGGGCCGTCCTCGGGGAGGAGGCGCTGGCATGAGGGTGCTGGCTTTCGAAAGAGCACAGCCGTTTCGAAAAAGCACGGTCGTTCCCAATGAGCACGGTCTTTCCAATAGGCACGGTCCTTCCAACAGGCACTGTCCTTTCCAAGATGAGCAGTGAGGGGCAATCACGATGAGGCGCATGAAAGGTGCCGCCATCGCCGTCTCCGTCGGCCTCCTGGCGGCCGCGTGTGGTGGCAGCAGTCACAACAGCAGCAACAACACTGGAAGCAGTAGCCCGACCGGTGGCGCATCGGGCACCGTGGCGTCGCCCAACGGGTCGGCGTCCGGCGGGAGCGGCGCACCCGCATCGCACAAGCAGGGCGGCACGGTCACCATCTCGAACGAGGCGGGCCAGAACTGGACCTGCCAGTTCAACCCCTTCAACCCGGCGGTCAACTCGTTGTCGGTCGGCTTCGTCTACGAGCCGCTGGTGTACGTGAACTCGCTCAAGGCCGGCGCCGAGACCCCGATGCTCGCGTCGTCCTACAAGTGGAGTGACGACAAGAAGTCGATCACCTTCACCATCCGCGACGGCGTGAAGTGGAACGACGGCCAGCCGATGACGGCGGACGACGTCGCCTTCACGTTCAACCTGATCAAGCAGAAGCCGTCGCTCGACCTGTACTCGCTGTTCACCGGCGCTGGCCTGCAGACCGTGACGGCAAACGGCAACCAGGTCACGATGACGTTCTCCGACAACGCGCAGACCTACTTCTACCTGTTCGCGGGCCAGGTCGGCATCGTGCCCAAGCACATCTGGTCGACCGGCGACGCCGCGGCCAAGCCCGACACGTGGGAAGACCCGAACCCGGTCGGCACCGGTCCGTTCATGGTGAACCCGTGCAAGCCGAACAACATCACGTACACGGCAAACCCGAACTTCTGGATGCCGGGCGAGCCGTTCATCAAGACCGTGCAGTACCCCGCCTATCTCGACAACGGTCCGGCGAACCTCGACCTCGCGAACGGCAAGGCGCAGTGGGGCGGCCAGTACATCCCGAACATCGACGCCGCGTACAAGGCGAAGAACAAGGACAACAACTACTGGTTCCCGCCGATGACCAACGTCGCGCTGATCCCGAACCTCGATCCGTCGCACAAGGCGACGAGCACGCTCGCGGTGCGGCAGGCGATCGCGGCAGCCCTCGACCGGGAGAAGATCTCGCAGCTTGGTGAAAGCGGCTACCAGCCGGCCGCCAACCAGACCGGCATCGTGACGCCGACGTTCAACAAGTACTTCGACTCCGCAGCGCTCGCGTCGTCCGGCTATGACAAGCCGAACGTCGACAAGGCGAAGCAGCTGCTCGCGTCGGCAGGCTACGGACCAGACAAGCCGCTGAAGCTCAGCGTCATCACGGTTTCGGGTTACACCGACTGGGACGCCTCGCTCGCCGTCATCAAGGACCAGCTCAAGGCGATCGGCATCGACCTCACGATCCAGGACCTCGAGGGTCAGACGTACGACGACAAGCTGTTCAAGGGCAACTTCGATCTGGCGTATGGCCCGCAGCTGTCGGGCGGCCCGTCGCCGTACTACGAGCTGCGCCAGCTGCTGTACTCGAAGAACTCGGCGCCGATCGGCACCGACGCCTCGACGAACTACGAGCGGTACATCAACGCGGACGTCGACAAGCTCTTCGACCAGTACGCGACAGCGGACGACGCCGGCCAAGTCTCGATCATCAAGCAGATCGAGGCCCACATGATCTCGGACGTGCCGTTCATCCCGACCACGGAGTCGGTCGACTGGTACCAGTACAACACCACCGACCTCCAAGGCTGGCCGACGAAGGACGACGCGTACGCCCAGCCGGCGCCGTGGAACTACCCCGACGACGAGCAGGTGCTGCTACACCTGTACTCGAAGTCGGCCCAGAAGTAAGAACCCAGAAGTAAGAGCCGTGCTGTCCACGAGGGTGAGCCGAAGGAGCTAGTCGCGATGAGATTCCTGCTTCGCCGATTAGGGTTCTTCGTGCTCACCCTCTGGGCGGCCATGACCCTGAACTTCTTCATCCCGCGGATGATGCCGGGCAACCCGGCCCAGGCCATCAAGGCCCAGCTCAACCACAGCGGCCATATCGCCTCGCCCGCGCAGCTGAACGCGTTGCTCGCGTCGTACGGTTTCGACCCGCACGCCGGCCTGCTCGGGCAGTACCTCACGTACCTCAAAGACATGGTCACCTTCGACTGGGGTGTCTCTATCGGCGGGAGCAGTCTCGGCACGCCGGTGCGCAAGCTGATCGCGCAAGCCCTGCCGTGGACTCTCGGCTTGGTCGGCACGACGACCGTGATGGCCTTCCTCCTCGGCACGCTCATCGGCATCGTCGCCGGGTGGCGGCGCGGCGGTCTGATCGACGGCGTCGTGCCACCGGTCTTCGTCGTCACGTCGGCGCTGCCGTACTTCCTTGTGGCGCTGGTGGCTATTGCCTTGCTGGCGAATGGGCCGCATGCACCGTTCCCGAACGACCAGAACTACGACATCGGGCTGCAGCCGAGCTGGTCGGGCCAGTTCATCGGCAACGTGCTGAAACACGCTGTGTTGCCGGCGGCGTCCATCCTGATCACCGCGATCGGCGGCTGGATCCTGACCATGCGCAACAACATGATCTCTACGCTCGGCGAAGACTACGTTCGCATGGCGCGAGCGAAGGGACTCTCGAACCGGCGCATCATGTTCGGCTACACCGCCCGCAACGCGTTCTTGCCCAATCTCTCGGGATTCGCGATGTCGCTCGGCTTCGTGGTGGCCGGCACGATCCTGGTCGAGTACGTGTTCAACTACCCGGGCCTCGGCCACATGTTCTACGTCGCGACGGCGAGCATCGACTACCCACTGCTGCAGGTGCTTTTCATGCTGGTGACCGTGACCGTGCTCGTCTGCGTTTTGCTGTGCGACTTCGCCGTCTTCCTGCTCGATCCGCGCGCGCGGGCGAAGGGCTAGCCGATGAGCACGATCCTTGCCGAATCCGCCACCGTTAGCAGCGAACCGGAGTCGATCAAGCGGCGGCGCGGGGGTCTGTGGCGCGCAATCCTGCACAACCGCAAGGCGGTGGTCGGCCTCGTGCTGTTCCTGCTGTTCTGCCTTGCGGCCGCGTTCCCGCACATCTTCGTGCCGTGGCTGCACGGGCCGCCAGACAAGGTCGGCGCATTCGACTCCGAGCTGCACCCTTCGCTGCACCACTGGCTCGGCACAACGCAGCTGGGGCAAGACGTCTACGCGGAACTGATCTACGGCACGCGCGAGTCGCTCATCATCGCGTTGGTTGCCGGAGCCGGCGCGACCATCATCTCCGTACTGATCGGCGTCTCGGCCGCCTACCTCGGCGGCCTCGCCGATGATGCCTTGTCGCTGTTCACCGACGTCTTCCTCGTGCTGCCGGCCTTCCCGCTGATCATCGTGCTGGCGACGTTCGCCGGCAAAGGCAACCTCACGGTCGTCGTGCTGGTGCTGATCGTGACCGGCTGGTCGTACGGCGCGCGGCAGATGCGCGCCCAGGGGCTATCGCTGCGCAATCGCGACTTCCTCGAATCGGCGCGCGTGCGGGGCGAGCGACGCTCGTACATCATCCTGGTCGAGGTGCTGCCGACGATGACGTCGCTCATCGCCGCGAGCTTCCTGGGTGCCGCGCTGTATTCGGTGCTCACTGCAGCGGGCCTGCAGTTCATCGGTCTCGGCGACTCCAGCTCGCTGAGCTGGGGCACCATGCTCTACTGGGCGCAGAACCAATCCGCACTGCTCAGCGGCTTCCCGGCCTGGGCCCTCGCCCCCGGAGTCGCAGTCGCCCTGCTTGGCGTTTCCTTCGCGCTCCTCAACTATGCGTTCGACGAAATCGGCAACCCGGCGTTGCGGCCGGTTCGGAGGCATCGTGTCAAGCGCGCCAATCCTTGAGGTTCGCGGCCTGAAGGTCGAGTACGAGTCCGACCGCGGGCCGGTTTGGGCGGTCGACGGCGTCGACCTCGACGTCCAACCGGGCGAGTTCGTCGGCGTGGTCGGCGAATCAGGGTGCGGCAAGTCGACGATGCTCTTCGCGATCGCGCAGCTGCTCAGCCCACCTGCGTTCATCACCGCCGGCAGCGTGCGTTTCATGGGCCAGAACCTTGTGACCATGACGAATAAGTCGCTCAACGCCCTGCGCTGGCGCGATTTCTCGGTCGTCATGCAAAGCGCGATGAACGCGCTCAACCCGGTGAAGAGCATCGGCGCGCAGTTCCAGGACGCAATCGACGCGCACGACGAGCACGTCGCGCGCGAGCGCCCGGCCGAGGTGTTGCAGCTCGTGGGGATCGACCCGATCCACCTGAAGAGCTACCCGCACCAGCTGTCGGGCGGCATGCGGCAGCGAGCGATGATCGCGATGGCGTTGCTGTTCACGCCCGACCTGATCGTCATGGACGAACCGACCTCGGCGCTCGACGTCGTGGCCCAGCGCCAGCTCATGGTGCAGATCAAGCAGCTGCAAAAGCAGCTCGGGTTCGCGATCATCTTCGTCACCCACGACATGTCGCTGGTCAGCCACTTCTCCGATCAGCTGCTGGTGATGTACGCGGGTCAAGTCGTCGAGGTGGGCGCCACTCGCAAGGTGTTCGACAGCCCGGCACACCCCTACAGCCGCGGGTTGCTCGACGCGTTTCCCTCGATCAACGGGCCGAAGGTGCATCTCACCGGCATACCCGGCGCACCGCCAGACCTTGCGCATCCGCCCGCCGGCTGCCGGTTCAACCCGCGCTGCCCAGAGGTTTTCGCCGACTGTTACGTGATCGAACCCGAGCTGTACCAGGTCGAATCGGCCAAGGCGCGTTGCCTGCTGCACGTGCAGGGCGAGCGACCGTTGCAACGCGCGGCCGGGAGTGAGGCCCGATGACCGACACCACCACGAACCCGGCGACGACGAGCGACCCCAGCACGTCGGCGTCCGGGTCGCCGTTGCTCGAAACCCGAGGGCTGACCCGGCACTTCAAGGTCGGCGGCAACCTGTCGCGCAAAACACTGCACGCGGTCGACGACGCCAACATCATCATCAACCGGCAGGAGATCGTCGCACTCGCCGGCGAAAGCGGCAGCGGCAAGAGCACGATCGCGCGGCTGCTCGCGCGGGTCTACAAGCCCACCAGCGGCGAGATTTACTACCAGGGTCGGGCGCTGTCGAACATCAAGGGCCGGCGCGACCAGCTGTCATATCGCAGTGACGTGCCAATGGTGTTCCAGGACCCGTTCAGCTCGCTCAACCCTGCATTTCGGGTTTCGCACGGCATCATGCGCGGGCTCAAGCTGCACCGCAAAGACATCCCTCGGGCCAGCCGCTACGCCGAAGCCGAACGCGTGCTCGACGCGGTCGGGCTGACCCCGGCGTCCGACATCTTGCAGCGTTACCCGTACGAACTCTCAGGCGGGCAGCGGCAGCGCATCGGGTTCGCGCAAGCCTTGGCCTACAAGCCGAAGCTGATCCTGGCCGACGAGCCGGTGTCGATGCTCGACGTCTCGATTCGCATCGGATTGCTGAACGTGATGGCCGACCTGCGGTCGAACGAAGGCGTGTCGTTCCTCTACATCACGCACGACATCGCCAGCGCTCGCTATGTCGCCGACCGGCTGATCGTCATGTACGCCGGGCACGTCGTCGAGTCGGGGCCCACCGAGGCGGTGCTGCAGAACGCGAAACACCCTTACACGCAGCTGTTGTTGTCGGCTGTTCCGGACCCGCGCGCGCCGCTCGACGTCGACGCCGATGCCGACAAGGGCGAGCCGCCGCGGGTCATCGACCCGACACCGGGTTGCCGGTTCCGCTGGCGCTGCCCCTTGGTGGTTGAGGAGTGCCACCACGTGACACCGGCGTTGCGCGTGCTCGGCGAGCGGCACGCCGCGGCGTGCCATGTCGCCCAGCCAGACCCGGAAATACCGGCCCGCTAGGCGACTTCGACCTTCGCGTGCGAACGCCGGTCGAACAGGTACATCAAGAGTTCGGACGCCGGCCCCGACACCTGCTGGGTCGGCTCTCCGGCCGCTGCCTGCCGGGCGACGTGCCGCTGGCCGGTGTCGGTGCGCACCAGCACGACCCCGGCCTGCTCGTGGCGCAGCACGAACTTGCCCATGCGGCACGCGCGTTGCCACAGCAGGTCATCGATTTCCGGCCCGAGCTGGCGTGGCTGCCAATCAGGCTGGGCCCGCCGCACATCCTCGTGATGGACGAAGAACTCGATGCCGTTCGCCGCTTCGTCGAGGCGGGCCGGCCTAAACGGCGACCACAACGGAGGGCCGGTGCGTAGCCGGTAGACGAGGCGCCGGAAGTCGCCACCGGCGATCGCCTGCTGGACGCGATCCGTCCACCCCGACCAGAACTTCAGTGCGATGCCGGGCATCGCGTCGAGCCGACCCTCGCGCAACACCAGGTGTGCGGCCAGATCGCGGGTGCGCCAGCCTTCGCACAGCGTCGGCTCATCGGGCCCGAGTTCGAGCAGCAGGTCACACAGGCTCGCGCGTTCGGTCGGCGCTAGA
>Ga0157369_10010187_pt1 | contig 10726 bp, 9 predicted proteins | sample C25metaG_FD_113461 | JGI IMG/M metagenome (GOLD analysis project Ga0157369, IMG submission 113461) | Corn rhizosphere microbial communities from Kellogg Biological Station, Michigan, USA - C2-5 metaG | ecosystem: Host-associated > Plants > Roots > Rhizosphere > Soil | place: USA: Michigan...
AATGTAACGACCGCCATTCTGCCCGATGAATTCGCACCCGAACCAGCGGTGGCGCACCGCCCACGATCAGCAACCGAGCATGCAACTGGTCCAATTCTGCGCGTCAGCACTCTTACGCTCAGAATCTGTTTTTTTCGGGAACTAATTCCCTCTCTCCCGGTGTCTAAGTTCTGTAGAGTGAGCGAGCACTCGGCCGCCGGCGGCGCAGTTCGTTTTCTCTGGGAACACCAGCCATTTCTTCACCTCCGGCGGACGAATCGCCGCAGCCGTCATTGCAACACCGTTGATGAAGTCGTACCTTTAAGGACACCCGATGATGCAGGCGGGCGGTGCAATGGGAAATCTGGCGAGCGCAATTGCGATTCCGAGCGACGAAGCAGCTCTTGTAGAAGAGCTGAAGGCCGGCTCCGAGCGTGCGTTCACGCAGCTCATAGCTCAGTATCACCAGCCCATCTACTCCGTCATCGCACGCAGCCTGCAGGACCCTGCCGATGCCTCCGACATCACCCAGGAGGTCTTCATCAAGGTCTTTCGTAACATCCGCGGCTTCCATGGCGAGGCCAGCCTCCGCACCTGGATTTACCGCATCGCGCTGCACGAAGCCTCCAACCAGCGCCGCTGGTGGTCGCGTCACAAACGGCAGGAGATCACCATGGAGACGCCCTGCGGCGGCTACGAGGCCGACTGCGAAGGCGAGTCGCTTTCCCTTGGCTCCACGCTTGCCGACAATAACGATTCTCCCTTTGACCACGCTGCGCAGGCCGAAGTCCGCGAGCGTGTCGAAGCGGCCCTGCGCGAAGTACCGGAAGCCTTCCGCACAGTTGTGATCCTGCGTGAGATCGAAGGCTTTGCCTACGAAGAGATCGCCGAGATTCTGCGCGTCAATCTGGGAACCGTGAAGTCGAGGCTCACCCGCGGACGCGCTGCCCTGCGCCAGATTCTTGCGCCCAGGACATTGAGCGCCGCAGCCCCCAGCAGCCGCCCCGCTCACGCCGTCTCGATGGAGGTGTCGCGATGAACAGCACGTGCTCGGCAGTCCAGAGCCGTCTGTCGGATTATCTCGACGGAGCGGTCAACGGGCAGGAAATGCAGGAGATTGCCCGCCATATTGAAGGCCACGCAGGCGCAGCATCTGGATGCTCCGATTGTGCCCGCGAGTTCGCCGCATGGCGCATGGCGCAGGACGCTCTGTCTGTCATTGGTCCGGCTAAGCCGCCCGCCGATCTCGCATTGCGCCTCCGGGTCGCCATTTCGCAGGAGAACGCCCGCCGAAACGTGAGGCTGATCGACCGCTTGTCCCTGGCCTGGGACAACACGGTACGTCCGCTGCTCGTCCAGGTCTCAGCCGGCTTCGCCGGTTCAGTGGTTCTGGTTGGTGGCATCATGCTGCTGCTGGGCGTGGTCGCCGCGCCACAGCCGGTGCTCGCCAATGACGAGCCCCTCGGAGCGGTCACCGCACCGCACTATCGCTACTCGGCGGTGCTGCCACAGGCCATCATCACCCCCCAGAACACCACCATCGTCGTCGAGGCGGCCATCGATAAGTTCGGCCGTGTCTATGACTTCGACATCGTTGCCGGGCCAGAGGACGATCAGGTCCGGACCCAGATCGCCAGTCAGCTCCTGAGCAGCGTCTTCGAGCCGGCCAGCGCGTTTGGCGTGCCTATCCGCGGTCGTGCCATCATTACCTTCTCCGGCATTTCGGTTCGCGCATAGCGAGCCGCTTGCCTCAAGAGCTACGGCTTCCCTAAACTTGGCGGGAGCGTCGAAAATCCTATCGTGTTCTCATTCCCCCGCCCTTTCCGGTTTGCTTCATTCTCGTCCGCGACTGCATTCAGCCGATCGCTGCTTTTGGCTGCAGCACTTCTTTTAAGTGCATCACTGCAGCCCGCACTCGCCCAGACATCCTCTTCAAGCTCCTCCGGAAATCCGAATAACACTCCTGCTGAGAGCAGGCCGGTTCCCCGGGTCGTGCAGCCGGAGGCCGCCGGTTCCGCCATCACCCTCGAGACCAGCGAACCGCTCTTCTACCTCTCCGCGGCCCTGAACGCCTGCGGTTATGACACCGGCCTGGCGGAGTCCAGCCCCGTGCGCCTCAAAATCCGCGACGAGATGAACCAAGAGCTCGCCGCCTCCGAACAGGCCCGCAGCGCCCGCGATCCGCTCTGCGAGTTTATCCGTGAACACGCCCTGAACGACCGCGACCGAACCCTGGCGCAGTACGTATCACTCTCGCTCTATCTCAACCCACCGCCGGCGCTCACGCTCTCAATCGACAAGTCCGATCTGCCTCCGGACTCTACTGAGGTCGCGGCCATCCTGCCGCTGGTCCGCAACTTTGGCGAGGCCATCCATCTCAACGCGCTCTGGGCCGCTCACCGGGCGGACTACCAGGCCTTCGTCGAGCGCATTCACGATCCAATGACCAGCATGGTGCTGAACACCAACCTGTTTCTGCACATGCCCACGAGCAGCTACGACGGCCGCCGCTTCATGGTTGTGCTGGAGCCCATGTTGGCGCCCTCGCAGACGAACGCTCGCATCTATGGCAGCGACTATGTCATCGCCGTCTCGCCTTCCGCGCAGGACAACGTCACCGTGCCCATCGAGCTGATCCGGCACACCTATCTGCACTACCTTATCGAGCCGATGCTTTACTCTCGGGCCAACAACATGGACCGCTTTCTGCCGCTGCTCAAACCCGTACAGGATGCGCCTCTCGAGTTCACCTATAAGGCCGACATTGTCGCGCTTATGACCGAGTGCCTCATCAAGGCCGTCGAGGTGCAATTGATGGATGTGGGCTTCCCGCGGCCGCAGAAGCCTGCAGTCTACCGGGATCGCTCTGACGAAGACCGCTACCAGGCTCAGATCGCTGTCTACGAGCGGAAGGCGGAAGCCGCCCGCCGCAAGGCCGTCGATATCGATATGCGTCAGGGCTGGATTCTCGTCGAGTACTTCTATAACTACCTTGGCCTGATGGATAAGTCCGGAAACAGCTTGAAGGACGAGATTGGGCCAATGGTCTATGGCATGGAGATCGAACGCGAGCGGCACCATGCCGAGCAGATCGTCTTCCTGCCCAGCGGCTCTGGCGGCGACCCCGCCTTCCGCACTGGCCAGCGGCGCGCCCGGCAACCTGCGGCGCTCGATCTCGGCGAGATCAAGCTCGTCAAAGGCGACCTGAACGGCGCCGGCGAAATTGCTGATGCCGCGCTGAAGACAAACCCCGACGACGCCCGAGCCCATTACCTGCTCGGCCGGATCGAGCTGATGCAGGGCCATCCCGACGAGGCGGTGCACGAGCTTACCGAAACCGTCCGGCTTTCCAAGGACCCGCGCACTACCGCCTGGGCCCACATTTACCTCGGCCGGATGTACGACATCGCCCAGGAGCCTCAGCGCGATAAAGCGCTCGCCGAATACAAGGCCGCGCTGGCTCACCGCGACAGCCAGCCCGACACGAAGGCTGCCGCCGAAAAAGGCCTCAAGGAGCCCTTCGCATTACCAAAACGGGCCGTCAGCCAGCCGAACGACAGCGCCGATGACGCTCCGCTGGATCCCACCGGAAAAGCGGAGAAGGAAGCTTACCGGCCAACACCGCCGAAGTAAGCTCCCCATTTCCGCCGCATCGAGTCCAGTAGACTTAAAGTCAGAAGCGGAACTCCGGAGGCCTCAACTCTTGTCATCGCGCCAGGACCATTCCGGCAAGTCGCGGGAGCCGGGTCACCCTACCCGCGGTGCACGGCAGTCCTCCGCCGCTGACCACCGATTCTTCGGCTATAAGTTCAAAGACCCCGAGCTGCTCCAGCTCGCGTTGACCCATAGTTCGCTTGCCTATGAGAGCAACGGAGACCATCCGCACCAGCCCGGCAAGGACAACGAGCAGCTTGAGTTCATCGGCGATGCCGTCCTCGGCCTGGTCGTCGCCGAGGCCCTGTTTCGCCGCTTCCCTGCTTCGCGTGAAGGTGACTTGACGCGCCTGCGTGCCTCGCTGGTCAGCAGCCGCAACCTCGCCCAAGTCGCCTCCATCCTGCAATTAGGTCCCATGCTGCGCCTCGGTCGCGGGGAGGAGCACAGCGGCGGGCGGCGTAAACCGGCTCTGCTCGCCAATGCACTGGAGGCCGCCATCGCCGCTATCTATCTCGACGGCGGATTGAACGCCGCTCGCGATTTCATCCAGAAGCACATCATCGAACCGGCGGAGCCGGAGCTCATAAATGTACTGCACACGCCTGGTCCATTTTCCGGCGCTGTCGGCGACTACAAGTCCGCGCTGCAGGAGCGGCTGCAGGCCACCGGAGCCGGTCAACCAAAGTACATCCTCACCGACCAGAGCGGCCCCGACCACCGCAAAAGCTTCCGCATCGAGGTACGCGTCGGCTCTGTCTCGCTCGCTGAAGCACAGGGCTCGACCAAGAAACAGGCGCAGCAGGAGGCCGCGCGGCGAGCGCTCGAAAGCCTCCTCTCCGGAGCTCTAATGGAAGCCGCCGGGAACGCACCCAAGGAGCCACAACAGGCAACGCCATGAACTCCACTACCGAAGCCGAGCTTCGCAGTGCACTGCCAGTGGAGGCGGAACCGGTGCGGACTCCGCCACCGCATCCGCGGCGTCGAAACCATCATTGGCATGGCGTGCTCGAATCGATCCAATCGCTGGCGACACTTATCATCATTGCGCTTTTCATCATCACCTTTACCTTCCAGCCATTCCGAATTCCGTCGCGGTCTATGGAACCCACACTGCTCGTCGGCGACTTCCTCCTGGTCAACAAGGAAGTATCGAAGGACTCGTGGATGTCGCTGATCGCGCCGACCTACCAGATCCATCGCGGCGATCTTGTCGTCTTCCACTTTCCCGTTGATTCGGCGCTGCATCTCGTCAAGCGCGTCATCGGGCTTCCCGGCGACCGCATCCGGATGCATGATGGCCGCGCCTGGATCAATGGGCAACCGCTGAATGAGCCCTATGCCATCTTTCGGGCGGAGGCGGCGGACAGCTATCGAGACGAGTTCCCGCGGCTGGGTTCGATCGACCCCAATGTGGACTCGCGCTGGTGGATCCAACTCCGCTCGCTGGTCAATGACGGCGAGATTACGGTGCCGCCGGACAGCTTCTTTGTGCTCGGCGACAATCGCGACGACAGCGATGACAGCCGCTACTGGGGCTTTGTATCGCGTGCGGCCATCGTCGGTAAGCCATTCCTCATCTACTTTTCGGTCCGCACTCCGGAAGGCACGCGCACCGACTCCCGACTCCCACAGAATGCGGGTGCCGGTGCGCCGGGGAAATTGGACTCCGTGATGGCATTCGCGCGCTGGGACCGCGCCATGCGTGTCATCCACTGAAAAATGAAGCGGCCCTCCCGAATCAGGAGGGCCGCTGTTTCCACCTTCTGCAATTCGTTAGACGCCGACCGGCTCTGCCGCCGCTACCTTCACCGGCGTCAGCCAGCCATAGGTATCCGGCTTCTTGCCGTTCACGATCGCGAAGAACTCGTTGTAAATTGCGGTTGTGATCGGACCCATCTTGCCATCGGCGATCAGAATGCGATCGACGGAGCGTAGATGCGTCACCTCGGCAGCGGTTCCGGTGAAGAACGCCTCGTCCGCGATGTACAGCATCTCGCGGGGCAGCGGCTGCTCAACGACTTGGAGATCGAGCGCCTTCGCAATGGAGATCACAGAGGAGCGCGTGATGCCATTCAGCACCGAGTTTGCCAGCGGTGTGGTGTAGATGATGCCTCCGCGAACGATGAACAGATTCTCGCCCGAGCCTTCCGAGAGATAACCATTCACATCGAGCGCAATGCCCTCCGAGTAGCCGTTGATCTCGGCCTCCATACGAATGAGCTGCGAGTTCATGTAGTTCGCGCCTGCCTTGGCAAGCGATGGCATCGTGTTCGGCGCCAGCCGCGCCCAGCTTGAAATGCAGACATCCGCGCCCTCATTGCCCGGAACATACTTGCCCCACGGGAAGTTCGCGATGTAAACCTCCATCGGCGAACGCAGTGGATTCACGCCGATTTCGCCGTAGCCACGGAAGGCGATCGGGCGGATGTAGCACGGCGCCACGCCATTCGCTTCCACTACATCGACGACCGCTGAGCAGAGCTCTTCCAGCGTGTATGGAATCGGCATCCGGTAGATCTTGGCCGAGTCGATAAGTCGCTGCATGTGGTCCTGTAGCCGGAAAACACCCGGCGTGTAGCAGCGGAGGCCTTCAAAAACTGAGCTGCCGTAATGGACCACGTGAGACATGACATGAATTTGCGCCTGCTCCCACGGAACCATCCGGCCGTTGTGCCAGATGTTTTTCGTCGGCTGAATTGGCATCGCGAACTCCTTGCCGGCCGCTTGATTCAAGCTTTTGCCGCACCGGAGATTCGATTATAACGGGCGGTGCAAGCCTGTGCGATTTTCGCGCAACCCCGGCGGAAGGCTCCGAAAGCCTTTCGGCTTGCTCAAACAATAGCGGCTGGCGTGTCGACCAGCAGCTGTGCACGCTGAATGGCGGCCGTGACATGCGGACAGATATTCTCCGCGCCAACATGTTGGTCAAACTGGGCTTGGAACATCAGGCTAGCGGGCTGCTCACGTGCGCCACAGAAGATCAGGTGGCGGCCAGACCCTCGGACCGTCTCGGCGAGGCGCTCGAGCGCCTGGATGCCAGTTGAGTCGAGCGCGGTCATGTTGCGCAGCCGGACGATAACGACTGACGGCAGCTGCTCCAGCTGATCGAAAATCGGGTCCAGCTTCTCCGTGCTACCGAACAGGAATGGGCCGTGTATTCGGAAGATCGCGATGTAATCCGGAATGTGACGGCCCTGAAGCACATGCAACTGGCCTTCGACGATATCCTCGTCGGTGGCGCGGGTGACGGTCGTCGTCGCCGTAACCTTGCGGACGTAGATGAGCATCGCGAGAATCATGCCGGCTTCGACTGCAACCGTGAGATCGGTGAAGATAGTCAGCAGCAGCGTCGTTACCCAGCAGCCGATCTCCAGCTTCGGCAGTTTAAGAATCTCGGGAATCTCGTGCCACTCGCCCATTTTTTGGCACACGACAAACAGGATCGCAGCCAGCGCCGCGAGTGGGATGAAGCGCGCCAGCGGGGCCGCAAACAGCAGAATTGCCATCAGCGTCACCGCGTGGACCATGCCCGAGAGCGGACTTTGAGCGCCGGCTCGGATGTTGGTCGCGGTGCGAGCGATCGCACCTGTGGCCGGCAAGCCGCCGAACAACGGCGAGAAAATGTTGGCGATGCCCTGTGCGACCAACTCGACATTCGGGACGTGGCGGTCACCGCTCATGCGGTCGGCGACGACGGCGCTCATAAGCGACTCGATCGCACCGAGCAGCGCAATCGTGATGGCCGGCGAGAACATGGTCCGCATCATCGAGTAGTCCCAGTGCGGCGCATGGAATTTTGGGAAGCCCGAAGGAATGCCACCGAAGCGCGAACCAATGGTCTCTACATCCAGGTGGAACAGGACGACGATCAGCGTGGCACCAATAAGTGCAACGATGTACGCCGGAATGCGAGGCGCAAACCGGCGCACCAGCAGAATAACGGCAAGCGTGCCAGCGGCGAGTGTCGTGGCGCGAAACGAGAGGGTCGGCGCGGCGTGGCACAAGACACGCATTCGGCCGGCGAAATCTCCCGGAATCGGGCCGGTGCGGAGGCCGAAGAAGTCCTTGATCTGCGTACTTGCGATCAGAACGGCGATGCCATTCGTAAACCCAACGATGACAGGCCTTGGAATGAACTTGACGGCCATTCCGAGCCCAGTGAGCCCAAGCAGCACCAGGAGAACTCCGGCCATAACCGTGCAGACAAGAAGGCCGTTTTCGCCATATTTCGCGAGAATGCCGAAGATGATGACGACAAAGGCGCCGGTTGGGCCACCTATCTGGCAGCGCGATCCGCCAAGGGCGGAGATCAGAAAGCCGGCGATGACCGCTGTGTAAAGTCCGGACTGCGGCGAGGCTCCTGCAGCGATCGCGAACGCCATGGCCAACGGCAGGGCGACAAGGCCGACGGTGAGACCGGAGATGAGGTCGGCCAAGAGCTTACGGGAACTATAGTCCCGTAGAGCCAGCACGGATTTGGGCAGCCAGTCAGCGAACTTCAACGACGAAATTCCTGGAAAGACACAGGATCAAGGATACAGCGGAACCGGCAGCAAGCGCTGTGACGTGCTCCACAGGGAAGTCTACGTTCGCCGTGTCTTGCGTCGGAAGGTGCAACAATGGGGCGTGAGCTTTGTTGCACAATCCGTTACGTTTTACGGGCTGCAGCACTCGATTTATGTGCGCTTTTCGCTGCTGGCGCTGAGCTCGATCTTCTTCCTTGTCGACCCCTTCGCCGCGCTGCCAACATTTCTGGCGATCACCCAGGGCGCTGATTCCGGCCGGCGGCGGCGGACGGCGCGGAAGGGCGCGCTGACCGCGTGGATTGTGCTGACGTCGTTTGCTCTGGCCGGTGAGACGATCTTCCGGCTGTTTGGCATTACGCTGCCCGCGTTTGAGATTGCGGGCGGCGTGATCCTGCTGCTGATCGGGCTGGACATGCTGGAGGCCAAGCGCTCGCCGACCCAGGAAACAGTAGGCGACACGGTGGCGGCGGCGCAGAAGGAGGAGGCGGGGATTGTTCCTCTGGGCGTTCCAATGCTGGCTGGGCCGGGCGCGATCACTTCGGTGATGGTGCTGGTCGGGCAGGCGCAGACGCACTGGCAGATGATTGCGATCCTGGTCTCGATTCTAGTGACGGCAGTGGCGTGCTACTTCGTTCTCGGGCACTCGGATCGAGTAGTGAAGCTGCTGGGCGATACGGGCATTCGCATCCTTGTCCGCATTATGGGTCTGCTGCTGATGGCGCTGGCAGCGCAGTATTTCGTGAACGGGCTGGCTGATCTGGGAGTGATTCCGCATCCGGTGGAATAACTGGCGGGCCGATTTTCGTGGGGTGAAATCGGCGGCTCTAGACTGGCAGGATGGACGAGTTGATTCCCGCGGAGTTGCGGCAGCTGGCGGAGGAAGCTCGGGTTACAGTGCGGCGCGGCGGAGAGCCGAAACGCGGCGCCAAATGCGTCGTGTACTGGATGCAGCGGGCGCAACGAGGGCGCGACAACCACGCGCTTGATTTAGCGGTCCGGATTGGTGAGGCGCTGGCGCTGCCGGTTGTGGCGTACTTTGCGGGAATTGCAAAGTACCCGAATGCAAATTTGCGACACTACGCGTTTATGAATCGCGGGCTGATCGATGTGGAAGAGGATCTGGCCGAGCGCAGTGTCGGGTTTGTGCTGCGGCTGGAGCCGCGGCAGGAGCTGGACCGGTTTCTTGAAGATGTGGATGCTGCCTTTCTAGTCGGCGATGAAAATCCAATTCGCGAGACCGAGCACTTGCGGCAGGTGCTGGCGAATCGACTGACGATTCCCTACTGGACTGTCGATGCGGACGTTGTTGTGCCGTCGAAGCTGATCGAGAAGGCGCAGTATGGCGCCTACACGATTCGGCCGCGTCTTTATCGGCTGCTGCCGGATTTCCTGGTGCCGTTCGAGAATCCGACGGCGGCGAAGGAGTGGAAGCGCCCGAAGAACTTGTACGCCGAATCTCCGCGCGAGGACATCACCCGGAACTGGAAGAATCTGGACCGCAGCGTGAAGCCGGTCGAGGACTGGGTCGGCGGACACCATGCAGCGATGAAGCGGCTGAAGCATTTTGCGGGCTCGCTGTTGAAGACCTATGAGCGTGACCGAAACAAGCCGGAGGTGGATGGCACGTCGAAGATGTCTCCGTATCTGCACTTCGGGCACATTGGGCCGGTGACGATTGCGTTAGCGGTGGAGGCGGCGGCCAAGAGGGAGCGATTGAAGCCGGCGCGAGATGCTTACTTCAACGAGCTGATTCTGTGGCGCGAGCTGGCGGTGAACTTTGTAAGGTACACGCCGAATTACGACACGGCTGACTGCGCCGACGATTGGGCGAAGAAGACGATTGCCGAGCACGCGCGGGATGAGCGGGAGCAACTGTATTCGCTGGAGGAGCTGGAACAGGCGCAGACCTACGACGAGCTTTGGAACGCCGCGCAGACGCAGATGGTCGAGTATGGGTGGATGCACAACCATCTACGGATGTACTGGGCGAAGAAGATCCTAGAGTGGACGCCGGATGTGCAGACCGCGGTGAAGTGGGCCGTGTACCTGAACGACAGGTACTTTCTCGACGGCCGCGATCCGAATGGGTACGCGGGGATTGCGTGGTCGATGGTGGGCAAATTCGACCGGGCGTGGGGCGAGCGGCCGGTATTCGGGAAGATCCGCTATATGAGCAGCGCGAGCACGGGGCGGAAGTTCGACTCGAAGCTGTATATGGAGCAGATGCGCGGATTGCGGGGAGAACAGTTTCGGTTGCGCTAGCGGCTTGGAGGGTGATGGTGGGTTCTGGCGGTGATTCGGGTTTTGTGGCCGGCGAGCTACCGGGATTCTTCGGCTGCGGCTCAGAATGACACCTGGTACGGGGTGTGGGCGCTGGGTGGGTGGTTTTCTCATCGTCGGCTTCGGATTGGGTTTGCTGGCGGGCGAGTTTTTGGTCACGGAGTTTTCCGTCGAGGGCGGAGTTGGCGAGCTGGCAGGCGTAGAGGATTTTGCCGGCGCGTTTGGCATCGATGGCGTTGTAGGCAAGGCGCTGGGCGATCTGGCTGGCGACCTGGAGGATGGTGTCG
>Ga0157369_10010188_pt1 | contig 10726 bp, 12 predicted proteins | sample C25metaG_FD_113461 | JGI IMG/M metagenome (GOLD analysis project Ga0157369, IMG submission 113461) | Corn rhizosphere microbial communities from Kellogg Biological Station, Michigan, USA - C2-5 metaG | ecosystem: Host-associated > Plants > Roots > Rhizosphere > Soil | place: USA: Michigan...
CATCGTCACCGACTCGACGCCGGTAGACGCACCGAAGAATCCAGAGGGCTCGCCCATCCTGCCGCTCTATCGGCGCTTCGCCGCGCCGGCGGAGGTCGCCCAGATGGAGGCCGAGTTCCAGGCGGGCGGGGTCGGCTACTTCAGTGCTCATCGGCGTCGTCAAGGATATGCCGGCCGGTACCCCCGCTGGACAGCGGTTTTCTCTCGAACCGCGACCGGGCCGCGGCGCTCTCGCGCCACGGCCCGGTTCAGGTCCGATCGGTCAGGACGCGTAGCCCCGGGTCGCCGACCAGTTCGCCAGGTTGATGGTGGTCATCCAGTACGAGCCGTCGCCCACGACGTTCGCCGGGTCGGCGATCTTCACGGTCCGGCCGTCGTCCTTGTACCCCACGACGGTCAGGTAGTGGCCTCCGTCATAGGCGTGCGGCACGCCGTCGACGTCCCACGCGGTACCGGCGATGTTCATTACCACCGCGCGGCTGTTGCTCACCGCGCGCACCACGCTGGCCTGCAACTGGTCCATCTCCGCCGGAGTCGCCGCCTGACCCGGGATGGAGGTGGCGTTGTAGTACGACGTCCCGTTTATCGCGTTGAGCACCCGGGCGATGTCGAACGCGGAGTTCGTCCCGTTGACCGTGGTGCCCAGCAGCGAGGCCAGGTCGTCCTGGCTCGGCGTCATGCCGAAGACGCTCGCCGCGATCCGGGTGGCGGCCGGACCGCAGTAGTAGAAGGTGGTCTGCAGCTGGAACTGGTAGCCCAGCTCCTTCTCGCTGGGCGGCGGCGGGGCGGGCGCGGCCGCCGGGGTCGGGCTGGCGCTCGCGGCCGGGGTGGCCGATGCCGCCGGCGCGGCCGACTGCCCGTCGGCCCTGCCCGCGGCGGCCTTACCCGCCGCCTGGGTGCCCTTGGCCCCGGCGAGCGCCTGGCCGCCGAGCAGGGCCCGGGCGCCCGATACATCCAGTACGGTCGATTCGTGGGTGTGGCCCGTGGACGCGGCGCCGACCGACTGGTTCAGCGACAGGGCGAGCACGGAGGCGACGCCGACCGCGGCCGCGGAGATCACCGGGAGCCGGCGGGACCGGCGCGGCTTGGCGTGACGGAAAGGGGTACGCAGGTGTCGATGGTTCATGGGGGGACCTCGCCAGAAGGCGCCGCGGGTGCGGCGGGGGGGGACGTCGTGGACCGGGCGCGGCCGCGCGGGGGGCGCGGGCGCGCGGCTGGGCTCAGCGCGAGTGCGCGGCTGCCGCGACGGGAGGGGGCGAGGGATGGCGAGGGGTACGACGGGGCGATGGTGCCACGGGGGGTCTCCTTCCGGCACCGCCTACCGGGTTAGCTGACGGATTCGGGCGGGAAGATCGCCCTACCACGGACAGTTGTCCGCGGATTCACCCCAGTGGTGCTTGGGTCCCCGGCTCGTGCGAACACGACTCAGCGGGTCCACCCCGGCCCCGTCGTGGTGACGGGTGGTAACCGGACCGGACAAGCGGAGACACTACCCGTGAGTATCCCGATCGCCAAGGGTGGTGTGACGCCCGTCTACCTGCGAAAACTACCGTTCGTGACCGTTACCGTCAGCAACCGGGCAGCCGCTCGGCGAGGTACCGGTCGACCTGGTCGATGGACACCCGCTCCTGGACCATGGTGTCCCGGTCCCGTACCGTCACCGCGTCGTCCTGCAGGGTGTCGAAGTCCACGGTCACGCAGTAGGGCGTGCCGATCTCGTCCTGCCGGCGGTACCGGCGGCCGATCGCCTGCGAGTCGTCGAACTCCACGTTCCACCGCTCGCGCAGCTTCGCCGCCAGATCGCGGGCCTTCGGCGAGAGGTCGGCGTTGCGGGACAGCGGCAGTACCGCCGCCTTGATCGGCGCGAGCCGCTTGTCGAACCGCATCACGGTGCGCTTGTCCACGCCGCCCTTGGTGTTGGGCGCCTCGTCCTCGTCATAGGCCTCAAGGAGGAAGGCCAGTACGGCGCGGGTGAGGCCGGCCGCCGGCTCGATGACGTAAGGGAACCAGCGCTCGCCCTTCTCGGCGTCGAAGTAGGACAGGTCGACGCCGGAGTGCTTCGAGTGCGTGCTCAGGTCGAAGTCCGTACGGTTGGCCACGCCCTCGAGTTCGGCGAACTCCGTACCGCCGAAACGGAACCGGTACTCGATGTCGACCGTCCGCTTCGAGTAGTGCGACAGCTTCTCCTTGGGGTGCTCGTAGAAGCGCAGGTTCTCGGTCGACAGGCCCAGGCCCACATACCAGTTCCAGCGTTCGCCCAGCCAGTACTCGTGCCACTCCTCGTCGGTACCGGGTACGACGAAGTACTCCATCTCCATCTGCTCGAATTCGCGGGTACGGAAGATGAAGTTGCCCGGCGTGATCTCGTTGCGGAAGCTCTTGCCCACCTGGGCGATGCCGAACGGCGGCTTCTTACGCGACGAGGTCTCCACGTTCCGGTAGTTGACGAAGATGCCCTGCGCGGTCTCGGGCCGCAGGTAGTGCAGGCCCTCGTCGGACTCGACCGGGCCGAGGTAGGTCTTCATCAGGCCGTTGAACATCTTCGGCTCGGTGAAGGTGCCCTTGTTGCCGCAGTTGGGGCAGGAGATCTCGGCCAGCGAGTTGGCCGGCCGCTTGTGCTTCTCCTCGAACGCCTCGGTCAGGTGGTCGGCCCGGAACCGCTTGTGGCAGAACTGGCACTCGGTCAGCGGATCGACGAACTCCGCGATGTGGCCGGACGCGACCCACACCTCGCGCGCCAGGATCACCGCCGAGTCGAGACCGACGATGTCGTCGCGCTGCTGGACCATCGACTTCCACCACTGCCGCCGGACGTTGTCCTTCAGCTCGACGCCGAGCGGGCCGTAGTCCCAGGCGGACTTGGTGCCACCGTAGATTTCACTGGACGGATAGACGAAGCCCCGGCGCTTGGCCAGGCCGGTGACGGCGTCCACACGGTCGATGGGCACGGTGTTCTCCTCCAGATGCGCCGCCGGCTGGCTGTCGGCGGGGGTCCGCTCGGTGCGGCACCTGCGACTGACTGTCCTCACGAGCATACGGTGAGCCCCGCCGGCCCCCGCACCCGGTTATCGGCTCAGCGCGGCCCGCCGCACACCCGGAGCTCCCCGGCCTGGCGGTCGCTGACCAGCGTGTACAGCTCGGCACCGCCGCCGCCGTCGACCTCCCGTACGTCGGCGGTCACCGTGATCAGGCTGCTGTGCACGACCGGCTCCTCGAGCCGGAAGCTCGCGATCTGCGGGTGCCTCTGCTCCACGGCCGTGAACTCGTCCAGCGACTGCTGGTCCTGGCGCGACGTGCAGACCTGGGCGTACGCCTTCTTGTAGTCCCGGTGGGCCAGGCCGTCGAGGAAGTCCTGCACGACCGTCCTGGCCTCCGCAGGTATGGCGCGCTGGCTGGCCACCGCCAGGCCGATGAAGCCGGCGACGCCACCGCCGCAGCACAGCAGCAGCGCGGCGCCGCCCAGACCCAGGCTGATCCACAGCCGCTTGCGGTCGCGCTCGGTGGGCGGGCTCGGGAACGGTACCCGCACGCCCGGGCCGCGCGGTGCGGGCGGTATGGGCAGCGTCTCGTTCACGACCGTGGCTCCCCGAGGTCGGCCGGCCGCGCGGCCAGGTCGCTCGCGCGGCGCTGCACCGTACCGCCGGGTGGCGCGGTCGCGAGCACCTCGAACGCGGAGGGCTCGTCCATCGACTCGGCGAGCAGCGGAGTGGCGTTGACCTTGACCTCGAAGGCGCCGAGGGCACGCCGGTACGCGCCGACCGACTCCCACTGCGTGACCAGGCTCCACCGGGTCGGGTCGTCGTACGCCCGGCCGAGCTGACCGCCCTGGTACCCCGGGCGGGCCGCCAGTGCCTCGATGGCCGCGCCCGCCCGACCGGTGAAGGCCGTCACGGACTCCGCGTCGTCGGCCACCACGAAGCGGTTGACTACCAGCACGGCGGCCTCCGGCCCGGGTCGGGGTTGCGGTTGAATGTCAGGGTCCAGCCTATCGGGGAGCTACCGCATGAAACCTACCCAGGCCTTCCTCGTCGCGCTCGCCGGCGTGCTGCTGGGGCTGTTCCTGCCCGGCTGGATCGGCTCCGTGGTGCTGCTGGTCATCATCGTGGGGCTGCTCGTGCTCCTGGCCAGGACGTGGCGCCGGCTGGCCCCCGGTACCATCGCCGTCCGCCTGGTGATCCTCGTCGGCCTGGGCGTCGTGGCGGTCCTGAGGGCTATTTGGCAATGATTATCATTCGGTGATGGCCGGGGACGACGGGTACGAGGCGGCCGGCGAGCTGCTGCGGGCGCTCGCCTCGCCGCTGCGCGTCGCGATCATCACCGAGTTGGGGCGGGGCGCACGCTGCGTGCACGACCTCGTCGACGCGCTGGAGGTGGCCCAGCCGCTGGTCTCCCAGCACCTGCGGGTGCTGCGCGGTGCCGGCGTGGTCACCGGGGTGCGGCGCGGCCGCGAGATCGAGTACACGCTGACCGACGAGCACATCGCGCACATCGTGGCGGACGCGATCAGCCACGCCGGCGAGACCCGGCGCTGAGTCTCGGGCCCGAGCGGCTGTGCGCCTCAATGCGACGCCTTCCCTCGTCGCGCTCGCTGCGCTCGAAACCCGCTCCTCAGCCAGGCGCCGCGCGCACCGCCCCTCGGGCTGGGGATGCGCGGCGGGCCGAGGTGCGGGAACCTATCGATGTGAAGATCTACGCCGATGCCCCGGGTACCGCCGCCCGGCAAGTGTTCACCGACCTGTTCGTCGCGGCCTGGCTCGCCTTCTGGATCTGGCTCGCGGTGAAGCTCTACGACCTGGTGCTCAAGCTCCAGGTACCGGGCCAGAAGCTGGCCGGCGCCGGCGACGGGATGGCCGGCGGCCTGTCGGACGCGGGCGGCAAGGTGGACAAGGTGCCGGGCGTCGGCGGCTCGCTGTCCTCGCCGTTCAACAGCGCGGCCGACGCGGCGCGCTCGATGGCCGACGCGGGGCGGCAGGAGATCCAGGTCGCCCACGATCTGGCCTGGGCGCTGGCCCTGCTGCTGCTGCTCGGGCCCGTGCTGGTCGTGCTGCTGGTCTGGCTGCCGATGCGGGTGCGGTGGATCCGCCGGGCCACGTCCGCGGTCGGGCTTCGCGAGGGTACGGCCGGCCGCGACCTGCTGGCCCTGCGCGCCCTGGCGACGCAGCCGCTGCGCCGCCTGGCCGCGATCGATCCCGACCCGGTCGGCGCGTGGCGCAGCGGTGATGAGTCCACAGTGGAGGCACTCGCGCGGCTGGAGCTGCGTCGGCTCGGCGTGCGCCTGCGACGGCGCTAGCTCAGCGGTACCGGCGGCGCACGTCCTCCACAGTGGACGGTCCCGGTACCCATGGGGCCACCCATGGACCCTCGTCCGGGATCGGCAGCACGCCCTCCTCCACGAACGCGTACCGTCCGTCGACGACCCGGCGGGCCGCCGCGACGTCCACGGCATCGGTGTTGTCCCACAGCGCGTCGAACAGCGCCTCGGCGCGCAGCCGGGCCTGGCGGCAGAACACGTCGGCCAGTTCCCGCCCGGCCGCGCCGTCCGGCCCACCGGCCTCGGCACGGGCCCGCACGCACGCGGCCGACATCGCGAACAGCTCCGCGCCGATGTCCACGACCCGGCCGAGGAAGCCCTGCTTGCGTTCCAGCTTCCCCTGCCAGCGCGCCATCGCGTAGAACGTCTCGCGGGCCAGCTTGCGGGAGGCCCGCTCCACGTACCGCATGTGCGCCGCGAGCGGACCGTACTCGCCGAACGCGCCCGGGTTCTGTCCCCGCCCGACGGTCAGCGTCGGCAGCCACCGGGCGTAGAACGCGCCCGCCTTCGCGCCCGCGCGCGCCTTGCGGCGCAGCGTCGCGTCCGGGTCGATGATGTCGCCGGCCACTGAGAGGTGGGCGTCCACCGCTTCGCGCGCGATGAACAGGTGCATGATCTCCGTCGACCCCTCGAAGATCCGGTTGATCCGCAGGTCGCGCAGGATCTGCTCGGCGTTGATCGCCCGCTCGCCGCGCGCCGCCAGCGAGTCCGCCGTCTCGTACCCGCGCCCGCCCCGGATCTGGATCAGCTCGTCGGCCATCAGCCAGGCCATCTCCGAGCCGTACAGCTTGACCAGCGCCGCCTCGATGCGGATGTCGTTGCGCTCGTCGTCGGCGAGCAGGCAGCACAGGTCCAGCATCGCTTCGAGGCCGTACGTGGTGGCCGCGATGAAGGCGAGCTTCTTCGCCACCGCCTCGTGCTTGGCCACCGGCAGGCCCCACTGCACCCGTTCGGCGGCCCACTGCCGGGCCACCGCGAGGCACCACTTGCCGGCGCCGACACACATCGCCGGCAGCGACAGCCGCCCGGTGTTCAGCGTGGTCAGCGCGATCTTCAGGCCCAGGCCCTCGCGGCCGATGACGTTGGCCTCGGGTACGAACACGTCGTGGAACCGGGTGACGCTGTTCTCCAGGCCACGCAGGCCCATGAACGCGTTGCGGCGCTCGATGGTCACGCCCGGCGAGTCCGCCTCCACCACGAAGGCGGTGATGCCGCCCCGGTGCCCCTCGGACTTCGGTACCTGCGCCATTACGACCAGCAGGGTGGCGAGCGTACCGTTGGTGGCCCACAGCTTGACGCCGTCCAGCCGGTACCCGCCCTCGACCGGAGTGGCCACAGTGGACAGTCGCGCCGGATCGGAGCCGACGTCGGGCTCGGTGAGCAGGAACGCGGAGACCTCACCGGCCGCGAGCCGGGGCAGGAAGCGCTGCTTCTGCTCGTCGTTGCCGAACAGCTTCAGCGGCTGCGGTACGCCGATGGACTGGTGCGCCGACAGCAGCGCGCCGATCGACGGGTTCGCCGAACCGATCAGCGTCAACGCCTTGCAGTAGTGCAGGTTGGTCAGGCCCAGGCCGCCGTACTTCTCGTCGATCTTCATGCCGAAGGCCTTCAGGTCGGCCAGGCCGCGCAGCACCTCGTCCGGTATCCGCGCCTCCCGCTCGATCCGCGCACCGTCCACAGTGGACGCGAAGTCGCGCAGCCGGCCGAGGAACGCCTCGGCGCGCTCGGCGCGCTCGGGGTCGGGTACCGGCAGCGGGTCGATGAGGTCCAGGCGCAGCCGGCCGAGGAACAGTTCCTTGCCGAAGCTGGGTTGGCGCCAGTCGGCCTCGCGGGCGGCCTCGGCCACCTGCCGGGCCTGCCGCTCGTCTACGCTGGCCGCGGGCACAGCTTGAGTGGTCGGCGCGGTACCGGTGGTCGGCTCGTCGGTTGTCGTCATGGCGGTACCCCCAATGGTGTGGCCCGGCTCACTCCGCAATCCTGGCTCTCAGGCTACTCGCCAGTAGTACCCGTCGGTAGCGCCAATCATGCCGGCCCGAACGACTGGCGGCCGAGGAGTCCCTGGTCTTCCGGCCCGATCAGGGTGCCGTCGCGGGCGGCGGGGCCACCGGGTTGGGGATCGCTCCGCCGAACCTGCGGTCCCGCTGCGCGAACAGCTCGCAGCCGTACCAGAAGTGCCGCCGGTCGAACTCCGGCCACAGCGTGTCGAGCGAGACGAACTCGGCGTAGGCCGCCTGCCAGATCAGGTAGTTGGAGAGCCGCTGCTCGCCCGAGGACCGCAGCACCAGGTCGACGTCGGGCACCTCGGGGCAGTACAGGTACCGGTGGACGGTCTTCTCGGTGATCTTGTCGGCCTTGAGCCGCCCCGACTCGACGTCCGCGGCCATCGCCGCGAAGGCGTCGGCGAGTTCGGCCCGCCCGCCGTAGTTCACGCAGAACTGCAGCGTGATGAGGTCGTTGTGGCGGGTCATCCGCTCGGCGACCTCAAGCTCGTTGATGACCGACCGCCACAGCCGGGGCCGCCGGCCGGCCCACCGCACCCGTACGCCCATCTCCACGAACTGCTCGCGCCGGCGGTGGATGACCTCCCGGTTGAAGCCCATGAGCCAACGCACCTCATCCGGCGACCGCTTCCAGTTCTCTGTGGAGAACGCGTAGGCCGACAGGTACGGCACGCCGAGCTCGATCGCGCCCTCGATGACGTCGAACAGGGCCGCCTCGCCCATCTTGTGCCCCTCGATGCGGGGCAGGCCGCGGGCCTTCGCCCAGCGACCGTTGCCGTCCATGATGATCGCCACATGGTTCGGGATCGCCTCGCCGGGCAACTTGGGCGGCTTGGCACCGGACGGGTGCGGCGACGGCGGCGTGTACTTGCGACTCATGTGTGCTCCGGGACGGTGCGGTCGACCAGCGGTAGCGAGCGTAACGCGCGCTCGAGATGCCACTGCAGGTGCGCCGCGACCAGGCCCGCGGCCTCCCGCCGGGGACCCGGTTCGGCCACGTCGGCCACCCTCCAGTCGCCGGTGGCCAGGGCGCACATGAGCGCCAGGGTGGCCGGTGCCGGATGGGCGGATCCGGGCGGCCGGCACTCGGGACAGACACAACCCCCGGCCGGTACCGAGAAGGCCCGGTGACTTCCCGGCGTGCCGCACACCGCGCACTCGGTCAGCGCCGGAGCCCAGCCGGCGAGCCCCATCGCCCGCAGCAGGTAGGAATCGAGCACGAGCGGGCTGGCGTGCTCCCCCTCGCCGAGCACCCGCAGCGCGCCGAGGGTCAGCAGGAACAGCCGCAGCGACGGCTCCTCCTCGACCGGAGTCAGCCGCTCGGCGGTCTCCGCGATCGCGGACGCCGTCGTATACCGCGGATAGTCGTCGACGAACCGCTTACCGTACAGGTCGATGGCCTCCACCTGGGCCACGCTGTGCAGCGACCGCCCCTCGGCGATCTGCACGTCCACGTGCCCGAACGGCTCGAGCCGCGCGCCGAACTTGGAGGTGGTGCGGCGCACCCCGCGCGCCACGGCGCGAACCCGCCCGTGCCGCCGGGTGAACAGGGTGATGATCCGGTCGGACTCGCCGAGCTTCTGGCCACGCAGCACGACCGCGTCGTCGCGGTACAGCTTGGACCGGAAGCTGTTCATGCCGCGATTGTGCCAGCCGCTTATGACGGTTCAGGGTGCCGGCGTGCGGGACACCTTGAGCGCCGCGTCGAAGACCGCCGCGAGTTCGGCCGCGTCCTCGCCCGCATGGTGCGTGTGCGGCTGCCCGGTCAGCCCGAGCACCTCCTTGATGCCGCCCTTGTGGGTCTGCGCCCACTCGCAACCCGTCAGGCCCATCCAGTAGCTGCGCAGATCGATGCCGGCGCCGGTGACGGCGAACGGGCTGTGCCCGACGTAGCGCATGAAGTACCAGTGCAGGAACATGCCGTCGTACACGGCGGGCGCGGCGAGGAACACCGGACGGCCGTACCGGCGCAGTCCGTCGACCCACGCGGCCGCCGAGCGCATCGCGTCCCGCGCCGGGGGCGCCTCGCGCGCGAGCCGGTCCCGGTCGAGCCCCGAGACGGCGAGCGCCTCGGGGACGAAGTCGTCGGAGATCGGTTGAAGTTCGGTGTAGAACGTCAGCTCCGACCGGCCCGCCACGGCCATGCCCAGGGACAGCATGCTGTACGGGCCGGGAATGGGGCCATCGGCCTCGACGTCGACAGCGACGTACAGCTCGGGCATCGTCGCAGCATAGTCCACTTTGGACGGTTCAGGTACCCGTACCCGGCAACGTCCACCGCTGCGCATCGGACTGGTCGCAGGGCGCGGTGCGTTGCGGCATTCCCTTGTTGACGCCGGCTTCCGGGTCACCGAGGCAGGCCGACGCGGCCGGGTCGACCAGCGACCCCGCGGGTCCGACCCGCCACTGCTGGGCGGCGCTCCCGTCGCAGTCCCGCAACCGGGCCAGGCCGGTACCGGGCTGCAGGCACTGGTCGCCGAGGCGCAGGGTTCCATCGGTGGCGAGCTTCCACGCCTGGCTCGACGTACCGTCGCAGTTCCACAGCCGCGCCCGGTCGTCGCTGCCGCCCAGGCACAGTCCGGCCACGTTGGTGATCGGGCCGGTGAGGTCGACCGCGGGCGGGGGCGCCCACGTCGGGGGCAGCGCGGCGCTCGGCGACCGGCCGGCGCCCGGACCCGGCAGCGCTCGCGTCCCGGCGCTGGGGGTCGTGCCGCCGTTCGGGAGCGGCGCGGCGAGCGTGGCCGGATCGGCCGGACCGGACGGGTCGCCCCGCCGGGACTGGTCGCTGGGCCGGGACCCGCCGCTCGCCCGGGTGGCGTCGACGGCCGCCGCGCCGGATCCGCCCGACGGTCCGCCGGTGTCGGCCAGCAGTACGCCCACCGCAACGGCGATGAGTCCCGCGATCGCGGCGGCGGCGAGCAGTACCAGCGACCGTCGGCCGCGGCGTCGCCGCAGGGCGTGCCGCCCCACCGGAGGCCCGTCGTTGTCGCGCCGGCGGCCGGCCCGCGCGGACGGGGCGGGACGCGGCCGCGGTACCAGTGGCAGCAGGACGGTGTCCTCCTCCACCGCCGCGACCGGCTCAGGCTCGGCGAGGTCGAGGTACGGGCGGATGAGGATCCAGCCGGTACCCGCGTCGAAGTCCACCGCCCGAGGCACCGCGACGTCGCCGATGGCCACCATTGCCCGCCCCACCAACTCGACCGTTGACCGATCCAGGTCCCCCGAACCGGGCAACGACCGGACCGGCCGTGCGTGACGGATGCCGCCGCGCAGCTCGTCGCAGCGGCGCCAGGCCGGCGTTTGACCGTCCTCAGAAGCCGAGGCGGCGCAGCAGCTTCGGGTCGCGCTGCCATTCCTTCGCGACCCGTACGTGCAGATCGAGGTACACCCGACGCCCGAGAAGCTCCTCGATCGA
>Ga0157369_10010190_pt1 | contig 10726 bp, 6 predicted proteins | sample C25metaG_FD_113461 | JGI IMG/M metagenome (GOLD analysis project Ga0157369, IMG submission 113461) | Corn rhizosphere microbial communities from Kellogg Biological Station, Michigan, USA - C2-5 metaG | ecosystem: Host-associated > Plants > Roots > Rhizosphere > Soil | place: USA: Michigan...
ACGATACGGTGCTGGGAGGCAGCAGCTATGCAATAGGCGAATTCGTGGAAGAGCTGCACCTGCTGGAAGGCGGCAACTACAAGGACGGCGGCAATGGCCTGGACAACCTCATCGTGGGCAACAGCGGAACCTACGGTGGCGCGATCCGGATCGGCACGCCCTACACCGCGGTGCAGGCGGCCAGCGGCTCCTGGAGCGTCCCGACCACACTGCGGAACACCGGGGTGCGGATCCTGCACAACCGGATGCGCGACAACGGCGGCACGAACCTCGCCGGCGGCGTCGGGATCTTCGACGGCTCGGACGGCTACGTGGTCGACCACAACGACCTCTGCGGCAACTTCTCCGCGGAGTACGGCGGTGGCCTCTCCCACTACGGCCTGTCCGACGGCGGGAAGATCTCCTTCAACCGCATCTACCTCAACGGCTCCTACGACGAGGGCGGCGGCGTCATGGTCGCCGGTGAGCTAAACCCGAACGTCAACCAGCCTTCGGCCGGTGCCGCGCACTCGACCAGCTCGCTGACGATCGACGCCAACACCGTCGAGCGGAACCTCGCGAACGACGACGGCGGCGGCATCCGGTTCCTCCAGGCCGGCACGGTGCCGATCTCGGTGACGAACAACTTCGTCAACGACAACATCAGCACCCACGAGGGCGGCGGCTTCGCGCTCGACGACTCGACCAGCGTGTCGATCATCGGGAACACGGTGATGCGCAACATCACCACGGCGACAGCTGCCACGAGCGACGGCAAGCCGGCTCCGGCGGGCCTGTCGACCGCGGCCAACAGCGACCAGCTGCAGGCCACCTTGCCGGCCGGCTCCACGACCACCCCGACCCCGCTGTACAGCCGCCCGACGCTGAGGTCGAACCTCTTCGCGGGCAACCTGGCGGGCACGTGGAACTCGGCCACGGCCAAGGTGACCGGCATCTCGGCCGCCGACGCCAACTACTGGGACGCGGGGTCGATCGAGCCCCTGCAGGCCAAGACGAGCGCGACCACGACGATCCCCTACGGGCTCGGATGGTCCACCTCGTACTGGCAGGCGGGCGCTGACCCGAACAGCCAGCTGTCGCCGGCTCCGGCGGCCGGGGACACCGCCACACCGGCCGTGGTGAAGGCCTACGACGTCAGCGTCGTCATCGAGACGAGCCGGACCTTCCCGTCCTTCCGGCAGGCGGTCATGGTCGCGGCCGTCGTCGCACCGGACGCCACGGGCGACTACCACCTGACGGCAGCGAACGGCCACGGCGGACCGATCTCGCAGTTCCCGACGGTGGCGGTCTTCCCGAGCACCACCGGCACCCGGCACGACATCGACAACCAGTCGAGGCCGGTCACGACCGCGACGAACGCCGACGCCGGCGCCGACCAGGTCGGCTAGCTCACCGGCGGGGCCGGGCCCGTCCCCTCCGTCAGAAGGGGACGGGCTCGGCCCCACCACCCCCACCACCCCAGTTCGAGCTCCATCAGGAGGATCAGTGAGCGAGCAGACCAGGAAGCCCGGTGTCTCCAGGCGCGGCTTCCTTCTCGGTGGGGCCGGGGCGGCGACGATCGTCGCGGGCGCCTACCGCCCCCACAGCGGCGCCTCGGCGCTGCCGGAACTCTCGGACGCCGGGCTCGCCGCCGCCGGCGTCCCCGACGTGGCCCTGGCGGCCACCGACGGGTGGGTGGCGATGCCGGGTGCCAACCAGCCGGCGCTGTCGCCGTTCTGGCCGGACAGCATGGCCCCGCCCGGCAAGAACCTGTACGTCTTCGGCTTCCGCAACGTCACAGGGCTCACGGACGCGCAGGTCGCCCAGCAGCGCGGCCTGGCGCAGATCAGCGCACCGCAGCTGTCGTTCAAGCAGGACCAGGACTACCGGGTCAAGCTCTCGAACCTCGGGCTCTCGGTGAGGCCGGACCTGGTGGACGGGCACACCATCCACTGGCACGGCTTCGTCAACGCCATCCCGCTCTTCGACGGCGTGCCGGAGCTGTCGATCTCGGTGCCGATCGGGCGCAGCTTCACCTACTTCTACCGCCCGCACGACCCCGGCACGTACATGTACCACTGCCACTTCGAGGACGTGGAGCACGTCCAGATGGGCATGACCGGCCTGCTGTTCGTGAGCCCCAAGCAGAACGGGACGTCGTTCACGGTCGGCAGCAAGACCTTCACCAAGTTCGCCTACAACGACGGCGACGGGTCGACGGGGTACGACCGCGAGTTCGGCCTGTTCCTGTCGGAGATCTTCGCCGAGGGCCACTACCGGGACGCGCACATCCAGACGACGGACTGGACGGACTTCAAGGCCAGCTTCTGGTGCATCAACGGCCGTTCCTACCCCGACACCGTGAAGCCGAACGCGCCCTACTCGACCACCCTGGGCTACCAGACCGGCCTGGCGGACGGGACCCCGCCGGCGGGCTCGACGCTGCCCGGCTCGCTGCAGTACCAGCCGCAGTCGGCGCTCGTGACCTGCAACGCCGGCGACCGGGTGCTCCTTCGCCTGGCCAACCTGGGCTACCAGAACCACGCCATGACGATGGACAACGTCCCGATGCGGATCGTCGGCAAGGACGCGCTGCTGCTCAAGAACGGCACGATCGCCCACTACATCGACACCAACTCAGTCGAGGTGGGCCCGGGCGAGTCCAGGGACGTCCTCTTCACGGCCCCCGGCTTCAGCGGCGGCACCGGGACGAGCGGGAACGGCTACGACACGTACCTGCTCTACGACCGCAACCTCGCCTACGCCGACAACGCCGGGGACCCCGCGTCCCCCGGCGGGATGCTCACCGAGGTGCGCGTCTACAACGGCACCCTTCCTGCCCAGTCCCAGCCCAACGCCTGAGCGAGGATCCTGTGATCACTTTCAGCAGCCTTCGTTCCTCGCGCCGCCGAGGCCGGGTTCTGGCCGTCGCGCTCCTCGCGGCAGGAACCGCCGCCACGATGCTCGCGCCCTCACGGATCGCATCGGCCGCCGTCCCCAGTGACTCCACCGGCATGATGTGCGAGACCCCACTGGACGCCACCGCGCCGGTGTTCAACCTCGACGCCACCACCGGCTACATCACGACGCCGGACGGCAACTCCATCTACATGTGGGGCTACACCGCCTCCGGCCGCGGCTTCCAGATGCCTGGCCCGACGCTCTGCGTCGACTCCGGCCGGACGGTCACCGTCAAGCTGCACAACACCCTCCGCGAGGCGACGTCCATCGTCTTCCCCGGCCAGAGCGACGTCACCCAGCAGGCGACCGGTGCTCCCGCGGCCGAGCCGGCCCAGCCCGAGCTCGACGCCAACGGCAACGTGGTGTCCCTGGTGAAATCGGCGCCCGCCAAGGGTGGCGACATCACCTACACCTTCACCGCGGGCTCACCGGGGACCTATCTCTACTCCTCCGGCACCGACGTCACGAAGCAGCGCGAGATGGGGCTCTACGGCGCCCTCGTCGTGAGGCCGGCCGGCGCGCCGAAGCAGGCGAACAACGACGTGTCGAGCACGTTCAGCAAGGAATTCCTGCTGCTCGTCTCGCAGGTCGACCCGGACTGGCACGCCGCGGTCGAGCGCAACCGGGCCTTCGACGTCACGCACAGCACGGCCCGGTACTTCCTCATCAACGGCCGGTCGATGCCGGACACCCTCGCCCCGAACAATGCGGCCTGGCTCCCCTCGCAGCCGTACACGGGCCTCATCCACATCACGGCGGACCCCCAGGGCAACACGCCCATCCACAAGCCCGCCCTCATCCGCTACGCGAACGCCGGGCCGACGAACTACCCGTTCCACCCGCACGGCAGCAGCCAGACGGTGGTCACGCGTGACGGCGCCGCGCTGCACGACGCGACCGGCAACGACGCGAGCTACGGCAAGTTCCTGCTCGACGTGGGACCCGGCCAGACCGTCGACGCGCTCGAGAACTGGAAGATGGAGTACGACCCGACGAACAACAAGATCCCGTCGGACATCCAGTTGCCCCAGCTGCAGGACCAGATCGTCGGCCCGGGCACGGAGACGTGGTTCAGCGAGAACCCGTATCTGGGCGGCCCGAAGGGCGACGTCCCCACCGGGATCACCCAGAACAACGAGTGCGGCGAGTACTACCACGTCGCCCACAGCCACGCGCTCTACCAGGCGACGAACTACGGCGCGAGCTTCGGCGGGATGATGACCTTGATCCGCATCGATCCGCCGAACCTCTACAACTGCGCCGCCGGGGACTACCAGTGACCGCCCCACGGACCCCTCAGACGACGAGCGCTCCGGCCCGAAAGGACGGCAGGACGATGCACAAGCCGATCTCGGCGGGGCCCGGGCGGTTGCGGACCCTCGCCGCGCTGGCCACGACGGTGGTCGCCGGCGGTCTCGTGACCGCGACCGCCGCCGCCCCCGCGGCCCTCGCAGCGCCCGGCACCGCACGCGCGGCCGCCCCGGCCGCCGTGAGCTCCGGGGGACCGGTCACCGGGACCTCGTGCACGGGCGGTTGCGACCTCTACGCCAAGGCGGGGAGCGCCACGGTGGGCGCGACGGCCCTCCCGGTGTGGAACTTCACGGTGGGCGACACCACGGTGACGGGCGCCAACCCCGTGCTCGTCGCCAACGAGGGCGACAGCGTCACCGTCCGGCTGCACAACAGCCTCACCGTGCCGGTGGCGCTGGCGATCCCCGGGCTCACCGGCTTCCCCACCGACTACGTAGGCGTTGCACCGGGCGCCACGAAGCCGTACACGTTCACGGCCTCCCGCGCCGGCACGTTCGTGTACCAGGCCGGACACATCACGACCAGCGGCGCAAACGACCCCGGTCCTCGCGAGGTGGCCATGGGCCTCGCCGGCGCACTGGTGGTCCGGCCGGCGACGGCCGGACAGGACCTCGACGTGTCCGCCCCCGCCTCGGCGTTCGACGACGAGTCCGTGCTGGTCCTCTCCGAGGTCGACCCCGTCTTCGCCGCCAACCCGTTGACGGCGGACCTGCGGGCCTTCGACGGCAAGTACCGCCTCATCAACGGGACCGCCTGGCCGGCGACGACGCAGATCGGCACGACGGCCGGGCACAAGGTCCTGCTCCGCTACGTGAACGCGGGCGTCACCAGCGCCTCCATGGGCGTCATCGGCGTCAAGCAGAGCCTCGTCGCGGAGAACGCCTACCCCTCCACCGGGCAGGCCCTCGTCGCCGACACCATCGCGGCCGGCGACACCGAGGACGCCCTGGTGACGATCCCGGCCGGCGGCGGCAACTTCCCCGTCGTCGACTCGACGGGCCGGCTCGACACCGCCGGCCAGGTCGACGGGTCGGCCAACCGCCAGCTCGCCTTCGGCGGCCGCATGACCATGCTCAGCACGACGGGCGGGGTGGGCGGCTCCACCGACCCCGGCGGCGACACGGTCGGGCCGAACACGAGCAACATCGCCTTCTCGCCGAACCCGGCGCCGGCGGCCACCGACGTCACGCTGACGGCGGCGTTCACCGACCCCACGGTGACGGTCGGCGCGAACACCTACGGCCCGAGCGCCGTGACGGCGGCCGAGTACACCTTCGACCCGGCCACCGCCGCAGGAAGTGGCACGGCGTTCAGCACGGTGACGCCAGGAGCGACGACAGGCACTGCGACGGGGTCGACGCTGATCCCGGCCTCGGCCCTCATCGGCAAGAGCGGCGCGGTCAAGGTGTACGTCCGTGCACAGGACACCGTGGGCAACTGGGGCCCGACGGCGTCCGGGACGCTGAACATCCCGAACGGCGGCCCGAAGGTGACCGGCCTCAGCGTCACGCCGAATCCCACCAACGGGCGGGCGGACGTCACCCTCAGCGCTACGGGTGACGACTCCGCCCTGGGCTCCACCATCAGCTCGATGAGCTGGGCGCCGACCGGCGGCTCCTGCCCGGTCGCGGACTGCACGATGACGCTGACCACCACAGGAGCCGTTGCGGCGGCGACGGCCACCGTCCCGGCGTCCTACCTGCAGACCCTGCCGAACGGGGCGGCCTCCATCACCGTCACCGCCACCGACGCGCTGGGGCTCACCGGCACGGGCACCGTCTCCCTGACGGTGGACGCGCAGGCGCCGGTCGTCAGCGGGTCGTCCGGCGTCGAGGTCACCCCCAACAACGGGACCCTCGGCAGCGGTGTCGACCCGACGATGCTGAAGGTGTACGCCACGTTCAGCGACGCCGGCCTCGGCGGTTCCAAGATCGTGGCGGCCGAGGGCTTCTTCAACCGGACGAGCCCGCTCGCGGACACCGACAACGGCACGGGCTTCGTCTTCGTGGCCAATGACGGCGCCTTCGACTCGCCGACGGAGGCCGCCTACGGCCTGGTGCCGCTGACGGAGCTCACCGCCCTGGCCGACGGTCCCGTCTCGATCCCCGTCCACGCCAAGGACGCCGCGGGCAACTGGGGAGCTCCCTCGGTCCTCACGCTCCAGGTGGACAAGACCAAGCCGACGGTGTCGGGCCTCACCGCCACCCAGCAGGCCGGCGGCCCGGGACGCGTCCAGCTGCAGTTCACGCTGGCCAACCCCGGCACCAGCCCGACCAACGTGGTCGCCGCCGAGTACTTCCTCGGCACGGTGGACCCGGGCGCCGGCAACGGCACGGCGATTCCGGGGCTGACCTACCCGCTCGCCGCGGGGACCGTCACGGCCACGCTGCAGAACCTGCCCCTCGGCGCCCAGACGATCTTCGTCCGGGTCAAGGACCAGGCGGGCAACTGGAGCACCCCGGTGTCCGTGAACATCACGGTGCTCACCGAGCCGATCTTCAGTGACACCTTCGGCACCTCGTTGTTCGGCACCCAGGGCAACTCGACCGCCTGGGGCGCCCGGACCACGAACCAGTCGTATCCGGTGGTCACGGGGATGAACGGCCGGTTCGCGATGCTCACGGCGAACAACTCCGGCACCTCCAACGTCACCACCCCGACCATGACGGGTGGGACGAACCCGCCGGCGGGCACGTACTACGCCCGGTTCCTCTTCCGGCCGAACACGCTGCAGGCGACGCAGGTCAACGTCCTGACCCTGCGTTCCAGCACCACCCAGCGGGCGGCGGTCCAGTTCCGGGTCAGCGGCGGTGTCCGGCAGTTCCGGGCGGTCAACGGGACGACGGCGACCACCTCGACCCCGGCCTGGGTGACCCTGCCCGGGACCTTCGCCAGCACCACCGTCTACACCGTCAGGGCGACGTGGAGCGGTACCGGGACGGGCTCGTTCACCGTCACCGTCACCAACGGCGCGGCCACGGCCACGTCGACGGTCACGGGCAGCGGGAACGGGACCACGGTGAACAACGCGGTGCTCGGGACGTCGAGCGGCACGGCCGTCACGGGCCAGGCCTACTTCGACTACTTCACCGCCAGCCGGTTCGGAATTCCGGCCTGATCCGCAGGGCGCCCGGCGCCTCCTTCGGGGGGAGGCGCCGGGCCACCGAAGCCAGAGCCATCAGAAGCGTCAGAAGGGAAAGGTCGGACCAATGACCTCTCGCATGGCAGCCCTGCGGACCAACCCCTGGGTGTTCCGAGTGCTCCTCGTCGTCCTCGCCCTCGCGTTCGTCTCCTCGCTGGCCCTGCGGTTCGGGGCGTCGTCGGCGACGGCGGGCAACGGCTACCGGGTGCCGCAGAGCGCCCGCCTGGAGGCCCTTACGGGCATCCGGATCAGCCAGGCGGCGCTCGTCGGGGACGGCGGCCTCATCGAGCTGCGCTACACCGTCCTCGACACCCAGAAGGCCACCAGGTTCCAGAACGACACCAAGCACCCGCCGGTGATCTACAACGAGCGGGACCGGTCCAATGCGGTTTACCGGACCGCGCTGATGAAGCAGGGCCACGACCTGCGGCCCGGGCAGAGCTACTTCATCCTCTACGAGAACAACCACGGCGTCGTCCACCGCGGCGACACGGTCGAGATCGACTCCGGTGACGGCAAGCTGACCAGCGTGCCGGTCCGCTGACGCCATGGGGGGATCGTCGGTGGCTGGGGAGGTGGGGCGTCGGTGGCGTCGCCGGGCGGCGGCGCTGCTGACGGCGCTGGCCGCACTCTTCGTGATGTCGTGGGTCGGGGCCCCGCCGGCCTCGGCCCACGCGCAGCTCGTCGCCAGCGATCCCGTCGACGGGTCCACGCTCGCGACGGCGCCGCAGCGGGCCACGCTGCGCCTGTCCGAGTCCGTGGTCCCGTCGAGCGTGAAGGCGGCCCTCACCGACGGGCAGGGGCGGACGGCGGCGCTGCAGGGGGTGCACGTCCAGGCCACGCCCACGGGCCAGTCGGGTCTCATCGTGGGACCCGGCGACAAGCGCGCCCCGGCGACGATCGTCGTGGACCTCCCGACACTGGCCCCGGACGTGTACCGGCTCGCCTGGAGCACCCTGTCCGCCGACGACCTCCACACCACGAGCGGGGTCATCGTGTTCGGCGTCCAGCGGGACGTCTCGGGCGTCGCGGGACAGGTCGACGACCCCCTGCCCGGGACCGTCGAGGTCCTGCTGCGGTGGGGGCAGCTCATCGGCGTCGGCCTGGCCGCTGGGGCTGTCGCGCTGGCGGCGGGGACGGGAGCAGTCGCGGCCGGCGGGGTCGGCCGACGGCTGCGCCGCCTGGCGTTGGTGTCCGCGGCGGCGGCGCTCGGCCTCGAGCCGGTGCTCCTCGCTCTGCCGACCGCCGGCGAGGGCGGACCCCTGTCCCTGCTGACGGGTTCCTACGGACTCCGGTGGGCGGCGCACGCCGCCGTCGGGCTGCTCGGATTCCTCTGGCTCTGGCGCCGCCGTCCGCAGTCGGTGCTTGCCGGGGGTGCGCTCCTGCTGGCGTGGGCCCTCACGCGGTCTCTGCTGGGCCATGCCGCCGGCCGCGGGCCGCTGGAGCTGGCACTCGACGCCGTTCACGTGGCGGCGGGCATGACGTGGGCCGGAGTCGTCGCGGTCCTCGTGCTCGCCGTCCAGTCGCTGCGGCGCTCGGGGGGCCGCAGCGATGCCAGGGCGCTGGTCTCGAGGACGGGACGCGTCGCCACGGTCAGCCTGGCCGTGGTCGCCGTCACCGGCATCGCGATGTCGGGGCGCAGCGTCGCCTCCGTGGACGCGCTCCTCCTTTCCACCTACGGGCGGCTCCTGCTCGTCAAGCTCGCGCTGGTGGCCGTGGTCCTGGCCGTCGCCCTGGTGGTGCGGCGCTCGCTCGGGGCGAGCGCCGTCCGCATCCCCGTGCTGCGCGTCGAGGCGCTCGCCCTCCTCGCGGTGATCGCGGCGGCGGGTGCCGTCGCGGGCTCGCGACCTGCCCTCGGCACCCAGTGGACGCCCCGGTCAGCGGTTCAGCCCCTGGCGTCGGCCCAGGTGGACGACGTCGTCCAGACCCTCGACGTCCAGCCGAACCTCCCCGGCCGCAACTTCGTCACCGTCGACGCGTACCAGACGCGGCGTCCCGCCCCGGGGGAGATCCAGCGGGTGAGCGTCACCCTCGAGGGGGCAGGGGCGCGGACGACGACCTCGTTGCGGCCAGAGGGCAACGGCCGGTGTGTCCTCGCCACCGACGCGATCGACACCCCGGGCACCTGGCGCGTCAGTGTCCGCGTCGAACGGGCGAACGTTCCCCCCTCGACCGCCGTCTACGACTGGACGGTCGCCGACCCGCAGGCCAGGCTCGCTGCTCCCGTCGTCTCCTCGGCGCCGCTCCAGCCGGTCACCGACGTCGTCGCCGCGTGCGGCATCCTCGCCGCGCTCGGCCTCGTGGGAGCTGCTGCCGTCCGTCGCCGTCGGGGTCGTGCAGACCTGCCGGCCAGCGCCGGGCCGCTCGCCCTCGTGCCGGCCGGGCCGCCGGCGGGTGAGCGCGTCAACCCTGACGCGAGGGACGACTCCAGGGATGCCGTGCGTTCCTGAGGGCATAGGGCCGTTGGCCTCGTCCGAAGGAAGGAACACACGCATGACCGAGCGAGCTGTCGCCGACTTCTGGTTCGATCCCGTCTGCCCCTGGGCATGGATGACGTCGCGCTGGATGCTCGAGGTCGAGAAGGTGCGTCCCGTCGACGTGCGCTGGCACGTCATGAGCCTGTCGGTCCTCAACGAAGGCAGGGACTTGTCGGAGGGCTACCGCGCTCTGATGGACCGCTCCTGGGGGCCGGTGCGCGTCGTGATCGCCGCCCAGGAGCAGCACGGGGACGACGTCGTGCTTCCCCTCTACACGGCGATGGGCACGCGGATCCATCCCGGCGGCATGAAGGACTACGACCAGGTGATCCTGGAGGCTCTCGCGGAGGTCGGGCTGCCGGCCGAGCTCGCCGAGGCGGCCTCCTCGACGGAGTTCGACCCTCAGCTCCGCAAGAGCCACGCGGAGGGCATCGGCCTGGTGGGGGAGGACGTCGGGACCCCGATCGTGGCCTTCGAGGGCAACGCCTTCTTCGGGCCGGTCGTGACCCCCGCGCCCACGGGAGAGACAGCAGCGCGGCTCTGGGACGGCGCCGTGGCGGTCGCCTCAGTGCCCGGCTTCTACGAGATCAAGCGGACGCGGACCCAGGGCCCGGTCTTCGACTGATCCCGGACGCCGGCAGAGGCCTCAGTGGCCGAGCTGGGCCGCGGACGGCACGACCTCGGCGACCTGCAGCCGCAGGTGGTCCGCCTGGCTCACGATGTTCGCGAACATGGCCATGGCGGCGTCGCTGCGGTAACCCTGCACCTTGCCCGCCGCCAGCTCCTTGCGGAAGGTGGAGAGCAGCGCGACGTTCTGCCCCAGGACCGACTTGAGGTTGTTGGCCGTCGAGGGGCA
>Ga0157369_10010193_pt1 | contig 10721 bp, 10 predicted proteins | sample C25metaG_FD_113461 | JGI IMG/M metagenome (GOLD analysis project Ga0157369, IMG submission 113461) | Corn rhizosphere microbial communities from Kellogg Biological Station, Michigan, USA - C2-5 metaG | ecosystem: Host-associated > Plants > Roots > Rhizosphere > Soil | place: USA: Michigan...
CTTGAAAGGAAACACCCATGGCCAAGATTGGCACCGTTAAATTCTTCAACATCGACAAGGGCTACGGCTTCATTCAGCCCGATGACGGCTCGTCCGACAGCTTCGTGCACGTCTCCGCCGTCCAGGCGGCGGGCATGCAGACGCTCGATAAGGACCAGCGCCTCAACTACGACGTCGAACGCGGCAGCAACGGCAAGGAAAGCGCCGTCAACCTGTCGCGCGCGGCCTGAGCCGCTCGCCCGCCCTCTTCCGTTCGCGGGAGAGGGCAAGCCCTTCTTCCACCATGCACGGGGGACTGCCGATGACCCAGACCAGCGACTACTACGATGCCCGCGCTGACGAGGCTGAGGCCGCTGCGGGGCGCGCTGATCTGGACAACGTGCGCGATCGTGAGATGCGCTCGGCGGCGGTCTTTCGGATGCTCGCCGACAACGTCCGCAAGATCCATATCGCCCGTGCCAAAGCTGAGGTCGTGCGCCAGGAACGCCGGGCGGCAGAAACCGAGAAAGCCGTCCGCGCGCGATGGGAGGCCGAGCATGAGGCATCAACCCGGAGTCCTTCGATCGATGGCGAGGATTACGGCGCAGGATCGTGCAAGGCCGTGTGCAATGAAGAGTGACTCGCCACGAGCGGACAACGCCCGCGCAAGCTGCCGGGTCATGGCCGGACAACCGCAAGTCAACGACACATTTCGAAACGAGATTGCCTCGAACGACCTGGGCTCATCACCGCGTGAGGACCAGCTCGACCCTCGGGGCGATAGCCAATGCCATTTCGAGATCTCTCGCGCCCATAAGCAACCTATTAGCTCGACCCAATTCACGGGCGGGGACTGGCATTGGCGTCTTGTGACGAACGAGGGGCTTATCCTCGCCAAGGCCGGTGGTTATCCTAACGAGGGCTCGTGCCGTGCAGCGGTGATCGCCTTGCAGCAGCGCGCGGCTACCGCCTCCGTCCAGCTGCACACTGAAGAGCGGCCATGATCGACGTGCCGTTCGCCATCTTCATCTTGTTGCTCGTCCTGATGCTTGGATGGGCCTTCGTCGCGGATGCACGGCGCCGGAACCGAAGGATGCTCGGTGAAAGAGCGGACAAAACTGAGACGAAGCGCCTTTGAGACATCAGCGAGGGTGCGAAGCCACCCGCCGAAAGGAAATTCATGCCAACGCCGCCAATGAAGCCATTTCTGATTACCAAGGACGAGCATGGGCAAGTGCGGCTGACGCTGCGCGAGGTCCGGCACAACAGCCAAGGATACCCCTGGATTCTTCGAACATTGGTTGAACAGACTTTCAGTTCTTCTGTGGCTGCGCGCAGGTATGCGTCGGAGCACTTCGGAGCGAAGCCAGGCGAGTTCACAAGCAAGTAGCCCTGTGCGCGGCAGGATCACGAGCCGAGCCCGAAAGACTCACAACTGGAAAGAAGATCATGGCCAAAGGACAAAAGAGATCGAACCGAGAGGTTCGCAAACCGAAAGCTGAGAAGCCGAAGACAAATGCCTCGCAACCCAGCCAGAAGCCGGGCGCGATCAAGGGTCTCGAGCATATTCGCAACAAATAGCCGGCACTCGACCGCAGCCCTGCAACGCGGCTGCAGAGGCACATGTGTGCAGTGACCTCTGTCTCCAGTGGCTCAGGTCAGATCGATTTCGCGGCTGAGCCGATCATACTCCGCCTGAACTCTGTCGACCTCTTGCTGCTTTGCGTCGCCGCGCCGAAGAGCTTCGCGCACCAAGATGAGGTGCTTTTGCGCCCTCTGCCATTCGGCGAATTTGGGGTCATCTTCTACAGCCACATTTCCTCCATCATTTGCGTCGCGATAAACGTGCTAGATGACAAGGTTTGGAGACCAACATGGCAATCATGCGCTGCCGGGCTCACGCCCCTCACGGCCGAACGCGGGAATACGTAGCAGCCATTAAGCCTGTTGGCTTCCCCGATAGCGCCTTGGTCTGCGGCTCGAAGAATTGCGATGAGCCCGCATTCATCTGGCTCGAAGGCGCCGAAAAGGTAGATTACGATAGTGGCGTTCGCATTTTTCGCGCGTTCACAGATGACGTGAAAGTGCGAGCGGTCTGAGCGTCGCCACCGCGACGTCATGCGAGTTGTCGAGGACGCGCTAGCCTGGATCGACGCGATGCCGGTCGCGGACGCCGTCCGGCGGCTCGTCGCCGTCACCATCGAGGCGCACCGCGTCGATCCGCAACTGCACCGCGTGGTCACCGAGCAGGTCCCGGTCGGGGCAGCTCGACCAGGTCGATGCGGTCAATCGGGAGGCGCACGCCCGCTTCCGCGTCTATCTTGAAGGACGCCGTGAGGAGCTTGGCGTCGCCGACGTCGCTCTTGCGGCGTTCGTCAGCGCGACGGCGATCGAGGCCGTGTCGCACAACGCGCTGCTGCATTCCGCCGAGGCACCGTCCGGCGAAGCCGTCACGGCGCTGGTCGGCGAAACCACTCGGCCTTATCGTCGGCTATCTCATGCCGGCCTGAATCCTGGCAGGAACTGCGGCCCTCGCCAGACGGTTGCGGGGGCTGACATGGAAATCCAGATCAGCGGACAAGCCGCCCTTCCCGGCCGCCGGGCCGCCGCGCGGACCCTCCCCCGCTGGGCGATGATCCTGCTGATCGCCCTCGCAGCGCGCGCGGTCACCTTCGGCAATCCCATCGTGCACTCAGACGAGGAGTTCTATTTCGTCGCCGCGCGGGCCTGGCTTGACGGCGCGCTGCCCTATGTCGGGGTCTGGGACCGCAAGCCGATCGGACTCTTCCTGATCTACCTGCCGGCTGCGGCGCTGGGCTACCCGGCCGGGGTCTGGGTCTACCAGGCGATGGCGCTTGCCTCGACAACCGCGACGGCGGGGCTCATTGCCCGCCTCGCCGAGCGCGCCGGCTGGAGCCGGGGCGCGCTCGCCGCCGGCGCGACATACATCCTGTGGCTCGACCTGCTCGAAGGCCAGGGCGGGCAGTCGCCGGTGTTCTACAACCTGCTGACGGCCGGAGCCGCCTTGCTGATTTGCCCGCGAGCTGACGACGCGGACAAGCCGCGCCAACGGCTCGTGCGCGGTGTCGCCGCGCTGGCGCTCGTCGGCCTCGCGCTCCAGGTGAAGTACTCGGTCATCTTCGAGGGCCTGTACTTCGGGCTGTGGTGGCTGTGGCGCGAGTGCCGGCTCGGTGCCGGCCGGGGACGGGCGATCGCTGGCGCTGCGCTGCTCGTGGCCTCGGCCGTGGCGCCGACGGCGGCGGCGTGGGCAGGCTACGCCGCGATCGGCCACGCCCGCGAGTTCCTGTTCGCCAATTTCCTGTCCATTGCCGAGCGCAGGACCGATCGACTGGCGGCACAGCTCGCCAACCTCGCCGTCATCGTCGCGGTCCTGGCTCAGCTATTCGTGGGAGCCACGCTCGCCTGGCGACGACGCCAAGGCACCGCCGAGGAACGTGCGCGGCAAACCTGGCTGTTCGGCTGGGCGCTCGCCGCTCTCTTCGGCCTCATCGCCGTCGGCACGTGGTTCAGCCATTACGCCTTGCCAACTCTTGTACCCCTAGCTGCCTGCTCCGCCGGGTTCGTCGCCCGCCATCGTCAAGGACCGAAGATCGCGACTGCCGTTCTTGCCGTCGCCTTTCTCGGCGGACAAGCGATGCTGGAGCTGAAACAGGGCTACCGGGGCGCACCGGCGCAATTCAGCGCCGTCGCGAGGGCGGTCGGCACCGGGCCCGGATGCCTCTATGTCTATTCGGGCGACAGCATGCTTTATGCCGCAACCGAGCGCTGCGCCCTCAGCCGCTACGTCTTCCCGAGCCACCTCGACCGCAAGCGGGAGGAAGGCGCCGTTGGCGTCGATCAGCTTGCGGAAGCCGGCCGCATCATGGATCGGCGGCCCGAGGTCGTCGTGATGCGAGCGCCTTTCTCGGGCGAACGCGCCGACGTGCGGGCGCTGATCTCGCGGCGCCTCAAGCAAGACTATGCCTTGAGGGCACATGTGCCTTACGGTCGCGACTGGGTGGAGGTGTACCACTTGCGCTGACCTGACTCTCCCCTTGGACCCTCTTCGCCGCTCGCGTCCCTACGACTACACATGTAGACGAAACGATCGGATCCTCCCGCCGATCCCCTCAAGGCTCAAAAAACATCTTCCTCCAGGCCCCCGTTCGTGGCTTATGGTCGGGATGGTCCAATCCGCCGTTGCCCGAGCCTTTGGCATGCCTTGCGATTCGTCCCCTGATGGACGGTCCGAGGGCCTTGTCGGGAAGGCCGTCACCCAGCGCCGGGGCCGAAACTCGCGGACTTCCGCGGTTTCCGGCCGACTGGCAGGATGACACCGTGCCACCCGGCGCTCGTTCTCGATCAGGCCGAATGCACGGATGAACGCGCCTTGCGGAATGCATCCCGCCGACCTGTTCGGCGGCCGAGGGATTGAATGATCACGCGCCGCGATTCCCCCTGGCTGGCGCTCACGCTGCTGACGGCGATCGCCACGGTCGGGTTCATCGACCGGATCGTGATGAACGTGCTCGCCGTGCCGGTCCAGAAGGAATTCGGGCTCAGCGACACGCAGGTCGGCCTCCTCACCGGCTTTGCTTTCGCCGCCCTCAACGTCACGCTCGGCATTGCGGTCGCCCGCTATGCCGAGCGCGGCCATCGGCTGTCGCTGATCGCCGCCGGCACGCTGCTGTGGTCGCTGGCGACCGCGGCGTGCGGGTTCGTCGCGAGCTTCACCCAGTTGCTGCTCGCCCGCGTCGGTGTCGGTGTCGGCGAGGCGATCGGGCTGCCGTCGAACCAGTCGGTCATCGGCGACTATTTCCCGCCCGAAAGGCGCGCCACGGCGATGAGCGTGCTGCTGCTGTCGCCGCCGATCGGTGCGTTCATCGGCGCGGCGGGCGGCGGCTGGATCGGCCAGGAGTTCGGCTGGCGCAACGCGTTCCTGATCGCGACGATTCCCGGGGCGGTGCTGGCGGTCGCCGCCTGGCTCCTCGTCGCCGAGCCGCCGCGCGGCCGCCACGACCGCGAGGCGAGCGGCGAAGTGCCGTCGATCCGGGCGGTGCTCGGGCGGCTCGTCGGCTTGCCGAGCGCGCGGCACCTGCTCGCCGGCTCGACCATCGCCTCGCTGGTCGGCTTCGGGCTCAACGGCTTCATCACTTTCCTGCTGGTGCGCAAGTTCTCGATGTCGCTTGCCCAGGCGGCGTTCTTTGCCGCGCTGCTCGGCAGCCTGCCGGGCGCGATCGCGGTGATCGCCGGCGGAAGGCTCGCTGACCGCTACGGGGCCAAGAGGCCTCGCCTCTATGCGGCGATCCCCGGCTGGTGCCTGATCGTCGCGGCGCCGATCTATATTTTCGGGATCACCCGCGGCACGGCGCCGTGGCTGCTCGGTCTCGTGTTCGTCGCCGCGCTGTTCCAGTTCACTTATCTCGGAGTGACGTACGGCGTGTTCCAGAACCTGCTGCACTCGCGCATGCGGGCGACCGGCTCGGCGCTGCTCAACGCGATCTACACGCTGATCGGCCAGGGCCTCGGCACATTGCTCGTCGGGGCGATGAGCGACCGCCTTGCGCTCCGGTTCGGCAGCGCCGACGGGCTCGCCTACGCGATGGCGATCACCGCGGCGATCTACCTGTGGGCCGGGGCGCATTACCTCCTCGCCGCGCGCCATGTCGGGCGGGACATGGCGGGGGTGCGGGGGAGGTGACGGCTAGAGCAGCGCCTCGATCTTGCCGATGACCTCGCCGAACCCCGCGACCAGCTGCCGGTAGGGATCGGGCTTGGTCATGTCGAGGCCGGCCTTCTGCAGGATCGCGACGGGATAATCCGAACCGCCCGCGCGCAGCACGTCGAGGTAGTTCTCCCTCTCCGCCTTGCCGCCATTGAGGATCGACTTGGCGAACCATTCGCCCGCGGTGATCGAGGTGGCGTACTGGTAGACGTAATAGAAGTCCGAGCGGAAGAAGTGCGGCACGTAGGCCCACTCGTTGGCGATGTAGTCCGGCAGGATCATCTTCGGGCCCATGTAGCGCTTGAGGATGTCCATGTAGACCTGGTTGAACTTCTCGCCTGAGACACCCTCGCCCATTTCGGCGAGCTCGTGCGCCTTGAGTTCGAACTCGGCGAACTGGGTTTGGCGGAAGAACGTGCCGCGCAGGTTCTCGAGCCGCTGGCCGAGGTAGAAGATCTTCTCCTCCCTGGTCTTGGCGCGGCCGAGCATGTAGGCGTTGAGCAGCACCTCGTTACAGGTCGAGGCGATCTCGGCGATAAACGTGGCGTAGTTGAACAGCTCGTAGGGCTGCGCGCTTTTCGCGAGCAGGGTGTGCATCGCGTGGCCCCACTCGTGGGCGAAGGTCGACATGCCCTCGTAGTTCTCGCCGAGGTTGAGCAGCAGGTACGGGTGCACGTCGTAGGCCGCGCCAGGATCCATGTAGGCGCCTGAGGCCTTCCCCGGGCGGGGCAGCGGGTCCATCCACTTGGCCGCGGTGTCCTTCGACAGCTCGGCGACGTAGTCGGGGCCAAGCGGAGCGAGCGCCTGCAGCACCGTCGTGCGCATCTCCGGCACGGTGAACTTGCGATCGAGGTGAACGAGCGGCGGGTAGATGTCGTAATACCCGATGTCCGGCAGGGAGAGCATCTTCTGGCGGAGGTCGAAGTAGCGGTGCAACTGAGGCAGCCCGGCGTCAGTCTCGGACACGAGCGTGCGATAGACACTCTCGGGAATGTTCGGCCCGTCGAGCGCGTAGGCGAGCGTGGTCGGATAGTCGCGGGCCTTGGCGCGGAAGATGTCGCCCTTGATCTTGGCGGCATAGGCCGCGCCGAGCGAGTGGTTGTAGGCGCCGTAGGTGGTGAAGAATGTCTCGAACACCTTCTTGCGGTCGTCCCGGTTGGGCGCGTCACGCGTCAGGGTGTAGCCTTGGTCGTCGAGCCGCTGCATGCGCCCGTCGGACAGGGTCACCGTCGGCCAGGGAATATCCGCGGCAACGATCTGGCCGCGGATGTCCTCGGGCCCGGCGAGCGGCGACTGGGCCGAGGCGAGAAGCGATTCGCCTTTGGCATCGAGGGTGTGCGCGGCCGTGCGCAGGATATTGCGCAGTTCGAAGGCGAAGCGCTTCTGCAGTACCGGGCTCGCGGCAATGAAGCTTTCGACCTTGTCCTTGCCGAGCGCCAGCACCTCGGGCGCGACCCACGAGACCGCCTCGCTGAACGCCGAATCGAGGTCCTGCGCCTGGCCGCGGTGGGCCTGGTTGTCGGCCACTCGCAGGTCGGCGTCGCTGCTGAGCGAAGCATAGGTATAGACACGCCCGTCGATCCGCTGGATGTCGGAGATGTCGGACAGGGCCTTGGCCATCGCCTCGGCGCTGTCGCCGAGATGACCCTTATACGCCTTGAGCCGCGGCAGGGCCGCAAGCACCCCCTGCCGGGCGGCTTCCCACGCCGCCCAGCTGGGATAGAGATCGGACAGGTCCCACGCCGCGCCCGACGCGGCGGCGGCAGCCGCGGCCTGGGCGAGCGCGGGCGCCGCACCGGCGGCGAACGGCAATGCGGCGGAAAGGGCGAGAACGCCCCGGCGATCGAATGCGAGCATCGTTGTCAGTCCCCGAAGCCGCGAATGCGGCGAATGCCGCACCCTACCGTCTTCAGGGGATCGGGCAAGCGCGGCGCCGTCGTTGGACGAGCGCCGCCTGCCGTTGGTCGAAAGGGCTCAGCCGAGCGCCGCCTTGAGATCCTCGACGAGGTCGGTGCGCTCCCACGGGAAGAAGTCGCCTTCCGCCTTGCGGCCGAAGTGCCCGTAGGCGGCGGTCTTGCGGTAGATCGGCTTGTTGAGCTTAAGATGCTCGCGGATGCCGCGCGGGGTCAGGCCGCCGAGCTTGTCGATCGACTTGATCGCACTCTCGATCCTGTCGTCGCCGACGGTCCCGGTGCCGTGCGTATCGACATAGAGCGACAGCGGCTTCGAGACGCCGATGGCGTAGGCGAGCTGGATCGTGCAGCGGGTCGCGAGGCCCGCGGCGACGATGTTCTTGGCAAGGTAGCGGCTGATGTACGCCGCCGAGCGGTCGACCTTGGTCGGGTCCTTGCCGCTGAACGCGCCGCCGCCGTGCGGGGCCGCCCCGCCGTAGGTATCGACGATGATCTTGCGCCCGGTCAGGCCGGCATCGCCGTCGGGCCCGCCGATCTCGAAGCTGCCGGTCGGATTGATGTGGTACTCGGTGCCGTTCGAGAGCAGCTCGGCCGGCAGCACGTCGGCGATCACCTGCTTCACGTAGGCGTGAAGCTCGGCTTCCTTTTCGCCTTCGTCGTAGCCCTTGGCGTGCTGGGTCGAGACGACGATCGCGGTCGCGGCGACCGGCTTGCCGTTCTCGAACCGCAGCGTCACCTGGCTCTTCGTGTCGGGCTCGAGGAACGGCGCCGCGCCCGAGTGCCGGTCGGCCGCCATGCGCTCGAGGATCTTGTGGCTGTAGTCGAGCGTCGCCGGCATCAGGTCGGGCGTCTCGTCGCAGGCGAAGCCGAACATGATGCCCTGGTCGCCGGCGCCCTCGTCCTTGTTGCCGCTCGCATCAACCCCTTGCGCGATGTGCGCCGACTGGCCGTGAAGGTAGTTCGAGAACTCGAGCGTCTGCCAGTGAAACCCGGCCTGCTCGTAGCCGATGTCGCGCACCACCTGGCGCGCGGCGCGCTCGATCTCTTCCTTAGCCCCCGGCGCCCAGTAGCCATTGGTCGCCCAGTCCTCGCGGCTCTCGTCGTACATCGGCTTGCAGCGGATCTCGCCGGCCAGCACCACCCGCTGCGTCGTCGTCAGCGTCTCGCAGGCCACGCGCGATTGCGGATCCTTCGACAGCATCAGGTCGACAATCGCGTCCGAAATCTGATCCGAAACCTTGTCCGGATGACCCTCGGACACGCTCTCCGACGTGAACAGGTAACTGCTGCGCATTGTGCTTTCCTTCTCCCAAAAATTATGATCGATTAGTGAGATTGGGCGACCGGAGCGTCAGTGCTTGCGCGCAATGATGTAGCTCTCGTCGTTGAACCAAAGTTCCCCGTGCTTCTTGAGCACGCTACGGGTGACTTCGAGGTATTCGGGACCCGACATCGCGGCCGTGACCCGCTCGTTGTCGATTTGCGCGACATAGACAGCGGCATTCCAAGCGGCGAGCAACGTCGAAGTGCCGATCGAGGCGGCCGCTCGATCGATTTCGTCAGGCAGCGTGTGCATTTCGTATCGAAAGAGCGCTCGCGCGGCAGGCAGGGGATCGAACAGGAAGTGGTTCGCCTCCTCGGCGAGCTCTCGCCGTGTCGCTTCAACCAGGTCATGCCGGGAGGTCACGAATGGATCCTCGCCCGGCCACACGCGCTGAACGATTTCCATCCCGGGATCGCTGCCCGCCGAATGGATACCCAAGAGCCTGCCACCGGGCCGTAAGGATCGTGCCAGAGGCGCAAGAACGCGTTTGGCCTTGAAGTCGACCGATGCCCGGAGCCGAAAAGGCTGGCTGGCGAGCACGAGATCGTAGCCCGCTCGCTTCTCCTCCTGCTTCGGGATCACCCGATCGAGAAGGAATCGGCAATCGTCGCGGTACAGCACAAGTACCGTCGGCGTCTCGGGAATCATGCTGCCGGTCTTCTCGCTCACCGTGGTTGTCCAATTTTCCGCGAGGAAAGGCTGCAGCTCCTGAATTTGGCGCTCAAAGTCCGCCGAGGTGGTTCCCTTCAGCGCAACTTCCTTCCACACCATGCGCGCTCGCAACTGCGCGTTCTTCGGGCAAAGCCAGGGCGCGTCAGCGTACGAGATATTGGTGATTGCGATCACCATTTCAGGGTGTTCAAACAGCCGGTCGGGCACCTTGTCGAGAAACAGCCGAACATCCTCCAGGCTGATCTCCTTTCCGGCAACAAACAACGGCATGCGCTCATGTCGCCGGTGCATTTGGCGGATCACTCTGGTGAGCACCGTCCCATCGCCGATCCCGGCATCGAAAAACCGTATTGCAGGCTGCGCAGGGTCTATGGCCTCCAGTTCGCGTGAAACTCGCTCGGCTACGACCCATTTTTCGGAACATGTATTCACGAAAAGCAGATAGTTCTGGCGATTGTCGTAAAAGCGAAAGTTCTTCTCAGATCTGGCCCCAAGAGGAGTTCCAGTCTCAAAGTCCGTCGTCGTTCGAGAGTCCGGTGCCTCTACTTTTTTGCTTGCGCCATGCATGGCAACCTCTTTTCATCCCAAGACTTATGCTCATCGATTTGAGCAAGAGACGAAAAATGCTGACTCTCGTAAACCACATTCTCGCCCACGATTCTGGTGGGCGGTCGCCCACCTCCTTCCCTGCGATCACCTGCTTGATCACTGCGTTGCCTTAGATCGAGCGCAAGGCCGCGCATCGAGGACATTTCAACTAAATGGCGTCATCATCCTGGATTACCGAGTCTCGTCATTAGCGGCCTGTCCGTTTTCAACGTCCCATTCGGCGGGTTTGGGGAAGACGGTTGTCAGTCTTGACGCCCCGAGCCATGACCAGCGCGAATGGCGACACAGAACTCCCGGGAGATGGACTCCGCTCGGCTTACCGCTGGCCAGGTGCGCTACGGCATCGTCGCGATCGTCCTGCACTGGCTGCTGGCGATGGCGATGGCGTTCCAGATCGCTCTTGGGTTTGCCATGCCACACGAGGGGCCGCACAGCTTCGCTCCGATGCAGCTGCACAAGTCGGTCGGTATCACCATCCTCCTGCTGACGCTGTTCCGCC
>Ga0157369_10010194_pt1 | contig 10720 bp, 10 predicted proteins | sample C25metaG_FD_113461 | JGI IMG/M metagenome (GOLD analysis project Ga0157369, IMG submission 113461) | Corn rhizosphere microbial communities from Kellogg Biological Station, Michigan, USA - C2-5 metaG | ecosystem: Host-associated > Plants > Roots > Rhizosphere > Soil | place: USA: Michigan...
CAAATTCGAGCACTCTAGCCAGGCGGCGGCTTGAGCACGCGTTCGACAAGCGCAGTGTCCATATACTCGGTCAATTCCTTCAACTTCCCGTCGGCGAGCCGCATCACGAAGCAATAGGTGTTGGCGTAGCGCTCGCCGGAGACGGTGGTTGCGTCGCCCTTGCACTCGGCGACGACATAATCACCATCGGCGAGGATGCGGCTTGCGGTGAGGCGCGTCGGCGCGACGAATTGGGCGTGAAGCGGCTTCAGCAGTCGTTCGCGCACTTCCGTCTTGCCGACATATTCACCCGACCAAGAGGTCGAGCCGGTGATGCGCCAGACGAAATCGTCGGCCATCGCCGCAATGAATGGCGCCGGATCGCGGCGCGATCGCGCCTCCATGATGGTCTGGATGAGGGCTTTGTTTTCGGCTGTCGTCATGGCTGCTCCTTGTGAAGAGGACAGCCAGGGCTTTTAGGGGATAGAGCGCGCTCTAGGTCAAGGGCTTGGGCGGCGGATCAAAAAACGCTGCCGTCCCCGGCTCACGCTCGCTTGCCCGGGACGACAGCGGGGGATGCCGGCTTCACACCGTTGCCATTCGCGGGAAGCCGCTCTGCGCAAAAGCAACGCCAAAACCCCGAGCGATCGGTACAATAGGCCATGAAGCGGCGTGCCACATGCCCGTTCCGGGCTCGGGGCGCAGCCGCGGCTGAGACGAAGGGAGTAGACGCGGCAATGACCAGACCAAGTCCAAAGGAAGTGAAGGCGATCGCCGATACTGCGGGCGTGCCCGTTGACAATGACGTTGCTGCGCGGGTCGCCAATTCGCTCGGACCGGCTTTCGACGGCTTCGAGGCGATCGCCGGCACGTTGCCGTTCGATCTGGAGCCCGCGAGCTTCCTGCTCGCGCAAGCCGTGAAGGTTGGTCGATGAGCACCGAACCCGCTCTGATGTCGCTCACCGCGGTCGCGAAGGCGATTGCGGCCAAGCAACTCTCTTCGCATGAAGTGACGCGCTCCTGTCTGCACCGCATCGCGCAATGGCAGCCGAAGCTCAACGCGTTCATGACGGTCGAGGCCGAAAGCGCGCTGAGAGCCGCCGAAGAGGCCGATGCCGCGCTGGCCAGGGGCCATAATCGCGGGCCGCTGCATGGCGTGCCGCTTGCCCACAAGGACATGTATTACGACGCCGGCCATGTGGTGACCTGCGGCTCGCTGATCCGCCGCGATTTCGTCGCGAGCTCGACCTCGACCGCGCTGCAACGGTTGAAGGACGCCGGCTCGATTCGCCTCGGCTCGCTGGCGATGGCGGAGTTCGCCTATGGCCCGACCGGTCACAATTATCATTACGGCGCGGTGCATAACCCCTGGAAATCAGGCTATGTCACCGGCGGCTCGTCGTCGGGCTCGGGCGCCGCGGTCGGCGCGCGGCTGACCTTTGCCGCGCTCGGCTCGGATACCGGCGGCTCGGTGCGCATGCCCGCGCATTTCTGCGGCGTCACCGGACTGAAAACCACCTACGGCCGGGTCAGCCGTGCTGGCGCGATGCCGCTGTCGCAATCACTCGACACCGTCGGGCCGCTCGCGCGCACGGTCGAGGATTGCGCGCTGCTGCTCAGTCTGATGGCGGGCGCGGATGGCGAGGATCCGACCGCGAGCACCTTGCCCGTGCCGGATTACATGGCCGCCAGCTCGGCCTCGATCAAAGGCCTGAAGATCGGCGTGCCGACTTCGTTCTATGTCGATGACCTCGATGCCGATGTAGCGAGAGCGCTCGAAGACACCATCACCGTGCTCAAGCGCGAGGGCGCTGATGTCGTCAAGGTCGAGCTGCCGGACCAGCGCCAGCTCTCGGCCGCCTGCCAGCTCGTGCTCGCAGTGGAAGCGGCGGCCTTTCACAAGCGCTGGCTGATCGAGCGGCCGCAGGATTACGGCCCGCAGGTCCTGATGCGGCTCCAGAACGGGCTCGCCGTTCCTGCCGTGCTCTATCTCGAAGCGATGCGCTGGCGCGGCCCGGCGCTGGCGGCGCATGTCGCGGCGACCGCCGATGTCGATGCGGTGCTGGCACCGGTGGCACCCGTTGCCGCGCCCACAATCGCCGAAAGCGATGTCGGCAACGCTCCGGACGCCGAGGCTGTGATCCAGCGGCTGACCCGCTTCACCCGGCCGATCAACTATCTCGGCCTGCCGTCGCTTTCGATCCCCTCGGGCTTCAACGCCAAGGGATTGCCGATCGGCATGCAGCTCGTTGGCCGCTCCTTTGACGAGGCAACCCTGATCACCATTGGCGCGGCGTTCCAGCGCGCGACCGATTTCCATGAAAAGGTGCCTCCCGCCGCGTGACGGACCGGGCCGGTCTGCCCGCTGGACCTGGCGAGCAGACCGGCGCTGTTGCCGACACGTAACGGTTGCCGGCCGAATTGAAAGTCCGACCGGTTTTCCAGTCGTCACATCCCTCCTCTATGGGTAGGGTTGTGGCTGCTGCGCCGACGAGGCGGGCGCGAAATGGGGGAGTCTCGATGGTTCTGTCCAACGAAAGCATTATCGTCATCCTGTTCGTCGGCCTTGTGGCGGGTTGGCTGGCCGGGAAGGTCGTCCGCGGCACCGGCTTCGGCATCATCGGCGACATCCTGGTCGGCATCGCCGGCGCGCTGATTGCCGCCCTGATTTTCCCAAAGCTCGGCATTCATCTTGGCACCGGCCTCGTCTCCGAGATCATCTATTCGGCGATCGGCGCCATCATCCTGCTCCTGATCGTGCGGCTGGTGCGCGGCGGCGGCCGCTTTTGAGCTCTCGCGCGCATCCGTGCGCGCGTTGAGAAGGGCGGATCGAGCGAGGGCCGTCCCGGCGGGGACGGCCCTTTGTTTATGGGGGCTTCGGCCCTCGCCCACCGGCAACATTTAGGTTAATCTGAGTTCATTGGACGATTTTGCTGCAAGGCAGTAGTATTGCGGATTATATCTTATTGGAATCCCCGGATAAATCCGGTCATCCCAGTCCCTATTTGAAGAGATCAGATTGATGGCAGCGGCCCCCGGCGTCCGGCATTCCGAACTCGGTAAGGCGTTGCGAGCCTGCCGTGGCGCATTCATTGGCGTCGGCATGATGAGCTGCGTCATCAACCTGCTCTACCTCACCGGCTCGATGTTCATGCTCGAGGTCTATGACCGCGTGCTGCCGAGCCGCAGCGTGCCGACGCTGGTCGGACTCGTCTTCATCGCGGCCTTGCTCTACGTGGCCCAGGGCGTGCTCGACCTGATCCGTGGCCGCATCCTGGGACGCATCGGCACTGCGCTCGACGAATCGCTCAACATGCGCGTGTTCGACACCGTGGTACGGCTGCCGCTGATGATCGGCGGACGCAGCGAAGGGCTGCAGCCGCTGCGCGACCTCGACAATGTCCGCGCCTTCCTCGGCAGCATGGGACCGAGCGCGTTCTTCGACCTGCCGTGGCTGCCGTTCTATCTTGCGATCTGCTTTGCCTTCCATGTCATGATCGGCGTCACCGCGCTGGTCGGCGCTATCATCCTGGTGTCGTTGACGCTGGTCACCGAATATCTTTCGCGCCAGCCGGCGCGCGAGGCGCTGACGCTTGCCGCACGCCGCAACGATCTTGCTTCCGCCAGCCGCCGCAACGCCGAGGTGCTGGTGGCGATGGGAATGGCCGGCCGGCTCTCCAGGCGCTGGAGCGACGCCAACGAGAAATATCTGGCCGGCAATCAAAATGCCAGCGACGTTGCCGGTGGCCTGGGTGCGATCTCCAAGGTGCTGCGCATGATGCTGCAGTCGGCGGTGCTCGGCACCGGCGCCTATCTCGTCATCCATCAGGAAGCGACCGCAGGCATCATCATCGCGGGCTCGATCCTGAGCGCGCGGGCGCTGGCGCCGGTCGATCTCGCGATCGCGCATTGGAAGAGCTTCGTTGCCGCGCGGCAGAGCTGGCATCGCCTCAACCGCCTGCTCGAGCAGATGCCGGTGCGCGCGATACCGACCCAGTTGCAGAATCCGACGACCCGCGTATCGGTTGAGGCGCTCAGCATCGCTGCGCCCGGCGACCAGCGCCTGATCGTCCATGACGTGAGCTTTGCGCTCGAGGCCGGCAGCGGGCTCGGCGTGATCGGGCCAAGCGGATCGGGCAAGTCGTCGTTGATCCGTGCGCTGGTCGGCGTCTGGCTGCCGGTGCGCGGCAAAGTCCGGATCGATGGCGCGGCGCTGGACCAATGGACGTCGGATAGTCTCGGACGCCATATCGGCTATCTGCCGCAGGACGTCGAGCTGTTCAACGGCACGGTCGCGCAGAATATCTGCCGCTTCGATCCCGAGGCGAAATCCGACGGCATCATCTCTGCGGCCAAGGAAGCCGGCGTGCATGAGATGATCATCAAGATGCGCGACGGCTACAACACGGATGTCGGCGAGCAGGGCAAGGCGCTGTCGGCCGGCCAGGCGCAGCGCGTGGCGCTGGCGCGGGCGCTCTATGGCGATCCCTTCCTGATCGTGCTCGACGAGCCCAATTCCAACCTCGACACCGAAGGCGACGAGGCGCTGACGCGCGCGGTGCGCGCCGCGCGCGAGCGAGGCGCTATCGTCGTGGTGGTGGCGCACCGGCCGATCGGCATCGAGGCGATGGACCAGATCCTGGTGTTGAAGGACGGCCGCCTGCAGGCCTTCGGTCCGAAGGAGCAGGTGCTGGCGCAGGTGCTGCAGCCGCGTGTGGCGGGGCCGACGCCGATCAAGATCGTGTCCGATGCCGGAGCCAAGTCATGATGATCGCAAAGGACCTGCCGGCCAGGGACTGGTTCGCCAGGGAGCTGTTCGCCAAGGATCTGGTCGGCGCGCAGCGCTCGATCCGCATGCATCTGGTGGTGGGGCTTGCCATCGTGATGGTGCTCACCTTCGGCATCGGCGGCTGGGCTTCGACCCAGGAGATTTCAGGCGCGCTGATCGCGCCCGGCCAGATCGTCGTCGAATCCAACGTCAAGAAGGTGCAGCATCCGACCGGCGGCGTGATCGGCGAGATCCGCGCCCATGACGGCGACGTGGTCAAGGCCGGTGACGTCCTGGTGCGGCTCGACGACACCATCACCAAGGCCAACCTTGCCATCGTCACCAAGAACCTGGACGCGGCGATGGCCCGCTCCGCGAGGCTCGAAGCCGAGCAGCGGGGGCTCGACAAGCCGCACTTCCCGCAGGAGCTCACCGATCGCGCTGATGATCCCGACGTCGCCAACGTGATCGCCAGCGAAGCCAAGCTGTTCGACGTGCGCGTCAACGGCCGCGCCGGCCAGAAGGCGCAATTGCGTGAGCGCATCACCCAGCTGAACGAGGAGATCGCCGGCCTCACTGCGCAGGAGCAGGCCAAGGATCAGGAAATCGCGCTGGTGCAGAAGGAGCTCGACGGCGTTCGCCAGCTCTATGACCAGCACCTCGTGCAGATTTCGCGCCTGACCACGCTGGAGCGCGATGCGGCACGGCTGAACGGCGAGCGCGCGCAATACATCGCCTCGCGCGCCCAGGCCAAGGGCAAGATCACCGAGACCGAACTGCAGATCATCCAGGTCGACAAGGACATGGAGAGCGAGGTCTCCAAGGATCTGCGCGAGACCAAGGACAAGGTCGGCGAGTTGATCGAGCGCAAGGTTACCGCCGAGGACCAGCTCCGCCGCACCGACATTCGCGCGCCGCAGGACGGCATCGTCGAGCAGTCGACGGTTCACACGCTCGGCGGCGTCGTCACCGCCGGCGATACGCTGATGATTGTCGTGCCGCAGGCCGACGATCTGCAAGTCGAAGCCAAGGTCAATCCGCAGGACATCGACAAGTTGCAGGTCGGCCAGAAGACAGTGCTGCGCATGTCGGCGTTCAACCAGCGCACCACGCCGGAATTGAACGGCGTCGTCAGCCGCGTCTCGCCCGACGTCAACACCGACCAGCGCACGGGCCAGAGCTACTATACCATCCGCGTCTCGATGCCACCGGAAGAGATCGCCCGTCTCGGCGAGGTCAAGTTGATCCCGGGTATGCCGGTCGAAGCCTTCGTCCAGACCGGCGACCGCACCATGCTGTCCTATCTGATGAAGCCCCTCAGCGACCAGCTGATGCGCGCGTTCCGGGAGAAATAATCGTCATTGCGAGGAGCGTTAGCGACGAAGCAATCCAGATTGCTCCGGTGGAGCCAGTCTGGATTGCTTCGCTCCGCTCGCAATGACGAATCTCGTGTCACATCCTCCGATGTCGTCCCTGCGAAAGCAGGGGACCCATAACCACAGGTAGATGTTGTTGAGCATGCTGGGCGTTCCGGTGTGCGTAACAACATCTGCCTGTGGTTATGGGTCCCACCTCGCGCGGAGCCTGTCATCGGGCCGCGCTTCGCGCGGACCCGTTGGCTTGACCGGGACGACATCGGAGCGTGCTACCCCAAATTCCTCAGCAGCAACCCCAGCGCCGTCTTTGCGAACTCGTGCATGTTCGCCTGCCGGTCCGTGCCGCCCGTCTCCAGCGTCATCACGTCGCTCGCGCCGCCCGCAACCGCCATGCAGCTATGGCCGGCGGCGTCGCCGTAGCGGTTGCCGGTGGGGCCGGCGGCGCCGGTCTCGGACAAGCCCCAATCGGTGGCGAAGCGGCGGCGGACCTGCTCGGCCAGCAGTTTGGCGTAGGGCTCCGAGGCCGAGCGCATGCCCCTCATCGTGTCGTCGGTGATATCCATCAGCAAGCGCCGCGCGTCGCGCGTATAGACCACGGCGCCGCCGAGGAAATACGCTGACGCGCCCGGCACCGCGAGTAGCGAGGCCGCGATCAACCCGCCGCTTGAGGATTCCGCCACCGCAATGGTGTGTTTGCGCGCGATGAGTTTCGCCGCGACCTGTTCGGCGATGCCGATGAGCTCTTTCATGACGCTAACTCCGGTGCAGGATCCGCTTCAGCAGCGGCTTCTTTGCTTCGCCCTTGTCGGCGAGCGAGTGATAGACCACGCGGATGAAGTTCCTGGACGCAAGCTCGGTCGGCGCCCATTTGACGTCGAGATCGGCAAAGGGCTTTGCCGCGACCACATCGTCCTCGCTCTTGCCCTGCTTGACCAGCGCTGCCATGCGGTCGCGCGCGGTGACCAGCATGGTGCGGTAGTCCAGCAGCGCCGCCTTGTCGCCGACCGGGCCATGGCCCGGCACGATCCGCGTCTTGTCGTTGGCGAGCTTCAGATAGATGTCGGCGGCGGCGATCATGCCCTTGATGTTGCCGCCATTGGCGAAATCGATATTGGGATAGCGGCCGTCGGTGAAGGTGTCGCCGGTCGCGAGCACATTGGCGGTCTTGAACCAGACATAAGTATCGCCGTCGGTATGGGCGTTGGCGATGTGCTTCAGGTCGGCGACGCGGCCACGCAGCATGATCTTGAAGCTCTCGGTATAGGTCTTGCCCGGCAGCGCGCTGGCGCCCGCGGGCGGCGTCTTGGCGCCGGTCAGCCCGTTGGTCGTGCCGGCAGCGAGCCTCGTCTTGACGTTGGCATGGGCGACGATGGTCACGCCGTCCTTGGCAAAGGGCGCGTTGCCGCCGGTGTGATCGCCGTGGAAATGCGTATTGATCAGCCATTTGATCGGCTGGTTGGAGATCACTGATATCGCCACCTTGATCTTGTCGTGCAGGGCTGCGAACTCGCCGTCGACCATGATGATGCCGTCCTTGGCGGTCGCGACCGTGATGTTGCCACCCTGGCCCGCCAGCATATAGACGCCGTCGCCGAGATCGGTGGTCTTGATCTCGACCTTGGAGAAATCGGGCGGCACCGGCGCGGCTGGCGCGGGCTGCGGCTGCTGAGCCCATGCACTTGCCGCGATCAACACCGCAGCGGCAACAGCCAGTCCCGTCCGGATCATTTCAAGCCCTCCCCTCTTCGCCAAAGTCTGGTTCCTAGCACAGGATTGCATGGCTTGCCGAGTTGCGGGCAGGGGGTGGCCCTGATTGAATGAGCGAGCGATAAAGCGGCGCGACCAAGCGTCCCTACCTGAGGAAACAAGAGAGAAGACCTCATGACAGCTCCGCTTCCGGGCGGCGTCGATTGCGACCTGCATCCGGCTGTGCCGCATCTGACCAGCCTGCTGCCCTACATGAACGACTATTGGCGCGACCAGGTGACGACGCGCGGCATGGTCGATCTGGTCTCGCAATCCTATCCGACCAATTCGCCGATTTCCTCGCGGCCCGACTGGCGTCCGGCCCAGGGCAAGCCCGGCTCGGATCTCGCCGACATGCAGAAGCAGGCGCTTGACCCCTTCAAGGTTGCCTATGGCATCTGCAACCCGCTCTATGCCGTGCAGATGGTGTTTTCCGAGGATATGCAAGATACGTTCTGCCGCGCGCTGAACGACTGGCTCGTCAAGGAGTGGCTTGACAAGGACGATCGCCTGCGTGGTTCGATCGTGATCCCGACGCAAAGCGTGGAGAAGTCCGTGGCGGAGATCGAGCGCTGCGCCAGGGACAAGCGCTTCGTCCAGGTTTTGATGCTGGTCATGGGCGACATACCGCTCGGCAAGCGCGCGCTCTGGCCGATCTACGCCACCGCCGAGCGGTTGGGCCTGCCGATCGGAATCCATGCCGGCTCGGCCTATCACAACCCGCCGACGTCGGTGGGTTGGGGCTCCTATCACATCGAGGATTATGTCGCGCAGGCGCAGGCGTTCCAGACCCAGCTCACCAGCCTGATCGTCGAAGGCGTGTTCGCGCGCCATCCCAAGCTGAAAATGGTGATGCTGGAATCTGGCTTCACTTGGCTCGCGCCCTTTGTGTGGCGGCTGCACAAGTTCTGGCGCGGCATTCGCATGGAAACGCCCTGGGTCGACCGTGCGCCGATGGAAATTGTGCAGAGCAACATACGCTTTTCCCTGCAACCGGTCGACGCGCCGCCCGATTCGGCAGTGCTGCATCGCCTGTTCGACCATATGCAGTCGGACGAATTGATCCTATTCTCCACCGATTATCCGCACTGGCAATTCGACGGCAACGATGCCCTGCCGGATGGGTTATCATCCGATCTCGTGCGCAAGATCATGATCGACAATCCGCTCGCGACTTACGGCAGGCTAAAGGAAACGGTGCGGGCATGATCCCCGAAAAGTGGATTCCGGTTTTCGGACAAGGATCATGCCCCAAACATAGAGAGACGACGGCATGAACATCCAGCTCCGCGAACGGCCCGAGGCCGGCGCCAAGGTTCAAGCCAAAGTCGCGATTGCCGATTGCGACATTCATCCGGCGCGCGCGACCAAGAAGGAACTCTATCCGTTCCTCGCCAAGCGCTGGCACGAGCATCTGGAAACCTATCAGGGGCATCCCTATCAGGGCATGATGGAAGGGCCGCCTTATCCAAAGGCGCAGCCCAACGCCTCGCGCCGCGACGCCTATCCTCCGGAAGGCGGCATGCAGGGCTCCTCGCTGTCCTTCATGCAGAAGCAGCATCTCGATCCCAACAATGTCGTGCTCGGCGTGCTCAACCCGCTGAAGACCGGGCAGGGCCTGCGCAACCACGATCTCGCCACCGCCATCTGCTCGGCGATCAACGACTGGCAGATCGAGAAATGGACCAGCAAGGATTCGCGCCTGAAGGGCTCTATCGTGGTCGCGAATGAGGACGGTATCACCGCGGCGAAAGAAATCAGGAAGCGCGCGGGCGATCCGAATTACGTGCAGGTGCTGCTGCTCAGCCGCAATGTCGAGCCGCTCGGTCAGCGCCGTTACTGGCCGATCTATGAGGCAGCGGAAGAAGCCGGCCTTCCCGTCGGCGTGCACGCCTTCGGCTTCGGCGGCAACCCGATCACCGCCTCGGGCTGGCCGAGCTACTACATCGAGGAGATGGTCGGCCACTCGCAATGCCAGCAGACGGCGCTGGCGAGCCTGGTGCTCGAAGGCGTGTTCGAGCGCTATCCGAAGCTGAAGATGGTGATGATCGAGGCCGGCTTCGGTTGGGCGCCGTCGCTGGCCTGGCGGCTCGACCGCACCTGGCAGCGGCTGAAAAGCGAAGTTCCGCGCGTCAAGCGGCCGCCGTCGGAATATATCCGCGACCGCATCTGGTGGACCACCCAGCCGATGGAGGACCCGGAGCGGCGCGATCATCTGTTCGACGTGATCAACTGGATCGGCTGGGACAAGCTGCTGTTCGCGACCGATTATCCGCATTGGGATTTTGATGAGCCGTCCCGCGTGCTGCCGCCCGGCGTATCCGAGGCCAACCGCGAGGCGTTCTATCTCGGCAATGCGAAGCAACTGTACGGAATTTCTTGAAAGAGAATCGACGTTGTTTGAGTCAGTCCATCCGCGATCTCAGTTCACCTCTCCCATGGGGAGAGGTCTGATCGCGTCAGCGATCCGGGTGAGGTGCCGCGCTCTCTCGTTAGACCTCAACCCCTCACCCGAATTGCTTCGCAATTCGACCTCTCCCTATGGGAGAGGTGAAAGCGCTCGCGGCGATAGCTTCCCATGACCAAGCACGTCATCGCCCCTGTCGCCGAGTTGCCGCCGGGGTCGCGAAAATTCGTCACCATCGATGATCGGCCGATCGCGATCTTCAACATCAAGGGCGAATATTTCGGCCTGCTCAATCGCTGCCCGCATCAAGGCGCGGCACTGTGCGAGGGCCCGCTGATCGGCCTCGCGCAATCATCCGATCCCGGCGAGATCGAATACACCAAACTGGGCGAGATCATCCGCTGCCCCTGGCATGGCTGGGAATTCGACGTGCGCACCGGCCAG
>Ga0157369_10010196_pt1 | contig 10719 bp, 9 predicted proteins | sample C25metaG_FD_113461 | JGI IMG/M metagenome (GOLD analysis project Ga0157369, IMG submission 113461) | Corn rhizosphere microbial communities from Kellogg Biological Station, Michigan, USA - C2-5 metaG | ecosystem: Host-associated > Plants > Roots > Rhizosphere > Soil | place: USA: Michigan...
AAGCGCTGGATCGGATTGGTGTCCATGACGCCGCGCGCACCCGACGCCTCGAAGAGGCGATCGACGCCGCGCATGGCGAGGCGCGAGGCGAGGGTGAAGTTGCGGCGGATCGCTTGGATGTCGGCTTCCTTGTTCGGCAACCCGTTCCTCAGCTTCTCGTCATTGTCCTTGGCGAGGAGATAGGCCGCATCGATCTCGGCTGCGGCTTCGCCGATCGTGCGCTGCGTATTGAGGAGCTGCAGCATCGGATCGCGCACCGCGGATTCGGCGCGGCTCTTGGCGAAATCGGTGAAGCAATCGAGCGCGCCGCGCGCGATGGCGATCAGCGGGCAGAAAATCCCGAAGGGGAAGGCGACATATCCCGGCTCGCGGAACATCACGCCCGTGTTGGTCTTCGTGCCAGGCGCGGTGCCGGTGGCGAACTCGGCGGCGCGCACCGTGAATTCCTCACGTACGAACACGTCGTTGACGACGACGTTGTTGCTGCCCGAGCCTTTGAGTCCGACAGCGTACCAATTGTCCTTCACCTTGAACTCGCCCGGACCGAACATGAAGAAGCGGATGTCCGGCGGGCCCGCGCCATCGGCGGCCGGTACGGCGCCGCCGAGGATCGCCCAATCGGAATGATCGATGCCGGACGAGAAGCTCCACTCGCCGGTGACGCGGAAGCCGCCCGGCGCGCGCGTGACCTTGGCGGCGGGCATGAAGGAGGTGCCGATCTTCGGCCGCGGATCGCCCTTATAGACCTGGTTCTGGCATTCGGGCGGAAACATGCCGAAGACCCAATGATGCTGGATCAGAAGATCGAAGCACCAGCCGCTGGCGCCGCAATGCCGGCCGACTTCGGTGACGACATCGGCGACCGTCATCCAGCTGTCGATGCCGTAGCCGCCGCGATCCTTCGGAATGATGAGGCCGATCAGATCGGACTCCGCCATCGCTTGTACGTTCTCCGGCGGCAGGTGGCGCAGCTTCTCCGTGGCAACGGCATTGGCCTTGCAGACCTCGCCGACTTTCTTGGCGCGGGCTATGGCTTCGGCGTGCGTGATCGTCGGCATGGGTGCTCGATTGTTGTCATGTAACGGTCAGTTCCTAACAGAATCCCACTCGGCAATCCATGGGGACAATACAAGCGTGGGGCAATTCGTGAGGACCGTTTTCGTGGCGGTGCGTGCCATACCCGTTTAGAATGGATCCAATTTCCGCGGGAGGAAACATGGCCGCGCCCATTCCCGAACATGTCCATCTCGTTGGCAGCGTTGCGCTCGATACCGTCGAGGAAGTATTCCACACCGCCGGCACGCTGCTCGGCCGGCGACTGAAGCGTTGTCCCGATGGCGAGCCGGGCGGCCGCCGGCTGTGGATCAGCTGGCAATATCCCTTGCTGCGGGCGAACGCCTATTTGCAGATCGATCCGGTCTCGCTTGGCCAAGCGGGCATGTTTCCGAAGCTGCGTCTCGCGGAGGGCGTGCGCACGGAGGACATCCATTTCGGCGAGCTTGGCTATGCACGCGAGGCACGCGCCTCGTATCAGGATTTCCTGGCGGCGCGTTCGCGCGGCGCGTTGGCGCCCGGCACGCGCTTCCAGGTCAGCCTGCCGACGCCGATGGCCGTGATCGTGCCCTTCTGCATGACGAGCGATATTGCCGCGATCGAGCCGGCTTATGAGAAGGCAATGCTTACCGAGGTCGAGCGCATCTGCGCCGCGATCCCGCACCAGGATCTCGCAATCCAATGGGATGTCTGTATCGAGATGGTGATCTGGGACGGCCAGCTTGCCGGGCGCTATCCCACGGAAGGCACCTCCCATGCCGATATTGTGGCGCGGCTGACGCGGCTCGGCGATGCGGTGCCGGGCGATGTCGAGCTCGGCTACCACCTCTGCTACGGCGATCTCGATGCCAAGCATTTCGTCGATCCAGTCGATGCGACGAAGCTGGTCGAGCTCGCCAACGCCGTGGCGCAATCGGTCAAGCATCCGATCGCCTGGATTCACATGCCAGTGCCGATCGCGCGCAGCGACGATGCCTATTTCAAGCCGCTGGCGGCGCTGAAGCTCGCGCCGTCGACCGAGCTCTATCTCGGCATCGTGCATGCCGAGGACGGTGTCGACGGTCTCAAGAAACGCGCCGAGGCCGCGTCACGCTATGTGAAGAATTTCGGCATCGCCACCGAATGTGGCATCGCGCGCCAGCGCAAGCCGGAGCTGGTGCGGAAAATTCTGGCGTTGCACGCGGAAGGATCGAAAGAGCCGTCGGCTTGATCCCCCTCACCCCAACCCTCTCCCCGCTGGGGAGAGGGAGGGGCCCGTGCGTCAGCACGGGAGGGTGAGGGGCTAAATCGTCACATTCACCGCGTCATAGCCGTAGATGCCGTCATACATCGCAGCCATGCGCTCCGACGTCCACTTCTCGTCGACATGTTGTTTCGCGGTGTCGAGGTTCTTCAGCGCATCGCCATGGAGACGGTCTTTCTGGTCGACCGAGGCGAGCACGATATGCTTGGTGCGCTCGACGCGCGCCGCTTCGTAGCGTTTGAGCGCGGTCTCGATATCGCCGAATTGATCGAGGCAGCGCGCCAGCACATAGCCATCCTCGATCGACATCGAGCCGCCTTGCGCGAGGAACGGCAGGGTTGAATGGCAGGCATCGCCGAGCAACGTGACATTGCCGACGCTCCAGCGCTCGGCCGGCCAATGCACCATCAGTGCCCACTTGAAGGGCTGATCGGTCGAAGTAATCATCGCGCGCGCATCGTCGTGCCAGTCGGGAAAATCGGCGATCCATTCTTCATGCGTGCCGCGGTCGTACCACGACTCTTTCTGCCAATCGTCGCGCTCGACCACGGCGATCACGTTGAGCATCGCGCCTTTGCGCACGGGGTAGTGCATGATGTGCGAGGCCGGCGCGATCCAGCCCCCATGGCGCATCAGCGTCGGTGGCAGCTTGTCCTTCGGGCACAGGCCGCGCCACGCCATGAAGCCGGTGAATTCAGCCTTGTCGGTGCCGAACAATGTCTGGCGCACAACGGAATGGATGCCGTCGGCGCCCACGAGCACGTCGCCGCTCACGCGCTCGCCATTCTCGAAAGCGGCGGTGACGCCTGTCGCCGAAGCCTCGAAGCCGGTGCAGCGCATGCCGAGCTTGATCGCGTTCGGATCGGCGCGCAGCACCGCCTCGCGCAGCATCTCCTGCAGGTCCGCACGATGCATCGTGTAATGCGGCGACCCGTAGCGCGCGCTGGCGCTGCTGAGATCCTGCATGCGCCAGCGCTCGTCGCTGTTCCAGACGCGCAGATCGACCTTGCCGGCGATGATGCCGATGCGGTCGAGCTCTTCGCCGAGACCGAGCTCGCGCAGCACGCGCGAGCCATTGGCCGCGACCTGGATGCCGGCGCCGAGCTCGCTGAGCGCCGGCGCTTGATCGAATACTTGCACCGGATAGCCGCGCCGCAACAAAGCGAGGGCGGCGGTGAGCCCGCCGATGCCGGCGCCGATAATGAGGATGCGTGGTTTGGTCATGGTCTCACTGATCGAAGATGGCGACGGCGCGCGTCCAGCCGGCGGACGCGCCGCGGATCTTCACGGGGAAACAGGCGATGGTGTAGCCATCGGGCGGCAGCGCTTCGAGATTGTGCAGCTTCTCGAGATGGCAATAGCCGATATCGCGCCCGGCCTTGTGGCCTTCCCAGATCAGCCCGGCGTTATGCGTCGTCGCATATTTGTCCTTGGTGTGCACGAAAGGCGCGTCCCAACTCCAGGCGTCGGTCCCCGTTAAACGAATGCCGCGCTCCAGCAGGTACAGCGTCGCCTCGCGCCCGATGCCGCAGCCGGCGGCGACGTAGTCGCGCTGGCCATAGGCTTTGCCCGCGCGCGTGTTGACGACGACGATCTCCAGCGGCTTCAGCGTGTGCCCGATGCGCTTCAGCTCGGCCTCGACATCTTTTGCCTGCACCACATAGCCGTCGGGCAGATGGCGGAAATCGAGCTTCACGCCCGGCTGCATGCACCAATCGAGCGGCACTTCGTCGATCGCAATCGCGCGCTCGCCCTTGTTCATCGTCGAATGGAAATGATAGGGCGCGTCGAGATGCGTGCCGTTATGCGTCATCAGGCGGATCCATTCGATCGCCCAGCCTTCGCCCTCGGGAAGGTCTTCTTCCTTGAGCCCGGGAAAGAATTTCACGACGTCGCCGGCGGTTTCCTTGTGCCGGTAATACTCGATCTTCGGCTCATAGCCGGGCGGATCGGAGGGCACGTCGTTTTCGAGATGCATCGAGAGATCGACGATCTTCCGTGCCATGGCTCACCTCGTTTCCTGCCGCCTCATTTCTTCGTTGGCGCGATCATATTAGACTGCGGCTCAAGGAAAAAGGGCTGCCGCTCATGATCTACCGCGCGGAGGAACGCAATATCCGGCTGCTGCTGGCGGGCGACGCCATGCCGGCACGAAGCCTCAAACCCTTCGACGAGCCAGGCTACACCGCGCTGCTCGATCTCATCCGCGGCGCCGATGGCGCCTTCGCCAATCTCGAGACGACCGTGCGCGACCCGCATGAAGGCACGCCGAGCCTGACGCAGGGCACGCCGATGTCGACGCCGCCGGCGCTGCTCGGTGAGTTGCAATGGATGGGGCTGAAGCTCCTCTCCTGCGCCAACAACCATGCGACCGATTATGGCGATGACGGGTTGATGGCGATGCTGGCGCATCTGCGCCGCGCCGGAATTCCGAATGCCGGCGCCGGCGCCAATCTCGCCGAGGCGCGCAAGCCGGCGTATCTGGATACCGCGGCCGGCCGCGTCGCGCTGATCGCGGCGACGACCTTCTATCCGCACTGGACGCGCGCCGCCGATCAGCGTCCGGATGCGCTCGGCCGGCCGGGCGTCAACCCGCTCGATTTCGCGGTCACTTACACGGTCGACGACGCGACCTTCGCGACGCTCGCGAAAGTAAGCGAGGGTCTCGGCTTGACGCAGGCGCGCACGCGGCAGCGCGCGATGTTCTTCAGCGCGGCGGAAGCGCCGGAAGACAGCGCCGACGTGCTGACCTTCCTCGGCCAGCGCTTCCTGCGCGGCAAAAGCTTCTCGATCGCGACGAAAGCGCGGCAGGGTGATCTCGAGAGCAATTTGCGCTGGATCCGCGAGGCCAAGCGCCAGGCCGATTTCGTGATCTTCTCGCTGCACAATCACGAATACGGACCCGGCGGCGAACTCACCGCCAAGACCAATGTCGGGATGGAAGAGGCAGCAGGCTTCGTCGCCGATTCTGCGCATGCGGCGATCGATGCCGGCGCGGATGTCGTCGCGTGTCACGGGCCGCATCTGACGCTCGGCGTCGAGATCTATAAGGATCGGCCAATCCTCTACAGCCTCGGCAATTTCATCTTCCAGAACGACAACGTGCCGGTCTTTCCCGCCGAATCCTATCAGCGCTTCGGCCTCGACGAGAAAGCGACGCCAACCGATTTCCTCGACGCGCGCACCGGCAACGAGACGCGCGGCTTCCCGGCCGCGCCGGAATATTGGCATGGGCTCGCCGCGGCCTGCGATTTCCGCGGCGGCAAGCTGGCGCGGCTCGATCTCCATCCGCTCGATCTCGGCCACGGCCGAACCCGCGCGCAACGCGGCCGACCAATGCTGGCGGGAGGGATGATTGCGGCGACGATTCTCGATCGCGTGAAACGACTGTCTGAGCGGTATGGGACGGCGGTCGCGATCGAGAAAGAGAAGGCCACAATAAAGCTTCCACTCTAATTATTATCGTCTCCCGCGGGCTTGTCCCGCGGGTCCATGGAAAAGGAAAAATGGCGCACGGCGGTTGGGTTTATATCGTGACGAATAAACCACGCGGCACACTCTATATCGGCCTGACGAGTGATATCGCGCGCCGGGCCTTTGAGCACCGCGAAGGTGCGATTGGGGGTTTTACGAAGCATCATGGTTTGAAACGCCTGGTGTCCATGGAACGATACGAGGAAATTCAAACCGCCATTCAACGGGAAAAGAACGATGAAACATTGGCCGCGGGCGTGGAAGATCAATGCGATTGTGGCGCAAAAATCCCGATTGGGGATCTTTATGCGAAACTGGCTTAATGCCATGGGCCCGCGGAACAAGTCCGCGGGCGGCGAATAAGAGACAGCGGATCAGAATCTAATGCAATTCGGGATTTTCGATCACGTCGATCGCAACGATCGGCCGCTGGCCGCGCAGCTCGACGAGCGCATTCGTTATGTCGCGCTGGCGGAGGAACTCGGCTTCTATTGCTTTCATGTCGCTGAGCATCACGCCGCGCCGATCAACATGGTGCCTGTGCCGGGGCTTTTCCTCGCCGCGGCGGCGCGCGCGACCAAGCGCATCCGCCTTGGGCCGCTCGTCTATCTCCTGCCGCTCTATTCGCCGTTGAGGCTGATCGAGGAAGTCGCGATCCTCGATCATCTCTCGCATGGCCGGCTGGAGATCGGTGTCGGCCGCGGCGTCTCGCCGTTCGAGCTGAATTATCACAATGTCAGCTATGAGGATTCGCGCGACATCTTCCTCGATGCTTATACCGCGCTGCGCGAAGGGCTGACGCATGAGCGGCTCAATCACGCGGGCAAATATTTCACCTATCGCGACGTGCCGATGGAGCTGCGGCCGATGCAGCGCCCGCATCCGCCTTTCTGGTATGCGGCCTCGAACGCCGAAAGTGCGCGCTGGGCGGACGAGCAGGGGACGCATTTCTGTACCCTCGGTCCGCCGAAAGCCGCACGCGCCTCGATCGATGGCTTCAAGGAAGGGCTCGCCAAGCGCGGCGGCGCGGAAAGTCCGAAGCCGGAATTTCCGGGCGGCGCGGCGATCGGCGTCCATCGCCAGATGTTCGTCGCCGAGACCGACGCCGAGGCGATGGCGCGCGGCAAGGAATTCCACAACCAGCATTATCTCAGCCTGACCAAGCTGCGGCGCGAGAATCGCGAATATCCCGGCTTCACCCGCTCGACGCCCGACACTTTCGAGGAGGCGGTGCAGCAGCGCACGATCATCTACGGCTCGCAGAAGCGCATGCGCGAGGAGATCGCGCGCCAGATTGACGAGCTTGGCCTCAATTACATGATCGGCTCGTTCTTCTTCGGGAAGATGCAAGAGCAGGACGTGCTGCGCTCATTGCAGCTCTTCGCCCGCGAAGTGATGCCTCACTTTCAAAAATAGGGCGTTTCAGAAATAAATGGGGCCAAAAATGAAAGGCGGCGCGAAGCGTCAAGCTTCGCGCCGCCTCAGCCTCCCAACTCTTCGTGGTTATGACACCCGACGCAGGGCCGCGATTCCCGCTTCCGTGCGCTGATCGAGTCGCAAGGTCAGGCAGAAAGCCGAGCCGCCGCTGCGGTGATAGGCGCCGAGCGATGTCGGATGGACGCGGTAGCCCGCTTCCTCTAAGCGCCGGCGCAGCGCCGTGCTGCAGGACGACATGACGATATTGTCGTCGAGCTTCACCGCATTGGCGGCGAAGACGGCGGCGTCCTTGTCGCTCAGCGGGATGCGCTGTCCGGGCGCGACGCGCTCATAGAACTGGCGCAGCCCGTCGTCCGAGAAGGCCGAGGGCACGTACATCACCTCGCCGCGCGGCAGCGGCGCCAGCGCCGTGTCCATGTGATAGAAGCTCGGATTGATGAGCTCGAGCGGCAGCGCCTCGACGCCGTAGGTCTCGGCGACGACGCGTGCGGCGTCCTTATCGGAACGCGGACCATAGCCGGTCCAGAACATCTGCCGTGCCGGATCCCAGACGCAATCGCCTGCGCCTTCGAGCAGCACGCCCTCGGGCATCGGCCGCACCGCGTCGATCACGCCGCGTGCCCAGAGCTCGCGGAAGCTGCGCTCGTAATGCGCCGCCTCGGGCTGGCGCTCGGGGTAACGGAAGCTCGCGACCAGCGCGACGCCGTCCATCACCACCGCCGCATTCGCCGTGAAGACGAGATCGGGCAGGCCCTTCACCGGCGGGACGAGCTCGATCGTCGCGCCGAGCTGCGTCAATTTCTGCTTGAGGCGCTTCCATTCGCGGCGCGCGGCGAGGCCCAGGCTATTCGCCTCGCGCGACCACTCGGCCGGATCCATCCACGGATTGATCGTGTAGCTGACGTCGAAATGCTCGGGCGCGCACATCAGGATGCGCGCCCCGAAATCTCTGTCCCGGGTGTTCGTAGCTTCCATGGGTCTTCCCTCTCCGTTGGAGTTAGGCAGCCTGAAAATGTTCTTCGCGATGCGTGTTGCGAGGCTCTTGCGGATGATCTTCTTGCGGGGTCAGGGAACCGATCACTTCCGCGATGCGATCGAGCGCCCAGTCGAGGTCTTCCTGGCTAATCATCAGCGGAGGCGCGAGGCGGATCACCGTCTCATGCGTCTCCTTCGACAACACGCCGGCCTCGATCAGGCGCTCGCACACCAGGCGCGCGCTGCCATAGGCCGGATCGATCTCGATGCCGGCGAGCAGGCCGACACCGCGCACGGCTTTGATCGCCGGCAGGTCGAGGGCCTGAAGCCGCGCCATCATGTGCTCGCCCAGCGCGCGACAACGCTCGACAAGATTCTCTTCTTCCAACACGCGCAGCGCGACGAGGCCGACCGCCGCGGCGAGCGGATTGCCGCCGAAGGTCGAGCCATGCGAGCCCGGCGTGAAGACGCTCATCAGCGCTTCGGTGCCGACCAGCGCCGAGACCGGCAGCACGCCGCCGCCCAGCGCCTTGCCGAGGATCAGCCCGTCGGGGCGGATATTCTCGTGCTGGAAGGCGAACCACGCCCCGGTACGGCCGAGTCCGGTCTGCACCTCGTCGACGATCAGCATGACGTTGTGGCGGTCGCACAGCTTGCGCACACCGGCGAGCCAACCCTTGGGCGGCACGATGATGCCGCCTTCGCCCTGGATCGGTTCGACCATGATCGCGGCGGTGTTCGGCGTGATCGCCGCTTCCATCGCCGCGAGATCACCGAACGGCACCTCGACGAAGCCCGGCGCGAACGGACCGAAGCCGTCGCGATATTCCGCTTCCGAAGAGAAGCCGATGATCGTGCTGGTGCGGCCATGGAAATTGCCGGCGGCAACGATGATCTCGGCCTTATCGGCCGCGATGCCTTTCACCCAATAGCCCCAGCGCCGGGCCGCCTTAATCGCGGTCTCGACCGCTTCCGCGCCGGTGTTCATCGGCAGCGCCTTGTCGAGGCCGGTGACCTGGCAGAGCTTTTCGAGGAAGAGCGCGAGCCGGTCGTTGTAAAAGGCGCGCGACGGCACCGCGAGGCGCCGCGCCTGCGCGTCGAGCGCCGCCAGGATGCGCGGATGCGCGTGGCCGTGGCTGACGGCGGAGTAAGCGCTCATCATGTCGATGTAACGCTGACCGTGGATGTCCCACAGGTAAGCGCCTTCGCCCCGCGCCAGCACGACCGGCAACGGGTTGTAGTTCTGCGCGGCATAGCGCGCTTCGCGTTCCATGATGTTCATGACACACCTCTTCCGGATAGAAATATGGTCGGAAACGCGCGGCGGGTGTGGTCGAAGTTGCGGTGGATCGCAGCCGAAACGAGTCCGCGACTCGGCCTTCACGACAGATTCTGCTGTGGGTGTGGTTAACGCCGCCGCGGGCCGAAAAGCGAGGCGGGGTAACCGCTGAAGCGGCTCACCGGCCGCAGCGCAATATGACTTTGCAAGCGGGCGATGCCGAGCTTGCGGTCGCCGAGCAGCTCCGCGGTCAGCGCCTCGTAACGTTCCAGATCCTCGCAGACGAAGCGGACGAGGTAATCGGACGGGCCGCTGATCTCCCAGCACTCGACCGCTTCCTCGATGGCTTTGAGCCGCGCTTCAATGCGATCGAGCCGCGCCTGCTGCGTCAGTGACACTTCCGTGAAGATCGTCACCGGCTTGGCGAGCCGCTCGATATCGATGACCGCCTGGAAACCGGCGATGATGCCGGCGGCGCGCAGGCGGCGGACGCGTTCGAGGCAAGGACGCGGCGAGAGCCCGGCATGGCTGGCGAGTTTCTGGATGGTCATCCGGCCGTCGCGCTGCAATGCAGACAGGATCTTTATGTCGATCGCATCCAGTCCGCGTGCTTGCTTGGCCGGCATTGCCAATCACCATATCTCAATTCGGGCGCCAGAGAAACGAGATGGCGCGAAAACGTTGATGCTAGAATTGGTGCCCGAATCGCGGAGGTGGCGATGAGTGGCAAAGCGAGAAGGACATTTCCGGCACCGGCCGAGGAGGCCGCGCGGCTGCTCGAATCGCTCGGCGTGACACGCACACGGTTCAGCGCCGGTCGGCGCGAGGTGCGCTCGCCGGTTACCGGCGAGATCATCGGCCGCCTCAAAGACGAGACGCCACAGGATGTCGGCCGCGCCGTGGAGCAGGCGCAAAAGGCGTTTCTCGCCTGGCGGAAGCTGCCGCCGCCGCGCCGCGGCGAGCTGGTACGGCTGCTGGGCGAGGAGTTGCGCGCGGCCAAACCGGCGCTCGGTGCGCTGGTGACATTGGAAGCCGGCAAGATCGTCGCCGAGGGCCTCGGCGAGGTGCAGGAGATGATCGATATTTGCGATTTCGCGGTCGGTCTCTCGCGCCAGCTCTACGGCCTGACCATCGCCAGCGAGCGGCCGGCGCATGCGATGACCGAGCAATGGCAGCCGCTCGGGGTCGCCGGGATCATCACCAGCTTCAATTTTCCGGTCGCGGTCTGGGCGTGGAACGCGGCGCTAGCGCTGGTTTG
>Ga0157369_10010197_pt1 | contig 10719 bp, 9 predicted proteins | sample C25metaG_FD_113461 | JGI IMG/M metagenome (GOLD analysis project Ga0157369, IMG submission 113461) | Corn rhizosphere microbial communities from Kellogg Biological Station, Michigan, USA - C2-5 metaG | ecosystem: Host-associated > Plants > Roots > Rhizosphere > Soil | place: USA: Michigan...
GTACGAACACAATCGGGCAGAGGCGAAGGTCATCGCGCAGAAGATTTCGCAGAAGCTCGCCGCCGAGCCCCACGCCAACATCATTCTCACCGCATGGAGCGGCGGGTGTCAGGTGGCGGTCTGGGCGCTGGAGGATTTGCCGCCGCAGGCGAACGTGCAGTCGGTGGTGATGATCGCGCCGGCCATCACGCCCAGCTACAACCTGAGCCGCGCGCTGTCGCATGTGCGCGGCAGTTTATTTGCCTGCACAAGCCCCGGCGATTGGTTTGTGCTGGGGTGGGGCACAAGCTTCTTCGGCACATCCGATGGCACCCGTACCAATGGCGCCGGACTGGTTGGGTTCACGATTCCAGCGGGGGCTGACATGACGCAATATCGCAAGCTGGTGCAGCTCCGCTACGCCGCCGCCTGGCTGAAATACGGCAATTTCGGCGGCCACAACGGCGCCATCAGCGCCAGCTTCGCCCGCCATGTCCTGGCGCCAAAGCTCAAAGAGGACGCGAAGAAGAGCGAGGGATGAAATGGTGAATTGAGAATGGCGGGCAAAGACAGCCTCTTCTTAATTCTTCACAGCCTTTTCAGCCGCGGGGCGCGGGAGCCCACGGCGAGCGGCGCGAGCCGTCGGGGGGAAGTAGCGCGCAATAAATAGCCCCGTAGGGGCGTAAGAAACTTCGCGGAATTCTTACGCCCCTGCCGGGGCTGCGCTTTCATTCGTTTCCCGACGGCTTGCGCCGGGGGCTAGATCCTGTCGCCGCTCCGCGTCTAGTGACGCCGTTACTGAAATTATTTGTCGCCGAACAAGAGCTGCGCCGACGACTTCCCTTTGGCCAGCGTTACACTGTATCCGTTGCCGCCGAGGGTGGCGGTCTTGCCGGAGGGGAGGACCTCGCGCACGACGTAGGTGCCGAACGGCTCGATGAACTTGAAGTTGCCGTTGGCGTCCGTCGTCGTCTTCAACTCGAATGAATCGAGCTGTCCGTTGTTGTTGAAGTCCAGATAAACCGTAACGCCGGCGATGCCTTTCTCCGTCAGGTCCTTGATCTTGTTGCCGTTGGCATCGTTGAAGACGTTGCCGGTGATAACGACCGTCTGTGAATCGCCGAAGTTGGCGATGCTGGTGCCGCCGTTGGCCACGGTGAGGGTGACCGGATTGGCCGTCGTGGCCCGGAACGTCGCCGGAACGATCTCACGCACCTGATAGGCTCCCGCGGCCATATTCGCGATCGTGTAGGTTCCGTTGGCGGCGGTCGTGGTCTTCGGCTCGCCGGCATCGAGGATGCCATTCTTGTTCTTGTCGACAAAGACGGTCACGTTGGCCAAGCCACCTTCGGTCGCTTGCTTGGTCGCATCGCCGTTCGCGTCGTTGTAAACGGTTCCGGTGATCTTGCCGAGAACGTTGGCGGTGGACGTCAGCACCATCGAGAGGTTGTCGGCATATCCGTCGATGTACCCGCCGCTGAGCGCCTCGAAGTGCATCTGCATCTGGATCTTGCGCGTGCCGGCGGGAATCGTTCCGGTCGTCGAGCGCAACAGGAGGCCGGTCTGGTTCTGCCGATCGGCGGGAGTTACCGGCCCGATGCTGGTTTGATCGAAGGATGCCCCTTGAAAATTCGCAAATACAGTGGCTTGGTCCTTCTGAGACGAGAACCCGCCGAGGTAGGCGCTAAGGCTGTATTTGATCTGATGAGCATCGATGTTGGCGGCAAGCGACGAGATATCGATCGTCTGAAACAAATCGGATTCGCTGCCGCTGGGCCCGCCAGCGAAGAAGTTCTTTCCGCGCGTCGGCGGGCCCGGGTCGCTGATGGACGGGAATCCGCCTTCCGACGCGCCGTAGGGAACAACCTGTGGCGTCCCGTTGACCGTCCAGCCGGTGGCGGCGGTGTTGCTGGCCTCGGCGCCTGGATTGGTGATGATATTGGTTCCCAGCGTGACGCTGAGCATTTGCCGGCGTTCCAGCATCTCCATCACCGATGACTTTTGACTCTTGACGGATCGAAGCGAATTGCGAGCGCGCATGATATCTGCCTCCTTCACGGATTTACGGACTGCCTGGACTACATTAGCCGGGCTTAGGCGGTCATCATAGCAAGAGCGTGCAACGATAGGCTACAAAAATCGTGAGATAATCTCAGGCATGGCAAAAACATCTCAAACGCGCTGCTCACGGGTACAGTAAATACTTCTCCCGCTTCTGCTCAAACGACTGCACGTCCTTGGCCCAGCTTTCCGCCACTCGGTCCGGATCGGTCGCCGATGCTAAGGCGGACAACGCGGCCGAATTCTGCAGCAACCGACCTACTTGCTGGAACTGGAACGCATCGCCGAACAGGCGCTTGATCTGCCAGACAACCTGCACGCCCGTCCGCGTCGGCTCAAAGGCGTTGCGGTCGGTGATAATCACGAATACGCCACTGCATTTCTGGTTGGCCAGCTTGCCCTCCTTTGGGCTGAAGGTAATCGGCACAAAGCGCAATCCCGCAAGCTTCGCCGAATTCAGCGCCTCGGCCAGCTTCACGCCATCCATCCACGACGCGCCAAACAGCTCAAAGGGTTGATCGGTGCCCCGTCCGACCGAGACGTTGGTCGCCTCCAGCAGGCAGATCGACGGGTAAAGCAGCGTCGCATTAGAATTGCGCAAGTTTGGCGATGGATTGATCCACGGCAGTTGCGTCTCATCGAACCACATTCGCCGTCGCCAGTTTTCCATCGGAACGACCTGCAACTCGCAGTGGGCGCCAAACTCTTCGTTGTAAAGACGGGCCAGTTCGCCGACGGTCATCCCATGCACCAGCGGCAGCGGGCCGAAAGCGGTGAAGCCTAGGTGCGATGAATCAGCAAGCGGACCATCCATCACCAAGCCGGTATTCGGATTAGGCCGATCCAGGACGACAAATCGAACGTGATTGGCGGCGGCCGCCTGCATGCACAGTCCAAGCGTCGTGATGTAGGTATAGAATCGCGCCCCCGCGTCCTGAATATCGTAAACCAGCGTATCAATCCCCTCCAGCATCTGCGGCGTCGGCTTTTGAGCCTGGCCATAGAGGCTGAATACCTTCAGCCCCGTCTTGGCGTCGACGCTGTTATCGACCTTGGCATCCAGAACGCCGTCGATGCCATGTTCGGGTGAAAAAAGCCGCACGAGCTGCACGCCGGGCGCATGCGCCAGCAAATCCACCGTGCGATTGCCCTGGCGGTCGCGGCCGCTGTGATTCGTGATCAGCCCCACCTTTCGTCCGACCAGCGGCTTAAAACCGTCGCGCTCCAGAACATCGATGCCGCAAAGAACCGGGGCGGTGCGTGAAATGAATTGCGCCGGCTGAGTCGTTGGTGCTTGGCCGGCTATTGTTGGCTGCGTGGTCGGCGCGGGCCCAAGCAACGCCTCGGCGACGATGGTCGCCACCTGATGCCGCAGGCGCAGGACGTTGCCTTTGCCGTCGGGGTGGACGCTGTTGGTGAGCAGAATGAAGTAGCAATCGTTCACCGGATCGAGCCAGAAGGCGGTGCCGGTGAACCCGGTGTGGCCGAAAGTGGTGAAGCGATCGAATCGCTCGCCGCGAATGCCGGCGTAGAGCGTGTCGACATCAAAGCCATACGTCCGCAGCGCCGGCCCCGGCACCTGCTTGCCCGATTGATCGAGGGCGGCACTGGCAACAGGTCGCGGCTGGATCCACTGCGCCATCGTCGGTTCCTTGAAGATGCGCGTGCCGTTCAGCTTTCCGCCATCAAGGATCATCCGGCAGAATTTGGACAAATCCTCGGCGGTGCTGAAGACGCCCGCATGTCCCGCGACGCCGCCCAGGGCGTAGGCGCGCGGGTCGTGAACTTCGCCGATCATCCAATGGTCTTTGCGATATTCGGTCGGGGCGCAGCGGGCCGCATGAGCCGCATCCGGCTTGTACATGGTGTCGGTCATCCCCAGCGGCCGGTAGATTTCCTCCTGCGCAAAAACATCCAGCGGCCGCCCATCCACGACATGCACCAATTCCCCCAGCACGATGTAATTCACATCGCTGTACGCAAAATGCGTGTGCAGGGGCCATTGTGGTTTTAAAGCGAAAATCCTCTCCCACCCCTTGGCCGGGCCGTCGGCGTAATCGGAAATGTCGTTGTCCGGCATCATCCCGCTGATGTGCAGCAGCAGGTCGGCGACCGTGATCGAGCCTTTGCCATTGACGGCGAACGCGGGAATATATTTCGCAACCGGGTCTTCCACCCGAATCTTCCCGCGCTCCACGAGCAGCATGATGCTGCTGGCTGTGCCGACGGATTTGGAGAGTGAGGCCAGATCGAAAATCGTGTCCGTCGTCATTGGCGCTGGATGCGGCTTGAGCGCGCGATTGCCGTACGCTTTTTCGTAGACGATCCCCTCGCCGCGCCCGACCAGCAGCACCGCGCCAGGGCATTTGTTCTGGCTGATCGCTTCTTCGATCAGCTTGTCCGCCTCGGCAATTTTTGCGCGATCGAAGTGACAGAGCGCCGCATCGACCGATGATCCGCCGACGGTTTGCGCCCCCGCGAATCTGCAGAATAAAATTGCAAAGACAACAAAGACAGCGATTGGAGTATTAACCCTAGCCGCCCAGGGATTGAGTCTGATAGGAAAACTTCGGCGGGTGGCACGGGCAAGTACTCTTGCCCGTGTTTGGATTCGCGAGGCACCACGGGCAAGAGTACTTGCCCGTGCCACCCATGGGTCATTGTGAGAGCGCTTAGCATGAGTCATGCGTCACCCGGGGAGAAGCGATATTCGATTCGATCTGCATGATCGTCATAAACGAACCAGGCCGCTTCGTCCACGGCTGCCTATAATCGCAACGGAATTGCGACTGCAAAGACTCGTGTTAAACTTGGTGTGCGGGTATGATTGCCAGGGCTCTGAAGAAAAAGTTAGGCGCAGCCGGGCGCAGGATGCGCAAGGCCGCGCCGGAGTCTGTGAAATCCTGCGGCGTACGCCGCAAGGCAGACCCTGAAGCGATCGCCGGTTCCAAGGATGGAGCGAACATGTCCCAAGTCGCCAACCATATCGAGATCGTGCCGCACAGCGAAAAGTTCTCACACGATGAGGCTTGTCGCGTCGCCCGCGCTGCGCTGGTTCGCCAGCAAGGCAATACGGTCATCATCGATCTGCGCTATGTCAGAGAAGTAACAACGGCGGCCTTTGCGCGACTGGTGCTGCTGCGACGCACGCTTCGCGCCGCCGGGCGCGATTTGCGGCTGGCTAATCTTCATGATCGGGCTGCGAGCCTTTATCAGGTAAACCGATTGATGTCTGTCCTGCCTTGCAATTAGACCCCGATGCTACGTCTCGACTCGCTTTCCTATCGCGTTAGACTAGCTCACGGAGGAATTGAAATGAGCACGGCCGCTCCCACCCAATCGCACAAACCTGGCACGCTGGACATTCCGCGGGCAGCGGGAACTTGTCTCGTCTCCGCGCGCGCAATCGCGCCGGGTGAAAAATACTTCGCCGCCGTGCGCGAAACCCCCGTCGGCATCGAGCGGCTGGACATTTCCCCCGAATGCTGGGGCGGCTTCGCCAAGGACGATCTGCTGGCCTATTGGCAGACCATCATGCCCAAGGCAGACCAGAAGAAAAAGCTCCTGGTGGATGATGAAGTTCTCTGCACGCTCTTTGAGCGTTTGGCCGATGCCACCGAGCCGGTGAAAATTCACTTCCGCTTTGTGCTGGGCCTGATCCTGATGCGCCGGCGGCTGGTAATCTACGAAGAAACCCGCCACGACGACGGCAAAGACACGTGGATTGTCCGCATGAAAGGCAAAGACCATCGCCTGGAACTGATCGATCCGAAGATGAACGAGCAACAGGTCGCCGAGGTCAGCCAGCAGTTGGGGCAGATACTGAATGAAGAGCTGTAATCACAAACGCCGGTCGTGTTCTGGCCCATCGCAACGACTACTTCGATCGCCGCAACTCGCATTGCGCTGGCATTTCTGACGTTCCCCTCCGCTGGATCACACCCTACTCTCGCATCAATCGGCCCAAGTGCCTCCTCCACAATCGCATGTGGTGAAGCCAGCCGATCCGGCTGAGCTTGCCACCGTTGCCGCGAGGGCAAATTCATCTAGAAAACTCGATTTAACGTTCCATAAGATTTCCTGTGGAGGCCAGCGATGTCCGAGCGCCAAGCAGCGCCACAAACCAACTCGCTGCGAATTGAAGCCGGCGTAGAGCAGGAACGCCTGGCGGCCCAGGAAGCACTTCAGGCGCATCTCGCGGCGGTGGTTGAATCTTCCGACGACGCGATCATCACCAAAACCCTCGATGGCATCATCACGACCTGGAACAAGGGCGCGCAGCGGATCTTCGGCTACACCGCCGAGGAGGTCATCGGCAAGCCGGTCACCATCCTCATGCCGCCTGACCGGGTCAATGAAGAGCCGGGGATTCTTGCACGTCTGCGCCGCGGGGAACGCATCGATCATTACGAAACTGTGCGCATGCGCAAGGATGGGACGCTGCTGGATATATCGCTGTCGGTCTCCCCCTTGCGCGACTCCAGCGGCCGCATCATCGGCGGATCGAAAATTGCCCGCGACATCACCGATCGGCGGCTTATGGAGGCCGCCCTGCGCGACAGCGAGACACGCCTGCGCGCCATCATCGATGCCTCGCCCGAATGCGTGAAGATCGTCGGCCCGCAAGGCGAGCTTGTGTTCATGAACACCGCCGGCATTGGCATGATCGAGGCCGACTGTTTTGATTCTGTAAACGGCGCTTGCGTGTTTGACCTGATTGCGCCCGAGTACCGCTCCCGGTGGATTGAAAATCATCGGCAGGTCTGCGCCGGCCAAAAGCTCGATTGGGAATATGAGATCGTCGGGCAGCACGGCACCCGCCGCTGGATGGAAACCCATGCCGTACCCCTTCAATTGCCCGATGGCCGGCAGGCGCAGCTTGCCGTGACACGCGATATCACCATCCGCAAGCGCATCGAAGCTGAGCGTGAGCACCTGCTGGAGGCCGAGCGCGCCGCCCGCTCCGAAGCCGAGCGCGTCAGCGTGATGAAAGATCAATTCCTGGCGACGGTGTCGCATGAGCTGCGCACGCCGCTGAATGCGATCCTGGGCTGGTCGCAGGTCCTGCGCGCCCGCAGCCACAACGACCAGGACCTGGCCGATGGGCTGGAAGTGATCGAGCGCAATACGCGCGTGCAGACGCAGTTGATCGAAGACCTGCTGGACATGAGCCGCATCGTTTCCGGCAAAATACGGCTCGACGTGCAGCAGGTGGACCTGCCGGAGGCAATCAAGGCGGCGGTGGCGTCGGTGCAGCATTCGGCCGACGCGCGCGACATCCGCCTGTCCGTCGTGCTCGACCCGCTTGCCGGGCCGGTCCGCGGGGATCCGGCGCGGCTTCAGCAGTGCTTCTGGAACCTGTTGACCAACGCGATCAAGTTCACGCCGCGCGGCGGGCGCGTGCAGGTGAGCCTCGAGCGCGTCAACAGCCACGTCGAAATATCCGTCAGCGACAACGGGCAGGGGATCAAGCCCGAGTTCCTGCCGCACCTGTTCGAGCGTTTTCGCCAGGCGGATGCATCGACCACCCGCCGCCATGGCGGCCTTGGCCTGGGCCTTTCAATTGTCAAGCATCTTGTCGAATTGCACGGCGGAAAGATCCGCGCCAAAAGCGCCGGCGAAGGGCAGGGCTCAACATTTATCATCGACCTGCCCATCATGGTCATTCATCCCCAGGATGCTTCAGGCCGCAATCCGGCGGGCGCCGATGATTCTGTCGCGATCGATCAGCCTTGCCTGGAAGGAATTAAAGTGCTGGCCGTGGATGATGAGCCCGATGCGCGCACGCTGATCAAGCGGGTGCTGGAGGATTGCGGGGCTCAGGTCATCCTCGCGGGCTCGGCTAACGAGGGGCTGGACCTGCTGGCCCGCGAGAAGCCGGACATGATCCTCAGCGACATCGGCATGCCCGGCCAGGACGGATATGAATTCATCCGGAAAGTGCGCGCGATGGCGCCGGATCGCGGCGGTCGCACGCCGGCCGCGGCACTCACCGCCTTCGCCCGTGCCGAAGACCGCACCCGCGCGCTGCGCGCCGGGTATCAAACCCACGTCGCCAAACCCGTCGAGCCGACCGAGTTGACGGCTGTTGTCGCGAGTCTGGCGATGCGGCGGTGAGAAACTTGCGGTGATGAGGAGCCAAAACGTTGCCGCCTTCAAATCTTTCGCACGTTTGTCGCGACAAGATCGGCGGTCTTTTTAGTACACCCTGCTTCCCTGGCGAAGCGTCGCCATTGGCCAACAGCGATATTCACCTGATCAATTATTTCCGTGGCATGTTTTGCGTTCACACCGATCTGTTTGGCCAGCGTGAGTACGTGCTCGCGCGTAGGCGCGATGCCTTCGCCCATTACGGTCATGGTGTGCTCGCCGCCGGGGCCGGGGGCAAAGCCAAGATCGTACGCGGGTGAGAGCGACCATTCGCCGCCGTCGTTCAGCAGGAACGCGAAGTTCTTGGCGTGATCGTCGCGATTATGCGCGGCGATATTGAATACCATCCGACGGAACACCTCCAGCACGTCCCGGTGGTTGCGCGTCAGCGCGCTGGTCGCCTTCAGCAAGTCGGCGTAATCAGTCGACGGAATGCGGAAGTTGGCGTGAATGAGGTTGGCGAAAGTGTGGATGTGAAGGCGCTTATTGCCCGGGCCGCGGTCGAATCGTTGCACGCCGAAATATGCCTGGCTCTTTCCGACGCGAAAGAGCCGAGCGGGCGGCACGTCGATGCCGGCCGCGCGGGCCATTTGCAAATACGCGAACTCCATTGGTCCCGCATCGCGCACGTCGGCTTTGGCGGAGAATTTTACGATCCAATGTTCGTAGCCGTCCGGGAGGTCGTCTTCGCCGCTGATGATCTTGTTGCCGTGGACGCCGATCAATACTTTTGGGCGAGCACCGCCGGGCGAGCCGCCGGCGCGCATCAGTGCCGGCAGCACTTCGACCGCCTCCCCGCTGTAAATCTGCTGGGCGTTTTGGCCAATCTCGTGAAGGTCGATCAGGCGATCATCGTGCTCGACCTCAGCCGGCGGGTGATACGTGAGCGCCCCCATCGTGCGCGTGCCCAGATACGAGAGCCGATCCAGCGGCGAAACCGTTGCAGGATCCATACCGCGCCGCCGAAACATCCGGTCCATCAAGAGCAAACCCCAACCGTCCGGCAGCGAATCATCAAAGAGGCCGGGCAGCGGGCCGAATGACCGGTCCAAATGCTCGATCAGTCCCGGACGCAGGGGAAGCTTGAAGGGCGAAAGCTGAAGCCCGCGGCTCAGGAAATCGGCGTCGTATTCGAAATAGATGCGACGCTCTGCTTCGGCCAACTGGCCAACAACGATCGACTCGCTGGGTGAGCGGCGCATTTGAACTGTCAGCTTTTTCACCGCGAGCCTCGCTTGCGCAAGGGCTTGGCGACGCGCGCTTCCAGCTCCGCCATCGACGATGCCGCCGGGGGCTTGAACAGGTTGTCGAATTCGTCTAGCCGGCCCAGCACGTGGCAGATGCGCACCAGGTATTTGAGGGAGATTTCGCCGTGCTGCTCGAATCGGCGGAGCGTCGCGAGTGTTACGCCCGCTCGCTCGGCCAACGTCTTTTGCTTAAGCCCCATTGCGAGGCGCGTTGCGCGCAGTCGATCCGCAATGGCGCGCTGGGCTTGCGCGGGGGACAGCAACTGCACCGGTGCATTAACAAGAACGGGCATAAGATAACTATCGACATTATAGCACTACATCTCCATATCGGCCTTTAATACCAATATTTTATCACTTAGATATTACGTCAAGTCCCGGGACTTCAGCGCTGCGCCATGCGGCAGCGCGCTTCGTGATCCAGCAGCCATTGTTTGCGCCCCAGGCCGCTGGCGAAGCCGGTCAGCGAGCCGTCGGCGCCGATCACGCGGTGGCAGGGGACCACGATGGGCATCGGATTAGCGCCGTTGGCGGCACCGACGGCGCGGCTGGCGCCTTTGCGCCCAAGCCTGGCCGCTAGTTGGCCGTAGCTCATGGTCGTGCCGGCGGGGATGGTGCGCAGCGCGGCCCACACTTCGCGCTGAAAGGCGGTGCCGGGAGCCGCGGTTTTGATTCGCGTCAACGCAGTGGCGTCTCCATCGAAATAGTCCTGCAGCGATTGCTTCAGCGAGGCGGGAGCTTCGCCTGGTTCGAGTGCCACGACGCCATAATATCGGCGCAGCAATCGACGTAGGCGGCCTTCGTTTTCCTCAAACTCCAGGGCGTGCAGCAGGCCGTTTTCGTCGGTCACCAGCAGCAACTGCCCCGCGGCACCGTTCCAGCGTTCAAGCTGTAATCGCATAGACAGATTCCTTTGTTTTTGAGGATGGAATTTGATGAGGAACTTCTGCATCGGCCATCCAGAGGTGCATCACCGCGTAAGCCCGCCACGGCCGCCAATTTTGCGCGCGATTTAGTAGCTGCGTTGCCGACCAGCAATGGCCCAGCGCCGCCAGCTTCCGGCGAACGCCCACGTCGTCGGCCAGGAAGGCATCGCTTTCAGCCATCGCGCGCATGGCGATGTACTGCGCGGTCCATTCACCGACGCCGGGAAGTTCGCGAAGCCGCGCGACGGCATCAGGCAGATCGCGGGCCGGATCAAAGAGGCGTGGATCCGCTTGGACAGCTTTCGCGATTCCGGCCAGAGCATTGGCGCGAGCTTGCGGAATGCCTAAGCGAGCCA
>Ga0157369_10010201_pt1 | contig 10718 bp, 9 predicted proteins | sample C25metaG_FD_113461 | JGI IMG/M metagenome (GOLD analysis project Ga0157369, IMG submission 113461) | Corn rhizosphere microbial communities from Kellogg Biological Station, Michigan, USA - C2-5 metaG | ecosystem: Host-associated > Plants > Roots > Rhizosphere > Soil | place: USA: Michigan...
ACATGCGTGAGACAGCTTCGCTCGGCGAAATGCTTGACGAGATCCTGGCCCGTGTCGACCGGGGGGTGCGCGCGGTGCGCAGCGCCGCCATCGTCAACGGATGCGCGCTCCGGGCCCGCGGCCTCTCCCTCGAGGAGGTCGAGGCGTGGCGAACGAGTACCTTCGCACAAGACTATAAGCGCGACATCTGCGAGCCATCCGACAAGCTGTTCCCGATCCGCGTACATTTGGTGCCAAGCTCGGACGACGAAGAGCCGATCGGCTATCTGCTGGTAGGTCCGCGTCCCGACGGCTCCATCCCAAGCCACGATGAGCAGAAGGCCCTCAAGGAAGTTTCCGAGTCGATCGCGCGAGCGATCCGCACGGTTATCAAGCGGGAGGCACGGGAGGCCCAGGTCGCCGAACTGATCGCGTCGAACGCCCGACGCATCGAGGCGCTCGAGGCGCTGCTTGCGGTTCCTCAAGCAATCACCGGGCGCCAGCGGCCGCGCTCCGCCTGATCGATTTACTTATGCTTCATTGACCCAGGTCAACTCCAGGCATAATTCGGCCCCAAAGCGACAAGGATGTCCGACTCGGCCGTTCTCCCTTCCGGGCGAGGCGGGAGTTCGATTTTGGCGGGTACGAATGAGGAGTGGGATGATGCGGAAAGCAATGCTGTGGGGCACAGCAGTCGCGATCGCGTTCGGATCGACGGCAGCAGTTGCCAACGTCGTGGTTGTGAAGTCGCTTGGGCCGTCGGCCAAAGCCTATCCGCCAGGCAAGACGCTTTCGGAGAGCGCGAAGATCACGCTTCAGGGCGGCGACGTCGTGACCGTTATCGGGCCCGCCAGTGCGCAAACGTTGCGCGGCCCCGGCAATTTCGACGCCAAACAAATGACCCTGGCCTCGGCGGCGGGGCAGCGCGGACGTTTCGGTGCCCTGCGGGCGGCCGAGGTTGCTCACAACCCGAGCATTTGGGACATCAATGCCAGCGAGGGCGGCACGATCTGCGTCGCCGACGCGTCCAAACTGCAGCTTTGGCGGCCGGACAGCGAGACTGCCGCGACGGTGGAAATCCGTTCGGCGGACGGCAGGAGCCAGCAGCTTAACTGGGCCGCAGGAAGCGCGCTGACCGCTTGGCCCGCGGCGCTGCCGATCAAGACCGGCGCGAGCTACCAGCTCGAGTGGCCTGACACCGGCGACAAGAGCAGCCTCAATTTCGTCGCGACTCCCGATGCGCCGACGGATCTGGTCGGTGCCGCGCAAGTCTTGATCGAGCATGGCTGCACGAAGCAACTCGATCTGCTGGTCGACGGGGCGAGCAAGGTCGCGCCCGCGAACTGATCAGCCGACGACGCCCGCGGCCCTGAGCCGGGCGGCGTCGTCCGACGGCAAGCCGAGACTTCTCAGCACCTCGCCGGTGTGCTCGCCGAGCGTTGGCGGCGGGAGCTCACTGTCGGCACGTTCGCCATCCAACCGAACCGGCGAACCCACCAAAGGCACCCCCGCGATCGATCGGACCATTTTTCGATGCTGCGCCTGAACGTCGAACAACGCCTGATTGATGCGATTGATCGGGCCGGCCGGAATGCCGGCCTTCTCCAGTTGATCGAGCCATACCGCCCCGGGCTTTCGGCCGATCGCGCCCGAGATAAGTCCCACAATGACCGCGCGGTTTGCCACACGGGCTGCGTTGGATGAGAATCGTTCGTCCGTCGCCCATTCCGCATGGCCGCATATTTCCGCGAGCCGCGCGAACTGGCGATCGTTGCCCACCGCAATGATGATCGGCTGATCGGCCGCATCGAACGGCTGGTAGGGCACGATATTGGGATGCGTATTGCCCTGGCGCGGAGGGTCTTCGCCCGAGACCAGCGCATTCGATGCCTGATTGGCCATGACCGCAAGCTGCGTATCGAACAGCGCCATGTCGATGTGAGCGCCCTTGCCCGTGTTCTTGCGACGATAGAGGGCGGCCAGAATCGCGACGCAGGTGTACATGCCGGTGAAAAGGTCGGCGATGGCCACGCCGGCGCGCATCGGACCCCCTCCAGGCTCGCCGTCGGGGAGCCCCGTGACGCTCATCATCCCGCCCATCCCCTGGATGATGAAGTCGTAACCGGCTCGCTCGGCGTAGGGACCGTCCTGGCCGAAGCCGGTGATCGAGGCATAGATCAGGCGCGGATTGGCTGCACGAAGCGACGCGGCGTCCAGTCCGAACTTCTCCAGGCCGCCGATCTTGAAGTTCTCGACGACGACGTCGGAGTCGGCGACGAGGCGGCGCACCAATGCCGCTCCGTCAGGCTGCGCGAAATCAATCGCGGCCGACCTCTTGCCGCGGTTGCAGCTCAAGAAATAAGCGGCAACGCGTTCATTCCCCTCTCCAAACCATGGCGGACCCCAATGCCGCGTATCGTCGCCCGCCCCCGGCCGCTCGATCTTGATGACCTCGGCGCCAAGGTCCGCCAGCAACTGCGTGCACCACGGTCCCGCCAGCACTCGGCTGAGGTCCAGGACCCTGACGCCCTCGAGCGGCTTCAATGCCGGCGTCCCCACAGGCGGCGGTCGGCGAGCACCGCGTGCGCGGCGTTATGTCCGGGTGCGCCCGTCACCCCGCCACCCGGATGCGCGCCCGATCCGCACAAATAGAGCCCCTTCAATGGCATTCGATAATCGGCCGCGCCGATCATTGGCCGGGCGCTGAACAACTGGTCGAGGCCCATCTTGCCGTGAAAGATGTCACCGCCGACCAGACCGAAGCGCCGCTCGAGGTCCAAAGGCGAGTGGATTTGGCGGCCGATGACCGATTTGGCAAAACCAGGGGCGTGCGCATCAACGGTGGCGATGATCTGGTCGGCGGCTGTCTCGCGCTCCTGGTCCCAGCTGCGGCCTTCACCGAGGTCATAACGGAAATGTTGACAGAACAGACTGGCGATGTGCCGCCCCTTTGGCGCGAGCGTCGAGTCCAGTGTCGAGGGGATCAGCATTTCGATGATCGGCTGCTTCGCCCAGCCGTTCACCGCCGCGTCGAGATAGGCGCGGTGCATATAATCGAGGCTAGGCGCCATGATGATTCCCGCCGTGAGATGGTTGCCCTTCTTGGGCAGCACGGTGAACCGGGGTAGCTCGGACAGCGCGACGTTCATCCGGAAGGTCGCGCTTTCGCACTTCCAACCGTGCATCCGCGAAGCGGTGTCTGCGTCGACTGCGCCTTGCGGGACCAGGCGATCGAAGAGCAATCGCGGATTTATTCCAGCAACAATCGTTGCCGACCGCCAAGCTTTGCTTCCTGCAACAACGCCGGAGGCCCGGCCGCCGCTGACGATCACCTCCTCCACTGGATGACCTAGCAAGATATCAACTCCGGCTTCGCGGCACGCGCGCGCCATCGCCTGGGTGATCGAGCCCATGCCGCCAATCGCATGACCCCAGGCGCCCGGCACGCCGGCGGCTTCGCCGAACAGATGGTGCAGCAGAACGTAGGCCGTTCCCGGCGATTGCGGCGAGGCGAAATTGCCGACCACCCCGTCGAACCCGAATAATGCCTTGGTCAGATCGCCTTCGAAATGCCGCTCGAGGATTTCGACAGCGCCACGCACAGCGAAATCGTGGACGATCCGTGTTTCGGCGAGCGACAGGCCGGCCATGTCGCGGCCCAGGCTTAAGATCTTGGGGATTGCGCTGGCCTTTCGCCCCACGTTGGGCGGAGCGCGAAGAAGCCATTTCTTGAGCAGCCTTACCACCGTCTCGAGTTCCGCCTGGTAACGATCGTAGGCTTCGGCATCGGGTTTGTGGTGGCGCCCGATTTCCTTGCGTGTCAGGCCGTTGCGTCCAGACAGCAGATAGTCGCCGTCGCCGGGGAGGAAGTTGTCGGTCTTGCGCAGCACGACCTTCAGGCCATGCCGCTCCAGCTGCATGTCCCGGATGACTTTGGGTTGCAGCAGGCTGACCGTGTAGCTCGCCGCGGAATTACGAAAGCCCGGCAGGAATTCGTCGGTCACCGCGGCGCCGCCTACCGTTCCCGCCGCTTCCAGCACGGCGACCTTCAGCCCCTTCTTCGCAAGGTAATAAGCGCATGTGAGGCCGTTATGACCGGCGCCGATGATGATCGCATCGTGCATCAGCGCATCAGCACCAGCTCTTCGGCCATGGTCGGATGAAGCGCGATGGTGGCGTCGAAATCGGCCTTCTTGAGCTTGGCCTTGACGGCGATGGCGGCGGCCTGAAGGATTTCGGGCGCATCGGGACCGATCAGGTGGATGCCGACGATGCGATCGCTCGAGCCGTCGACAACCAACTTATAGAGCGAACGTTCATCGCGGCCGGCGAGCGCATTCTTCATCGCCCGGAAGTCCGACGTGTAGGTCTTGATCTGGCCAAGCTTGTTGCGCGCCTGGCCTTCGGTCATCCCGACCCCGGCGAGCGGCGGGTGACTGAACACGGCGGATGGTACGCAATCATAATCGACTCGGGTCGGGTTGTTGCCGAAATAGGTGTCGGCGAAGGCCTGGCCCTCCCGGATCGCGACCGGTGTTAGCTGAATTCGGTCGGTGACATCGCCGACCGCGAAAATCGACGGCGCCGACGAGCGATTGTCCGCATCGACCTTGATTTGCCCCTTGTCGCCCATTTCGACACCTGCGGCTTCGAGACCGATTCCCTGCGTATTGGGCCTGCGGCCGACCGCGAAGAGCAGCTCGTCCGCCTCGATGTCGTCGCAGCCGCTCATGCTGACGCGCAGCGTGCCGTCCTCGCGCCTATCGATCCGCTCGATTGTCGAGTGAAAGCGATATTCGATGCCCTTGCGGATCGAGATCTGCATCAGCCGGTCGACGATCTGCTGATCGTAGTGGCGAAGGATCACATCCGTCCGGTTCACCAACGTCACTTGGCTTCCGAACTGGTGGAAGATTCCAGCGAATTCGTTGGCGATGTAACCGCCGCCGACGATCACCACGCGTTTCGGCAACCGGTCGAGATGGAACACTTCGTTCGAGCTGATCGCATGCTCGATTCCGCCAACTTTCGGCATGACCGGGGTCGCGCCCGTCGCGATCAATATCTTGTCCGCGCTGATCTCCTTTCCGCTCGCGAGCCGGATCGAATTGGGTCCGGTCAGATCGGCGCGCTCGTGAAAAATGGTGACGTCGTGGTTGGTCAGCGTGTCGGTATAGGCATTTTCAATCCGCCCTACCTCGGTCAGGACATTGTCGCGGAGCACCTGCCAGTCGAAGCGTTTTTTCGGCACGTCCCACCCGAACATCGCCGCATCTTCGAGATCCTCGGCGAAATGCGCGCCGTAAACGAGCAGTTTCTTGGGAACGCAGCCGCGGATCACGCAGGTGCCGCCGACCTTATATTCCTCGGCGATGGCGACGCGGGCTCCATAGGCCGCGGAAACTCGCGCCGCGCGCACGCCGCCCGAACCAGCGCCGATCACGAACAGGTCGAAGTCGGCCATCAGACGCCCGCTCTTTCCATCAGTGCCCGCGTCGAAGGATCGAGGCCGCGCTCGTTGCCGCCGTCGGCAAGCTGTCGCGCAATGTCCTTGCCCAGCTCGACCCCGAACTGATCGAACGGATTGACGCCCAGCAATACGGCGTTCGTGAACGTGCGATGCTCGTAGAAAGCTATCAGCGCACCCAGAGCGCGCGCATCGAGGCGATCGATCAAGATCGTCGTGCTCGGGCGGTTTCCGGAATAGCTGCGCTGCGGATCTTCGGCCTGCCGTCCCTGCATCAGCGCCGCCCCTTGGGCGAAAGCGTTGAGCAGCAGGAGACGATGATGCTCCGGGTTCTGCGCGTCATCGCCCTCGCGAACGGCGATGAATTCCACTGGCGTCAGGACGGTGCCCTGATGAAGCAGCTGGAATACCGCGTGTTGCGCATCGGTGCCGGTCCCTCCCCAGGTCACGGGCGCGGTCGGCCGACCGACCGGCTGACCATCCTTCGTCACAAACTTGCCGTTGGATTCCATCTCGAGCTGCTGGAGATAGGAGGGCAGCAGCCGCAGACGCTCGTCATAAGCGAACACGCCGCGGCTCTGGCATCCGAGCTCCTCGACATAGAGCCGGTCGGCAAAGGCGGCGATCAGCGGAACATTGCTGGCAGGTTCGGCAAAGCGAAAGTGGCGGTCCATCTCGGCAGCGCCCTCAAGCAACGTCTCGAACGCGTCCCAGCCGAGCGCCAACGCCGCCGTCAGACCAACCGAGCTCCACAGCGAATAACGCCCGCCGACCCCCTCGCCGAATTGCAGGATTCGTGTTTCGTCGACGCCCTGATCGAGCGCTGCTTGCGGCTTTGCCGTTACGGCGATCAAACGGCCGTCCGGGTCGTCGACGCCGGCCTCCCGCAGCCAATCGCGTGCCGCCTCCAGATTGCTGAGGGTTTCGAGCGTCGTGAAGGTCTTGGACGCGACGACGATGAGTGTCGTCGCGGGGTCGAGCGATCTCACCGCTTCATCAAAAGCGGCGCCGTCGATGTTGGACAGGAACCGTACCGTTAGTACCGACGAGGTTCGACCCAGCGCATCCACCAGCAGGGCCGGGCCGAGGACCGAGCCGCCAATGCCAATGTGCAATACTCCGGTGACATCGCCGAATGCTCTAGCCTCGATCGCGTCGACCAGAGCGCGCATGCGCTGCCGCCGGGCGGTCGCCAGGTCGACTTGGTCAGGAGCGCCGCTGCCGCGCTCTGCCACATGAGTAGCAGGACGGCCTTCGCTGGGATTGACGATCTCACCGGCAAACAAGGCTTCGCGAGCGGCGGCAAAACCCATCGCCTCGGCCCTCGCGCCAAAATCGGCGACCAGCTTCCCGTCGAGGTGGGTCTTGGTCCAGTCGAAGTAGATTCCGGCCGCTTCGAAGCTCAGCCTGCTCAGCCGGTCGGGCTGGGCGGCGAACAGCTCGTCGAGCCGCATGATCGAGAGCTTGTCCATTGTCGCCGCACATAATGGCCGCGCTGCTATTTGCCAGCCCGGCTTGACCTTGGGAACGGCGACAGAAACAAGCGGGCGATGGCCCGCCCCTCCACCCGCCGCAGCCGCCCGGCCGCGGCGTCCGCGAAATCCGGCAGAAAAGAGAGCGCCGGCTCGCTTCTGCGCTTCGTTCTCGGCGTCGCGCTCATTGCCTGGGCCTTGCGCTGCTTCGTCGTCCAGCCCTTCTATATCCCTTCGGGCTCGATGTTGCCGACGCTCGACATTGGAGATTATCTGACCGTGGCAAAATGGCCTTATGGCTATTCGCGCTACGCTTTCCCGCTCGGGTTTCCGGCATTCGACGGGCGGGTGCTCAACCGTCTACCGAGCCGGGGCGACGTGGTGGTGTTCCGTAATCCGGTCGAAAACGTCGATCTCGTAAAAAGGGTTATCGGCCTCCCCGGTGACACGGTCGAACTGCGGGCCGGACGCCTGATCCTCAACGGTCGGCCGGTGCCCCGCGAACCGCTGCCGCCTGCGAAGATCGCCGTCACCCCAAACAGCCCCTGCAGGGTTGTTCCGCCCGCGATTCCCGTCGTGGCGGCGGTGAACGGGCGCCAGGATTGTCTTTACCGCGCCTTTCTCGAAACGCTGCCCGGTGGTCCGAGCTACACGGTGCTCGACCAGGTCGACCACGGCCCGGCCGACGACTTCCCGGCAACCGTCGTGCCGCCTGACCGGGTCTTCCTGATGGGTGACAATCGCGATGACAGTCTCGACAGTCGTTTCCCGGACTATGAAGGAGGGGTCGGCATGGTTCCTACAAGGAATTTGATCGGCCGCGCGCTCGTCACCTTCTGGTCGACAGATGGGAGCGCGTCCTGGCTGAAACCCTGGACATGGTTTAGCGCACTCCGAGCTCGCCGGATCGGCAATGGCTATATGGGCATCGCCAAATGAGCGCGGAGGTCGAAGCATTTGTCCGCGAAAGGCTCGGCCACGAGCCAGGCGATGTTCGCCTGTTCGAGCTGGCCTTGACGCACTCGAGCGTTGGGAAGGACAGCTATGAGCGGCTCGAGTTCCTCGGCGACCGGGTGCTCGGCATGGTCATCGCCCGAGCGCTTTACGAGCGATATCCGAATGAGCCCGAAGGCAATCTGTCGAAGCGCTATAACGGGCTGGTCGACCGCGCGACCTGCGCCGAAAACGCGCGCGAAATCGGCGTCCCGCCGCTGATCCGCTTGGGTAAGCAGGCTCGCGAGGATGGAGCGAGGCAGAGCGACAATGTCGTCGGCGACGTCGTCGAGGCGCTGATCGGGGCCTTGTTCCTCGACGGCGGACTCGAAGCCGCCGAGCGCTTCATCCTCAATCTCTGGGCACCGGATGTCGTCAGCCAGCGCCGCGCCCCCCAGCATCCCAAGTCCGCGCTTCAGGAACTCGCCGCCGCGCGAGGGGTGAAACCGCCGGTCTATGAGGTCATCGGCCGTACGGGCGCGCACCATTCGCCGAAGTTCACGGTGAAAGTCTCGGTCCCAACGCTCGGCGAAGGGACGGCCGAGGGGACGAGCAAGCAGGAGGCGGAAACCGCGGCGGCCGCTTCACTGCTGACACAATTGCAGTGACTGAGCGCGCCGGCTTCGCCGCGGTGATCGGCGCCCCCAATGCCGGCAAGTCAACGCTGGTCAATGCGCTCGTCGGCCAGAAAGTCGCGATCGTGAGCCCGAAGGCTCAGACCACCCGAGCACGGCTAATGGGTATAATGATCGAGAGCGAGGCCCAAATCCTCCTCGTCGACACGCCCGGCATCTTCAAACCACGCCGGCGTCTCGACCGGGCAATGGTGGCAGCGGCCTGGAGCGGTGCGCACGACGCGGACTTGATCCTGCTGGTGATCGATTCGTCCGACAAGGTCAGGGACGAGATCACCGAAGGCCTCGACAGGCGCGAGCACCCGCTGTTTCTAGCGCTCAACAAGATCGACCTGATCGACAAGGGCAAGCTGCTGGGTCTTGCGGCGAGCCTCTCGGCGCGTTTGAAGCCGGACAAGGTGTTCATGATCAGCGCGCTTCAGGGCGACGGGGTCGCGGACCTGAAGCGGGCGCTGGCCGACGCCATGCCCGAAGGACCGTGGCTCTATCCCGAAGATGAAATCTCCGATGCGACCGATCGAATGGTCGCGGCCGAGCTGACGCGCGAGCAGATCGTCAATCAGCTCCACCAGGAGCTGCCCTACGCGACGGCGGTCGAAACCGAGACCTGGGAGGACCGTCCAGATGGATCAACCGCTATCCGCCAACAGATCCTGGTCGAGCGCGACAGCCAGAAAGCGATCGTGATCGGCAAGGGCGGCCGCCAACTTAAGGAGATCGGCGCGGCGGCCCGGGCCGAGATCGCCGAGCATCTCGGCCGGCCCGTCCACCTGTTCCTTCACGTCAAGGTCAATCCTCGCTGGGATGAGGACCGCGGCCTTTATCGTGAAATCGGGCTGGAGTGGGCCGACTAGACAGCAGCCAGGACCTCGCTGACGAACTGCGGCACCAACTCTCCCGCTCTCCCCGTGCGGCTATCGTCGAACAGATAACTGCCGAGGCTCGGCTCGAGGTTGATCTCCACCGTCTTCGCCCCGCAATAACGCGCGGTCTGGACGAAGCCGGCGGCGGGATAGACCGCTCCGGAGGTGCCGATGGAGATGAACAGGTCGCAGCGCTGCAACGCCGCTTCGATCCGGTCCATCTCATAGGGCATTTCGCCGAACCAGACGATGTCGGGGCGGACGTGGCCTTTCTCGCCGCAACCCGGGCACGTTGCGCCCTCGCCCATCGGCCCCTCCCAGGTAAACCGCTCGTCACAGGCAAGGCACCAGCCGCTCGTCAGCTCGCCATGCATATGAATCAGCCGCTTCGAGCCGGCGCGCTCGTGGAGGTCGTCGACATTCTGCGTCACCAGCAGCAGTTCGCCCGGCCATTTGGCGTCGAACCGTGCCAGCGCACGATGCGCGGCGTTGGGCTGGACCGTACCCAGCTTCGCCCGCCGCGCGTCGTAGAAAGCGTGGACCAGCGCCGGATCGCGTCGGAACGCCCCGGGCGTGGCGACATCCTCGACGCGGTGCCCCTCCCACAACCCGTCCGGCCCGCGGAAAGTCGCAAGTCCGCTCTCGGCCGACACGCCCGCGCCGGTGAGGATGACGATACTCTTCATGTCCAAGAAATTCATTCGACTGCCTAATGCCTCATCCCCCGCCGAGGAAGAATGCTTGTGCGACTCGGCGATGCATGATTGTCTCGCGCGCGGACCGACCCCAGGGGCCCTGAAGCAGGAGGGAAGTCATGTACAAAGCAATTCCATTGACGATCACGGCGCTCGCCGCGTTTGGGGTCAGCGGCTGCATCAAGGGCGCCAACGCAGCCGTCGATCCGGCGCAAATCAAGCAATCGATCCGGGCGCAGGAAGCGCAATGGCAGAGGGATTATGCGGCAAAGGATGTGAACGCGCTCGCGGCCCACTATGCCGACGATGCCGAACTCGGCGATATCAATGCCCCGGTGGCGAGCAGCGACGTCGACCGACGCAAGGAGCTGCAGACGCTGATCAGCGATCCGAACCTCAAGCTCAGCTTCGCCGCCGATCGGTTGGACGTCGCGAGCGCAGGCGATCTCGCCTACAGCCGGGGTCATTATGCGATCACCACGACCGACCCGAAGACCAACAAGCCGGTCGACAGCCAAGGATCGTATCTCACCGTCTACAAAAAGCAGGCGGATGGGAGCTGGAAGGCGGCCGAGGATTTCATCACGCCCGGCCCCGCGCTGGCAGCGGCAGCG
>Ga0157369_10010203_pt1 | contig 10717 bp, 9 predicted proteins | sample C25metaG_FD_113461 | JGI IMG/M metagenome (GOLD analysis project Ga0157369, IMG submission 113461) | Corn rhizosphere microbial communities from Kellogg Biological Station, Michigan, USA - C2-5 metaG | ecosystem: Host-associated > Plants > Roots > Rhizosphere > Soil | place: USA: Michigan...
ACGATAAAGGCCTTCTTGCCTGCGTTCACGGCGGAGTCGCGCTTGAAGTAGAAGCCGATCAACAAGTACGAGGCGAGACCGACGCCCTCCCAGCCGACGAACGTGATCACGTAGTTGTTGCCCAGTACGAGCAGCAGCATCGCGGCCACGAACAGGTTGAAGTACCCGAAGAACCGCCGCCGCCCCGGGTCGTGCTCCATGTACCCGACCGCGTACACGTGGATCAGGAAGCCGACGCCGGTGATGAGCAGGACGAAGACAGCGGACAGCGGGTCGAACAGCAGGCCGAACTGGACCTTGAGCCCGCCGACCGGGATGTAGTCGAACAGCCGCAGCGACGCGGCCCGGTACGGCCCGGCCAACCCGCGCAGCGAGACGAAGTAGACCAGTCCCAGCACGAAGGACGCGCCGACGCTGGCCACGCCCAGCAGGTGGCCCCACCGGTCGGCGCGCCGGCCGGCCAGCAACAGCACCGCCGCGCTGGCCAGCGGGATGGCGATCAGCAGCCACATGCTGGCCAGCGCGCCATGCGCGGCCGCGAACTGTACGGGCATCCCGGATCCCCTAGTACTTCAACAGGTTGGCGTCGTCGACACTGGCCGACCGGCGGGTACGGAAGATCGACATGATGATGGCGAGCCCGACCACGACCTCGGCCGCGGCCACCACCATGACGAAGAACGCGATGGTCTGGCCGTCCAGGTTGCCGTTCATCCGGCTGAACGTGACGAGCGCCAGGTTCCCGGCGTTGAGCATCAGCTCCACGCACATGAACAGCACGATCGCGTTGCGCCGTACCAGGACGCCGACCGCACCGATGGTGAACAGCGCGGCCGCCAGTACCACGTAATAGGTTGGCGTCATTTCTCGGTCCCCTTCGGGGCGGCCTCCGCGCCGGAAAGCTCGCGGGTCGGCAGGATCTTGGAGATGCTGCGGTCGGCGTAGGTGCCGTCCGGCAGCATGGCCGGCGTGGCCACCGAGTCCGAGGTGGCGTAGACACCCGGGCCGGGCTTGGGGCCGGGGTAGCTGCCCAGGGCGAAGCGGGCCTTCATCCGCTCCACCTGGGTGACCCGGTCCTCCTTGCGGCGCTCGACGTGCGCCAGGAGCATCGCGCCGACGGCCGCCGTGATCAGCAGCGCCGAGGTGACTTCGAAGGCGAACACGTACCGGGTGTACAGCAGCGCCGCGATGCCCTGGACGTTGCCGCCGTGCGCGGAGTTGGCGGTGTCCAGGCCGGCCGAGGTGAAGTGGTGCGTCGCCCGGTAGACGCCGGTGCAGACCAGGCCCGCGAAGCCGAGGCCCAGCACGATCGCCGTGGTGCGCTGGCCGCGCAGCGTCTCGATCAGCGCATCCGAGGTGTCCCGCCCGACCAGCATCAGTACGAACAGGAACAGCATCATGATCGCGCCGGTGTACACGATGATCTGCACCATGCCGATGAACGGGCCGGCCTGCAGCACGTAGAACACGCCCAGCACGAGCATGGTCATCACGAGGAACAGCGCGGAGTGCACCGCGTTGCGGGCCCACACCATCCCGATCGCGCCGAGCAGCGCGAAGGGCGCGAGGATCCAGAAGGTGACCTTCTCGCCGGTGGTCATCTCGCCGGCGAGCGCCAACACCGTATGCGTCATGCCGCACCTCGACTCAGTGGCTGCCCGGGCTGCGCCGCGTCCAGGCCGCCGGCCCGCTCGGCACCCGCCGAGGTACCGGGGTTGGTCAGCGCGCCCAGGTAGTAGTCCTTCTCGGAGTCACCCAGCCGCATCGCGTGCGGCGGCTGCTCCATGCCCGGCAGCAGCGGCGCGAGCAGCTGCTCCTTGGTGAAGATCAGGTCCTGCCGGTTGTCCCTGGCCAGCTCGTACTCGTTGCTCATGGTCAGCGAGCGGGTCGGGCAGGCCTCGATGCACAGTCCGCAGAAGATGCACCGCGCGTAGTTGATCTGGTAGACGGAGGCGTACCGCTCACCCGGCGAGTACCGGGCCTGCTCGGTGTTGTCGCCCCCCTCGACGTAGATGGCGTCCGCCGGGCAGGCCCACGCGCACAGCTCGCAGCCGATGCACTTCTCCAGGCCGTCCGGGTGCCGGTTGAGGATGTGCCGCCCGTGGTAGCGGGGCGCGGCAACCGGTGGCTCGAACGGGTACTGGGTGGTGACGACCTTGCGGAACATGTGCGCGAAGGTCACACCAAAGCCCTTGAACGAGCCCGTGAAGGTGCCCACGTCAGCTCTCCTCTTCGTCTGTCTCGACGACCTCGCTGGCACCGCCGCCGACGGGCGCCGGTTCGCGCTCCGCGGCCACCCGCCGCAGCCGCGGGCTCGGCGGTACCTCGAGGTTCATCGGCGGTACCGGGAAGCTGCCCTCCGGCCGGGCGAGGTGCTCGGTCTCCAGTTCCTCGGCGGTGCGCCGCGGTGCGGGCGGCCGGCCGGGCATGAAGAAGACCAGGAGCAGCAGGCAGGCGATGACCACGCCCGCGATGACCAGGAACTGGGTGTGCTGCCTTCCGGTGGTGTTCTGCAGCGTCTTGATGTACGCGACGATCAGGATCCAGACCAGGTTGGCCGGCAGCAGCACCTTCCAGCCCAGGCGCATGAACTGGTCGTAGCGCAGCCGGGGCAGGGTGGCCCGCAGCCAGATGAAGCAGAACAGGAAGATGAGCACCTTGGCCAGGAACCAGACCAGACCCCACCAGCCGCTGTTGAACCAGCCGTGCCCGATCGCGGAGATCGGCCACGGTACCCGCCAGCCGCCGAGGAACAGCGTCGCGCCGACCGCCGACACATTGATCATCGCGATGTACTCGGCCAGGTAGAACATCGCGAACTTGAACGACGAGTACTCGGTGAGGTAGCCGCCAACCAGCTCGGACTCGGCCTCGGGCAGGTCGAACGGGGCGCGGTTGGTCTCGCCGACCGCCGAGATCGCGTAGATCACGAAGCTGGGCAGGATGACGATCGCGTACCAGGACGGTACCGTCGGGTGCCACCCGAGGATGCTCCAGCTGACGTGGTTCGCGCCGGCCTGGGCGTGGACGATGTTCGAGGTCGACATCGAGCCGGCGTTCAGGAACACGGCGACGAAGGACAGGCCCATCGCGACCTCGTACGAGATCATCTGGGCGCTGGAACGCAGGCCGCCGAGCAGCGGGTAGGTCGAGCCGGACGCCCAGCCGGACAGCACGATGCCGTACACCGACAGCGACGAGGCGGCGAGGATCACCAGCGCGGCGACGGGTACGTCGGTCAGCTGCAGCGGGGTGCGGTGGCCGAAGATCGACACTATCGGCCCGAACGGGATCACCGAGAAGGTGATGAACGCGCAGGTACCGGCGATCACCGGGGCCAGGAAGTAGACCACCTTGTCGGCGGTGACCGGGATGATCTCCTCCTTGAACGGCAACTTCATGCCGTCCATGAGGCTCTGCAGCCAGCCGTTGGGCCCGACCTGGTTGGGGCCCGGGCGCACCGCCATCCGCGCCACGACCTTGCGCTCGTACATGATCGTGAACAGCGTCAGCACGAGCAGCATCGCGAAGACCGCGACCACCTTGATCAGCACGAGCCACCAGACGTCGTGGCCGAAGTCGGCCAGCGTCGGGTCCTGCGCGAACACTGTCATCGCGCGCCTCCATCGGCAGCGGAGATCGTCACCAGCGACCCGGCCGGTACCCCGAGACTGCGGCGCACGGTCGAACCCGGTGAGTTGGTCGGCAGCCAGACCACGGCGTCCGGCATGTCGGTGATGACCAGCGGCAGCGTCAGCGCGCCCCGCTCGGTACCGACGGTGACCGGCTCTCCCTCGGCCACGCCCAGCTCGGCCGCGCGCGCCTTGGACAGCCGCACCACCGGCGGCCGCGCGGTACCGGCGAGCTCCTCGTCGCCGTCGAGCAGGCTGCCCAGGTCGATCAGCTGGTGCCAGGTGGCGAGCACGGCCTGGCCCCGGCCCGGCCTCGGCACGTCGACGGCGGCCACGTGCGGCGCGTCCGGCCGGATCGCCTGGGTGGCCGGCATCGCGGCCAGCTCCCGGCGCACCGACTCGACGTCCTCGACGCCCAGCTCGATGCCCAGCTCCCGGGCCAGCGCGTCGAGTACCCGCGCGTCCGTCATGGCCGGCGTGTCCAGTACCCGGGTGAAGCTGCGCGAGCGGCCCTCCCAGTCGACGAACGTGCCGGCCTTCTCGACGACCGGGGCCACCGGGAAGACCACGTCGGCGCGGCGGGCCACGGCGCTGCGCCGCATCTCGAGGCTGACCAGGAAGTGGACCTCGTCCAGCGCGTCCTCGGCGGCGCGCGGGTCGGACAGGTCGGCCGGGTCGACGCCGGCGACGATCAACGCGCCGAGCTGACCGGAGCCGGCCGCCTTGAGGATCGCTTCGGTGTCCCGCCCGACCCGGCCCGGGAGCGCCCCGGCCTCCAGGTCCCAGGCGTGCATCAGCTCGGCCCGGCCCGCCGGGTCCAGCACCGAACGGCCACCGGGCAGCAGGTTGGGCAGGCAGCCGGCCTCGACCGCGCCGCGGTCACCGGCCCGGCGCGGTACCCACACCAGGCGCGCGCCCGTCTGCGCGGCCAGCTTCGCCGCGGCGGACAGCCCGCCCGGTACGGTGGCCAGCCGCTCGCCGACGATCAGCAGCGCGCCCTCGGCGCCCAGCGCGGTGTGCAGCGCCGGGTCGCTGGCGAGCAGCTCCGCCTCGGTACCCGGAGTCGCCTGCCGCAGCGCGGCGCCCAGCTTCGCGAAGCCCCGGCTGCAGTACGGCGCGACCGCGTAGACCGGCAGCCGGTGCTTGAAGTACGCCTTGCGCAGCCGCAGGAAGAGGATCGGGCACTCCTCCTCCGGCTCGAGGCCGACGACCACCACGGCCGGCGCGTTCTCCACGTCGGCGTAGGTCACGTCGGTCACGCCGACCACGTTGGCGGCCAGGAAGTCCTGTTCCTCCACTGTGGACGGACGGGCCCGGAAGTCGATGTCGTTGGTACCCAGGACCACGCGCGCGAACTTGGCGTAGGCGTACGAGTCCTCGAGGGTCAGCCGGCCGCCGGTCAGTACCCCGACGCCCTGCTCCTCGCGCGCCCGGCGCAGCCCCTCGGCCGCGACGGACAGCGCCTCGGGCCACGAGGCGGTGCGCAGCTCACCGGTCTCCCGGTCGCGTACCTGCGGCTCGGTGATCCGGTCGAAGGCGCTCGCGTACCGGAAGCCCCACCGGCCCTTGTCGCAGTTCCACTCCTCGTTGACCTGCGGGTCGTCGCCGGCGAGGCGGCGCATCACCTTGCCGCGTCGCCAGTCGGTGCGCTGCGAGCAGCCGGCCGCGCAGTGCTCGCACGCGCTGGGCGTGGACACCAGGTCGAACGGCCGGGACCGGAACCGGTACTGAGCACCGGTCAGCGCGCCGACCGGGCAGATCTGCACGGTGTTCCCGGAGAAGTACGAGTTGAACGGCTCGTCGCCGGAGTCGGGCTGCTGCTGCTCGTACCCGAGCTCGTCGATGGTCGAGTGGTCGTGCGGGTGGCCGAAGGCGGCGTCCCGGTAGATGCCGATCTGCTCGGCCGAGGACCGGTCCATCAGGTCGATGAACGCGTCCCCGGCGATCTCGCTGGAGAACCGGGTGCAGCGCTGGCACAGCACGCACCGCTCGCGGTCCAGGAGCACCTGCGACGAGATGTTGATCGGCTTCTGGTACTCGCGCTTGTGGTCGTGGAACCGGGTGTCCGTGCGGCCGGTGGACATCGCCTGGTTCTGCAGCGGGCACTCGCCGCCCTTGTCGCACATGGGGCAGTCGAGCGGGTGGTTGATGAGCAGGAACTCCATCTGGCCGGCCTGCGCCTTGGCGGCGACCGGACTGGTCAGCTGGGTCTTGACCACCATGCCGTCGGCGACCGGCTGGGTGCACGAGGCGACCGGCTTGCGCTGCCCCTCGATCTCCACGAGGCATTGCCGGCACGCGCCGGCGGGGGCGAGCAGCGGATGGTCGCAGAACCGCGGGATCGCGATGCCCATCCGCTCCGCGGTGCGGATCACCAGCTCACCCTTTGGCGCCTCGACCTCGATGCCGTCGATGGTGAGCTTCACCAGATCGGTTCTCTTCGCTACATCGGTCACGGTCAGTGGGCTCCCACCAGCTCGGCAGGCGGCAACATCGGCGCCCGGCGGCCCTCGATGTAGTCCAGGTAGTCCTGCTTGAAGAACTTGATCGAAGACTGGACCGGGCTGGCCGCGCCGTCGCCCAGCGCGCAGAAGGACCGGCCCAGCAGGTTGTCGCAGACGTCCAGCAGGGTGTCGAGGTCCTCGTGGGTACCCTTGCCGGCCAGGATCCGGTGCAGGATCTGCACCATCCAGTAGTTGCCCTCGCGGCACGGGGTGCACTTGCCGCAGGACTCGTGATGGTAGAACTCGATCCACCGGTACGTCGCGTAGACCACGTCGTCCTGGTCGGAGAAGATCTGCACCGCCGTGGTACCGAGCATCGTGCCGACGCCCTGCATCCCCTCGAAGTCCAGCGGCGCGTCCAGGTGCTCGTCGGTGAGCATCGGCGTCGACGAGCCGCCCGGGGTCCAGAACTTCAGCTGGTGCCCGGGCTGCATCCCGCCGGCCAGCTCGATGAGCTGCCGCAGCGTGATACCGAGCGAACACTCGTACTGGCCGGGGTTGTTGACCCGGCCGGAGATGGAGTAGATCTTCGGCCCGGGTGACTTCTCGGTACCCATGGTGCGGAACCAGCCCGCGCCGCCCAGCACGATGTACGGCACGCTGGCGATCGTCTCGACGTTGTTGACCACGGTCGGGCTCGCGTACAGGCCGTGCGTGGCCGGGAACGGCGGGCGCAGCCGGGGCTGGCCGCGGTACCCCTCCAGCGAGTCCAGCAGCGCCGTCTCCTCGCCGCAGATGTACGCGCCCGCTCCACTGTGGACGACGATCTCCACGTTGACGCCGGAGTCGAGGATGTTCTGACCGACGTACCCGGCGGCCCGCGCCTCGCCCACCGCGTTGCGCAGCCGGCGCGCCGCGTGCACCGCCTCGCCGCGCACGTAGATGTACGCGGCCTCGGCCCGGATCGCGTAGCAGGCGATGATGGCGCCCTCGATGAGCGAGTGCGGGTCGGCCATCATCAGCGGCAGGTCCTTGCAGGTGCCCGGCTCGCCCTCGTCGGCGTTGACCACGAGGTAGTGCGGCTTGCCGTCGTTCTGGGGGATGAAGCCCCACTTCATGCCGGTGGGGAAGCCCGCGCCGCCGCGCCCGCGCAGGCCGGACTCCTTGACCAGCGCGATCAGGTCGTCCGGGTGCGCCTTGAGGGCCTTGCGCAGCGCGGTGTACCCGTCGAGCCGCTCGTACCCCTTGAGGGTCCAAGCGTCCGGCGCGAGCCATCGCTTGGTGAGTACCGGCGTCAGCTTCGCCAACGCGTCCTTGGAGGGGGCGGTCACTTCTTGGCCTCCCGGTCGGCCTGGCTGGGGATCGGGGTGGCCGGGTCGAACCCGGCGACGGAGATGCCGTACTGCTCGGCGAGCCTGTTGCCGGCCAGGGTCGGCCCGCCCGGCCCGCCGCCTTCCAGCGCCTCGGGCCGGTCGTCGGAGAAGCCGGCGAGCTGGATGGACATCACCTTGAGCGGGCACAGCGCGGCGCCCCGCGACGGGCTGGGGCGCTGGCCCTCCTGCAGTTGCCGTACCAGCGCCATCGCCTCGTCGGCCTGCACGTTGTCGAAGAACTCGTAGTTGACGGTCATCACCGGGGCGTAGTCGCACGCCGCGAGGCACTCGGTGTGCTCCAGCGTGATCTTCCCGTCCTCGGTGGTCTCGTCGTGCCCGACGCCCAGGTGCTCGGACAGGGTGGCGAACGTCTTGTCCCCGCCGAGCACGCCGCACATCGTGTTGGTACAGACGCTGACCAGCCACTCGCCGGTGGGCCGGCGCTTGTACATGGTGTAGAAGCTGGCCACGGCGGCGACCTGGGCCCGGGTGATGCCCAGCTGCTCGGCGCAGAAGCTGATCCCCTCCGGGGACACGTACCCCTGCTCGGACTGCACGAGGTGCAGCAGCGGCAGGAGGGCGGAACGCTCCTTGCCCACCGGGTACCGGCCGACGATCTCCTTGGCCCGGGCCTGCGTCTCGGTACTGAACGGCATCAGCGGTCCACCCCACCCATCACCGGATCCAGCGAGGCGCCGCCGGCGATCACATCGGCGAGGATCGCGCCCTCGGCCATCGCCGGCAGTGCCTGGAGGTTGACGAAGCTGGGGTCGCGGTAGTGCACCCGGTACGGGCGGGTGCCGCCGTCGGAGACCGCGTGCACGCCCAGCTCGCCGCGCGGCGACTCGATCGCCACGTAGACCTGCCCGGGCGGTACCCGGAACCCCTCGGTCACCAGCTTGAAGTGGTGAATCAGCGACTCCATCGACTGGCCCATGATCTTCGCAACGTGCTCCAACGACTGGCCCATGCCGTCCACGCCGATGGCCAGCTGCGCCGGCCAGGCGATCTTACGGTCTTCGATCATTACCGGCCCCGGCTCCAGCCGGTCGACGGCCTGCTCGACGATCTTCAAGGACTCCCGGATCTCGGCGAGCCGCACCTCGTACCGGCCCCAGACGTCCGCGCTCGTGGCCGTGGGTACGTCGAACTCGTAGTCCTCGTACCCGCAGTACGGCATCTGCTTGCGCAGGTCCCACCCGAGGCCGGCGGAGCGCAGTACCGGCCCGGTGACGCCCAGCGCCATGCAGCCGGGCACGTCCAGTACCGCCACGCCCTTGGTGCGCTCGTGCCAGATGACCTGGCCGGTGAGCATGTCCTCGTACTCTTTGAGCTTCTTGGGCATGTACTTCAGGAACTCGCGGATCTTCGTGACCGCCTCGGCCGGGATGTCCTGCGCGAGCCCGCCCGGTCGCACGTAGGCATGGTTCATGCGCAGGCCCGAGGTCATCTCGAAGATGTCGAGGATGTGCTCGCGCTCCCGGAACCCGTACAGCATCATCGAGATCGCGCCGAGCTCCAGGCCGGTGGTACCGAGCCAGACCAGGTGCGAGGCGATCCGGTTGAGCTCCATCATGAGGATCCGGATGGTGTTGGCCCGCGGGGTGATCTGGTCGGTGATGCCGAGCAGCTTCTCCACGGCCAGCGCGTAGGCGGTCTCGTTGAACAGGGGCGCCAGGTAGTCCATCCGAGTGACGAACGTCGATCCCTGAACCCAGTTACGGAACTCGATGTTCTTCTCGATCCCGGTGTGCAGGTACCCGATGACCGCGCGAACCTCGGTGACCGTCTCACCCTCGAGCTCGAGTACCAGCCGGAGCACGCCGTGCGTCGACGGGTGCTGCGGGCCCAGGTTGACGACGATCCGCTCGTCGTGGATCGGGTCGTCACCGCCGGAGGACAGCGTGTCCATCCAGTCCCCACCGGTGACGGTGAACACCCGACCCTCGGTGGTCTCCCGGGAGGTGGCGTACGCGTCTGTGCTCACTGATAACTCCTCCGCTGGTCGGGCGGTGGGATCTCGGCGCCCTTGTACTCCACCGGGACACCGCCGAGCGGGTAGTCCTTGCGCTGGGGGAACCCCTCCCAGTCGTCCGGCATCAGGATCCGGGTCAGGCCGGGGTGGCCCTCGAAGACGACGCCGAAGAAGTCGTACGTCTCGCGCTCCTGCCAGTCGGCCGTCGGGTACACCGACGTGACGCTGGGCAGCCGCGGGTCCTCGGCGGTCACGGCCGTCTCCAGGCGGATCCGGCGCCGGTACGTCATCGAGGTCAACTGGTAGACCACGTGCAGCCGGCGATGGTCGCTGGCCAGATAGTCCACGCCGGACACCGAGGAGCACAGCTCGAAGCGCAGCGCGTCGCCGTCGCGCATCACCTGGCAGACCTCGGCGATCCGCTCGGGCTTGATGTGCAGGGTCAGCTCGCCGCGGTCCAGGATGACATGCTCGATGGCGTCGTCGAACGCCGGATACGCCTGCGCGAGCGCGTCGTAGACCTCGTCGAAATAGCCGCCGAACGGCCGCTGCGCGTCCAGCAGCGCGGGCCGCCGCCGTACCAGGCCGCCGAAGCCGGAGGTGTCTCCGGTGCCCTGGGCGCCGAACAGGCCGCGCTGGGCGGGGCTGGCCGGGGGAAACTCGGCCGGCGCGCCGGTCTGCGCGCCGACCGGCTGCGCGGAAACCGGGACGTTCCCGCTGTCGCTGCTCATGCCCGCTCCTCGCTGCGCTCAGATCGGCCACGAGGCACGAACGCGCTGCGCCCATGATTCGCTCGCTGACGCTCGCTCATGCCTGGCCCCGCTCCGGCAGTCCGGCCAGGTGCTTCTGCGCCTTCATCCAGTTCTCGATGCGCAGCTGCTCCTCGCGACCCTCGATGACGGCCTTCTCCCACTCCGCCGCCCGGGCCTTGTTCTCCCGGTACGACGAGGGCATGGCGCCGTAGGGGACGGCCGGAACGTCACCGCGGGCCTTGCGGGCCTCGAGCATCTTGCGGCCGTTCGGACCCAACGGCTGGTGCAGGATCTTCTCGCGCAGCTTGAGGATCGCGTCGATCAGCATCTCCGGCCGCGGCGGGCAGCCCGGCAGGTACATGTCCACCGGTACCACGTGGTCGACACCCTGGACGATCGCGTAGTTGTTGAACATGCCGCCGGACGAGGCGCACACGCCCATCGCGATCACCGAACGCGGCTCGGGCATCTGGTCGTAGATCTGGCGCAGCACCGGGGCCATCTTCTGGCTGACCCGGCCGGCCACGATCATCAGGTCGGC
>Ga0157369_10010204_pt1 | contig 10717 bp, 9 predicted proteins | sample C25metaG_FD_113461 | JGI IMG/M metagenome (GOLD analysis project Ga0157369, IMG submission 113461) | Corn rhizosphere microbial communities from Kellogg Biological Station, Michigan, USA - C2-5 metaG | ecosystem: Host-associated > Plants > Roots > Rhizosphere > Soil | place: USA: Michigan...
AACTTCCCCGCGATGGTGCCCATGTGGATGTACCCCGTCGCGATCGCCTGCGGGAACACCTTCGTGCTCAAGCCCAGCGAACGGGATCCCTCGGCATCGCTGTTCGTCGCCGAGCTCTGGAAGCGGGCCGGCCTGCCGGACGGCGTCTTCACCGTGGTCAACGGCGACAAGGAGGCCGTCGACGCGCTGCTCGACGACCCCCTGGTCGCCGCCGTGTCCTTCGTCGGCTCCACTCCGATCGCGCGCTACATCCACGAGCGCGCGTCGGCCAACGGCAAGCGAGTGCAGGCACTGGGTGGGGCCAAGAACCACGCCATCGTGCTGCCGGACGCGGACGTCGACTTCGCCGCCGATCATCTCGCCGCGGCCGCCTTCGGCTCGGCAGGGGAGCGGTGCATGGCCGTCTCCGCCACGGTGGCTGTGGGTGGCGCGGCCGAGGCCGTCGTCAAAGCCGTCAGCGCCCGTGCGGAGGCGGTCAAGGTCGGCAACGGCCGGGACGCCGCCAGCGAGATGGGGCCGGTCATCACGAAGCAGGCCCAGGAACGGATCCTGGGCCTGATCGGCAAGGGGGAGGAGCAGGGCGCACGCCTGGCCGTCGACGGTCGCGGCATCCAGGTCGCTGGTCACGAGAACGGCTTCTTCGTCGGCCCCACCGTGGTCGACGACGTCCGCCCTGACATGGACGTCTACCGCGAGGAGATCTTCGGGCCCGTTCTCAGCGTGCTGCGTGCCGACACGGTCGACGAGGCCATCGCCCTCATCAACGCCAATCCCTACGGCAACGGCACGGCCATCTTCACCAACTCGGGGGAGGCGGCACGACGGTTCCAGCGAGGGGTCAAGGTCGGCATGATCGGCATCAACGTGCCGGTGCCGGTACCGATGGCCTTCTACTCGTTCGGAGGGTGGAAAGACTCGCTCTTCGGGGACAAGCACGTCCACGGCCCGGAGGGAGTCAGCTTCTACACCCGGGCGAAGGTGGTGACCTCCCGCTGGCCGCACGTGGAGCACGCAGGCGGCGCGAGCTTCTCCTTCCCGACGTCGACCTAAGCAAGCGTGGTCCTCCAGGGAGACCCGTCGCTGACCCCGCGGCGCACCCTCGTGACCGCCTGGACGCCGCGATCGCGAGATCAGTGGCGCGCCCCAGTGGTGCTTGACCCGTCGCCGCGGCACCATGCGCGCGCTATCTGCACCTAACGTAAGAATGTCAGGACAAAGCGTTGACAATCGTGTCTGATAAGGACAAGACTCCCGCTACAGGGTGAGCGGCCTCACAGTCCGGCCCCTCGCCGAGGGGCCAGACGAGAGGCCTGTCAGTCCTGCGACGGGCCGAACTCGCACTGGTCATGTCATCCGGCCTCCGCGCCGGACATCCGTCCCCCTCCGGCGCATCGCCGTCACGACGAGGAGTCGTACTCATGTTCAAGAAGCCACGCGTCCTGGGCCTGGCCGCAGCGCTGGCGGTCGCGGCCACCGGGCTCGCCGCCTGCTCCTCATCGGGAGGCAAGCAGGCAACGGCATCTTCGGCGGCCAACAACGCGGGTAAGGCCAGCACCCCGCAGATGACCATTGCCATGATCACGCACCAGGCGCCGGGCGACACGTTCTGGGACATCATCCGCAAGGGCGCCGAGGCCGCGTCCGCGAAGGACAACGTCACCCTGCAGTACTCGAACGACCCTGACGCGACCAAGCAGGCCCAGTTGATCCAGGCGGCGATCGACAAGAAGGTCGACGGCATCGCGGTGACGGACCCGAACACCGGAGCCCTCGGCGCCGTGATCAAGAAGGCGATTGCGGCCGGCATACCCGTGACGATGTTCAACGCCGGCGGCCCGGACGCCCTTGGCCTCGGGGCTCTCGGCTACTTCGGGCAGGGCGAGAAGGACGCGGGCACCGCAGTCGGCAAGCGGGTCGTCGCCGACGGCGGCAAGAACATCCTGTGCGTGATCCAGGAGCAGGGCCAGCAGCAGCTGGAGGACCGCTGCGACGGCGTCACCACGGGCGCCGGCGGTGGCGCGAAGGTCTCCAAGATTTATGTCAACGGCCGGGACGACTCCGCGGTGACGACCTCGATCCAGGCCAAGCTGGGCCAGGACAAGACCGTCGACTGGGTGGTGACGCTCGGGGCGCCGTTCGCCCTCGACGCCGTCAAGTCGGTCTCGGGTGCAGGCAGCTCGGCGAAGATCGGCACTTTCGACACCAACAAGCAGCTGGTCGCGGCGGTTCAGGCGGGCTCCGTCGCCTGGGCCATCGACCAGCAGCCCTACCTGCAGGGCTACGAGGCCATCGACGCGCTCTGGCTCTACAAGACGAACGGCAACACTCTCGGCGGCGGGAACAACGTCGCGACGGGTCCCGCGTTCATCGACAAGAGCAACATCGCGCAGGTCTCCCAATTCGCCGCCAACGGCACGCGCTGACGCGAGGAGGCTGAGATGACGACCACCACGGCCAGACCGGCCGACGACCGCGTTGTGACCCGCTCGCCCGCCGCGAGCTTCTTCAGCCGGCCCGAGGTCGGAGCACTGATCGGCGCCATCGCCGTCGCCGTGCTCTTCCTCGTGGTGGCACCGGCTTTCCGGAGCGCCGACAACATCGGGACGATCTTGTACGGCTCGTCGACGATCGGCATCATGGCTGTCGCCGTCGCGCTGCTCATGATCGGCGGGGAGTTCGACCTGTCGGCCGGGGTCGCGGTGACGACTTCGGGGCTCACTGCCGCCCTCACCGCCTGGTACTTCAGCCTCAACGTCTGGGTCGGCGTGCTGATCGCGCTGGCCGTCTCCCTGGCGATCGGCGCGTTCAACGGCTGGCTGCTGCACCGCACCGGCCTGCCCAGCTTCCTCGTCACCCTCGGCACGTTCTTCGTCCTCCAGGGCGTGAACCTCGCCGTCACCCGGATCGTCGCCGGCGGGGTCTCCTCGAACTCGATCAACGACATCGACGGGTTCGACAGTGCCCATGCGGTCTTCGCCTCGAACTTCAACATCGGTCCGGTGAGCATCGAGATCACTGTCGTGTATTGGTTGATCCTCACCATCCTCGGGTCGCTGCTCCTGCTCCGGAGCCGTTACGGCAACTGGATCTTCGCTTCAGGCGGGGACGCGGCCGCGGCCCGGGCGGTCGGCGTACCTGTGACGGCGACGAAGATCGCTCTGTTCATGGGCGTCGGGCTTTGCGCGTGGCTGCTGGGCATGCACCAGCTCTTCAACTACAACAACGTCCAGTCCGGCCAGGGCGTCGGCAATGAGTTCATCTACATCATCGCGGCGGTCATCGGCGGCTGCCTCCTCACCGGCGGATACGGGTCCGTCGTCGGGGCGTCCATCGGTGCGCTGATCTTCGGGATGACGCAGCTGGGCATCACCTACGCGGGCTGGAACCCGGACTGGTTCAAGACCTTCCTGGGGATCATGCTCATCCTCGCGACGCTGGTGAACCTCTATGTGAAGCGGAAGGCGGACGCCCGATGAGCGCCATCGACGACACCAGGGTCGAGAACGTCCGCCGCAGTGAGAACCCGGTCCTCGAGCTGGACAACGTCGGCAAGAGCTACGGCAACGTGCACGCCCTGCGCGGCGTGAACATCTCCGTCCGCCAGGGTGAGGTGACATGCGTGCTCGGTGACAACGGCGCCGGGAAGTCGACGCTGATCAAGATCGTCGCCGGTCTGCACGACTACACCGAGGGCACGATGAAGTTCAACGGCGAGGTCCGGCACTTCCCGTCGCCGCGCGTGGCCCAGTCCATCGGTATCGCCACCGTGTACCAGGACCTCGCGCTCGCCCCGCTCATGTCCGTGTGGCGCAATTTCTTCCTCGCCAACGAGATCAAGAGCGGACCCTTCCTCGACGTCGACAAGATGAAGCAGATCTGCGGCGAGGAGCTCACCAAGATGGGGATCGTCATCCCCGACCTCGATCGCCCGGTCGGCGGCCTCTCCGGCGGGCAGCGGCAGTGCGTGGCGATCGCCAGGGCCATCTACTTCGGGGCGCGGGTCGTCATCCTCGACGAGCCCACTGCCGCTCTCGGCGTCAAGCAGTCAGGCGTCGTCCTGAAGTACATCGTCGCCGCCCGCGATGCCGGACTGGGAGTCATCTTCATCACCCACAATCCGCATCATGCCTACCTCGTGGGCAACCACTTCGTCATCCTCAAGCTCGGCAGGGTCGTGCTGGATGCGCACCGGGACGAGCTGACCCTCGAGCAGCTCACGGCGGAGATGGCAGGCGGTCAGGAACTGGCCGAGCTCAGCCACGAACTGCAGGGAGTGGACCCGGGCAAGGTCGTGGCACCCCACTCGGTCGAACACGGCGCGATCGCGCCGGACGTCCAGGCCGACGCACGGACGACCGGCGAGATCTGACGGCGACATCCCGTCTCCCCCTCCCCGGCCGCCTTCAGGGGCGGGTGGGGAGACCACGCCACAGCCGGTCCAGACGAACGAGGAGTGCTGATGTCCACGACAACGCCTGCGCCCACGCAGGTGGAGCCGCCGTTGCTCACGATGAGCCGCACCACCCCGACGCGCCTCTGGAACGATTCCGCCGACCCGAAGGAACTGACCACCGCGATCGGGTGGGGAGCGGTCGGAGCCACCGCAAATCCCGTGATCGCCCTCGCCGCACTGCGCGCAGACCCCGCGCGCTGGCGCGCGCGCATCCGGGAGCTGGCCGACGACGATCGAACCGCCACCGAGTCGGAGATCGGATGGCTCGCAGTGGAGGAGCTCTCCGTTGCCGCTGCGGCACTCCTGGAACCGGCGTTCCAGGCCAGCGGGGGCCGGGACGGCCGGCTGTCCATCCAGACCGATCCGAGGCTCTGGCGTGACCCGCAGCGGCTCGTCGAGCAGGCGGTGCACTTCGACGCGCTCGCCCCGAACATCATCGTGAAGATCCCGGCCACGTCCGCGGGGATCGCCGCGATCGAGGAGGTCACGGCGCTCGGCATCAGCATCAACGCCACCGTCTCTTTCACGGTGCCCCAGGCCCTCGCGGTCGGCGAGGCCGTCGAGCGCGGGATGCACCGGCGCGAGGCGGGCGGCCACGACGTCAGCAGCATGGGGCCGGTCTGCACGATCATGGTGGGCAGGCTCGACGACTGGGTGAAGGTGGCTGCGGAGAAGGCCGGGGTCACGCTCGATCCCGGCTATTTCGAGTGGGCCGGGGTCGCCGCCTTCAAGCGCGCGTACGAGATCTACACGCAGCGCGGCTACCGGACGCGTCTGCTCTCGGCCGCGTTCCGCAACCACATGCACTGGAGCCAGCTGGTCGGTGGCGACGTCGTGATCTCCCCGCCGTTCGGGTGGCAGAAGCGGCTGAACGGGAGCGGCATCGATCCGGTCGCACGGATCGACGAACCGGTCGCGCCCCAGGTGGTCGACGCCCTGTACCGGCAGGTACCCGAGTTCCGCCGCGCCTATGACTCCGACGGCTTGACCGTCGAGGAGTTCGACCGCTACGGCGCCACCCGCCGCACCCTGCGCCAGTTCCTGACCGCAACCGCGGACCTGGACGCCCTGGTGCGCGACGTTCTGCTTCCCGACCCGGACAAGGAAAGGACCTCCTCGTGACTGTCGGCGTGGGTGTCATCGGCACGGGAATGATCGGGACGCAGCACGTCCACCGCCTGTCCCGGGCGGTCATGGGGTCGTCCGTCGCAGCCGTCTTCGACGTCGCGACGGACCGGGCCGCCGCGCTGGCGCAGGAGGTGGGCGCCAGGGCGGCGGGCTCCTGGTCGGAGCTCGTCGAGGACCCGCAGGTCGATGCCGTCCTCATCGCCTCCCCGGGCGACCTGCACGCCGAGCAGGTGCTCGCGTGCCTGGCCGCGGGCAAGCCGGTGCTGTGCGAGAAGCCGCTGGCCACCACTGCGGACGACGCGCTCAAGGTGGTCCAGGCCGAGGCGGCGGGCGGACGCCGGCTCATCCAGGTGGGCTTCATGCGGCGCTACGACGCCGGGTTCCGCGACGTCAAGGCCGCCATCGACGGCGGCGTCATCGGTGAGCCGCTGCTCGCCCACGCCGTCCACCGCAACCCCGGCGTCCCCGACACCTTCGTCGGGGAGATGTCGCTCACCGACTCCCTCGTCCACGAGTTCGACACGTTCCGGTGGCTGTTCGGGCAGGAGATCACGGCGACGACGGTGGTGAAGGTAAGGCAGAGCCCGCTCGGCGCGGCCCACCTGCGCGACCCGCAGATCGTCCTGCTCGAGCTCGCGAACGGGGCGGTCGTCGACGCGGAGTCGTTCGTCAACTGCCAGTACGGCTACGACGTCCGGTGCGAGATCGTCGGCTCGACCGTGACGGTCGCCCTCGACAACCCCCGGACGACCATGGTGCTGGGGGAGGGGCGCCGTGGGGAGAGTGTGCCCCCGGACTGGGGCGTCCGGTTCGGCCAGGCCTACGCCGACGAGCTACAGGAATGGATCGGGGCGCTCGCGGGCGGGGCGACCATCGCGCACGGCGCGTCCGACGCCTGGGACGGCTATGCCGCCAGTGTCGTGGCGGAGACCGCCGTCGCCTCGTTCGCCCAGCACGCACGCACCGAGGTCCAGCTCGTGGACCGGCCCGCTCTCTACGACCGGGAGGCGGGGCGGTGAAGGTCGCGCTCGACCCCTGGATGGTGCGTGGGACGCCGCTGCTCGAGCTGCCCGCCCTCGTCGCGGAGCACGGCTACGAGCACATCGAGCTGTCGCCGCGCGAGGACCTCATGCCCTTCTTCCTCCATCCCCGCGCTGACCGGCACAGCGTCGCCGCGTTCAAGTGCGAGCTCGACGCGGCCGGCGTCCGGATCTCGTCGGTGCTGCCCCTGTACCGGTGGGCCGGCCCGGACGAGGACGAGCGGCAGGCAGCGGTCCGCTACTGGAAGCGCGCCATCCAGATCACCGTCGACCTCGGGTGCGACGTCATGAACTCGGAGTTCAACGGGCGGCCCGAGCAGGCGAGCCTCTCCGAGGCGCAGTGGTGGAAGTCGATGGAGGAGCTGCTGCCGGTCTTCGAGCGCGAGGGCGTGCACCTGCGGCTCGAACCCCACCCCGACGACTTCGTCGAGGACGGGATCGTCGCGGTCGACATGGTCCGCGGCGTCGACTCCCCGCTGGTCAGCTTCCTGTACTGCGCGCCGCACACGTTCCACCAGGGCGGGAACATGACGCAGATCATGGAGTACGCCGGGGACCTGCTCACCCAGGTGCACGTCGCGGACTCCTTCGACCACCGCGTCACGAACCGCTACATCCGCAACCCGCCCGGCACCGCCGCCCGCATCCACCAGCACCTGGACATCGGCCAGGGCGAGGTCGACTGGGACGCATTCTTCTCCACCCTGGAGCGGCTGGGCTTCGGCCGGCGCGACGAGACGATCATGACCGCGTGTGTCTTCGCCTGGGAGGACCGCGCCAGGGAGTCGAACCTGTTCATGCGCGAGCAGATCCGGGACCGAACCAAGAGCTGGGCGTGAGCCGTGACCGTACCGACGCCCGCCCGCCCGTCGGGCTCCTCCGCTGCCCCGGGGCTGCCGGAGGTCCTCACGGTCGGGCGGGTAGGAGTCGACCTCTATCCCTCCGTCGACGACCACCCGGAGCACATCGGGGCACCTCTGACGGCGGTCGCGACCTTCGACCGGTTCCTCGGCGGGACGGCCACGAACGTCGCCGTGGCCGCGGCCCGGCTGGGGCATCGCAGCGCCGTCCTCACCAAGGTCGGGCCTGATCCGTTCGGGGACTTCGTGCGGACGGCGCTCGCCGGCTTCGGCGTCGACCCGCGGTTCGTCGGCACCGAGACGGGGCTCCTGACGCCGGTCGTGTTCTGCGCGCTCGCCCCACCGGAGGACCCGCCGCTGCTCTTCTACCGGCTGCCTGTGGCCCCGGACCTGACGCTCACCGCGGACGACGTGCCCTGGGACACTGTCGCCGACGTCCCGCTGCTGTGGGTGACCGGCACAGGCGCGAGCGTCGACCCGGCACGCTCCACCCAGCTGGCGATGCTGGAGCACCGCGAGCGGGAGGGCTCCTCGACCGCACGATGGACGGTGCTCGACCTCGACTGGCGGCCGATGTTCTGGCCGTCACCGCAGGAGGCGACTCGCGAGTACGCCCGGATGCTCGAGCACGTCGACGTCGCCGTCGGCAACCGGGACGAGGTCGAGGTCGCCGTCGGGACCCGCGACCCGGAGGAGGCGGCGCGGCGGCTCCTCGACCGCGGCCTGCGGCTCGTACTGGTCAAGAAGGGCGGGGACGGCGTGCTCGTCGCATCACCCGACGGCGTGGAGACCGTCCCACCCCAGCGGGTGGACGTCGTCAACGGTCTCGGCGCCGGCGACGCCTTCGGCGGGGCGCTCTGCCATGGGCTCCTCGCGGGATGGGACCACGCCCGCACGGCGCGACTCGCCAACGCCGCGGGCGCGCTCGTCGCGTCGCGGCTCGCGTGCTCCGACGCCATGCCCACGCTCGCCGAGCTCGAGCCGCGCACGCACATCGATACCGCGCTGAACGTCCGGCCGGCTGTCGTCGGCCGGGGAGAGGACGCCCGATGACCTCCGATCGCTTGGACCCGCTGCCCGACGACCGCTGGCACGAGCTCCTGCGCCTGCGGGCGACCCGCCCCGAGGCGGTCGCCGAGGCCTACGCCCGCCGGCGACGGCCCGGGCGCATCCTCGGCCCGCGCGGATCCCTCTTCCTCATCGCGGCGGACCACCCGGCCCGCGGGGCACTCGCCGTGCCCGGCGATCCCCTCGGGATGGCCGATCGTCGCGACCTTCTCCGCCGGCTCCTGATCGCGCTGGAGAACCCGGACGTCGACGGCCTGCTCGGCTCGCCCGACGTGGTCGAGGAGCTGCTGCTGCTCGGCGCGCTCGACGGCAAGGTCGTGATCGGGTCGATGAACCGCGGCGGCCTCTACGGCGCCAGCTGGACGATGGACGACCGGTTCACCGGCTACGACGCCACCGGCCTCGTCGACTGCCGGCTCGAGGGCGGCAAGATGCTGCTCCGCCTCGACGACACCCATCCGGGCACCGCGCGGACGATCGAGGGCTGCGCGAACGCCGTCACCGAGCTCGCGGCGCGAGGGCTCCTCGCCATGGTGGAACCGCTGCCCTACGCGCCGGACGGGGACGGCGTCCTCACCCTGCAGCGCGACGCCGCGTCACTGCTGCGGGCCATCACGGTCGCGTCCGCGCTGGGCAGGACGAGCGCCTACACCTGGCTCAAGCTGCCCGCGTGCGACGACCCCGCCGTCGTGTTCTCGGCGACGACGCTGCCCTGCGTGGTGCTCGGTGGCGTCCCCGGTCCCGACCCGGAGCACGACCTCGCCAGCTGGTCGCTGGCGCTGCGGCAGCCCGCGGTCCGCGGCCTCGTCGTCGGGCGTGCCCTGCTGTACCCACCCGGCGGGGACGTGGCGGCCGCGGTGGACGCCGCCGCCCGCGCCTTGCGCGTCGCATCCGGCCGCGCGCCGGAACACGCCCACGAACAGGAGGCCGTGGCCCCGTGACCGACATCGGCATCGAGCCGTCTTCGTTGCTGCGACCCCGCGGCGCCGCTGCTGGGGCCGCGCCGCACGAAGACGTCGTCCTCACACCGCAGGACGCGGGGTGGACCTACTGCGGGCTGCGCGTGCTCCGGCTGGCCCCGGGGGAGCCCTTGACCGTGGCGACGGGAGAGAGCGAGGGGTTGGTGCTGCCGCTTGCCGGCTCGCTGCGCGTCGACGTCGAGAACGAGACGAGCTACGAGCTCGCCGGCCGGCGCTCGGTCTTCACCTCCGCCTCTGACTTCGTGTACGTGGGCCGGGACAGCACGCTGACCCTGGTGAGCGAGCACGGGGCCGAGGTCGCCCTGCCGAGCGCGCGCTGCAACCGGCGGCTGCCGTCGGCGTACGGGTCCGCGGACGACGTCCCGTGCGAGACGCGCGGCGCGGGGCAGGCGACCCGGCTGGTGCGGAACTTCGGCGCACCGGGAGCGTGGGACCACGCCGACAAGCTCGTCTGCGTCGAGCTCGTCACCCCGCCGGGCAACTGGTCGAGCCACCCGCCGCACAAGCACGACGTCACCGCGCCGTGCCCGGTGGTGAACGAGGAGATCTACTACTACCGCATCGCCGGGCCGGACCAGCTGACGCCGTCCGGGGAGGGGTTCGGGCTGCATCGCACCTACACGGGCCCCGAGCACGCGGACGCCGGCCTCGCGCCGCTCGACGAGACGCTCGAGGTGCGCGACGGCGACGTCGTCCTCGTGCCCTACGGCTACCACGGGCCCTGCGCCGCCGCCCCCGGTTACCCCATGTACTACCTCAACGTCCTCGCCGGGCCCGGCGCCGAGCGGTCGATGGCCTTCTGCGACGACCCCGCCCACGCGTGGATCCGCGACAGCTGGACCGGGCAGGAGCCCGACCCCCGCGTCACCGACCTGACCAGGAGGACGTCGTGACCCTCACCGACGAGGCCCGCGCCGTCACCGGCGGCGCCGACGGAACGGTCCGCCTGACCACCGCGCAGGCCCTGGTGCGCTGGATGGTCGCCCAGCGCTCGGAGCTCCTCGACGGGACCCAGGTGCCGCTGTTCGCCGGCGTCTTCGGGATCTTCGGGCACGGCAACGTGCTCGGTCTGGGCACCGCGCTGTACGACGTCCGGGACGAGCTGCCGACGTGGCGCGGCCAGACCGAGGAGGGGATGGCGCTCGCGGCCGTCGCCTACGCGAAGGCGACGGAGCGGCGCCAGATCAT